>Ga0210386_10003447_pt1 | contig 13276 bp, 11 predicted proteins | sample IncBWH32OmetaG_FD_160091 | JGI IMG/M metagenome (GOLD analysis project Ga0210386, IMG submission 160091) | Forest soil microbial communities from Barre Woods Harvard Forest LTER site, Petersham, Massachusetts, United States - Inc-BW-H-32-O ... | reverse complement strand
CCAAGCCGCAGTTATCTCGTTCATTGTGATCGTAGGCGTCTTGGGCACTGTCGTCGAGATTGAACCAGCTAGCGTGATCTCGGGACCTAAAGTAGCCAGATTTAGGGGAAGATTTCTGGAAGGGCCTACCGTACCATTTCCGTACGTGTTGACCGAGGGGTAGGGATACAATCCCCGCAATGGGTACGTCGAGCGATTGGGTGAAGGTTGCAATTGACTCCGTCGGGTTCTCATGTTCCATGTTACTCGCGGTTTTCATTCTCCGTGCAAAACCACCAGCAATCAAAACTAGAGCGACGCCCTTCTACGTTTTAATTTGGACCTTTGCAGGACTATTTTTCGGTATTTTGAATACGTTCGGTTGGAACGCCTTTCGGTGGCCTCTTGTTTTGTTGCTTGTCGGGTCTGTCATTGGGTTCGTTGTTTTCGGAAAGTTGGCTCAACGGAATCTCCGACATTCGGCCAAGACGCGCTGAACATCTTTAGCGCGAGTCCGTCAAGACATTCACTGGAATAGGACCCATTAGAGGTGGACCTTTTCACTTCCTTTTCGCGTAACCCGATTACGGGAGCAATCTCAAAAATCTACTCAACACTTACTTCACAGAAGCACCCCCACTAGCCCCAAAAACCCGATCACCGCCGACCACTGCATAAGCTAACCTACTGAAAACAAACGCACCGAGACCGCACGATTCGTCTTGAAAACCGTTAGGCCCGAAAGGGTCTCGTGGGTTCGAATCCCACCCCCTCCGCCATTCTTTGTGTTTTGTTTTCATTTAGTTCACGACCTCCGCTGTTCCATGTACCTCTGGTGTACCCTTCGTTTCGAGGAGCACGATGGAATCTTTCGTCCAAGTGCGCCGAACATCGGCCTCCGCCTGCTCTTGGCGCGCTCGAATCCACGGGTTGTAGTGCTTCTCGGTTATCTTGATGCTTGCGTGTCCAAGCAGAATTGAGACGCGTTCAAGAGGCACGCCCGCGAGCAACAGTTCCACGGCAAACGTATCGCGAAAACGGTGTGCGTGGCCATCGCTGACTTTTGCATCGTCGAACAGCGTCTGAAGCCGTCCTTGCCAATCGGAAACGGCAGTCTTAAGTTTGCTGTTGCCCGTCCAGAACCAATGGCGCTCGCTTCTCTTTGGGATTGAATCAAGTTCTCCCACCACGAACTCTGGTAGCGGGCAGTGAACATGCGTTCCCGTTTTCTGCGTATAGAGCCGCAGCTTGCCTTCTGACAACCGCTCGACGGAACAACTCACGGCGTCCCCGATTCGTAGACCGCTGTATCTCAGCAGAAGCACGAGAGCCCGAAGTCGCCGAGCGTTGTTCTTGCCGTCAGATTGGCTTTTTTCAATTGTCGCTGTCGTGGCGGCAAGGATGCGAACCATCTCATCTTGCGAAAAAGGTAGAGTTGGCCGCGTCGTTACTCTCGGATTGCTAAGTTTTTCCGAAGGATTGGTCGCAAGCCACCCATTGTCGCGAGCGAACCGGAAAAAGCTGCGCAGACGTTCGAGTTTTTTTAGAGCGGCCAGGTTGCTGTCCTTCCATGTTGTCCGGAACTTTCTTAACGTGGGAGTGTCGAGTTCTTTGAGAAAACGAACGCCTTGCAATTCGGCGAACGCCTTGAGTTGGCGAAACAGCAATCGATACTTGTAGACGGTCCTCTCGTGAAGCTGTCGCGCCTCGGCGTCCGCAAGGTAATCCTTGCCTGCCTGCTCGATTGTCGTAGGCTCCCGGTCTTTCTCGTCCGTTTGAACCCCTTTGTCCTCCCACGCGCGTATCGTCGACTGTGCTTTTTCCCAGTCGCGCGTTCCGAGGGATCGTCGAACTTCCTGGCGACGAAGAAATCCGTCCACCCAGATCGGACAGCGGCAGCGACGATAATTTCGGCCTTCGTTTCGGTGCCCACAATTCTTTAAATGTCTTCGGTAAATGGTCAGCATGGCGCGCAGTCTACACCTTCGAGAATCTCCTGTGAACTCGTTCTAAAACAAACTCTGGAATTCGCAATGTTGTGTAGCGCCGCTTGCGGCCGTGTGACCGCTGATCGCCGATCACAAGGACGTCCGGCTCCGTCTCGAATATCTTTCGCACCGCGTCATCACTAAGGCTCCAAAGCGCACTTATTTCGGAAACTGTGTAGTGTCGCATCGCATAGCGCGGCGTTTCACTCGCAGCGTCCTCAATGCGGCGTCGTTCGGGTTGGACTCGGTTTGCCATCAGTTCTCAGTTCATTCTATGGATTGGCGGCGAAGCAGAACCGCTTGCCTGTGCGCTTCTTCTAGCTCATGGCACAAGCGATCAAATTCGTTAAATGGCACCTTGGCGTCCCAGGCATGCGATATCCGATCGGGCAGGTATCGCGTCAGACGGTCATAAAGATGAGGTGCAGCGGTTTCGAGCCACAAGATCGTGCCGGCCGGATATTCCAGACCGCAGATAATTTCAAACGCACGGTTGAGGCGCCAGCCGTACTGATCACCATATCCGCAACAGAGGCGCGATAGTGCTTCCTCGTCGTACTCTTGAGGTTCTGCGGAAATGGCTTTAGTAGGTTTTGTAGGTTCGCCTTCGGGAACTTTTCCTATTATCTTATCGCACGGCTCAGACGGGGTTGGCATTTTCTCCCCTTCTGAGCCTGGAGTAATAGATAAACCGGTTGATGGGGAGCCTTCAAAACCTACTTCTGGCGTCCACTCCAGCCACTTATTTTTCATGACGCACCGCCTTCGGGTTGACCAGCCACTCTTCGGAAGGGCGTCCTCCGCCTGGACGTGGTGCGCACTCAACGCGGCGCACCCATCCCGCACCTTCGAGCAGCGAAAGTGCTCGGCGAACTCGTTCGGGCGTATCCAGGCCGCTCCAACCCTTAAGATAGATGTTCCTTGGCGTGAAGCCTTCCGGAACGTCCTTGGCCAGTATGTGGCGCGCCAGCTCGCGGGCGGCTCTACACTCGGGCGTGATCACGCACGCGTAAATGCGCCGTGCGTGGCTCTCCAGAAATTCGCAGAAAGCAGCCGCCTGCCGTGTGTGTTCGAGACTGATGATGACTTCGCCACACAGATTTCCATCACCTGCTGCAAGATCAGCGAGTTCAAACAGCCCGCCGAGGGTAGGCAGAAGACTGCGATACTTAGCGAAGTGAGCAACGAGTGCAGGTGCCAAGCTGGAATCACTGCGTATCTTGTTCTCAAGCTCACTCAGCCACTGGTTGAACAGGCTCTGCGCGTCAGGGCAGAAACGCATTCGCACTGGCGTATCAGCCGACAGATTCGCGAGCCGCGAAAACACCATCTCGGCCGCGACCAACGCCGCAGCATCAGGCGAGCGGTCAACGAGTCGCCAATTTCTTGGCGCGTCCGGCCATACGAGTATTTGAAAGCGCTGGAAGAGTCCGTCGTCGGTCGGGCCGCCTTCGAGCACATCCGAGAGGTACCAGCGCAAGCGACTGGGTTGGATGTTGCCGAGCAGACTCACGCATACTGCGGGCACGTGGATCGAGCCGCGGCCGATTCGGTCGACAGTGTATCCGCCATCGCCGTTCCAGGCTTGCAAGAAAAATCCGCGCTCTCCTTCGCGCCCGTGTTTGTCGAGCTGTGCGAGCCAACCGGTCAATTCGTCGCGGACCATCAGGATGCCGGCGGGGTTCTCTGTCAGGATTTCGTGCAGCTTTTCAAATGTTACATCAGTTAGGACGAGTCTCCTCGGCACTGGGCGACAGATCGTATTATCCGGTTGAATCGGACAGGGTTGATTTTTCTTGAAAGCTCGTTTGCATTCTTCTCGCCAGGCCTGATGTCGCAACTCGGCCTGCTCTCTAGCCTCTTCATACTCGCTTGATGCCACTGAATACTCAACGCGCCACAGGTTTTCAATGTTGGCGAGTGGACGAGTTATGGCCCGCAAAACCGGCGATTTCAAAAACCCCGGTGGACCGACGATCGCTCCCCACAGATTTGGAACGACTGAAAAGGACGAATCTTCGGCTTTCGGTGTTATAGCGGCGCGGAGGTTCACACAGCCGGCGAGCGTGACGATTGCGGCCGCTGCCGCATACTCGAGCGGCGTTTGCATACGATCCGATAAGTCTTCAACGAGCGGCCGGAAACTCGACGGGAGAAGTTCCGGCAGGAAATCATCGACCAGAGGAAGCTCATCGCCGAGTGGCGCGGGGTCTGGCCAATCCGACTGTGTGAATATTTGCGCGCCCGGTTTTACGTCCGGCTCCCGATTTGGCAGCTGCCAGAAATCCTCGACGGAGTAAAGAAGCAGAAAGTCGTCGAGTCCTACCTTGGTGTCGCCCGTTCCCGGAGGAAGGCGCTTAATCAGAACCCGTGCCCTACGCTTAACTAGAAACGCAGCAAAGTTGATCTCGGCCGCTCGCACCTGGTGATTCGAAGCAGCATCGGAGTCGAAGCTAATAAAAATACTGCGATCCTGAAGCGGAAAGAGGTCGAAATCGCCGATCGGAAAACTACACTCGCCAATGCGGTCGAGCCAGCTCCACACACCCGGGAGCGCGATGCAACACAGTCCAGCCTGTGCGGCTGCTTCAGCCTTTTTCTGCCCTTCGACAACGATCAGGGGTACAGAAGGGTCCTGAAGTTTTTCGCGAATAGACAACGGTGCATGGATGCGATTGCGCGACCGAGGTCGCGTTTCGTATTTGATAACCCGTCCGCGTTCATCCCGCCTCGGCAAATCAGGTTTCAGGATCACGACATTCAAATTGGGAGTTGCGAGATCGGGCGGGAGGACGGGTAGCGCCAGGGCCGGGGGATCGAGGTGTCCGAAACCAAGCTGCGCGAGAACCCATTTTTGCTCGGTCGCAATCGTATAGCAGCCCCAACGTTCTAGAGTTTGGTCAGATAAGCCGCTGGCACGAAGGTCAACGAGGTGATGCGGCAAAAGTGTTGAGAGGCTGGAACCAAGCCGTATTTCGGCATTTGTCTCAATATTCATCGGTTATCCCCTTACTGCAACCAATCAATTCGCACCGCTACTCTCGCGTTAGAGCGTCGTTTGTCTCAATTTCATTTGCGGCTAAGAAGTCTGTAATATCGGAGACACGGTAAAACACCATCCTGCCGAGCCGGATAAACTTCGGCCCTCGACCCTCTTGGCGAGAGCGCCGTAGCCACGGACCGGTAAGACCAAATCGTTGCGTGACCTGCTGCTCCCTGAGTAGTTCTAGATCTTGCATCCCACGCCTCCTACCACAACGAGCAGTCTATTTGCACCTTGAGCATCCATGGGTTACATTCGTAACACACGGTATTACAAGATAGCCGTGTGTTACACAATAGCGTCTTGCGCGAGGAGGGTGGGATGGAAATTCACAAGAGCCGAGCATCACACCACATTTTTAAGGGAGAGGCAGACGGTCGGGCGGCGGCCGAATGGCTGAATCGTAACGGCCGGACTAAAGAAGGATATGCGGTCGTCAAATTGATCAAGAACATTCGTGATCTGACTCCCGATATTCCGACCTCGCTGTTCAGGGCTTTAGTGCATGAAGACTCGTCACACGGACAGTATGTAGCGGGACTAAACAGAGTTAATCAACGCCTGGTGAAATACGCCATGTGGCCTATGATCGTCAGGCGTTCGACAGAGGTACGCAAATGGGGAAAAAACCGCCCCGCGGAAGCACGGACCAAGTTCCACTGGAGATGGTCCCACGGATACAATCAGGACACGCCTACTGTCCACTGCATAGCAAGGCTCGGGGAGCAAGGTTTGTTTTTTCGGCTTCGGCAGTGTCCCCTATGCGGGAAGTGGTATTACGCTCGGTTTGATCACCAGTTGTATTGCTCTAACCGATGCCGGGAAAAGCGTTTCAAGTCGACGCCCGAGTGGAGAGCATTACGTCGCGAATACATGCGCAAGCGCCGAAAAGAGCGACGGGATGAAGGAGCTAAGAAGATTTCCCTTGTCAAGCGATCGGGAACTTATCGCCAAAGAGGGTAATAGCGCTAACTCTAGAACGCTAAAATGCATTTCAGCATGAAAAAACAGGTCGTCGCCAGGCGCATGGTCTGGACGCCGATTTGAACCCCCCGCATTGGCTCTCTGAAGGGTTTAGACTACGGGCGCGAGAATAACGGCTCCTAACGAGCCGCTGACGTTATTTGAACGGCCCCTAGACATCGTCCCGGATACCCAAATGACTCAGTTATAGTACTGTTCGCGTCGAGCCTCTTGCAAAGAGGCACTGTTGACTGCACATATTAAATATGCTATATACGTTAGCGTTGTGAAGATGTATTCAACACAGCAAGCAGCGAGCCGAGCAGGAATTCATTGGGTCACACTCCACCGCTGGCTCGCTAGCAAGAAAGTTAGGCCCTCGGTCGCAATTCCGCTCCAAGGGCGCACCCTCTGGCGGTGGACGAACCAGGACATCAGGAAGCTCGTGGCCTATAAGGCGGAACATTACAGGAAAGGCAGAGGAAGAAAACCGAAATCTCGTCTGTGAGAGTGCGGGGCATGGCCGCGCGTCAACGCGAACACGCCCCTAACCAATCCGGCCTAATAAGGAGGTCGAAATGGCTACAAGAATTGTACGTCAGCAAGAATCCGCCTCAAGCAAGATCAGCGCAGCGATCTACGCGCGGGTCTCCACGTTGAATGGCAATCAAGATCCGTCGATGCAGACGCGAGAGCTGAAAGAGTACTGTGAGCGTCGAGGTTGGCACGTATTTGACTGCTACATCGACAACGGTGTTTCCGGCAAGAAAGATTCCCGACCACAACTAAACCGAATGATGCGGGACGCTCACGAGCGGAGATTCGACGTCGTCGTTGTATGGCGTTTCGATCGATTCGCTCGTTCTGTATCGCATCTACTTCGTGCTCTCGAAACCTTCAACTCGCTCGGGGTCCAGTTCGTCTCGCTTTCAGAACAGGTCGACACAAGCACACCTACAGGCAAAATGATCTTTACCGTGCTCGGCGCCGTGGCTGAACTTGAACGCAACTTAATCGTGGAACGCGTCCGTGCTGGATTGCGTCATGCGCGAGCGAAAGGGAAGCGGCTCGGTCGCCCCAGGAAATCAGTTGACGCGGCTGAGGTCAGGTCGCTACGTGCTGCTGGTGAGTCGTGGCGAACAATTGCCCGCAAGACGGGCGTTTCCGTCGGCACAGTCTTTGCCGCAGCTCAAGACCGTCGGGATACCATTTGTGCACACCGGTTGCAGGAACCCGAATTACCCAGTAACCACGACCGCAGTGTAAAAGAAAAGCTAAGATGCCCGCTACCATGAAGGCATCCTCCATCTTCGTTTCACGAAGCAGACTGTTTCAGGCCCTCCAGATGGCAGTTCTTGATCTTGAAGAAGGCCATGCCCCAGACCCTTTTCGATACGCTGATTACAATCTCCGGGACCCTAGTTTTCTCGACCGACTAGAGATCAGTTTGAAGCGAGGAACTTTCCGACCAAGCCCCCCGTTAGAACTGACGTTTCCAAAATCTGAATTTGCAATCCGACCTGGCAAGAGGATAGAGCTGGAAGACCTCGTCGCGGTGTACTACTGCCTCCTCGGCCTAAGCCAGGACCTTGAGGATAAGCTCAAATTCGGCGTTACGGCCTATCGAATCCGAAAAGGAAATCCTCCACGCGTGGCTCAGGGAGCAACTCTGATTCTCCCGAAGTACTTACGGAAGCAGTGGCGCTTGATTTTTCCTTGGTACACTGCATGGCCGCATTTCATCAAGCGTCTTAGACGGGAATACGCTCGCGGCAGGCGATTGATCGGAACCAGCGACATTACGTCTTTTTACGAAGACGTTGACCTTGAACTCCTCAGAGATGTTCTTAGAACTCGCGTCCGGAAAGCGAACCGACCCCTTGCTAATTTTCTGATCGAACTATACCGAGATTGGGCGGCACGCGACATTCATTTCATGCGTCAAGATCGTGGTCTCCCGCAAGGAACCAACTCGTCAGGTGTGGTCGCCAATTACTATCTCATGCCGTTTGACGAAGAGCTCGACTCCTACGCACGACGAAAACAACTTCGCTGGTACAGATACAGCGATGATATGCGGTTGCTCGGAGCCAACCGAGAACACATTCGGTTGGGACTTCGCGCTATCGGTCAGCACCTTGCTGGTCTTAACCTAATTCAACAGGGATCGAAAACCAGAATTCTGTCAGGCGCGTACGCCCGAAACGAGCTCTTCGAGACGCGCCCAGAAAAAGTACAGGCATTAATCTCTCGAATTGCTCGTACGAACAAGCTCTATCCCCGCTCGCGACAGTCCATCATCAGGAAACTCGACAAAGTATTAGCTAGCCTCCGTTCTGGAGACAAAAGTGACTCAAAGACGCTGGCGATGCTTTACACGGCTTACGGGCGACTGGGATCCGACCGCCTATTGCATCGCTGGAAAACGGACTACTTTCGAGAACCAACTAGGGCACATACCATTCTGAATTATGTCGAACGATTTTTGGATCGCCGAGGCCAATGCAGGGCTTTGATCGCCATCCTAAGTCGGCAACGACCGACTGCAACCGATTGGGAACTGGCTCAGTTCCTTCGCATGTCCCGAAGAATGAGATACCTCCCTCCTGTGGCTATTGCGCTCTTCCGTTCGATTGCTCACAGTAAGAGCGCTAATTGGTTTGTCCGTCAGCAGGCAATCCTTACCATTGGCTGGTTTTGCCTCGCTTCTGAGGCGCGCGCCCTTGGACGACTACTCTCGACGGAGTGGGACGATGAAGTCCGAAGAGCCATAATCACCGTGCTATTTCTGCTTCCGCCAAAGGAGGAAAACCAGTTGCTTCGCCGATCTTCCAGAGATTTGGCCGTCAAGGTTTCCCGCATGTCGAACTACACATTGAGGTTGAGAACTGATCCTCAGTTCGCGCAAGCGTCAATGAAGCAGTTCAAACAACCGAATGAGGTTTTCTTCACCGACTGCTTCTGGCGGCTATACCAAATCCGATGGAACAAAGAGGGCAATACAAGGCGCATGCTGAATCGGATTGTTGATAGGAGCCTACACGAACTACCCAGCAAATACGCCAAAATTCATTGCGACAACAGTCGTCCGAGATAAGCCGCCGCTCCTTCCTCCGTGGCAGCGACCACGAATTCCGCTACGTGCTGTTCGCGCGAGCAGCACCCCTTGTCACGGTGGAGTGCATTCGGGATGTTTTGCTCATTCGACTTTCACAAGTCGCAAGCAACGCAATCGAGCAACTCCACAGCGGTCGGCCTGTAAAAAATTAGGAAGAAAATTTGCTTTCACGGATCTGGTGTTAAGATCAGACACGCTGCCGTGGTCCGTTTCGTCTCAAGCCGACAACGAGCGGTGTTATCTCAGCCTGAACGCGAGTTATGGAACGACACCCTCAAATTCCTGAGTCAGCCTGGCAGTTTCTGCGAGAGATCACTCGAAACGATTTCGTCGAAGCACTCATTCTTTTCGGCTCCCGTGCGTTTGGAGACCACGAAGATCGATCAGATGTCGATGTGGCCGTCTGCGGACGTTCGATCACTCGCCTTCAATGGGCCATGATAAGAGATGCCGCATATCGCGCCCAATCCCTATACTGGATATCTCTCGTCCACTTTGACCGCAACCCACCGGCGCTGAGAGAGCGCATAGCCGATACCGGGATACCGATCTATGTCCGAACGAAAACTTCTCGATAGTCTGAACAACCTCCGGAGTGCCTTGGAGAACCTGGAGCGTGCTGTACAAATACCGAAGGACCGGGAACTCGTGGCGGAAGGCACGATTCATCGCTTCGAGATGACAATCGAGCTGTTTTGGAAAACCCTCAGGCGTGCCATCCAATACGAAGGAACGCGGGTCGAGACCTCTAGAGAGAGCCTCAAAGAAGCCTTTCGAATCGGCTGGCTCGATGACGAGCAGGTCTGGCTCGACATGCTGGACAGCCGCAACACGACCTCCCATCAGTACCTAGCGGAGGAGCTTGCTAGCAACAACTATGAAGACATTAAAAAGGTGACACCCATCCTGAGGAAAGCCTTCGATCATCTCCGGTCCAGATACCCTGAGCCGTCTTAAATCTCAACCCTTACGCAAACAACGGCGAGTTTGCCTTTTCCTCACCGCCGTGGTGTAAAGTGGTGATCCTGAATTAAGCGCGTCGTAATTACAGAGAAAAGACGTGAACAATCAGGAGACAATGTTGGTCCGTGCATCGATCAGTTTTCCTCCCGATCTCTACGAAACGCTCGAAGAGATCGCGAAGCGGAAAAAAGTGTCCTTGGCCTGGGTCGTGCGTGAGGCGTCGGAGAGATATGCGGTAGATCAAACTGGACGAACAGGCCACCGTACCGGAAAATCAACACGAAGGTCAACATGACCTGCATCGACGATCTCCAGTTACCGGTCAGCGGCTTTTTCTTCGCGCCCCCCAAGCCGGGGATTCACTTGTCATGATGAAACTAGAGACTCTCAAGGCTGGAATATCGCTGGTTGGCATCGAACCAACCTTGATTGCCACCGTAATTGCTGTGGTGCCTATCGGCGACGGCGCCGTGCAGCTCCTTTACAAGACTCCGGAGGGGACTATTAAAGAGAGGTTGCTGGGCCGTGTGGACGAGGCGAGCATCAGTGTTGCTACGGTCGAGCGCCCATGGGCCTTCGATGGTAACGGCGACGACTTCAAGCTGGCCGTGGAGGCGAAGCGCATTGACCTCGCATTCCTCTTTGACCCCATGATGGCCGTCCACACATCAAACGTGGACCCTCTTCCGCATCAAATCACGGCTGTTTATGAGTCTATGCTGCCGAGGCAGCCGTTGCGCTTTGTTTTGGCGGATGACCCCGGTGCGGGTAAGACCATCATGGCCGGTCTCTACATCCGTGAGTTAATCATGCGGGCCGACGCCCGTCGCATCCTCGTGGTTGCACCGGGCAGCCTTGTGGAGCAGTGGCGCGACGAGCTGTATGAAAAATTTGGTTTGGAGTTTCGAATATTTTCGAAAGAACTCGAAGCCGCCTCGCCTAGCGGCAATCCATTTGCGGACCACGATAACCTAATTGTCCGGCTTGACCAGATGTCGCGCAATGAAGACTCCCAGGATAAGCTCTGCCTCGCGTCGTGGGATTTGGTCGTATTCGACGAAGCCCACAAACTTTCGGCGCACTTCTTCGGACGGGAAATGAAGCGCACGAAGCGGTTCAACTTCGCCGAGAAAATCGGCCAGCACACGCGACACCTGCTGCTCATGACCGCCACGCCGCACAACGGCAAGGAGGAGGACTTCCAGCTCTTCTTGTCCTTGCTTGATTCCGACCGCTTCTATGGCAAGTTTCGCGACGGCGTCCACAAAGTGGATTGCTCCGACCTCATGCGCCGGATGGTGAAAGAGGAGATGGTGAAGTTCGACGGCACCCCCCTCTTTCCCGAACGCAGGGCCTACACCGTAAACTACAAGCTTTCCGATATAGAGGCCGCTCTCTATGAATCGGTGACCCATTACGTGCAAACGGAAATGGGCAAGGCCGACCAGCTTGATGGCTCGCGCAAGGGTTCCGTCGGTTTCGCTCTCACCGCCCTCCAGCGTCGGCTCGCTTCGAGCCCCGAGGCCATATTCCAATCGCTCAAGCGACGCAAAGAACGTCTTGAACGCCGCCTTCGCGAGGAAAGGCTGGGCATTCGCGGGCAGCAAATCTTAGCCGAAACGCTCGCGGATATTCCCGAGGACGACGACGACCTCAACGCCGAAGAGCAGGAGAACCTCGAAGAAACTCTGGTCGATCAGGCCACCGCTGCCAACACCATCTCCGAGTTGGAGCAGGAAATCGTGATCCTCCAGGCACTCGAACACCAAGCCAAATCCGTAGTCGCCTCTGGGCAGGACCGCAAATGGGACGAACTCTCCCGCATCCTGCAAAACGACCCTGCCATGCACGACGCCGATGGCCGCTTGCGCAAGCTCATAATCTTTTCCGAACACCGCGACACACTGAACTACCTCCACCAAAAAATTGCCGGGGTACTAGGCAGCGCTGACTCCATCGTCACCATTCACGGCGGCACCCATCGCGACGAGCGCCGCCGCATCCAGGCGATCTTTCGTTCCGACCCCGAAGTACGCGTTCTAGTCGCCACGGATGCGGCCGGTGAAGGCGTCAATCTCCAGAACGCCAACTTGATGGTGAACTATGACCTCCCGTGGAATCCAAACCGCCTTGAACAGCGCTTCGGACGCATCCATCGCATTGGCCAACAGGAGGTCTGCCACCTTTGGAATCTCGTCGCCAAGGAAACCCGCGAAGGTGATGTGTTTTTCCGCCTTCTTGAAAAGCTTAGTGTCGAGAGCGCCGCGCTCAACGGCCGTGTCTTCGACATCCTCGGCGAAGTTTTCGAGGGCATTAGCCTCAAGGATCTACTCCTGGAGGCTATCCGTTACGGTGACCAGCCGGAAGTTCGCGCCCGTCTCCGCCAGCGCGTCGAGAACGCTTTCGATCGCGACAAGCTTCGCGACATCCTTAACCGCAACGCCCTGGCACAGGAGTCGATGAGCGCGGAACGCCTCTTCGCGGTGAAGGAGGAGATGGAGAAAGCAGAGGCCCGCCGCTTACAGCCCTTTTTCGTGCGTTCCTTCTTCATGAAAGCCTTCGAGGCGCTGGGTGGTTCCATTCATCCAAGGGAGGCCGCACGCTTCGAAGTCACGCATGTTCCGGCCTCCATCCGCGAGCGCGACCGCATCATCACCGGCCGTAACCGCCGGGAACTCGCTCCCGTGCTCAAGCGTTACGAGCGCGTCTGCTTCACCCGCGAGGCTGTCCGGCCACTCGACAAGCCAGGCGCGGCCTTCGCCGCAATGCTCCATCCTGGCCACCCGCTTATGCTCGCCGTGAGTGACTTGATTTTGGAACAGCACGGCAACCTCCTCCGTCAGGGCACTATTCTTGTGGACCCTGCCGACGATGGCGAAGAGCCGCATCTGCTTTTCTTGCTCACCCACGAGATCAAATCCGGCGATGACCAAGTGCTCTCCAAACGCCTCCAGTTTGTCCGTGTCGCAACTGATGGATCAGCAACGTTTGCGGGCTGGGCGCCGCACCTTGATCTGGAAGCCCTCGCGCCTGCCGACCGTGCGCTGCTGAACGAAGTGCTTTCCGCGCAGTGGATTCGCGCCGACCAGGAGCAGCGCGCCCTGGCTCTCGCCGCTGCGACGCTCGTGCCGGAACATTTTCGCGAAGTCGCCGAACGCCGCATAGCTCATGTGGACAAGACTCTTGCTGCCGTTCACGAGCGCCTTACCAAGGAAATCGCCT
>Ga0210386_10003446_pt1 | contig 13276 bp, 13 predicted proteins | sample IncBWH32OmetaG_FD_160091 | JGI IMG/M metagenome (GOLD analysis project Ga0210386, IMG submission 160091) | Forest soil microbial communities from Barre Woods Harvard Forest LTER site, Petersham, Massachusetts, United States - Inc-BW-H-32-O ... | reverse complement strand
TCTTCACGTGGACTAAGAGCGGCGCACCAGCTGTTATGATTGACCGAGCTGCTGGTTCGAGAATCGAACGCTTGACGTCAGCCGCGTGTGTTGGAGCGTGTGCCAATGTTTTTCTCCTTTTACATTCCAAGAATAATTGTGGTAACTATCGATTATTCATTAGACCCCACTGGGGAGGTAACTGTTACACCGCAATGTACTGAACAGCAATGCGGAGAACTACCTACTGGCTCGAGCCTCATCCCCACTCGCTTGCGCCAAGAAAAAGCGCACCATGACGCGCGAGGCGTCGAGGCCGACGGTCTGCGTAAAGCTGCCGCGCGGATCGCCGCCGAACCAGGCGTGCCCGCCGCCTTCGACCAGCCATTGTTCCGCGACCGGCCGGCCGTCGGCGTCTTTGACCGCCGTGCGGCTGACGCGGCCGCCCTCGATTGGCCAGTCGAGGTCGCTTCTCGCGAGCGAAGTCTCTCCGCGCTCGACCTCATCGAAAATGTGTTCGCCGTTGACGGGATTGACTGTGCTATCGGCCAGCCCGTGAAAGATAATCTTTCGGACATGCCGACCGCTTGCGGCGAGCGGCGCGGGGTCGAAGGCGGCCGTTCCCTTCATCGCGGCGAAGGCGGAGGGCACGTCGCCGGCTGACTTATAAGGCAGGCCGGAGTGAATCCCGACTGCGTCGAACACATCCGGATAGGTTGCGGCGAGAACCTCCGCCATCGCGCCGCCCGCCGATAGACCAGCTGCGAAAACGCGCTCCCTTCGGACGTCGAACTCCTTCGCCAAGGCTTGCGCCAAACCCGCCAGCTTGGCTGGCTCGCCGGACCCGCGGTTCTGATGGCGCCGATCGAACCAATTCCAGCAGCCGTTGGGGTTGGCGCGGCGCGGCTGGTGCGGATAGGCGACGATGAGGCCGAACTCCTCCGCGAGGTCGTTCATCCTTGTGCCAACGGCGAAATCTTCTGGATTCTGCGCGCAACCGTGCAGCATGATGACCAGCGCCAGCTCCCGCCGTTCGTGATCGGCCGGGACGTAGAGCCGGTAGTCCAGCGAACCCGCGGGCCCACTATAGGTGCGCTTCAAGAACCGTTCGCCTAGATCCGGCGAGGGCGAAGGCTCGGGCGCTTTGGGAGCGCCGGGCGGGATCATCGGCCGCAGGCGCAAAGCCCGCAAGGTCTCGCCCAACGGGCGGCGTGGCGGTAGCGGAATGACTTTCGCCGATGGACGGGGAGAGGGCGCTGTCGAATCGCCCTTCTTGCCCACCGGCGTGCTCTCACCGGAGAGCGCCTTGCGGATAAGAGCAGTCGCTCCGCCAAGATCGGATTTTTTCACCAGCCCCAAAGCCTCGTTCATCACGTCGAGAACGCGTAGTTTCATTTTCTGTTCCTATAGGAATGTTTTTCAGCCCAGCCGATCGGCCAGCGCTGTCTTGACCTCGGCGGACGCGTGCAGCGCGCCGAGGACGGTGATCGATTCGATGGTCGCCCGGGCGAGATCGGGCGTCACGTCGTCGGCGATGACCACCAACCCGAGAACGCGAATTTTGAGCCGCTCGCCCGCTGCCTTAATTTCTTCGAGGTCTTTGCGGGCAAAGGTCCGCAAACCCAGTTCGAGGGTCAAGCGCGAAGCCGCCTGCTTCGCCGTGTCGGCATGGGCCGCGAGCTGATTGCGGACCGCCGTGCGGATGAAATCCGAGCGGTTGGAATAGAAGCCGTCGCGCACCAGAAGATCGATCGATCCCAGATCGACGAATCCGAGGTTGACGGTCAGCTTCTCGCTGTCAGGTGGCTTGGCTTGCTGCAAACGTCCGGCCAATTCTGCCATCCATATGGATGTTTTATGGATGGTATATGGATGGCGATTCGTCTTTGTCAATGGGGCGTGGCGGGTAGCTTGCGCTGTCTGGCGGAAGCTTATTCGAGTTGCAGAAAAAGAGGCTTATGTTGTTGAAAAGATTGAGTCGCGCGCAGGATCGCACCCTGGAGCGGGCGGCGCCGGCTGAGGATCGAGAGCGCCCGGGCGGCTTGGTGTTCCTCGGCTCCCTGGCCGGCCTAGTCGAGCTTCCGACGTCACTGCGTCAAAGATGTGGCTCCCGCCGCAGTGTCGACCGACCTCTCGCTCCTTGTGGGATCGAAGACCTCGCTGGGCGCAGCGACAGCGCGCGTGGCGACGCCGGCTGCGACATTGATCGCGCCATTGGTGAACGTGCCGAGCGACTCCACCAAGCCCCCCTTGGTGTCGGTGAGCGTCTGGCCCTCCGCCAGCCGCTCGCCAATCGCGCCAACGACTTCGCCGCTGGCGAATTTGCCGTGGTTCGTGAAGTCGTTGGAGGCCATGCCGGTCAGATCAATGACCTGCACCCTGCCTTGCTCGAGGATCGAACGGTAGGGCTCCTTGTTGGGATCGAGCGCGCCGAGGCGCGTCGAATCGCGCGCGAGAAAGCTTGACAGCCCGAGCGCGCGATCGTCTCGAGAAATGAACAAGGTAAACTGCGCCGGCCGAGGCCCGGCGTCGATTTCGGCGATCTGGCGGCGGAAAACGTCGACGTCGATGTCGGGCGAAGCCAACATCACATCGCGGATCTTGGGCGACAATCCGCGATCCCGGATAGACATCTGCCTCAGCGCTTCGATCACGAGGTAGTTGCCCATCGAGTGGCCGAGGATCGATATCGAGTCGACGTTTGGGTCTTTGACCAGCGCCTGCAGCACCGCCTCCATCGCGTCGCGCGAATACACCGCGCTGTCGCGATCATAGACATAGTCGGTCACGCGGCCGCCGGAAGGCCAGGTGAACAGCACCGGGGCGACATTGACGCGCGCGTCGTGAACAATCTGCGCAAAGCGATAGACCGCTTCCTCGAAGCGGGTGTTGAAACCGTGGACGAAGATGAGGACCCGCCGCCCCGGCGTGCCTTTGACACGCGCATCGAAGTTCGCTTTCGCCTGAGCCAGGTCCATGCGATCGGCGCGCAGGATGACGAAGTCACGCTCCGGATTGCCTGGCAGTGAGGACGGCAACTGAACGTCCCCGGGCTGGCGCGCCCCGTCCGGCGGGATGGACACGACGATGTCGGCGAAATCGAGCCCTCGTCCGCGCGACCCGCCGAACATGACGCCGGGCGGCTGAAGGACGGGCGCGCGCGTCGTCGCCACAAGAAGGTCGACCTGGCTGGCGTCGGGCGCGCTCGTCCCGACGACGAGGGTGCCGTAAGGACGACTGGAGCAGCCGGCGGCGATCGCCGCCAGTCCGATCGCACAGAGAACGCCGAGGCGGCGTTGGCGCGCCGCTGTTCCCCTCAGCGGCGCCTCAAGGAAACGCCATAGGCTCGCGCCCAGCCCCAGCCCCACGGCGCGAATGGCTGTTTTCAGTCGTGCATTGGGCCGGCTGGAGAAGGCGCCGCCTGCAATGCGAGCTCGACCTGAGCCGGCGAATTCAGCAGCCCAGTTTTCGCCGGTTCCGCCGGCTTTTGGCTCTGGGTGATGTACCAGTAGATCGCCAACAGGACGACGATGACGATGAGAATGATCGCCCACATCGGGAAGCCGCTCGAACTCGACGCGGCGGCTGGGACGCTCCTCGCGGTGGCTTCTACGTTCCTCGCCGCGGCTTCGGCGCTCCTCGCGGCGGAACTCGCCGTCGAACTCGCTGCGGTTGCGGCGCTCGAAACCGTCGATGTGGCGGATTGAGTCGCGGCGGCAGCCGCGCCGCCAAGGCCGGCGAGCAGCCCAGAGGCGCCGAGCGCTCTCGAAAGCTCAGGCGGAAGAGCGGCGGAGATCGCGCCCTTCTGACTGTTGAGCATCGAGAGAATCGCTGAGGGGTCCGACCAGTTTGAAGGGTCCTGCTGGCCGATCGTCCCGATGGCCGCTTGCGTCGCAGTGCCGAGCAACGTCTGCGTCGCGGGGTGCGGCGCGCCGGAGTACTGGCTAATGGCGCCGGCGAGAGTGGCGAGACCGCCGCCGCCCAGCAGGCCGCTCAGGAGATTTGAGCCTTCGTTGAGGAATCGGGTATTGCCGCCCGACGCCGCCTGCCCGAGTTTGGTGAGAATATCCGGGTCTGAATTAGAGATTGCGTCGGAGATCTTCTGAGCACCTCCGGGCGCGGCCGCCGCCGTGCCGAGAGAGGCCAGGATTGCCGGGACTGCCGCGGCGACAACCTTCTGCGCCACCGCTTCATTGACGCCGAGCGCTCGCGCCAAGCTGCCGACGATTTGCGGCGTAAGAAACTGGGAAACGAGACTGACAAGATTGATAGCCATTACAGCTTTCCCCTCGAACCAACACGGAACGACCGGCAGCCTTCTACCAGACTTTCGTGCGCTTGGCGCGTCTTTGCGGCATCGAAAAATGAGTTGCGACGGGGTCAGGTTGCCAGTTTCATTTGGAAAATCCGGGCCGGTCCGGATAGCGAAAGTCACATATTTTCTGCCCGCCGGGCGATAAGAACGACGCTGGAGAAGACCAAAACCTCCTCTTGGCGTTGGTTGACGCCACGAAAACTGTTGGCGATTAGACCCCATTTCGGCTTGGAAGTCTCACGTTTCGACACCGTCTCCATCGAATAGGAAACGATATCGCCCTCATACACTGGGTACGGCCAGCGCATGCCTTTGAAGCCGGGCGAGACGCCAAGCTGCGGAAGGGTCTCGCCCCTCTCAGCCATCGTGGCGCGCAACGAGCTACGCGCGTCCACCAGTTGGCGCATTCCCGCGGCCGCTACATGCAGCACCGAGGCGGCGAGCGGCGCCCTACCTTCGGCGGCCTGAGCGACGATGCGCGGATCGAACTGCCGCCCAAAGGCAAGGATCGCTTCGCGCGAGAACGCCGCCTCGCCCAGGGCGAGCGACTGACCGACGCGGACGTCCTCGTAGAACATATGGTTCGACTAATTCCCGAAGGGTTGAGGCCGATGCTTGAGCAGGAGCCAGCTGCGCTGCGTCATGGCGACCACGCCGTCCTGATTGACGACTTCGTAGAGAAACTCGACCTCGCCGTCGCTCAATCGGTCCTCGCGGGGGCGCTTGGCGAGCGTATGGCGGCGCACATGCAGCCGATCGCCCGGTCTGACCGGCCGCTCCCATCGGACCTCTTCGACGCCGGCCTCTTCGAGGATCGCCGCGCGCATCATGAACGCCTCGCAATTCATCCGCAACAACAGTGCGGACGTGTGCCATCCCGAGGCGATGAGGCCGCCCGTCGCCGCTCGCGCGGCCTCTTCATCGGTATGGAAGGGCTGGGGATCGAAGTCGCGCGCGAACGCGACAATCTCGTCGGCCGAAACATCCACACCACCGTATTCGATCACCGCGCCGAGCGGGAAGTCTTCGAAATAGAGCGGGTCCGGCATTGGCCCTCAGTTCGCGAAGCGGAAATGCATGACGTCGCCGTCGGCGACCACATAGTCTTTGCCTTCGAGCCGGAACTTGCCTGCCTCCCGCGCGCCGGCCTCGCCGCCATTGGCGACATAATCGTCATAGCCTATGGTTTCGGCGCGGATAAAGCCCTTTTCGAAATCCGTGTGGATGACGCCGGCCGCCTGCGGGGCCCTGGTCCCTTGCTCGATCGTCCACGCGCGCGCCTCCTTCGGCCCCGCGGTGAAGAAAGTGACAAGGTGCAAGAGTTCGTAGCCAGCGCGAATGACGCGGCTCAGGCCCGGCTCAGTCAACCCGATCGCCTCGAGGTAGGCCTCTTGTTCGGCCTGAGGCAACAGGGCGATTTCGCTCTCGATTTGCGCCGACGCCACGACCGCGGCGGCTCCTTCCTTGGCCGCCTGTTCCCTGACCATATCGGAATAGGCGTTGCCCCGGTCGGCCGCTCCCTCATCGACGTTGCAGACATAGAGAACCGGCTTCGAGGACAGAAGGCCCAGCGACTGGAAGAGACGCCGCTCGTCGCGGCCCATCTGGGCGGCGCGCGCCGGGCGCCCCTCTTTCAGCTCGCCGAAACTACGCTCCGCGAGCGCTAACAGTTCCTTGGCCTCCTTATCGCCGCCCTTGGCCTTTTTCTCCATTTGCGCGATGCGCCGCTCCAGGCTTTCGAGATCTGCGAGCATCAGTTCGGTTTCAATAGTTGAGATGTCGGACAGGGGGTCGATGCGGCCTTCAACATGGGCGACATCGCTGTCCTCGAAGCAACGCACGACATGCGCGATCGCGTCGCATTCGCGAATATTGGCGAGAAACTGGTTTCCCAGCCCTTCGCCCTTTGAAGCGCCGCGTACGAGCCCGGCAATGTCAACGAATGACAGCCGGGTCGGAATAATCTCCTTGGAGCCGGCGATGGCCGCTAGCGTCGCCAGACGCGGATCCGGCACCGCAACATCGCCGACATTGGGTTCGATGGTGCAGAAGGGGTAGTTGGCCGCCTGCGCGGCGGCGGTTTGCGTCAGCGCGTTGAAAAGGGTCGACTTGCCAACGTTCGGCAGGCCGACGATGCCGCATTTGAAGCCCATGGAAGCCGTCGTGGATAAGGGGAGGTCGGGCCCTCATGCGCGGGCTTCGGGCAAAAGGCAAGGGCACCGAGCGGGTTCACACGCGGATCAGCGGACCCCCACGGCTTTCATTTCCCGCAGCGTCGAGTTGTAGGCCTCCGCCACCCAGTCGCGCATCTGACTGGAGTCCGGCGGAAATTCGAGCTCGACCGAGGCGGCGCCGGCAAAACCTGCGTCTCGAATGGCGGAAAAGTACTCCCCGAACGGAGTATTTCCTCGGCCCGGAGGCAGGTCGCCATGATTGACGCCGTCACAATCGGAGACGTGAACTTGAGAGATCCTCCCCTTGAGCCGATCGAGCGCGGCCGGGGGAATTCGCATCAGCCAGAAATGCGAGATGTCCACTGTGGCCTTAACGTTCTCCAGGCCGACGTCGTCCAGGAAGCGCTCCATATCGTCCAGCGTTTTGATGAACGCGAACTCGAACGGAAGGAGCTCGATCGCAAGCTCCAGTCGCCGTTCTGCGGCATGTCGTCCGACCTGCTGCGTGGCGTCGACCACGAGCTTCCACTCGCTCTCCGCCGGCAACAAGTGATGCTGGAACATATACTCGCCCGGGACAAAGCAGAGGTTCCTGGTTGACGAAAACTCGGAAGCCAAATCGAGGACGTTCTTCGCGCGTTCGATATGATAGGAACGGATGGCCGGGTTGAAATCGCTAAGACCGAGGCAGGTGCACACGAGCGAGTTGATGGGCAAGTCGACGCTGCGAACATCAGCGACATAGTTTCGGCGTTCCGTCGGAGTCATTCGACCGGGGTCAAACCCGATGAAGAGATCGAGGCTATCGAACCCGATTCTCTTGGCTTCTTGTCTTCCGGATAGCCCCTCATATTGCGACCCAAACCAAGCCGAATCGATTAAGCCTAGCTTCCACTCCGGATAAGCTCCCATTGGATTTTTCCTCCCTGGACAAAACAATAACGGACGATCATTTTAGCGTCCAAGCGAAGCTTTTTGCATGGCCGCCTTCCGCGCCAACTGCATGCGCTGCATCCCCGGCGGCCGACAGCTTGCCTGTGCGGTCGCGGCGACGGGCGGGGGATGTCGCGGCGGAATTGGCGCCCGCCACGGAGCAGGCTTTGTCGGACGCGCTGAATGCAGTCAACTCGGAGGCCGTCGCGCGGCTCGTCGCGCTGCGAGAACTGATTTCGCGCCGCGCGAGCGATTGCGGCCGGGCGCCCGAATCGGTCAAGCTCGTCGCCGTCTCGAAGACCTTCTCGGCCGACGAAGTCTGGCCGACGATAGCGATCGCTGGCCAGACCCGCTTCGGCGAGAACCGCGTGCAGGAGGCGATCCCCAAATGGCGGGACTTGCGGGCCCGCGCCGCCGCGCTCGGCAAGACGATCGAACTTCATCTGATCGGGCCCTTGCAAAGCAATAAGGCGCGCGAGGCGGTCGAGGCGTTCGACGTGATCGAGACGGTCGACCGGGAAAAAATCGCTGCGGCGCTGGCGCGCGAAATCGACCGGGTCGGCAAACGCCCGAGACTCTTTATCGAGGTCAACACCGGAGGCGAACCGCAGAAGGCGGGCGTCCTTCCCGAGGACGCCGACGCCTTCATCGCGCTCTGCCGCCAGACTTATGGGTTGACGATCGAGGGCCTGATGGCCATTCCCCCGGCGGACGAGCTGGTCTCGCCACATTTCGCTCTGCTTGGCGTCATCGCGGAACGCAACGGCCTGAGCGAGCGTTCTATGGGCATGAGCGCGGACTGGCCGCTTGCGATCCAGCTCGGCGCAACGTATGTGCGCGTCGGTTCAGCGATTTTCGGTGCGCGCGATTCACGTCATTGAAACGCGAATCGGCCTACATGCTCGTTTTGCAACATACACTGCGGACCCGATGAGGTTTCGAGAAAATGCGGGCGCTGACGGCCTAGTGGCGATATTGATCTTCGTTCTGAGCCTCATTTTGCTGATCGCCGGCGTGGCGAGCGGGTATGAGAGCCTCGACCTTTTGCCGACCAGCACCGGCGTTTTGTATGCGCTGGCGGGAGCAGTCGCCGTTTGCGCGGCGGTGGTGACATTCGCCATCGCGGTTGCGATCCGGCGGATCGACGCGCTCACGAAGCTCATGCGGCAATCCACTTGGTCGTCGGCCCTCCCGGTGCCCTTTGAGGTGACGCACTCGACCGAGACCGGGCCGGCCGAACAGGTCTCCGCCGCGCCCTCGGCGATTGAAGCGAGGGCGCCGGAGAGCGTGGACGAAACGCCCGCGCCCGAGGACGAGAGCCCGATCAACATCAATCGCACCGGGCATCTGCCCTCGCTCGAGACGGTCGACAGCGTTTTGGAGACGCCAGAAGAGCCGCAGGGACCGCCGAGCCTGATCGGCAGCTATTCGTCGGCCGGGGCCAATTATAAGATCTTCGCCGACGGCTCGATCGAGGCCGAAACGAGCGAAGGAACGTTCAAATTCGCCTCCATGAGCGATTTCAAGCGCCATCTGGTCGAAGGTCGAGGCCGTCCCGCCGGCGAAGAAACGAGCGACGTCGCCAGTCGTTAGGCGCCGCCTCCCAAGGGACGGGTCTCGACCCAGTCGACGATGAGTCGACGCTCGCTAAAGAGCCAGCGTCCGTTCTCTTTAAGAAACCTGTCGAGATAGCGGATCGACGCCACCATTAGGCTGCGGGCTGTCCCGACCTGGACGTGGTGCGCGATGCAATAGCTCTCGCCTGTGGCGACAGCGCCGCCGAGGACGACTGTGCTCTGGCCGTTGAAATGCGTCGTCGCTTCGTATTGGCGCAGATTGTCAAAGACCGGCTTCAGATTCGCCCTGCCGACGATGATTTGGCTCGGGTTGGGATCGCGACTGTCCATGAAGACCAGGAAACGCGTGTTCTCGGTGAAGAGCGCCATCTGGCCTTCAGCGTCGCGCCGATCGGCGCAATGGGCGTAGGCGTCGATGAGTTCCCGGATCGCCAACCTATCGGCGGCCTCTTCAGGTGTGACGGTCAAGCGCTGCGCCACCAGCGTCTCCTTTCCGCGCGAGACCTCTTAGTCAGACCGTCAAGCCGTTCTCTTTCGCCAGTTCGGCCAGCGACACGTTGGGGCGCGCGCCGAGGTGCTGAATGATTTCGGCTGCGGCAAGCACGCCGAGCCGCCCGCAGGCGGTCATGTCACGCCCGCGCGCAAGGCCGGCGAGGAATCCCGCGGCGAACATGTCGCCCGCGCCCGTGGTGTCCGCGAGCTTGGCGATTGGGAAGGCAGGAACCTTCCAGGTCTCATCGCGGTCGACAATGATGCAGCCGTTTTCCGAGCGGGTAACGACGCCGAGTACGCCCTCCGTGCGCAAATTGTCGAGCGCCTCGTCGAAATGCGGCGTCTCGTATAGCGACAGGATCTCGTCGGTGTTGGCGAAGATGGTGTCGACGGTCCGCGAGCGCATGAGGTCGAGGAATTCGCCGCGAAACCGGTCGACGCAGAACGAATCCGATAAAGTGAGAGCCACCCTTCGGTTCGCGGCGCGGGCGATCTCGCCGGCCTTCTGGAATGCTGCCTTGGCCGCCGGGCGGTCCCACATATAGCCCTCGAGATAGACAACCTTCGCCGACTTGACCACGGCCTCGTCCACATCCACCGGCGCGAGATAGGAACTCGCGCCGAGATAGGTGTTCATCGTCCGCTCGCCGTCGGGCGTCACATAGATGAAGCAGCGGCCCGTGCCAGGCCCATGCTCGGCAGGCGATGTCGAGAAAGCGACCCCAGTCGACCGGATGTCGTCGGCGAATGTCCCGCCGAGCGGATCACGCTTCACCTTGCCGATATAAGCGGCGGAGACGCCAAACGAGGCGACGCCGACGATAGTGTTGGCGGCCGACCCGCCGGAGATCACGCGCGGATCGACGCGGGCGGCATACAGCGCCTCGGCGCGATCCTCGTCGATCAAGTTCATCGCGCCCTTCAGCATCTCCTGGGCGATGAGATAATCGTCGTTTGCGTAGGCAAGAATGTCGACAAGCGAATTGCCTAGCCCCAAGACCTCGACCGTCGCGCTCATCGCCCCTCTCGAATTGTTCCGGCGGCGGTTCCTCGCATTGGCGCGAGGCGCGGTCAATCCGGCGCGCAGCGATCCGCCGGGAGCTCTCCGCCGCATTGCCAACAGGCCGGGATTGGATAAACTCAAAATCGGATGTTGCGGGCTGCGGAAGAGCTCGATTGCCCAAGCCCGCGCGCGAGACTTCGATGAGGTCCAACGAGGCCGAGGGAGGGAAACATGCTGGGGCTGATGCAGAGCCGTCCGCTTCTGATTTCGGGACTTGTCGACTACGCCTCGACCTGGCACGGGTGCCGCGAGATCGTCTCCCGGGACCCGGAGGGCGCTATCCACCTCTCTACCTACGCCGAAGTCGCCGGGCGCGCCAAACGCGCGGCGAACGCCCTCGACGCGCTCGGGGCGGGCCGCGGAGACCGCGTCGCGACGCTCGCCTGGAACGGCTGGCGCCATCTGGAAATCTATTATGGCGTGACCAGCTCCGGGCGCGTCCTGCACACGGTCAATCCGCGCCTCTTTCCCGACCAGATCCAATACATCATGCATCACGCGGAAGACGCGTATGTATTCTTCGACCCAGTTTTTACCCCGCTTATCGAGGAACTCGCGCCGCGCCTGCCGCTTGTGCGCGCCTGGATCGCGCTCTGCGAGGCAAACCAGCTTCCCAAGACCAGGCTTGACGGGCTGCTAGCATACGAGGATCTCTTGGCGAAGGCTTCGCCCGACTACGAATGGCCGCTCCTCGAGGAGAACACGGCCTCGACGCTCTGCTACACCTCTGGCACAACCGGCAATCCCAAGGGGGTGATGTACTCTCATCGCTCGACGTTGCTGCACGCTTTCGCCGCGTGCGCCGCCGACGCGTTCGGCCTTGTGGCGCGCGATTCGATCCTTACTGTGGTGCCACTCTTCCACGCCAACGCCTGGAGCCTCCCGTTTTCCGCGGCGATGTGCGGGGCGAAGCTCGTGCTCCCCGGCCCGAGGCTCGATCCCGAAAGCCTTTACATGTTGCTCGAGAGCGAGGCGTGCACCAAGGCTTTCGGCATTCCGACGATCTGGCTGAACTTCCTTGCCTGGGTGGAAGCGAACAAGGCTAAGCTCGAACTGTCCAAGCTGAAGCTCAAGCTGGTGGGCTCGGGCGGTTCGGCGGCGCCGCGCGCGACGATCGAGAAGTTCCGCGAGCTGCTTGGCGTGACCGTGCTGCACGCTTGGGGAATGACCGAAACGAGCCCCCTCGCCACGACCGGCTCACCGCTTGCCAAGCACGAGGGTGTCAGCGCAACGGAACTTACTGACATGCAGGTCAAGCAGGGGCGCCAGGTGTACGGGATCGAACTCAAGTTGGCCGGCCGCGACGGCGGCGATCTGCCGCACGACGGGGTTTCGGTCGGCGAGTTGAAGGTGCGCGGAAACTGGGTGATCTCAGGCTATTTCAAGGGCGAGGGTGGAGAGGTCGTCGACAAGGACGGCTGGCTCGGCACGGGCGACGTCGGGACGATTGACGCCGACGGTTACGTGCAGCTCACCGACCGGCTCAAGGACGTCATCAAGTCGGGCGGCGAGTGGATTTCCTCGATCGAGATCGAGAATCTCGCCATGTCGCATCCCGACGTGTTCGAGGCTGCGGTCATCGCGGTCGAACATCCAGTCTGGCAGGAGCGCCCGCTGTTGATCGTCCATCCGCGCGAGGGACGGAAGCCGACCAAGGCGGCGCTCCAACAATTCCTGTCAGAAAAACTGGCGAAGTGGCAGGTTCCGGACGACGTCGTGTTCGTCGACGCTCTCCCGCATACCGCGACGGGCAAGCTGCTCAAGACGGAATTGCGCCAGCGATTCCACGGACATCTTGCGGTAAGCGCCTGAGAACGCGAGCGCGAGTCTCAGGGCTCCTCGGGGCGATTTGCCTTGACTTTACGGCTCCCCCAGTCCACATGGGCCTCAAGCCGCCGCTGTGCGGCCATCAATGGCGCGCCGGCCGCGTGAAGGGCTTTTCAGTCCGCCTGCCGACCGCCCTTTAATCTTCATTCGACGTCCGGACACGCGGGGCGTTTCCTAACCCCCAGCCGCCATAGGCGCGTCTCGCGCCAACCGCGGCATTTAGAAAGACTTTCACCTTGGATAATTTTCACGGGTTCGGCCTTGCCGCGCCCCTCAATGCCGCGCTGGCCAAGCTTGGCTATGTGCGTCCGACCCCGATTCAGGCCCAGGCGATCCCGCCGCTGATGAAGGGGCGGGATCTCATCGGCATCGCCCAGACCGGCACTGGAAAGACAGCGGCGTTCGCGCTACCGATCCTTAACCGGATCGTCACCGACCGGCGCCCAGCGCCGAGAGGCGGCGCCCGCGTACTGGTGCTTAGCCCGACGCGCGAACTCGCGAGCCAGATCGCCCAAAGCTTCCGCGACCTATCGGACGGACTTGGCTTGAAGATCGCGGTCGTGTTCGGCGGCGTGCCGCATGGCGCTCAGATCCGCGCGCTTCAAGCCGGCCTCGATGTGCTGGTCGCGACGCCCGGCCGGCTCCTCGATCATCTCGACGCCGGCGTCGCGCGTCTCAACGCGGTCGAATTTCTGGTGCTCGACGAAGTCGATCAGATGCTCGACCTCGGCTTCGTCAAACCGATCCGCCGTATCGTCCGGGAATTGCCCAGGCAGCGGCAGAACCTGTTCTTCTCCGCAACGATGCCCACGGACATTCGCGCGCTCGCCGGCGAATTGCTGCGGGACCCAATTGAAGTCTCGGTGACGCCCGCCGCCAAGACCGCCGATCGCGTCGAGCACAACGTCCTCCTTAT
>Ga0210386_10003445_pt1 | contig 13276 bp, 11 predicted proteins | sample IncBWH32OmetaG_FD_160091 | JGI IMG/M metagenome (GOLD analysis project Ga0210386, IMG submission 160091) | Forest soil microbial communities from Barre Woods Harvard Forest LTER site, Petersham, Massachusetts, United States - Inc-BW-H-32-O ... | reverse complement strand
GAGCATTGTGCCAGATGTGGCGCAAACTAAGCCTGATGACGCATCGCATTGTCATTCGCAATAGTGCTCAATTAGACAAGGTGACGTTGGGTGTTCCCGGACAATTGTGCGGCAGTCGGCTCTGTTCTTGTGTCCGTGTGGTCTGCACGTATCCATGGGTTCCCCTTCAGTGAATCGGTCGCATTGACATCTGGATGCGCTCCGGCTAACAGTGCTTCAATCAACCGGAATCCGCCGAATTACCATCTGACAAGCAATCCGCATGCCATGGCTCTAAAGAGAGGGCATGGTTAATGTCTGATGACGTAAAAGGGGTTATAAAAATCGGATCGCCTATCGAGCGACTGGGTAACGCGGGCCATCTCACGTCGAGGCAAAATATAGACGCCAAATGTGGCGTGGTTTGACATCGTGGCGCCGGGTGCTCGCATGAGGCGCTCCCATCAAGCGCAGCAGATAGGCTGAAGGCGCAGTCTCGCGATCAGTTTCGGATTTTGTCGAGCAGACTTTCGATCTCGGCCTTCTGCTCCGCCGTCAGGGGAAGCAGAGGCTGGCGTGGATATCCGCCGTAATACCCGTTGAAGTCGCACGCATATTTCACGCCGGCGATTCCCATCTCCGCAACGATTCGCTGATTCGGCTTGACAATGCGCTCCTGCATCTCTGCCGCCAGCTTCTGGTCGCGATCCTTCCACGCAAAGTAGACCTCGTAGCATGCCTCGGGCGCACATGCACCGAATCCCAGAATCGCGCCAGCCCCCCCGGCCTCGAGCGACGGAAGAATAATCGATGCCGACCCCGTCAGCACCTGGAACCCAACTTCCTTGGTACGGGTTCTCAAGGGGGCCGATGGCGGCGCAACCGCCAACGCCGGCCCACCTGCCAGGTCGCCGGCCGACACAAAAGTAGCAGGCAGAGACACAACGGCACTCATCATTCTTGCAGTGACGGCCTCAAACACCGGCGTCACCGTTACCGTGCGTTTCGCCACTCCACGCGTGGCCTGCACAATTCCCTGGATCCGCTCCAGGCTTCCGCTCGAGTCCTTGATGGCGATGATGTTCGGATGATGCGCAAGTTCGGCCACCATGTCTACGGGAATCTGGTACGGTACGCAGCGCGGAATGTTGTAAAGCACCACCGGCAGCGGCGAACGGTCCGCCACCGCGCGAAAATAACTCGCCACCACCGAGGGAGTCATTTGCGTGGAATAGTAGGTTGGCGTGCGCACCAACACCGCGTCATACTCAAACTTCGCGGCGGCCTCGGCCAGTTCGACAACCGCTCGAAGACTCTCCCGGTTCACCCCGGCAATCAAAACCTTTTCCGGAGTGGCAGCCTCCGCCGCGGTGCGCAGCACCTCCCGGGTTTCAACGTCATCGAGCGCCGGCGCCTCGCCCGTCGAACCAAGCACCACCATTCCCGCAAGCTGGCTGCGCGAATATCTGGCTACGTTGGCTTCGAGCTTCCGGTAATAAACCCGCTCATCCGGATAGAAAGGCGTGGTAACGGCGGCAAAAATACCCTCGATCAGCATATGAATTCATTGTAGAGGCGCAGACTCGATGCCAGACAACTCCCTGCCGAATGCCGTTGGACATTTCGAGCGTGCTTCACGAATCTCGCCAGGTGCGCTTGTCCGCGAATCGGCCTTATTTCTCCTGCACTGCCGCCACTGAAGCATGCAGGCTCTGCAGCGCATACACTGTGATATTGTGCTGCTGCATCGCAGCGATACCTTCCACTGCGGCTTGCGCTGCCGCAATTGTCGTAATCGTTGGTACGCGCGCCAGCACCGCGGCCCGGCGGATCGCCTTCTCGTCAAAAAAAGTGTCCTGCCCGCGCGGTGTGTTAATGACCAGCTGAATGCGATCTCCCTTGATAAGGTCGACGACGTTCGGCCGCCCTTCCTTCACCTTGAATACCCGCTCGACGCTTAACCCGGCACGTTCCAGAACGTTTGCCGTACCTTCGGTGGCCACCATGTGAAAGCCGAGATACGCAAAGCGGCGGGCAAGCTCAACGGCGGCAGGCTTGTCGTGATCGTTCACTGTAAAAAACACCGTCCCTTGTGTCGGCAATACCTGACCCGCCGAGAGCTGTGCCTTTGCAAACGCCTCCCCAAAGGTCGCTGCCACACCCATCACTTCGCCTGTCGATTTCATCTCAGGCCCAAGAACAGTGTCGACGCCCGCAAACTTCGACCACGGAAATACCGGCGATTTCACGTAATAATGTGTTCCCGTTTCCAAATCTTTGCCTGATGCCAATTGCTCCGGCAGCAATTCGCGCAGAGTGCGCCCCGTCATCAAGCGAGCGCCAATTTTCGCCAACGGGATGCCGGTAGCCTTTGAAACGTACGGCACCGTACGCGAAGCCCGCGGGTTTACCTCGATCACAAAGACGTGATCGGTCCCTTCCGCATCACGCTGGATTGCGAATTGCAGGTTCACCAATCCAATCACCTTCAGCGCTAGCGCCAACTTTCGTGTGTACGCACGAATCGTGTCCAGCGTCTCTTCGCGGATGCTCACCGCAGGCAGAACGCACGAAGAGTCGCCGGAGTGAATGCCGGCCTCTTCGATGTGCTGCATGATCCCCGCGATAATCACATCCTGCGAATCGCAAAGCGCATCGACATCCACCTCGACAGCATTCTCCAGGAAGTGATCCACCAGCACCGGCCGCTCCTGCGAATACTCGACTGCCTGTTTCATATATTCGGCTACAGCCTTCGCATCGTACGCAATCACCATAGCGCGCCCACCGAGCACATAGCTCGGCCGCACCAGCACCGGATACCCGATGCGCTCGGCCACTGCCAGCGCCTCATCCACACTCGTTGCCGTGCCCCCGGCCGGCTGCGGAATCTTCAAATCTTCGAGCAGCTTTCCAAATTGCTTCCGATCCTCAGCCAGATCAATCGACGCGGGCGACGTGCCGATGATAGGCACTCCCGCCGCAAGCAGACGCTGTGCAAGGTTCAGGGGAGTCTGGCCGCCGTACTGCACAATAACGCCGATTTTCGCGCCCGATTGCGCCTCGTGGTTGTACACCGCAAGCACATCTTCCAGCACCAGCGGCTCAAAATAGAGCCGGTCGCTGGTGTCGTAGTCCGTCGAGACAGTCTCAGGATTGCAGTTCACCATGATGGTTTCGTAGCCATCGTCCTTCAACGCGAAGGCCGCATGGCAGCAGCAGTAGTCGAATTCGATGCCTTGTCCGATGCGGTTCGGTCCGGAGCCTAGGATGATGATCTTTGCCTTGTCTGTCGGCGGCGCCTCATCCTCTTCATCGTACGTTGAGTAGAGATACGGAGTCATCGATTCGAACTCAGCCGCGCACGTATCCACCAGCTTGAAGACGGGGCGAATCCCCATCCCCTCGCGCAGTTCCCTCACCTGCTTTACGCCGTCGTGGCCTTCGAGCTTCCACTCCGTCGCAATGCGTTCGTCGCTCAGCCCGAAACGCTTCAGCTTCAGCATCTGCTCCGCCGTAATTTGCTCCGGCATCACATCCTGAAGCGAACCCTGTGCCAGCGTCACCTCGCGAAGCTGGTGCAGGAACCAGGGGTCCATTCCCGTAAGCCGCGCAACCTCGCGCACGCTCATTCCGCGCTCAAATGCGAATCGGATGTAGCCCAGCCGCTCCGGTCGTGGTGTCACAAGCATCTGTGTCAGGCGGCGTGGCTCAAGGATTTCGGTGCCGGTCTTCTTTCCGGTCTCCAGCGCGCGCCACGCCTTCATCAGGGCTTCCTTGAAGGTGCGGCCCATCGCCATCACCTCGCCGACAGATTTCATCTGCGGTCCCAGCGTGTCATCGGCTCCGGGAAATTTCTCGAACTGCCACTTCGGGATTTTCACGACCACATAATCGATGGTCGGTTCGAAGCATGCCGGCGTCTTCCGCGTAATGTCATTCGGAATCTCATCGAGCGTATAACCCACTGCCAGCTTCGCCGCAATCTTCGCAATCGGAAATCCTGTAGCCTTCGATGCCAACGCCGAAGACCGAGACACGCGCGGATTCATTTCGATTACGGTCATGCGCCCATTGGAGGGGTTCACTGCAAACTGCACGTTGGACCCGCCTGTCTCTACGCCAATCTCGCGCATCACGGCGATGGCCGCATCGCGCATCTTCTGGTACTCGCGATCGGTGAGCGTCTGCGCGGGAGCTACGGTGATGGAGTCGCCGGTGTGCACGCCCATTGGATCGAAGTTCTCAATGGAGCAGATGATGATTACGTTGTCCGCGAGGTCCCTCATCACCTCGAGCTCATATTCCTTCCAGCCCAGCACGCTCTCTTCAATCAAGCACTCGTGAACCGGAGAGAGATCGAGGCCACGCGCCAGAATCTCCATCAATTCTTCGCGATTGTATGCAATGCCGCCGCCTGACCCACCAAGCGTGAAACTCGGTCGAATCAAAACTGGAAATCCAATCTTGCTTGCAAAGTCGAGTCCATCACGAAGGTTGTTGACCAGCGCCGATTTGGAAACATCGAGCCCGATGCGCAACATCGCATCTTTGAACAGCAGCCGATCCTCAGCCTTTTTGATCGCCTCAAGCTTGGCGCCGATCAACTCCACGTTGTAGCGCTCGAGAATGCCGGCGTCGGCCAGATCGACTGCAAGATTCAGCGCGGTCTGCCCACCCACCGTAGGCAGCAGCGCAAATTTTCCGGAACCGTCGCCCAGCATCTCCGTTTCAATGCGGATAATCTCTTCAACGTACTCCCGCGTGAGCGGCTCGATGTAGGTGCGATCGGCCAATTCGGGATCGGTCATGATGGTGGCCGGGTTCGAATTCACCAGCACCACTTCATAGCCTTCCTGTCTGAGCGCCTTGCAGGCCTGCGTGCCAGAGTAATCAAACTCGGCCGACTGCCCAATCACAATCGGCCCGGAGCCGATTACCAGAATCTTCTGAATGTCATTTCTGCGTGGCATAGTTCTTTTGTTTTCCGTCGCTTCTCAAACTGTTGCGCTTTTCGTTGAAAGGGCACGGCTTCAGCCGTGCCATAAACTTTCCCATCCCTAACGTTTGAGGTTTTCCCGAATAGCCCGATCAAACTCTTTCTTGCTCGTCAATACCGCCGAACACGCATCCGCGCACGCCCCGGGTCCCAAAACCACGTAAAGCTTCTTCCGCTCGAGGGCTGTGACGATCTCATCTGTAACCACGATCTCCTGGCTTGCAGGAGCATAGTCCGACCGCGCCACTCGAAACGTGAACTGACCCGAAACACGATCGAATCGAAACTCGCCCGATTTGTCGGTTCTTGTCCGAAACGCAACTTTCTCGTCTCGAACCAGTGTGATCTCCACATCTGCCACTGGATGCCCGACGGGATTCACTACGTAGCCCTCAACATGGCTCAGACGCTCCGGTCCAGGAATATCGACTTGTGCATTCAAAGACCGGGCGCCAGTCAGACACAACCAGATCCAAAACGCTCCACTCAAAAAACAGCGGAGCCTCGGCCCCGCTGGTCTCGCTAAAATTGAAGTTGAATTGGCCCTTCGCCTCATCCCTTCCACTCCTCCATCATCTTTCTGAAGTCGCGAAACAAATAATGCGAATCATGCGGCCCCGGCGCAGCCTCGGGGTGATACTGCACGCTGAACAACGGCAGCGTCTTGTGCCGCAATCCCTCCAGCGTCTGGTCATTCAGATCCACGTGCGTCAACTCCACTTCATTAGCGTTGATCGAATCCGGATCGACAGCAAAGTTGTGGTTATGCGCTGTAATCTCCACCTTGCCCGTCACGTTGTTGCGCACCGGATGATTCCCGCCGTGGTGACCGAACTTCAGCTTGTAGGTCTTGCCACCAAGCGCAAGTCCGCATAACTGATGCCCCAGACAAATCCCGAACACCGGCACACGCCCCATCATGTCGCGAATGGCTTTCACCGCATAGTCAACCGGCTCGGGATCGCCCGGTCCATTCGACAGAAAAACTCCATCCGGCTTGAGAGCCATCACATCGGCCGCTGTCGTTGCAGCAGGAACCACGGTAACGTTGCAACCTTCGCGCGTCAGCATGCGCAGAATGTTCTGCTTGATGCCAAAGTCATATGCGACAACATGGTGCTTCCGAACTCCCGCGTCCTGCACGAGAGCCGTGGACAGCAGAAAGTCGCCCGCCTGGTTGCGGCTGTCCTCTGCATTAAAGCTGTACGCTGTCTTCGTTGAAACCACCTTCGCCAGATCGGTCCCGTCCATCTTACGAATGCTTCTGGCCTTTTGAACGAGAGAATCGACATCCAAAGTCTCGGTGGAAATCACGCCGCGCATCACGCCATGTGTGCGCAAGTGCCGAACCAGCGCGCGCGTATCAATCTCCGCCAGCACTGGAACGGCATACCTCTCCATATACTCGTCCGTGACCTGTTCCGAGCGCCAGTTCGAGCTGATGGCAGAGAATTCACGTACGATCAGGCCCTCGATGTAGGGCTTGGCCGACTCGTTGTCTGCCTGGTTGGTTCCGTAATTGCCGATCTGAGGATTGGTAAGAACGACGATTTGACCGGCATAGGAGGGATCGGTAGCGATTTCCTGATAGCCGGTTAGGGAAGTATTGAAAACTACTTCGCCCTGGCATTCGCCTGGGTGCCCGTAGCCCTCGCCGCGGAAGATGCGCCCGTCTTCGAGCGCAAAAATAGCCTGCATCGCCTCTCCGAGGAGTGGATTCAATCGATTTTAGCAGGTTTCCCCGAGCGATGCCTTGAGATGGAACACGCGTCTCTATTTCACTTCGCCAACATCTTTCGCAGGCCAGTACACAAACACCGCTTTACCGTAGATTAGATCGCGCTCCACTACCCCGAATTCCCTGCTGTCCGACGAAATCGAACGGTGATCGCCCATCACGAAATAGCTGTCATCGGGAATGATGGTCTCTTCATACGAACGGGTGTCGCGGTACATCGCGGGAACGTAGTTCTCAGTCAGAGCTTTGCCGTTTACATAAACCTGTCCATGATCGATGCGCAGGCTGTCGCCTGGCAACGCAATCACGCGCTTGATGTAGCTCTTCTCCGGATCGCGCGGGTAATGAAACACCACCACATCGCCACGTTCAATCGAAGCAATGTGATACACAAACTTGTTGATAAACAGCCGGTCGTGATCCTCGAGCCGCGGAAGCATGCTGGTGCCCTCGACGCGTACCGGCTGGTAGAGAAACAGGATGATCAGAACTGAAATACCGGCCGAGATCACCAGATCGCGCAGCCAGAGGCCCAGGCCCGAGCCCGCCACTGGCTGCGATGGGGCCTCGATCCCCGCCGCGAGCGGCGCAACAGCTGGAGAAGAAGTTTCAGTTACAACAGGATCTTGAGCCGAAGTTGACATCTCTATCTCGAATTATTAAATGCCACGAAGTCTAACTGCAACCCAGTCCTCCCGGCGGACACAAGAGGTCTGGATGTCCTGGTTTTTGCATTGGCTTCGGTTGACCAGGCGAAGGCACCATCGACGGAGACGCTCCAGGAACCGTTCCCTCCGCAAGGTTTTCCTCTTCCAGAATCAGTGGCCGCTGGAGCACCATCTCCACCTGTGTCCCGGCCTCGATGCTCACGTCGGCGCCGCGCGTGAAGAGAGTGACAAGGCCAACCGTGGCGAGTCCTGCGCCAAGTCCCCCCAAACCACCGGCCAGCGAGTGCCCCGAGCTTATCCCCGCAATCGAACCAACCGTCGCGCCGGTCGGCAGGGCGATTTCCGCGGTCTTTCCCGCGTTGCGGCCCTTGTCCGTATCCTGCTCGATGGTTCCTTCGCCGTTTTTCACATCCTGTTTGCTGGCGCCCGGCAGGCCGCTCACTACTCCGGGAATTTCAACGACGCTCCCGTTGGGAAAAATAATGGAGGTAAAGTGCATGTCAAGCTGGGACTTGCCCGACATACGCCCGGCACGAACGACCCGGTCAACAACTCCCTGCACGAACACGCCGGAGGGGATCATCACATGGTTCCCCACCACGACCGGAAATGCAGAGGACAAATAAACACCGTCGCCCACTCTGGCACTCTTGGTATTGACAGAGCTGCGCAGCTGCAGCAGAACCTTGGTTCCCGCCGGTATCGTATACGTCTTCTTCGGAACTGCCGCCGCGCTCGCATTGGTGGGAGCCGCGGGCCCTGCAATTGCCGCGGGAGCCGCCGGAGCCGGTGCGGGCTGAGCGGTTGCGGGCGGTGTGCCCTCCACTGCGGCAGTCGACTGAGCCGCCATCGATCCAGCTAAGCCAAATTGAATTGCAGCGGCCGATAAAAGCGTCGACGTCAGTAGCTTGCAATTCAGACGCATTTATTTCCTCCCAGCCCCCCTGGATACATAGACGGACGGTTTCGCAGCAAAGATAGCCGCCCAATCTCTTTTTCGGGGGCCGTATTTCAGAGTACGCTAAATTCGTGGCTGTTGGAGACACAACAAGACATGGATACCGTGCGTGCCGAAGCCCGTTCCGGGATTGCCGACATGTCAACTAAGACAGGCCCTTTTGCCCGTGTTTATAAGGTGCTCGGGGATGCGATACAAGAGCATGCCTTTCCCGGTTGTGCCTTTGGAGTCCTCGCTGGGAGTGAGGTCGTCCTCGAAGACGCACTGGGCTGCTTCACTTACGAAAACGACTCCCCGCAGGTCGCGCCCGACACTGTGTTTGATGTGGCCAGCATCACCAAGGTGTTCTCCACAACCGCAGTCGCTATGCTGCTCTACCAGCAGGGCGCTCTCGATCTGGATACGCCCCTGGGCGAGCTTCTGCCCGGCTTTGTCGTCGGTCGTGATAGCGCTCGCCTCGCGCTGCAAGTTACGCTCCGCCACCTACTGGCGCACAACTCCGGCCTGCCCGGATATGTCGAGTTCTTCCGCACCCTTTCCACTCCCGCAGATCTTTATCGCGCATGTCTGGAATTGCCCATCGAAGCTACTCCCGGCGAACGCAGCGAGTATTCCGACCCCGGCTTCATCCTGCTCGGCAAGGCACTTGAGGTCTTGACCCGTGAGGACCTGGCCACATCGGCGCGTAAGCAGGTTTTTGAGCCTCTTGGCCTGACTGCAACGCGCTTCTCTCCGGCACCTGAAGAGCAAGCGCTGATTCCACCCACCGAGATAGACAATGAGTTCCGCCACAGGCGTATCCAGGGCGAGGTGCAGGATGAGAATGCATCTGTTTTACGTGGGGTCGCAGGTCACGCCGGTCTGTTCTCCAACGTGCACGACCTACTTCGTTTCGCCGGCGAGATTCTCACAGGGTCCCAAAATAGTCGAATGGAAACCGATTCGCCCCTATTTGCAGGCGATACGATCAATTATTTTGCCCTCCGCCAAGGACCGGAGGGGAGTTCGCGCGCACTCGGTTGGGATACGCCATCGCAGACGTCCTCGTCGGGACAATTTTTTTCAGCTCATTCCATCGGGCATCTTGGGTTCAGCGGCTGTTCGCTCTGGATCGATCTGGATGCCTCAGTTGCGGCAGTTTTGTTGACCAACCGCACCTGGCCCGATCGCCAAACCCAGCTGATCCGGGAGGTTCGCCCGGCATTCCACGACGCCATCCGGGTGGCCTTATCCGGAAAACAAGTTCTCTAATTTGTGCTATCGCATGACCTTAAAGTGACATCTCACCCCAATAGAATTCTGGGTGGACTTGCCTGGATTGCAGATACAATAGATTCTGGGGACAGACTTTGATGTTAACAAGTACGACGACGCACGAAGGCGCCGGCGCTCACGGGAAAGAGGAAACCAAGGCAGATCCGGCTTCCCAACTCCAGCACCTGACTACCGAAAGCCAGAACGAAGCTTCCCAAGGCTTCGATACGAAGTCGGCACTGGAGATAGCCCGCATTATCAATCACGAAGATGCCAAGATCGCCAATGCAGTCAAGAAGGCTATTCCTGAAATTGCTGAGGTTATCGACCACGTTGCGCGCAGCCTGCGCGATGGCGGACGCCTCATCTATATCGGTGCAGGTTCCAGCGGCCGTATTGCCGCTCTCGACGCCTCAGAGTGCCCCCCGACCTACTCCACAGCTCCCGGACAGGTTCAGTACATCATGGCCGGCGGCCCCAAAGCCCTTGCCTCCGCCGTTGAGGTCAACGAAGACTCCGAAGAACTGGGCCAGCGCGATATCGCCCGCCGTCGCCCCACTCGTAAAGACGTGGTTGTCGGCCTATCCGCTTCCGGTCGCACTCCCTATGTCGTTGCCGCTACAGCCTACGCTCGCGCACGCGGCGCGTACACCGCTGCCGTTAGCTGTAACCAGGGCACTCCCCTGGCTGAGGTTGCCGACATCGCCATCATCGCCGAGGTCGGGGCCGAAGTCATCTCCGGCTCGACAAGGATGAAAGCCGCATCCGCGCAGAAGATGATCCTCAACATGATCACCACCGGCGCCATGACGCGGCTGGGCTACGTGTACGAGAACCTCATGGTCAACGTGCACATGCAGAACTCCAAGTTGGTCGAGCGCGGCATCCGCATCCTCATGAATGCCTGCAAGATCGATCGCGAGACCGCGGTGCAGACCATCAAGAGCGCCGGCCGCAGCGTCCCGGTCGCCCTCGTCATGCTGAAGGCCAAAGTCGACAAACCCGAAGCCGTCCGCCGCCTCGCCAAATCCGACGGCAACGTCCGTCTCGCCATCGAAGATACCGTCCTCGAACTCTAAGATGTTCCTGCCTTGATAGAGAATCGACTGCATCGCCGTTGAAATCGGCTACGCCAATGCTGGCCCGACCTATAACGTGTGATCGCCTACTTGGAGCGGCTGAGACTTCCATGATCGAGAGACTCTCCAACTCTGGAGGGCTTTAGCCCGTACCCTGAAACAGCCAATAGCGGAAGGGCTTTAGCTCCTGAAGGCTCTTTCCTTCGCTCACCTCCCAACGATGCGCGCATCGACCGAAAACGCCCTCGCACTTAGAAGATCGCAGCCTCGGCATGTTCCCGGGTCGATAAAGGATTAGCGTCAGTCCCGCAGCCTCTGATACAACGACCGAATATGCGGAGGAACGAATGAACATAGGCTTTTCGGGCAGGGTGGCACTTGTTGCAGGCGGTACTGGAGGTCTGGGTCGGGCCGTGAGCCTTGCGTTCCTGGCAGAAGGCGCGAAAGTAGTAGTCACGTATCGTAACCCGGATGAATTCTCTGCATTACAGAACGCCGCGGGCTCAACGGGTTCTTTGCTTGAAGGACACCGAGTCGACGTCACCGATGAATCTGCGGTCGGCCAACTAATCGCAGACGTCTTTTCGAAACACGCACGTTTGGATGCAATGGTGAACACCGTGGGAGGTTATGCGGGCGGCGTGAAGCTGTGGGAACTCGAGACCAGGGTCTTCGATCAGATGCTGTCCCTGAACTTGCGTGCGGGCTATGCCATGTCGCGCGCCGCTGTGGTTCCCATGCTAAAGCAAAATCATGGTGCGATCATCAACGTTGCGGCAAAGGCAGCTTTGGATCATGGAGCCGGTGCAGCAGCCTACGCAGCATCGAAGGCCGCCGCATTGGCCATGATCGATTCCCTGGCCGCAGATGTGAAGGGCACGGGTGTACGCGTGAATTCAATCCTTCCCAGCATCATCGATACAGAGGCAAATCGGAAAGCCATGCCGGGCGCCAACTACGCAACGTGGCCGAAGCCGGAGGATATCGCTCGCGTCATCCTGTTCCTCTGCAGCGACGACGCACGTGTAATCCATGGCGCAGCAATTCCGGTCTATGGGGATAGCTGAGAGATTCGCAACCCTATCACGCCTTCTTCGACGGGCTGCCGCTCGCCTTCTGCCTCTAGATCTGGATCAAAAAGTCGAAAAAGGATGGTAAGACTGTCAACCACTCAAGGATCAAGGAGAAGTTCTATGACACCATCAGAGACGCTCAACACTCATCAGAAAGCGCTCCGCATCAATCTCGATCCGACCAGCTACGGCTCCTTCGCCGAAATTGGCGCCGGCCAGGAAGTAGTGCGATGGTTCCTGGTTGTAGGAGGAGCCTCCGGGACAGTTGCTAAATCGATCTCTGCGTATGACAAGGAAGTCAGCGACGATTTGTACGGTTCTGGCGCCCGCTACGTTTCCGGAGAACGCCTCCAAACAATGCTGGATAGCGAATGGGCCCAACTCATCAACCAATTGAACAAAAGCCGCGGATCGACCGTTCGCTTCTTTTCCTTTGTTGACACCATCTCCGCGCGCAACTACGCCGGAACAAATGAGCCTCATGGTTGGGTCGGCCTGCGCTTCCAAATGCAACCTGGTGGCCAACCCAACGACATAGTTCTTCATATCAACCTGCGGGATCCATCCAACACTCTCGAGCAAGAGGCTATTGGCATCCTGGGCGTGAACCTTATCTATGCTGTCTTCTTTCAATTGGAGACGAAAGAATCCTTCTTCGAGAATATTGTTCAGGATGTCGAGAAACGTATTGAAATTGACTATGCGGAAGTGCGTGGCGCTGCCTTTGATGGGTGGGATCAGCGCGCCATTCTGATTCAACTGGTGTCCGCAGGTCTTGCTGAAGCCGTCTGTTTTCCCTGCGGTAGGCCGCCGGTGCCGCCTATGGAGGTCCTCCACAAGAAAGCTACCGTGCTCGCGCCAGGATCGTTCGAACACGTAGATGCTGCACATGCGGCAATCCATAATCAACTGCTGACCTCCGGGATCCAAAAGCTGCGCGGGGAGTTAACGGAAAAAGATCCCGCGCCTGTCGGTTTCTTTTGCTTTTCTGCGATGCCGCTCAGGGAAGCAGATCCCCCTCCGGAAATCTCTGATCTGCTGAAAAGGATCGATGCGCTTCACACGCATTGTGGCGATGTTCTGCTGTTCCGGGAAAGAGAGCTCTACGGTATGACCACTCTCGTTAACCGCTACACAAAGGAACCTATCCGCTTCGTCTTAGGCCTGTCTTTGCTGGTTCGTGTATGGGAGTATCGCTACAACAGTCTCCCCGGCAGCTTTCTTGAGGCTTTGTCTCGCCTCTTGCCCCAAAACGTCCGCATTTACGCTTATCCGATGAACTCAAAAGACCTTGAGCAAGCGGTTCAAAGCATCTCAGCCATCCACTGGCAGTGGACCGATACGAACGGATGGGTCTCTGCCCGCCAGCTTCATCCTCCACCGCCGCTCAGTCACCTTTACGACTACATTCTCGCCAGCAACTTCCTCATCCCTCTGGAAATCCCGGGGCTCTAGAAACCCACCGGTAGTAGCGCGGGCCGGGTGTGAACACGTCTGCCGCGAAACTGATACCAATTCGAATCGGTTC
>Ga0210386_10003442_pt1 | contig 13284 bp, 13 predicted proteins | sample IncBWH32OmetaG_FD_160091 | JGI IMG/M metagenome (GOLD analysis project Ga0210386, IMG submission 160091) | Forest soil microbial communities from Barre Woods Harvard Forest LTER site, Petersham, Massachusetts, United States - Inc-BW-H-32-O ... | reverse complement strand
CGGTCGCTACCGGCTGAGGAACGGTGATGGCCAGGGTCGAGGCGGTCACCGCTTGCGCGCGGAACCAGCGCGTCGAGCCGCCGGGGGTGGTGAGCCCGACCTGAATCCCGAGAGCCACATCGTGCCCCGCATCGGGGTCAGGCAGCTCGACCTTGGACACGTCGCTCGCGGCGCCGAGGTACCAGGTGGCACGCTGATCCGCGGAAAGGTCACGCCGCCCAGTGCCCACTGGTCCCCCGGCCGGCCCGTTCCCGCCGGCGCTGGTCACCAGATACGCCGACGGGGTCAGCAGGACCGACGTACCGAGCTGGTCCAGGGTCCCGTCCGCGACCGCCCCCGGCGCCAGCGTGTCCTGCCCGTCCCCGGTGGCCTGGTGCGATCCGGTCGCCGACGCGTAGACGCCGTCGACAGTCGAGGTGTACCCCTGGATGGACGGCATAGCGCCGACGCCCACCGCGTTGTTGTCGGGCGGGTCGAGGCCGGACAGCTCATCCGGATCGAGCAGGTCGGGATCGTAGACGGCGAAACGGCCCGGATACCCAAGCGCCGCCACCGGGCGCACCGAACCCGTGCCAGCCGGAGAGACAACCGAAGGCGCGGTGGCAGAGACACTAGAGGGGTCGGCGCCGGCGAAACCACCGGGTCCCACCTCGACCACGGCCACAATGGTGAAGACGATCACGTCGACGACCACGAAGCCGGTGATCAGGCGCGAACGCAACCTGCGCCCGAGCCGCCACCCGAAGAGCACCAAGGCGGCCGCGACCACCCCGAGTACCGCGTACGGCAGCAGGTAGGGCTTCAGGCGGCTGACCACGCTGACGCTCGGGCTGATATTCAGCCCCACCCAGCGAATCCAGCTCGGCCCCCATACCACCCCGAGCACGGCCGTCCCGACCACCGCCAGCGGCGGGATCACGCCCAGGATCGTCTCCCGGGTGACCCGGCGGGTCCGCGACCCGTCGAAGGGCTGATCGGCCCAGTAGGCGAGCAGCACCGCCAGCGCCAGGTCCAGTACCAGGATGTTGCGGCTCTGCAGCCGCTGATCACCGAACAACGGCAGGTGATACAGCACATTCCCCAGGGGGGTATTGCCGCCCAGCGCCAGCACGACCCCGGCCAGCGCCATGACGTGCCAGACCAGCCACTCCGGGGGGCGCCGGCGCCATCGGAGCCGGCCGAGGAGCGCGAACGCGGCCACCAGCGGGAGGATGCCGACGTAGCTCGTTACCTCGGTCAGGTTGTAGAAGCCGAAGAAGCTGGGCTGACCCAGCGACCCGGACCCGCCCAGGAGGTCCGGTACCAGGGTCAGCAGCACCCAGCGGACCGGCAGCGAGCCGGAACTGTACAGGGTCATGGAATCAACCCCGCGCTGGGAACTGCTGATCGTGGCCAGGCCGGGCAGCCACTGAATCGCTCCCAGGCCCATGCCCAGGGCCAGGCCCGCGGTGACCGACACGGCGGCGGGCCCCGCGCGGCGCCCCAGCCGGGCGACCTGCCACCCCGCGTAGATCAGCAGGATCACGCAGCCGTCGTCGATGGCCCGCGGTTCGCCCGCGAGGATCATCAGGCCCATGGCCGTGGCCAGGACCGCTATCCAGCCGAGCCGGGAACGAACCGGACGGTCCTGCGCGAGCCGGCAGATGCTGAGCAGCGCCAGCGGCACCCAGCTCAGGCCGGCCACCAGGCCGAAGTGGGTGACCTGCGCCGACATGCCGCCGGCGAAGGCAAATGAGAACGCGCCGAGGAAACTGGCCAGGCTCCCCAGCCGCAGGGCCCGCAGGAAGCAGAACATCCCGAACCCGGCCACCGCCCAGGTGACGATCATGTTGAGCGTCCACGCCGCGGTGCCGGGCATGATGGCGAACAGCCAGGTGAGCGGGTATGCGGCCGCCGCGTTCCAGCCCGCCAGCAACGGCGCGCCGCTCCAGATGTACGGGTCAAACAGCGGCAGGTGCCCGGCTCGGATCTCGCGCCCGGCCAGCACGCGCAGCGGGAAGTTCTGGGTCAGGTCGTCACCGGGAAGAACGGGGTGGCCGAGCAGCGCGGGGACGCCGAAGATGACGGCCGGCAGCGCGATGAGCAGCACGGCAGCCACCATGTCGCCCCGCCTCCACCAGGAGGGGGGATCCGCCGCCATGACGCCCGGCGCCAGCGACGACTCAGTCCTCATTGTGTGCACTTTGCAACTCGAACCTAAGAAATGCCGGGAGATTCACACTGACGCAGCTGAAATTACCGACCGACTGTAGCCGGGTAGCGCATGAGGCGGACGTGGCACCCGTCGGTCCATGGGACCCTAGCTGTGCCTGCGCCGTAGGGCTTAGAGTGCAGCGGTGGTCGTAAACGCGCGACGCGGCGCCCGCCAAGCCCACCGAGCCGACCAAGCTCACCAAGCCGACCAGTGCCGGTCAGTGAGGGGCGCGCGGTGACGGCCCGGCTCACCCGGCGGCCCGGCGGCCCGGCCCGCCTGCGGGCCCTGCTGGACTCCGGCCAGACCATCGTGGCGCCGGGAGCGTTCGATCCGCTGTCGGCGCGCCTGGTGGAGGAGGCCGGGTTCCCGGCGGTGTACATGACCGGCTTCGGCACCTCGGCGGCTCTCATCGGGCGGCCGGATGTGGGCCTGCTGACCATGACCGAGATGGCCGGCAACGCCGGGCGGATCGCGGCCTGCGTGGACATCCCGGTCATCGCCGACGCGGACACCGGTTACGGCAACCCGCTGAACGTGATCCGCACCGTCGGCGCCTACGAGGCGGCCGGGGCCGCCGGGATCCACATCGAGGATCAGGTGGCCCCCAAGAAGTGCGGCCACATGGAGGGCAAACTGGTCATCCCGGCCGAGGAGATGGTCGAGAAGGTCCGCGCGGCGGTGCAAGCCCGCGCGCAGCCCGACTTCGTGATCATCGCCCGGACCGACGCCCGGGGCCCCGAAGGGCTCGAGCGGGCCCTGCAGCGCGGCCGGATGTACCGGGCGGCCGGAGCCGACGCGCTGTTCATCGAGGCGTTGACCAGCGAGGCCGAAGCCGAGGCGGCGGTCCGGGCCTTTCCCGGCGTGCCGCTGCTGTTCAACTGGGCGGAAGGCGGCAAGACTCCGCCGATCAGCCTGGACCGGGTCAAGGAACTGGGCTACCGGATCGTCATCTTCCCGATCAGCACGTTGCTGGCGGCGACCGGGGCCATGCGGCGGATACTGCGGGAGATCGCCCAGGCAGGCACGCCCGCCGCGGCGATGAGCGAGTTGCCCACGTTCGCGGAATTCGTGGATTTCATCGGGCTACCCCAGGTGCGCGAGGCCGAACAGCGCTACGCGGTCAAGACGGGGCCAGAGACAGGAGCAAGGGATGGCGGCGACATTTGAGCGGCCCAGCGTGACCACGGTGCTGGCCAGGGCATAGAGCCAGGGCCATACAGCCAGGACATGGAGGTCGCCCAGGCCGGCCGGTCAGCCCTCGCCGCGTTCTGAATGGTCCATCGCCGCCGTCAGCCGCACGCGCTCGGCTTCGCTGAACGGGACGGGCCGGCGCTGGCCGGGGTCCCAGCGGACCGTGATCACGCGTGCCTCGGCCGCCATGTCCCCCGAGGAGGTCAGGATCGTCTCGCGGGTGGTCAGGCTGGTGGTGCCCAGCCGTTCGGCCTGTATCCGCACCGTCACCTGCCGGTCCGGGTGCCGGACCTCGGCACGCAGGTCTACCTCGACCCTGGCCACCACGTAGCTGGGGTCGGTCCCGATGACGTGCTCGAAGAACGCATCCCTGGCCTCCTCGAGGTACGTGAGGAACACGGCGTGGTTGACGTGGCCCTGGGCGTCCGTGTCACGCCACCTGACCGGGACCAGGCGCTCGAACACCGCGGCCATGTGCTTCCTCCCTAATCCTTAGGGACATCATGGGCCACTTCTCCATCGAGCGTGCCGGCCGGCGCGCTAGTGATGATCCGGGCGTCGCCTAGTGGGCGCTGAGAAAGGCGAGCACCCGCTGGACCGAGAGCGCGGTGGCCTCGGGGTCGTATGACGGCAGCGAGCTGTCGGCGAAGTAGTGCTGGTCTCCGGGGTAGAGGAACAGTTCCGCGTCCTTGGCCTGCTGGACGAGCTCGCGGGCGGCGTCGATGTCGCCCTCGCCGACGAAGATCGGGTCGGCGTCCATGCCGTGCACCTGCACCGGCACGGTCTCGGGCCAGGCCGAACCGAACGCCGAGACCGGGACGCAGGAATAGAAGAGCAGCGCTCCCCGCGCGCCCGGGCGCGTCTGCGCGAGCATCTGAGCCGGGAGCACACCGAGCGAGAAGCCGGCGTACACCAACTCGGCGGGCAGTCCTTCGACGGCCCGGACGCCACGCCCGATCACCTCGTCAGGGAAGCCGATCTGCTCGGCATACCCCATGCCCTCCTCGATCGTGCCGAACGTCCGTCCTTCGAACAGGTCGGGCGTGTGCACCGTGTGCCCGGCGCGGCGCAGCTCGTCGGCGAACGCGACGACGCCGGGGGTCAGTCCCTGCGCGTGGTGAAAAAGCACCACTTCGGTTCTTTCCACCTGAAGAGCTTAACCGCCGACCATCGACCCCACGTCGAAGGTGGGGAAGCCGAGGAACTGCCGCATCACGTCGGCCACCCGCTGGACGCGCACCACGTCGACCGGCCCGGTCGGATAGGTGTCCAGCGCCATCACCGCCGCCGTCACCCGGGAGACTCCGAGCGGTTTGGGCAGCGACTCCATCGCCCGCTCCACCGCGGCCCGGTCGGTGTCCGCGATCTCCTGGCCCTGTTCGAACGCGGCCCGGAACGCGGCCAGCTCCGTCGGATGCTGCGCGGCCCACTGCCGGGTCACAGCGCACCCCTGAACCGGGAACGCGACGGTGGCGCCCTGATCCAGGTCGGTGAGCAGCGTCACCCCCATCGACAGGTCGGCCTGGCTAGCGAACGGCTCGGGCAGTACCGCCGCGGCGATCTTCCCGGCCTTGAGCATCGCGGCCATCTGCGGCAGCGGGTAGTACGCGAAATGCACGCCGGACACGCTCAGCCCGTTGTCAGCCAGCGCGGAAGCGGCCAGCAGGTACAAGATGTTGCCCGGCGCGTTGACCCCGATGACCTTGCCTTCCAGGCCGGCCAGCGTCCGGATGCCGGAGTCGGGCATCACGTACAGGCCCTGAGCGCCCGTCTCCATCACCGAACCCTCGGCGAAGATGTCCAGGTTGGCGGCGACCGTGCCGCTGCTGGCCGAGGAGGACCGTTTGCCCTGGTTGTAGTTCTCCTGCGCCTCGATGTAGCTGACGTAGTTGCCGCAGGAGACGTCGATCTGGTTGAGCGCCTGGGCGTTGATGACCGTCTCGGAGCTGACCGCCGGGATGAACGTGACGTGCAGACCGTGTGCCGCGAACAAGCCCTGGTGCAGGGCCACGAAGAAGCCGGCCGAGTCGACCGCCGGCACCACCGCCACGTTCAGGTCCGGCTCTCCGGTGACCGATGGGGCGGCATCGCCGCCGCCGGTCAGCTTCGGCAGGAACAGGATCGCCAAGACTGCGACCGCCACCACGGCACCCACCACCTCGGCGCCCCGGACGACCCGCGTGAACCTACGTGCCATCGACGGCTCCTCCCTTTCTCGGGGTCGGCAAAGACATCACGGGCACAGACGAGCCCCCGTGACCGCCTAGGGCTCGAGCTGATCCGGATAGCGCTGGTTACTGTGCGCTGCTCCCGGGGAAGGTCCGGGCGGATACGAAAGCGCCCGGCGCCGGTTGCGAGAAAAATATTGCTGCAACTTGCAGTGAGAGACATCGGTCAGCTGACCGATCTTTGAGAGCCACGCCGGTCAGCCAGGAGCGACCGCACGCAAAAAAACGACCGGGCCGGAGACGCTCTCCGGCCCGGTCGTTTTAAGGAGCGGGCTACGCGATGCTCAGAACGAGGCTTCCTGCGGGTCGTCGCTCAGGGTGGCCTGGGTGGCCGCGCCGGCCCCGTTGTTCACCACCATGACGGTCTGATGCAGGCCGAAGTTCGCGCAGTTGAGGTTGTCGAAGGACGAGGCCAGCCGGTTGGCCAGGAAGGTGTACAGGGTGTCGCCCACCGTGGGCACCGGCGAGGGCCAGGTGGCGAAGATCTTTTCGTTGGCCGCGATGAACGGCGTCTGGATGTTGACCATGTTCTGGCAGAACATGGCCGGGCTGCTGCTCGCGTTGGTCTGGCTGTCGACCGGCGCCTGCCCGATCTGCGCGCGGTACAGGTCGGTCTTGGCCAGGTCCCACTGGCCGCCGTTGTCCAGCACCATCTCGTCGTTCTCCGGGATCAGGGCCGCGGCCTTGGGCTGGTTCTTGGCCGCGAGCAGTTCGTCGAGCGCCTGGGAGGTCGCCATCGTGCCCTTGTTCCCCAGGTCGGGCGCCATCAGCGGGGTGCAGCCGAGCGCCGGGTCCAGGAAGTCATCGATGAGAGCGTTGTCGCTGCCGTTGACCAGCACCTGGGCGCCCTTCATGCGAGCCGTGTTGGCCGCGTTGTCCTGCGCGGTCTGGCCGGTGGCCGGATTGATCAGGTACTTGGTGGTCACGTTGTCGCTCGGGTCCTGGTCGATCATGTCGTAGTTGCGCGTCGTCGGGCACTCGCGGCCCGTGCCCAGCGCGCCCGCGGTCGCCACCAGGCTCTTGGACATTCCCGCCGACGGAATGGTCAGCCGTCCGGTCCGCTCCATGCGGAAGGCCGCGTTGAAGAAGTTCGCGCCGTTGCAGAACGACACCTGCCCGAACGGCGACCCCGGCATGCCGTCGATGCACTGGCCCTGGCTGAGCGCGTCCGGCGTCGCGCCCTTCTGGAGCAGGAACGTGCCGTTGAACCCGAAGTCGATGGTGACGATCGCGTTCTTGGGCAGCTTCGGCACCACCGGCTTGACGGCCGGCTTGGTGCCCGCGGTGATGACCAGAGGGTTGTACACGTACAGCGCCCCGGTATGCGGGTCCAAGATGGTGGCCTGGACGAACGCGCCCAGGTTGAGCGAGTTGATCATCTGGCAGCCGGTGGCCGCGGGTGACCCGCCGGCCGGCCCGGTGAGCTGGTACGGCGTAGCCAGGCCCTTGGCCGTCAGCGGATGGGCCGGGACGATGATGTCGCAGGTGTCCTCGACGGCCGTGGACGAGACGCCCGCCGAGCCCGAGGACGCCGCCGAGTGGAGCTTCGGGGTGCTATGCCCCGACGCTCCGACCACGATTCCGACCGTCACGCCCAGCGCCATCACGGCAGCGACTGGGATGGCAATACGCGCCGCACGATTGTTTCTACCGCGCCGCCGTCGCGCCGATCGAAGACCGCTCAGCACTCAGCCCACCTCCATTGGTCCACCCTGGAATGCTCTCCGGCGCACACGGTAGACCAGCGACGATGCCGAGATCGGCAACTTTGGAAGATTCGTTCTTTGTCCGTTTTTAAGTGCCGGGCGACGCCAAATTCACGGCAATTCATTGCGAAGTTCTTACGTCGCAGGTTACGGGCCTGAATCCGGCCCGGGATCACCTCGTGACCAGGCCAGACCGCGTCGGCCGGACGTCACCGCGGTCGACTGCGAACAGAAAGTATTTATAACGATTCTCTCCGTAGCACCAGGTTCTTACGGCGCGGTTACAGGCCGCTGGTCGCGATCCGGTTCAGGCCCTCTTTTTTGGCCGAACGGAGCGTGGTACCCGCACCCGGTTCCCCTGACGCAGACTCGTTGCTAGGCCAAGCTCGCCGGCGGACTGGATACCGCCGGCGAGCCGGCACCCGCCCCTGGTGCCGGGCTCGCCGCCGGAGTCTCCGTCGCGCAGGACGTCACCATAACTAGCGCGAAAACGGGGACAGCCGCCCGGGCGAGAGATGACGGAGTGGCGATGCTTCGCATCGTGACCACCTCTCGCCCGAGTGCGTCCCTACTTAACTGCGCGGACGTGCAGGACAGTTGTCACCGGTGTGGTGAACCGGTGGAGAACTGCGATCGGCCTCGGCCGGTCCGGCGGGGTGCTCCCCTGAGGTGGCGGCGCCCCGCCGGCGTGAGATGATCCGCCTGATCAGCTCGACCAGCCCGCTGACCGCGATCGTGATGCCGAACGCCACCGCGAATCCGGCCCACGGCGTGTGCTCGAACGCCCTTCCGCCCAGGCGGCCGATGAAGAACGAGTAGCTGGCCCAGATGAGGCCGGCGACGGCGGTCGCGACCACGAAGCGGCGGCGCGGGTAGCCGACGATGCCGCAGCACAGCGTGACCGCCGTCCGGCCGCCGGGGACGAACCGGCACACCACGATGAGCTGCATCCCGAACCGCTGGAGGGACCGTTCGGCCCAGGCCCGCCGCCGCGCGCCTTTCTCACTCCGGAAGAAGCGGCGTTCGACCCAGGGTCCGAAGCGCCGGCCGATCAGGTAGGACAGGTTGTCACCGAGGAACGCGCCCAGTGCCGCACAGGCCACCAGCAGCGCGATGCGCGGATCGGCACTGCCCGCGGTCGCGACGCCCAGCGCGATGATCACGGTCTCGCTGGGGAGCACCGGGATGACCGCGTCCAGGGCCGGGATGACGATCGCGATGACGTAGGAGAGAACGGAGCCGACCTGCAGGCTCGTGAGCGCGCTCACCGGCGCGTCGGCGTCGTCACCACGGGCCGCCGGGCTCGGCGTCACAGCGGGGGCAGTACCGCGCCTCGGGGATGAGAGCGAGCAGCCCGGCCGGGATCGCCGATTCGCACTGCTCGCACCGGCCGTACCGGCCGGCCGCCAGCCGGCCGAGAGCCTCCTCGACATCCTCCAGCTTCCGGCGGGCTGCTACCGCCCGGCGCAACCGCAGCTGGGCCTCCCGCTGGGCAGGCTCGTCCACCCAGGCGTCCACGATGGCCTCGGCGGCGGCGTGGTAAGCCAGCGACAGTTCGGTGAGTTCCTCCAGCCGGGCCCGCCACCGAGCCTCCAGCAGCGCCCGCCACTGCGGGCCGTCGAGGACCGGCGTCGTCGTTGCCGTGCTTCGCTCCTGGTTGGGCATCATGCTCCTGCGCGTCGAGGTGCTGCCCATCAGTGCAGCCGGCGGTCGTGCCGGCCCGGTGAAGCCGTTGTGGTGACGGCGTGGAAGCCGGTATCTCCACACGATCTCCACATCCCGTGCATCCGGCCTGCGCAGGCTCATCTTCGGACGGGTACGACACGCCGGGTTGCCATTGCGTTAAATCCCGTAACCGTGCCCGCGGTTCCGCGATAATCGAACGCGCGTACCATAGTTGAGCGCCTGAGTGGAGAGAGCAGTTGATCAAGAAAAACAGGCCTGGGCAGGACGGCACCGTCCGCGTTACCTTTGCGCTGCCGGCCGATGAGCCTGACGGCGCGGTGTCGGTGGTCGGCAACTTCAATGACTGGGATCCCTTCGCCCACCCGCTGCGGCGGCGCGCGAACCGCACCCGCAGTGCTGTGGTGACGGTTCCGGTCGGTAGCACCCTGCATTTCCGCTATCTCGCCGAAGGGGGCAGATGGTTCGACGACGAGAGCTTGTCCGTGCCCGACGGCCAGGACGTGGCCATTACGGTCTGATCCAGGCCGGGGTCGCCGGCGCCTGAGGTCGTCCAAGCTCCGCGGACATGCCCAGGCTGCTGGTCGTGGCACCGCCCGGCCACGCCTCCTAGGTGGCCGGGCTGTTGGATTGAGCTGGCTAGCTGGAGAACTTCCATTCCTGGGTTGCGGCCGGGGTCGCGGGAGCGGGGACCGTGGTGAGCTGCGCACCCTTGACGCTGGCGCTCAGAACGCGGTGCGTCGCGCGGTTGGTCCAGGTAAAGAACCCGGTGGAGCCAACCTGGGTGGGGATCCATCGCTGGAAGTTGGACCCGTTGCACTGCCGCAGTACGACCTTGCCGTCACCGGGGTCGGCTACGCACAGATCGAGGTTGACTCCGGTAGGGGCCCAGAAGAACATGACGCCCAGGCTGTTGTCGCCCTTGAAGGCGAGCTGGAACCAGTCCGTCGCCGGATCGGTGCTGCTGTCGGTCCACCCGATGACCGGGTTGTTTATCGCAGTGCTCTGCCTGCTGTTGTCCATGACGAGCGTTGGTGTTCCCGCGTCGGCCTGGGTAGCGCAGAACCCGGAGTACGTCCCGTTTAGGCACTCTGGCGTGGACGCGCCCGCGCCCGGTGCCATGGCAATCACCCCGGCCACCACGGCCGGTGCCGCTAGCAGTGCCAGCGCATTCCTGACGTTCATTGCTCCTCCTTTGCTCACCTGGGTTTAGGTGACCGGGCACGCACGCGAGCCGGTACCAGAACAGTTCCCATCCTCTGAGTTCATGACCCACTCCAGGGCGGCGCTAAGCTCAGCGGACATGCCGAGGCTGCTGGTCGTCCATCACACGCCATCCCCCGCCCTGCAGGAGATGTTCGAGGCCGCGGTCAGCGGAGCGCGAACTGATGAGATCGAGGGTGTCGAAGTGGTGATCAGGCCGGCCCTCACGGCTGCGGCCGTCGATGTGCTGGAGGCCGACGGTTACTTGCTCGGGACATCCGCCAATATCGGCTATATGTCCGGCGCGCTCAAGCACTTCTTCGACGGCATTTACTACCCGTGCCTGGAGGCGACCCGGCTACGGCCATACGGCCTGTACGTGCACGGCGCCTCAGATACCGGCGGTGCCGTGCGCGCCGTGGAGTCGATCGCCACCGGCCTGCAGTGGCGGAAGGTCCGGCCGCCGGCCTGCGTCACCGGAGCTCCCAGCAGGCCGGATCTGGAGGCCTGCTGGGAGCTTGGCGCCTTGCTGGCGGCGGAGATCGCCGGTTAGTCGGAGGTGGCGACCTTCCAGAGGTAGCCGTCCGGGTCGCTGAAGTACCCGGCGTACCCGCCCCATTGGCCGGCGGCCGCCGCCTTCACGACCTCACCGCCGGCCGCCACGGCGCTGGCGATCACCTCGTCCACGGTCTGCCTGGACGTGACGATGTAGTGGAACGAGACACCGGTGAAGCCGGAGCCCTCGGCGGACACGCCCGCGTCCTGGGCCGCTGCCTCCCGCTCGTACAAGGCCAGCGACGACGACCCGTCGCCCAGGCTGACCGACACGAACGCCGGATAGTCCTTGTCGATGGTGCCGCCCATCCCCTCGCCGTAGAACTTCTTGGACCGGGCTAGGTCCTCGACCCCGAGCATGATGGTGGTTACCTGCAAAGCCACGATGATCTCCCTCGTAGGTTGTGTGTCTTGCCGATCTGTTGACCAGCCGGACGACGAAGGTGTGACGAGCCCCGAGATACAGTTCTGGCCATGCGGGACAGGCGATGACGGATCCCAACTTCCACGTCTGCGCGCCGGCCGGAGCGGCCACGCTGCAGCGGTGGTACGACCAGTCGACCGGCCTGTGGACGAGCACCGGCTGGTGGAACGCGGCCAACGCGCTGACCGCGATGATCGGTTATAGCAAGCTGACCGGAGACAGCTCCCATGACGGCTGCCTGGCCGCGACGTTCGCGGCCGCCCAGCGCCAGCACGCTGGCTTCATTAACGACTACTACGACGACAACGCCTGGTGGGCGCTGGCCTGGGTCGCGGCCTTCGACATGACGCGGGACAGCCGCTATCTGGACGTGGCTCGCACCATCTTTACCCACAACACCGGGGGCTGGGACGACACCTGCCGCGGCGGCCTGTGGTGGAACACGTCCAGGAACTACAAGAACGCCATCACCAACGAGCTGTTCTTGACCCTCGCGGCCCTGCTCCATCAGCGCACGACGGGCGACAGCACCTGCCTGAGCTGGGCCCAGCGGGAGTGGGAGTGGTTCCATGCCAGCGGCCTCATCGGTCCCAGCGGCCTGGTCAACGACGGGCTCACCCCGGCGTGTGCCAACAACGGCGGCACCACCTGGAGCTACAACCAGGGCGTGGTCTTGGGCGGGCTGGCTGCCATGTTCGAGATCACCGGCGATCGCGCCTACCTGCAGCAGGGGGAGGTCATTGCCAACGCCGTGCTAGACACGCTGGTCACCCCGGCCTCGGCTCATCCTCCGGGCATCCTCATCGAGCCGTGCGAACGAGCCTCGGGCGGCTGCGACGGGGACCAGGCGCAGTTCAAGGGCATCTTCATCCGCTACCTGTACGAGTTCTGGCTGCAGAGCCGCCAGCCGGCCTACCGGACGTTCATCCTGGCCAACGCCCGCTCGGTGTGGGACAACAACACGAACGCGAGCCACCAGTTCGGCCTGCGCTGGACCGGTCCCTTCGATCGGGCCGACGCCGCCCGGCAGAGCTCGGCCCTGGACGCCCTCAACGCCGCGGTCGCCCTGACGGGCTAGGTCAGCCGTCGAGCGGGCTGTAGGGATCGGCCGTCCGCTGGGCATTTTCGCTGGCCAGTTGCCGAAGCGTGAGACCATTTGTCGCGTACCTAGTCGGCTGGCCTGCTCCCCGATCACCCGCGCCGACGTCGAGTTCGCGGGGAAGGGTCGGCGAGTCAATGATCGTCTGGCTCCCAGCCAGCGCCGCGATGATTCCGAGCAGCGCGCCGAGGACCGCGCCGAGCAGTGCGTAGCCAGCGACCTGCTTGAACGGCGTCGTCACGGTTGTGCTAGTCGCTGGCTGGAGGATCTGCACTGACGCGTGCTCGCCCATATGGCTCATAGAACCGGCGTCGGCGATATAGCTGTTCGCGACCGCATCGGCCATGGCCTCGGCCCGGGCGGCGGTCCCGGCGGCGACGCTGATCGACACGACGTCGCCCCCTACCGGCTTGACCTGGACTCCGCTCGGAAACTCCTTGAGCAGCATGGCGTCAAAGTAACCCGGCGAGAACGTAGGGCCGCCACAGACGGGCCCGGGTGCGGCCGGGCACGTCGGTGCGGAAAATACCAGTAGCGTCTGGCCGTTAGACGCCGGCGGGTTGAGCGCAGCGAAGACCACGCCGACCAGCGCGCCCAAGAGGGCCGCCAAGCCGATCAGGCTCCGATACCGACCGATGATCTGGACGGACCTGGGCAGGTCCGGCGCCTGCTGGTTCATCTGGCCTCCGCACTGATATCTCCGGCCCTAGACCAGCATGGTCTCTGATACCCATCATGCTACGATCCGATGTCGGCGATGACCAGCCTGGCCAGGCGCAAGTGACGCCGGGTGCGAGCCTCAACCGATAAGCGTTTCCTTCGGGCGCACCACGCAGAATTCGTTTCCCTCAGGATCGGCAAGGACCGTCCAGGACTCAGCTCCGGTCTGACCGATGTCGACCCGGCTGGCCCCGAGCGCAAGAAGGCGGTCAATCTCCTGGTCGCGGTCCGCGGCGCTGCTGGTGAGGTCAAGATGCACGCGGTTCTTGACCGTCTTGGGA
>Ga0210386_10003437_pt1 | contig 13294 bp, 10 predicted proteins | sample IncBWH32OmetaG_FD_160091 | JGI IMG/M metagenome (GOLD analysis project Ga0210386, IMG submission 160091) | Forest soil microbial communities from Barre Woods Harvard Forest LTER site, Petersham, Massachusetts, United States - Inc-BW-H-32-O ... | reverse complement strand
TACGTCCGTTGATGCAGCGCTTCTCTCTCATGCTACACGAGCGGCCGCTCTTCGCAGACGTTTTCGGGCCGGTCTGACAAATGAGGGGAGTCATGAGGCTTGATTGGGGACCACCCGCGCGACGATCGCGTCGCATCAATTCAGGGCAACCCCGAATAGCTCGGCGATCAAGGCCGCCTGTGCTCTCATGTCTTTGCCGCCGATCTTCCGAACCTGCCCCTTTCTGATCATCGCCATTGCCTCGAAGCCCGCCAGTGTTCGTCGCGCCGTCCAGAAGCTGCCAAAGCCGAGCCCAGAACCGGTCAGGCGTTTGATACCTCGGTGTCCTGCTCCAAAATGTTGTTCAGATATTTCATCTGGCGTAACCGTGAGCGCCACCACAACTCGCCGTCCGCCTTCATCTCCGCCGCCGCCTTTGGGTAGGCGGCGTTCTTGTCCACGATGTTCACGGTATTAGGCTGGCCCAACGCCTTGCGGAAGAAGCGCTTGGCCGCTTCCGCATCCCGCTTGGCCGAGAGCAGGAAGTCGATAGTCTGGCCGCGGCTAGCGACCGCTCGATAAGGATAGGTCCAGCGGCCCTTGATCTTCACATAGGTTTCGTCCACGCGCCACGAGCCGTTGCTCATTCGCAGATGCGGCCGGATCCGCTTCTCCAGTTCGGCGGCGTAGGGCTAGATCCACCGGAAAATGGTGGTGTGATCCACCCAGACGCCGCGATCCTGCAGCATAAGTTCAAGGTCGCGGTAGCTGATGGGGAATTGGAGATACCAGCGCACGGCCCAAGGGATCACCTCGGCAGTGAAATGTCGCCCCTTGAACTGCTCGCCCCGATCCCACATTGCCGTCCTCGTTTGGCCTCCAACTGCTGCAATCCTACCCGCGGAGTAGCCGCGCCCTAACCTCGCAACAGAACCGTCGACAAGGCCGGCGCCACCGTGGATTTCCTGCTGACTGCCAAGCGGGACTATAAGGCTGCGCTTCGTCTTCTGCGCAAGGCATTCTGTCAACATGCCACGCCTGAGAAGAGCACTATCGACAAAAGCGGAGCCAACACGGTGTAGATTGAAAGCTACAATGCAAAACACAAGGCACTCATTGAAATCCGTGAGGTCAAACACCTAAAAAACCTCGTCGAGCAGGACCATCGTGCGATCAAACGGCTGGTGCGACCAATGCTCCGGTTCAGGTCCTTTTGGTCAACTGCGGCGAACGTATCGAACTCATGCACATGATGCGCAAGGGTCAGCTTCGGACGACCGGCGACTTGCGCCCGGGGCAGCAATTCTTTTCGCTGGCGTGGCAAGCGGTGCCAGAGGCTGGATTGAACTCACACACCAAAGAAATTCGCGACAGAACCGTGGACCAAGCGCGGCTCCCACCTGCTTTTACAGATCCGGACACTCGCGCTCGACAGCACGCTCCGGCCATTGTTCGAACGATCGTATCCGGGCCTCGCTAACGGCGACACCACCACCGTTCAGGCCGCCGTCGCGTGACAGCCCCGAGATCCTGATGCTTCCCTAAGAGCAGCATAATCAGCCAAAAATGGGTCTTTCTGTGCAAGTGTCTGACGTGCGGCAACGGTAGTCTTGTGGTGGTGTGTAATTGCGCTGCACCCTTTGGATGAGAAGGACGTTCGAATGAGTGTGCCCGAACCACCCGGCGCTCGCCCAGCTGGACAAGAAGCGCCAAGGATATGGTCGGAACCGCGACGAAGTTTCTGCCTCGTAAGTAGTACGCAACGGTACCAAAGAGCTTGATCAGAGACATTGCCGCCCGGACACATCATTCACTCCAGCGTTACATCATTCATCGTCCCGCATTGAACACGGCGCCGTCAAACAGCAGGAGACTCCCATTGACAGCGAGTGTTATCAACTTTGCTCCTGACAAAAACCTGACACGGTATCTCCAGGAGATCCGCAAGTTCCCGATGCTCTCACAGGAGGAAGAGCTTTCGCTCTCCAGGCGTTGGCGCGACCATGATGATGTTGAGGCGGCACACCAGCTTGTTACTTCGCATCTAAAGCTCGTTGCGAAGACCGCCACGGGATATCGTGGCTACGGGCTGCCCGTCGGGGATCTTACCTCGGAGGGCGCTGTGGGCATGATGCAGGCGGTCAAGCGGTTCGATCCAGATCGTAGGTTCCGCCTCGCGACATATGCGATGTGGTGGATCCGGGCGGCGATCCAGGAGTACATCCTGCACTCTTGGTCACTGGTGAAGATGGGTACCACCGCGGCACAGAAGAGGCTATCCTTTAACCTGCGCCGGCTGAAGGGCCAGATGCAGGCGATTGATGATGGCGACCTGCAGCCCAACCAAGTGGTAAAGATCGCGCATATGCTGCGCGTGCCCGGACGAGACGTGATCAGCATTAGCCGCCGTCCCACCGTACCGGACCACAGCCTAAACACGACAATCCATCAGGACACCGAGGACGAATGGCAGGACTGGTTGGTCGATGGAACTGATAGCCAGGAAACCATCATCGCCGACCGCGAGGAGTTGTCAGGCCGCAAGGCTATGCTGACCGACGCACTCAGGACACTGAACGAACGTGAGCGCCATATTCCGACTGAACGTCGGCTGAAGGACGCTCCGGTCGCACTGGAAGAACTGTCGCAGTACTACGGCGTCTCGCGCGAGCGGGTGCGTCAGATCGAGGTTCGCGCCGTCGAAAAGCTGCGAAGTCGATGAATCCGCAGCTCCTGCCATGCGCAATCCATACGCCCGATCTGAAGCGCTCGCCGGTACACCACTCCATTGCTCGGCAATGAAGGCAAGCCTCGTAATGTCCCACCCCTATCGTCGAGGTTTTCATAGCGACGCAGACGTTAAGGCAGTACCACTTACGCAGCGCTTCACGCGCATGAGCCGCGGACGGTACGCAGTCATCCGATGGTCCGTTTGTAGGAGCGCAGGTTGCCAGGTGCGGCGGTCATTGGCCATACCAGGCACCAGGGTCCGGGGTATCGATGGCGTGCCCTCCATGAGATGTGTCATAGCTGGCACACCCACATAGTACCGCCACCACCATCACCGCGGCGATGCGTAACATCCATTGCTTTATGTTCATTGGCCTTGTCCATTCGTGAGCCGTGTCGCAGCTCGGACCGGCACTTCGTTGGTTCGGAGCGGGCGCGCCCAATCGACGAAGTGTTCGTGCCCACAGCAGTGCATCGAACCTTGTGGCTTCAAGACAGAACGCGATGCTTCCGCTTACGCCTGCGGCCAGTAGATGTCGTCGGATATGCAGCTCCCTAATGCAGAATATTCATGGGGCTATGGTGGAGCCGCAGGGGTTTTGCGTGCCACTGCCGCGTTGCATCTCCTCAGTCACTTCGCTACCCGATTACTGGTCCGCAACTCCTTGTTCATGACATCGGGAGGGGCGAGCGCAACCACTTGGGCTCGCACGCCGTCAGCAATGCTTACCCGCTCCCGCAGCCGGCGGCCCTTCCTAAGCCCTTGCCGCCTGAAGCCGAAATCGCAATGTCGGACATAAATCCCGAAGATAAGCAGCGCCGGGCGTCCAATAACCAACGAAGGCCGTTATGGGACTGCCCTGCCTTGCTTGCGCCAGGCTTCCAGTCCCCGCAGTCTGACAAAATCGTGATCAGGCCCAAAAATCCCGGAGGAGTTCCGATATGATGGTAGAGCAACGGGTAGAAGCTGCACACAAAGCGTCTGTGCCTATTCGGGTCCGGCAGCGGGGCGACGATCATGATCGATGACAGAATGTCGGCGCAGATTTCCTCGAAGCCGGGTTTCATCGCAGCGCTTGACCAGAGCGGGGGATCGACGTCCGGCGCATTGCGCGCCTGTACGGCACCCCGAGACGGCCTATAGCGGCGTAGCAGCCATGTTCGAACTCATGCATGCGATGCGGGTACGCATCATGACCACGCCGGCCTTCACCGGTGAGACGGTCATTGCTGCAATCTTGTTTCAAGGCACCATGGACGGTCAGGCATAAGGCAAGCCGGTGCCAAGCTTCTTGGGGCAGGACCGCGGCGTCATTCCGTTCGTGAAAGTCGATAAGGGGGTCGCGGCCGAGCATGACGATGTGAACCTGATGAAGCCAATGCCGGAACTGGACGCACTGCTCGCCCGGGCAGCGAAACTGAGGGTTTTTGGTACCAAGATGCGCTCTGTCATCATCCCCGCCTCGCGGTCCGGGATTGCCGCCGTAGTGGCGCAGCAATTCGAGGTCGTCGCACAAATCGCGACACACGGGCTGCTGCCTATCATTGATTCTGAAGTGTTGGTGAAAAGCCCCGACAAGGCTCGCGCTGAGGCCATGCTGCTTGAAGAATTGACACGCGCGCTGGACGCCTTGCCGAGTTCGCGTCAGGTGATGCTGAAACTCACGATCCAGAGCGGCCCGATCTTTACCTGTCGCTGATCGACCATGAGCGCGTGATCCGGCTGGTCGCGCTGTCTTGCGGTTATCAGAGAGCGGACACCTGCCGGCGCCTCGCGGCCAATCACGGCATGATCGCAAGCTTCTCGCGGGCCCTGACGGAGGGGCTGACGCATTCGATGAGCGACGATGCATTTAGGGCGGCGCGGCCGAAGCATCGACGAGATCTATTGCGCATCAACCGAGAAGATCTGAAAGACGGCAAACGGCGCGTGACGCCGGCATTCGAAGCGTATTGGGCCGAGCGAGGCGTCAGCGCCTTGCACGGAACCGGCTGATCAGGGCATTGGTCGAGCCATCGTGCTGAAGCTTCGGTTCGGTCGCGGTGGTGAGTTCCGGGACGATCCGCTGCGCCAGGACCTTGCCCAATTCGACACCCCACTGATCGTACGAGTCGATGCCCCAGATCGCGCCCTGGGTGGACACGTTGTGCTCGTACAGTGCGACCAGCGCACCCAGGCTGAACGGCGTCAGCGAGTCAGCGAGGATCATGTTGCTGGGCCGGTTGCCTTCGGTCACGCGGAACGGTGTCTGAAACGCCGATGAGCCTTCAGCCGTGAGTTCGTCCGCGGTTTTCCCGAACGCCAGCGCCTCGGCCTGGGCAAACAAATTGGCCATCAGAAGGTTATGGTGGTCCGCCAGGGGACTCAGCGGACGGCAGAAGCCGATGAAGTCGCAAGGTACCAGCTTGGTGCCCTGATGCAGCAATTGATAGAACGAGTGCTGACCATCGGTGCCTGGCTCGCCCCAGATGATCGGGCCGGTCTGCACGTGGACAGTCTGGCCTTGCAGATTGACGTGCTTGCCGTTGCTCTCCATCTCCAATTGCTGCAGGTAGGCCGCGAACCGCCGCATATGCGATGAGTACGGCATCACGCCGATGGTCTGTGCGCCGAAGAAGTTGTTGTACCAGACAGTCAGCAGTCCCATCAGCAGCGGCAGGTTGCGTTCGGGCGGCGCGGTGAGGAAGTGTTCGTCCATGGCACGGAAGCCCGCCAGCATGTCGCGGAATCCGTCGGGGCCAATCGCGATCATGGTGGACAGGCCGATCGCCGAATCCATGGAATAGCGGCCGCCGACCCAATCCCAGAAGCCGAACATCTCGGCCGTGTCGATGCCGAATTTGCTCACCGCCTCGGCGTTGGTGGACAGTGCGACGAAGTGCTTCGCGACCGCGGCATCGGAGCCCAACGCATCGACCAGCCAGTGGCGCGCGGTCGCCGCGTTGGTCATCGTCTCAAGCGTGGTGAAGGTCTTCGATGCAATGATGAACAAAGTCTCGCTCGGATCCAGGCCGTTCGTCGCCTCGGAGAAGTCGGCGCCATCGACGTTGGAGACGAAGCGGAACGTCATCGAGCGCTGGCTGAACGGACGCAACGCCAGATACGCCATCTCCGGCCCAAGATAAGACCCGCCAATACCAATATTGATAACGTTGCGGATAGGTTTGCCGGTATGCCCGCGCCAGGTGCCGGAGCGAACCTGCGTGGCGAACCTTGCCATTGCATCCAGCACCTGATGCACGTCCGGCACGACGTCATGGCCATCGACCAGGATGCGCGCGTCGCGCGGTGCGCGCAGAGCCACGTGCAGCACCGCGCGTCGTTCGGTGATATTGATCTTCTCGCCGCGGAACATCGCATCGCGGCGTTCCGCCACGCCGCGTTCCTGTGCCAGCCGCAGCAGCAGCCGCACCGTCTCATCCGTGATGCGGTTCTTCGAATAGTCGAGATAGAGTCCGGCACCTTCCGCAGTCAGACGCTCGCCGCGGCCCGGATCGTCGGCAAAGAGCCGGCGCAAATGCGCATCCTTGATCTGCTGATAATGCGCCCCCAGCGCCTGCCACGCCGCCGACTCGTTGGACATTTGAGCGTCTGCCATGGTGATCACCCTGCGGTTATGTCAGCGCCTTGCTCTTTCGCTCGATGGCGCCGAGCAGATCCTTCCAGGAATCAACGAAACCTTTCGCACCCTCATTCTGCAACTGCCTGGCCAACGCGGCGACATCGACACCGGCGCGGGTGATCGCGACCAGTACCGCCTCGGCATCGCCGCCGTGACGCGGCATCGCGCGGTCGATCGCGCCGCCATGCTCGCCAAAGGCGAGCAATGTCTCCTCCGGCATGGTATTGATCGTGTTGGGCGCGGCGAGCGCGCCCTCGTATAGCACGTCAGACGCCTGCGGGTCCTTGGTGCTGGTGCTGGCGAACAACAGCCGCTGGGGCCGGGCGCCATGGCCTTCCAAACGCTGCCAACGATCCGACTCCAGCAGGTCGCGATATGCCTTGTAGCTCTGCTGGGAGACCGCGATACCAAGACGATCCCTGAGGTCTGCCGGAAGCTTGTCGAGCGTCGCCTTGTCCCAGCGGCTCACGAAGATCGAGGCGACGGAGCGCACATCCGGGTCCAGGCCGGCCGCAACGCGACGCTCCAATCCGCGCATATAGGCGTCAGCCGCGCACACATAATCGTCGCGCGAGAACAGCAGCGTGACGTTGACCGGAATGCCGGAGAATATCGCCTCCTCGATCGCGGGAAGGCCCTCGAGCGTGCCTGGGATCTTGATGAACAGATTGGAACGAGCGGCCTTGGCGTGGAGCGAGCGTGCGTCGGCCACGGTCTTGGCGGTGTCATGCGCCAGCAGCGGCGAGACCTCCAGCGAGACCCAGCCGTCGACGCCGGCGGTGCGTTTGTTGATCGGCGCAAACATGTCGGCGGCCTTGGTCAGGTCCTGGATGGCCAATTCGAAGAACAACGCCTCGCCGGCCTTTCCGGCGCCGGCCTGGCGCACGATCTCGTCATCATAGGCTTTGCTGTGGGTGATGGTGTGATCGAAGATCGAGGGGTTGGACGTGAGGCCGGTCACCGACAATTCGTCGATATACCGCTGCAGCGTGCCGCTGGTCAGCAGGTCGCGGGTGATATTGTCGAGCCACAGACTCTGACCGAGCTCATAGAGTTGTTCTGTTGCCTTCATGTGCCATCGCCCGTCATTGCTTCACATAGACAGAGAAGTCGCGTTCAACCAGATCCGCCTGGAGCGTCGCATCGTCCGGATCGAAAAATGCAACGTCTTATATCATGGGGCTGTATCCGCGGCGACACTCGGGTTGCGCCACGGGCCGTCCCGGCCGATCAGCGCTTCAGCTTCCGCGGGTCCCCAGGTCCCCGGCACATACGGATAGAATGGGGTCGCGTTGTCCAGCACTGGCTCGACGATCCGCCATTGCGCGTCGACGATGTCGTCGCGGCCGAACAACTCGCCCAGCCCGCGCATCGCGTCGCCAAGCAAGCGCTGATAGGGTGGCCGCGCGCTGGGCGTGTGCTGGGTCAGCACCAGCTCGACGTCCTCGCCCACCATCCGTTCGCCGGGCAGCTTGACGCGCACACCCATGGCGATAATCACGTCCGGGCTGATCCTCATCCGCATATGGCCGGAACCCAGCGGCACCAGTTCTTCGAATGTTTCGCGCGGCGGCCGTTTGAAATGCACTACGATCTCGGTGGCGGTGACCGGCAACATCTTGCCGGCTCGGATGTAGATCGGCACGCCGGCCCAGCGCCAGGACTCGATGAACAACTTGAGCGCGACGAACGTTTCGATCGAAGATCCGCGCCGCACACCGGACACGGATTGGTAGCCGGCGTATTGTCCGCGCACCACATGCGAGGGCTCCAACGGCCGCACCGCCTTCAGCAGCGCTGCCTTCGGATCACGCAACGCCTCCTGCTCTTCGCCGGTCGGTGGATCCATGGTCAGTTGCGCCAGCACCTGCAGCATGTGGTTCTGGACCACGTCGCGAATCGCGCCGGTCTCGTCATAGAAGCGGCCGCGATCCTGTGCGCCGAAATCCTCGGCCATGGTGATCTGAATGCTGCTGATGTGGTCGCGATTCCACAAAGGCTCGAACATCGGATTGGCGAAGCGCGTGTAGGTGATGTTCTGCACCGGCTCCTTCCCAAGATAGTGATCGATGCGGAAGATGTTCTCCTCGGGAAAGAACTGCGTTAGCAGTCTGTTCAGCCTGCGGGCCGTGTCGCGATTGTGGCCGAATGGCTTTTCGACCACCAGGCGTTCGTGATCGGCATGCCCTGATTGGCTCAGCGCCTGCGCCACGGCGGCGAACAGGCTAGGCGGCACTGCCAGATAGTGCAGCGGCCGCTGCGCCTCGCCGAGTTGCGATCGCAGCTCGGCGAATGTGGCGGCATCATTGTAGTCGCCGTCAACATATCGAAGCAGACCCAGCAGCCGCTGCATCGGCTCCTGGTCCATGACGCCGTGATTCTGCACACTGTCGACCGCGCGCGCCTTCAACTGGCCCAGGTTCCAGCCGGCCTTGGCCACGCCGATGATCGGGACGTTCAGGTTCTCGTCGCGCACGAGGCCAAGCAGCGATGGAAAAATCTGCTTGTAGGCGAGATCACCCGTTGCACCGAAGAAGACGATGGCGTCGGACGGCTGTCCCATCACGGCAGCCTCCTAACCTTGCTTCTCGACGTGGCCGCCGAAAGCGAAGCGCATCGCCGACAAGATGCGGTTGGCATAGTCGGCGTTGCCGCGTGATTCGAATCGTGCATAGAGCGCCGCGCTGATCACGGGGGCAGGCACGCCTTCGTCTATCGCGGCATGCAGCGTCCAACGTCCTTCGCCGGAATCCGAGACGCGACCATGGAAGTGTGTCAGTTCGGGATCCTGGCGCAGCGCTCCGGCGGTGAGGTCGAGCAACCAGGAGCCCACCACGCTGCCGCGACGCCACATCTCGGCAACCTGCGCGACATCGATCTGGTATTTGTAGTGTTCCGGTGCGCGCAGCGGCGTGGTCTCGGCGTCCACCTCCTGGGTCCGCAGGCCGATATCGGCGTTCTTGATGATGTTGAAGCCCTCGGCGAAGGCGGCCATCATGCCGTATTCGATGCCGTTATGCACCATCTTCACAAAATGGCCGGCGCCGTTCGGGCCGCAGTGCAGATAGCCGTACTCGGCCTGCGACGGTTCGCCGTCGGCGCCCGGGGTGCGTGGTGCGGTCTGTACGCCCGGTGCCAGCGAGCGGAAGATCGGATCGAGACTCTGCACGATCGCGTCCTCACCGCCGATCATGTGGCAATAGCCCCGCTCCAGTCCCCAGACACCGCCGCTGACGCCGACATCGACGTAATGCAGTCCTTTGGTCTTCAACTGCGCTGCGCGTCGGATGTCGTCGTGATAATACGAATTGCCGCCTTCGATGACGATGTCGCCAGATTCGAGGAGCGCCACGAGAGAGTTCAGTATGGGATCGACGGTGGCGGCGGGCAGCATCAGCCATACCGCGCGTGGTGTCGACAGAAGCTCGACGAAATCCGACAAGTTGGTCGTGCCTTTTGCGCCCTTGGCGGTCAGTTGCTCGACGGCACTCGCATGGGCGTCATACACGACGCAGTGGTGGCCGGCCTTCATGAGGCGCTCGACCATGTTTGCACCCATGCGGCCGAGGCCGATCATGCCCAGTTCCATTGCTCGCTCCCCTGCTGATCAGTGCTTGTGGCTCATCGCCTGTCGTGCTGCGGCGGCTACCGCATCGGCGGTGAAGCCGAAATGCTCGGCAACTACTTTCATCGGCGCGGACATGCCGAAGGTGCGCATGCCCATGACGACGCCGGATGTACCGGCATAGCGTTGCCATCCCAGCGGCGAGCCTTCCTCGACCGTTACCCGCGCAGTCACCTCCGGCGGCAGCACACTGTCGCGATAAGCCGCATCCTGTTCTTCGAACAATTCCCAGGAGGGCATGCTGATGACACGCACCGCGACACCCTCGATGAGCAGTTTGTCGCGCGCGGCTATGCACAGCCCGACCTCGCTGCCGCTGGCGATTAGCACCACGTCAGGCGTGAGGCCTGGCGCGTCGGCTAGAACATAGGCGCCTTTCGCAAGCCCCGCCGCCGACGCGAACTTCGTGCGGTCGACGATCGGCAACGGCTGCCGCGAACAAATCAGTGCCACGGGGCGATGGGTCATCTGCAGAGCGCAGCGATACGCCTCGGACATTTCGTTGGCATCGGCGGGGCGGATCACGACCATGCCGGGAATCGCCCGCAGTGACACCAATTGCTCGACCGGCTCATGCGTTGGTCCGTCTTCGCCGACGCTGATCGAATCGTGTGTCCAGATATGCAACACGGGCAGATCCATTAGCGACGCAAGCCGAATCGAGCCACGGGCATAGTCGGTGAAGATCAGGAAGCTGGAGCCGAAGGCGCGCAGGCCACTCAACGTCATGCCGTTGACCATGGCGCACATGGCATGTTCGCGAATGCCGAAATGCATGTTACGTCCGGCGTAGCTGCCGATCGGCCCGGGTGCTTCGAAATCGCCGGCGCCTTGGAATGTCAATCGCGTCTTCGTGCTGGGCGCCAGATCTGCCGCACCGCCGAGAATCCAAGGGATGCGCGCAGCCATCGCGTTCAAGACCTTGCCGGACGCGTCGCGGGTGGAAAGTCCCTTGTCGTCGGCAGGGAAGACCGGCAATGCCGCTTCCCATCCGGCCGGCAGCCCGCGATCCTTGATGTTGGTGACCTGCGCCCCCAGGTCGGGAAACTCCTTGCGATAGCGTTGGAACATCGACTGCCAGTCGCTGTTGAGCCGGGTACCGCGCGCGCCGAGCCGTTTCGCGAAGTGCTGGCGCACGCCGTCAGGCACCACGAAGCTCTGCGCTGAATCGAAGCCGAAGAACTGCTTGGTCAGGCGCACTTCCTCGTCGCCCAGCGGCTCGCCATGCGCTTCCGGAGAATCCTGCTTGTGCGGCGCACCGTAGCCGATATGGCTATGCACGACGATCAGGGTCGGACGATCCTGGGTGCGTAGAAAGCCCTGATAGGCTTGCTCGAGCCGTTCGGTATCGTTGGCGTCGCCGACCTGCACCACATTCCAGCCATAGGCCAGGAAGCGCGCAGCCACATCTTCGGACATGGCGATGTCGGTGTGACCCTCGATCGTCACCCGGTTGCTGTCATAGACCCAGCATAGATTCGAGAGTCGCAGATGCGCGGCCGTCGAGGCGGCCTCGCTGGTGATGCCCTCCATCATGTCGCCATCGCCGCACAGCGCGTACACGTTAAAGTCGAACAAATCGAAGCCCTGGCGGTTGTACGTGGCCGCCAGCCAACGACCGGCCATCGCCATGCCGACGCTGGTCGATGCTCCCTGGCCCAGCGGACCCGTGGTGGTCTCGACCCCGGACGTCCACCCATACTCCGGATGGCCGGGACAGCGACTGCCCGCCTGACGAAACGTTTTGATGTCGTCCAGCGTGACGGCGTCACGGCTGAGCTCTTCATAGCTCGGGTTTGCAGCCTTGATGCCGGACAGATGGATCAGGCTGTAGAGCAACATTGATGCGTGGCCGCTCGACAGCACGAAGCGGTCGCGGTTCATCCAGCCGGGATCGGCCGGATCGTAACGCAGCACGCGCTGCCACAGCGTGTAGGCCGTCGGGGCCGCATCCATCGGCGTTCCGGGATGGCCGGACTTCGCCTTTTGCACCGCATCCACCACAAGCATCCGGATGGTGTTGATCGCCAGTTGGTCCATGTCGGAATGATGTGCCATCACTCGACCTCAGTGCTGGTGGAAGCCACCGTCACGGCAGCAGCGGCCTTGCGCAATAGCGTCGTGACCGTCTCCGAGATCGAACCGAGCACCGGGACGTCGACGGCATGCTCTTCCTCGCGCGGTTCTTCCAGAGTCTCGAGTTGGCTGCGCAGCAACGACACCGGCATGTACTGATGTTTGCGCTGATTGATGCGATCGGAGATCACGTTTTTGTCAGCGTGCAAGTAGACCAGGGTCACGCCCCTGCGGTCACCCACGGTGATCTCGCGATAGGCGCGCTTGAGGTCAGAGCATGTGATGATGCCGGGCTCGCCCGCGGCCAGCCGGTCGTCGATCCAGCGCGCGATCGACTGCAGCCAAGGCAGCCGATCCGCATCGTTCAGAGGATGGCCGGCGCGCATCTTTTCTACGTTGGCAGCAGGGTGCAGGTCATCGCCGTCGATGTACGGCCATTGCAGTACCCGATGCAGTTCCAACGCGATCGTCGTCTTGCCGCTGCCCGACACGCCCATCAAGAGCAATACCGTCTTGCCCATGCGGGCGGCGGCCTCGGCCTCCGCGCCGCCGGGTCGCGCCGATTGAACGCCCGCCGTTGATGAAGTGTTCATGACGCTTCGGTTTGTCGTGCTCATCTCGCGGATGCCGATCGCGTTGCGCGAACGCCACCAAATGTGGGCTCGTGGTCTGGCAGCGGCGTAATGTCACCGAGCAGAAAGATGTAGGCGAGAGTGCCGACAAGCAATACAACGCCGGCGACCAGAAACGCGTCATTGAAGGAATTCGTCGCGCCGACGATGTAGCCGGTGGCGATGGGCGCAACAGCGCCCATCAGATTGTTGGAGAAGTTCATGATGCCTCCGATAGTTCCGGTACCGCCGGTCGGCGCGATTAATGACGGAATGGACCAACCAACCGGCGCCGCAGCCGCCAATCCGCCCAGCGCGATCGAGATCCATACGATTGCCCATCCGGCGCTGGTTGTGAATCCTGCGCCGAACACTGCCAGTCCAGTCAACATGCCCAACACCAGCACGGTCTTGCGGACGCGCGTCTCGCTATAGCCGCGCGAGATCAGGTGATCGATCATCCAGCCGCCGACAGTCAGATCGGTGATGGTCGCGACAATCCACGGGATCGTCGTGTAGCCGGCGGAACCGACCAGGCTCATGTGCAATTCGTGGACGAGATAGCCAGGTAGCCAGGTCAGGAACAAATAGAAAGAGTAGCCATAGGCTGCGAAGCCGATGGTGAGGCCCCATACTTTCCGGTTGCTCAG
>Ga0210386_10003435_pt1 | contig 13302 bp, 9 predicted proteins | sample IncBWH32OmetaG_FD_160091 | JGI IMG/M metagenome (GOLD analysis project Ga0210386, IMG submission 160091) | Forest soil microbial communities from Barre Woods Harvard Forest LTER site, Petersham, Massachusetts, United States - Inc-BW-H-32-O ... | reverse complement strand
GATGCCAAGCAAAACATTGTTCCACGAGCGAAGGCGCGCCAGGCGCTTGCGACCCAGGAGCCTCAGTAAAAGAACAAGGCCTGCAAAACCACTGCCGGCGAGAGCGGTCAGGGGTTCGGACGAATCGGGTCTCCCGGGACGATTTGATTGCAATTCAGAGTATATGGGACTGCGATTGGTCGTGATGGTGGACCTTGGTTGTCACGCCGTTGGAAGTCGGAGTGACGATAGCTTCTGAGAATTTGCAGGTGGAATTCTTCAGACGATCCAAGCACTGCAATTGAACCGGTTCATCATAGCTAGCTATCGACTCCTTTCGCTGCAGAGGTGCGAACAAGATACGGCAACGGGCGAAATCAGTGCGGATTGACCGAAACTTTACTCTGTCAAGAGCTTGTCTCGGCACAGAGCTCACGAATCATCCGCTCGGCGTAATCCAGTGAATCGTACTGAACGATATAAGCGGGGGCGGTGCAAGCCAATCGTAACAATGCTTCGAATTTGTCACTGGCAAGGTGATTCGCGAGGATCATGCCTCCTTCATTGAGGAGACTGAGAGTGCGGAGCGGGGACAATCGTTCCGAGCGTGCTGCACAAGCAGAACGATACTCCGGAAAGAAAATGTGCGTAAGGCGCCGCGAAAGACTGGAGAGATTCGTCCGCGGTGGATGCAGCAAACGTATCTTCACGTCGTCGGAACGCACATGAATCGGCGCACAGGCCAGTTGCGGCCACTCATGTCGAAGCGCGGCCCAGCTTCCCTCTTTCAGACTGACAGGCAGGAGAAGAGAGGACACGGTGCAGGTTTCGAGATGCAGCAGCGCCGGCTCATCGGTCACGAGTTCAAAGCTGTGGGCCACCAGATATGCAGCCAGAGTGCTCTTTCCGGACTCCCGCGGCGCGCAGAGCATAACTCCGCAGCGATCGTCGGCCACCATGGCCGCGTGCAATGCGACATCGTACTCTCCAGCGGCATAGAGAAGAGCACGAGCGGCGTGGAGAAGGCCCAGGCCAAGCTGCTCGTCTCGCAATAACGACAAGATCTCACGGCCATTCCCGTAGATCGCCCACCCATTTCCCCTGTGTTGCACAGACAAGTGATATCGAGCAGGTCGCGTGCCAGGCGGACAGTTCCTGAAGTAGTCGCGGCAAAGATCCTCCAAAGGGCCGGCTGGATATTCGAGGAACACGGGAATGCCGAGGATTTCAATATTTGCCGGGGCAGAATTCTCGAGCGGCGGCCACTCCATGCGGCCGTCCTGGGCGGGAAAGGTTCCCTGGGATAGCGCGTGAACGGTATCCAATCTGTCGTCCGATTCCAAGGAGTCGGAGGAATCGTTAGATCTCCTCAAATCCTCAATCCCCGCGCCCGTGTCGAAAGCCAGATATGCTGACACACCGGGCGCGGAGAGACCTGCAAACCGATTCTGTGTTTCCGAATAAACCACACCCTCCTCGGCAAGTAGATATAACCATTGTCCCGGGCATGAGGTGGGTAGGCAGTGCAAGGCGTTATTGATAACTCTAACTGCGGCTCTTTGCATAGGGAGGAGATGAATTCTCGTCCAGTTCAGGATATGCGAAAGGAGAAAGGAAAGCTTGAAGATAGCCCGCGGTGTTTTATGACAATCAATTCACAAACAAATTATTTGGCGCTTTTATGACTTTCCCTATATTGTGGTTGGCAGCATTTTTGGCCTGGGAGATTGAGCAAAATCTGTAACCGTATCTTTCCGGGCCGGACATTTCACCACACTGGATTGTCTAGACTATAAGTCTTCCGCAACAGCTTTTCCGCACTGGCGTGAAGTCCAACCTGGATTCCGGCCGCACTGGAGATGGAATGGATAAGATCGCAGCCACCGAAGGAGCTTTGAATGTCAGACGCACTCACCATCGGGAATTTTGCCCCGTATCTCCATACCCGCTTCGTGATCGCGCAGCCAGCGAACTATCAGTTGGAACTGACAGAGGTCACCGATTACTCCAATGCGCAACTAGAGCAATTCTCTCTGATCTTCACGGGGACTGCCTTACCATGGCTCCCGCAAGCCCTCTATACGCTCGTTCACCCGGAGATGGGGGAGTGCGAGCTGTTCCTGGTTCCGCTTGGAGCGGATGCATCGGGTATGCGTTATGAAGCCGCCTTTTCGCGGTTCATCGACGCGCCCGGTGCGTAAGTGATTCTTCCCATGGCGGCCTCCAGTTCAATGGCTTCGGTCTGGTCTCATTGAGCATTGCAAAGATTGCCGTACAAGCCGACGGGACTCCAGAGAGGTCGGAAGGAACGAGAAAGAGCGGAAATGTCCCCAGCCAATCATGCGAGAGCATGTAGGTGTCCTACGGGAAAGCGTTTCCTATCCTGGAAGTGCAGCGAGAAACTGGTAATCGCAGACACTTTGGAAGGACCCGGAAACAGGGCTGACCCTTGGACAGTGTTTCAGCCCTTTGCAGAAAAAGCCGCCGTGTGAGGCCCCATGAACAAATCCTCCTGCGGTTCATTGGAGCACTATACCCGCTTCGTTTTGCAGGCGACACATATTTGACGAGGTTTATCTGGGGATCGGGTGGAAAGAAATTGCGTTGACAATATCTCACGGCTCATGGAGACTTTCTCTGTCCAAAGAAGTCGTACACAAGTCGCAGATACCTTCCCGACCATGATCGGAATGGACTGCGGATATTCACCAATTTTCTTTCGCTTCTGTTTCGACAATTTCTCGCCTATCTGCAATTTCTTGCCGACCTAGTGTAGTCCAGCTCTAGTGTGCTCTCCTCCGGTGGGGAGCTGAAGACCCAGAAATGTGCGCATCGCACTTGCTCTATCGCTCTTTGCTTGCCCGTGTTGCCTTCACTTTGCTCTTCGTCCTGGCGTGGATTACGTTTGGCAGCCATGCTGCCCGTGGCCAACAGAGCGTTCGCTCGTCAGAGCAGCCCCCGGCCAGCCATCCTCTGCAGCATCTGCAATTTTCGGGTGAGCGGCCGTTGGCCATGGTTTAGGAAAACTCCCAGGCGACGATTGCAGCGATAACCTCAAGAACGGCTACGTCGATGTCTTCGATCTTGGCTTCACACCGTCGAGCGGTCAGTTGGCGTTTACCGATACGACTTCTGGCGATCCTGTCGCCGCTCCGGTTACGCTGAATACCGCCACGGCGGCATCGGCTCTACTGCCTCAGGTGACAACCAGCACGGGCGTAAACAGCCTTCCTGTCTGGACGGAACTGGATGACCTGAATAGCGATGGAATTCTTGACCTATTACTTCGGTATTCGGCACGGATTCAATCAAAGTACAGTTGGGTAACGGCAACGGCACTTTTGGAGCAATAACGTCGATTCTGATCGCTCCAGGCTTTGGTCCCGCCGAGGTGCATACGGTCAGTCTCCGCGGAATGGCACGCTGGATCTGATCGTCAGCAGCTTCAATGTCAATAGAATTGCCGTGCTGCTCGGCAACGGCAATGGCACCTTCCAGTCGCCTATCCTCTACGCGGTCGGTTCGTCGGTAAACACGCCCACTTCGTTCACCGCGGGGGATTTCAATCTCGACGGGAATCTCGACATGGCGGTTGCAAATACCGAAAACAACACGGTTAGACTAGCATCCTTCTCGGCAATGGCACCGGAGTGCTGACTCCGCTGGGCGCCTATTGGTGTCGGGCACGACCCTGAAGCCATTCGCGTTGGCGACTTCAACGATGACGGCTACGCTGATCTGGCGGTCGCAAACTACCAGGATGGCACCGTTACGATCCTGCTGAACAACCGAGACGAAACCTTCTCGGCCAGCAACATTACGGTAGGAGCAGGTCCGCAGGCCTTGGCCATCACCGGTACCGGAACCAACCTCTTGCTGGGTGTTGCCAACTTCGTCAGCAACACCGTGAGCATAATGCAAAGTAACGGCAACGGCACCTTCGCACCGCAAAAGCTGGTTTCTGTGGGCACTGGACCGGACGACGTGATGTTTGCCGACTTCAATGGCGACGGCATCCCCGATCTGGTCAGTGCAAATTACACCAGCGGTACAGTCAGTCTGGTGCTGGGAAATGCCGGTGGAACCTACACGGCGTCTGGCCAGTTCCCAATTGGAAATAACCCATATGCCGCCGCTGTTGGTGACCTTAACGGCGATGGCACTCCCGATCTGGTGGTAGCCAATTGCTTCAGCGACAACACGGGGCTATTGTTGAGCAGGTCCCAGATTTCTGTGCCGTACAGCGGGCTTGGCTTCGTTCCCGGGGATCAGCTTCATGCCAGGTACACTCCGGACGGCAGCAGCAAGTACGGATCAAGTACATCCCCTGAGGTCACCGCTCCATAACAGCGCATTACCAAGAAAAGGAGATTCAAGCGGAATCATGATAGATCGCAATGAAGAGAAACAATCTGCGATTCAGGATGCAACATTACAGTCTTCTCCCGATCCTGCAAACTCGTCGGAGACACCAAGTCGTCGTGAACTGATCGAACGATACGGTAAGTATGCGATTGTAGGCGCGCCCCTGCTCATGTTTGTGTCGAAGGCGCGCGCCATTCACAGCAAGCCTTAGGCCTGCACAGACAGCCGTCTTATCAGCCGCGCGGATGTCAGCGCATTACTGACATCCGCATGCGCAGGTACGGGGAGCTACATTCGCGGAGGAAACAACGTCCGCCACACCCTGGCCGGTCCGTATTTCTGTAGCAGGCGAAAGGGTCGCAGGACGGGCGCGAGGCTGCGGTGAATCCGATGGCGCTCGGTCCACGCAGAGTCTTCGGCTGTTGGTACAAAGAAGCTTAACCGGCGACGCCATCTCCGGCGCAGATTCCCTTCTGTCTGCAGATAGAAACTCCACATACCAACCTCGGGATTGGAACTCGTCTCCGCGCCTTCCGCAAAGAGTCCTGCAACGGCATGCCGCACCTTCGCGGCCATCTCCGGGGACGCGGCGGCGATGATCCCATCTATCCCTTGCGGCGACTGCTGTGCAAATGTTTCGCGTACCATCTCACAACCGATCAGCAACGCCAGTTCCAGCCCTTGACGCCGCACTCTCTGCGCCAGTTCTTCCACGCTGCAATGCCGCATCTTTGCCAGCGCGCGCGCAATGTCCATCATCCAGATCAGTCTCGAAAACCCGTGCTGGAGTCCATGGAGACAGAGAAACAACACAAGGTCGTCATCGGACATGACCCGTATCGGCAACCCCCGAAACGTCTCGCTACCCGCACGGCTCCAAACCGCGTTCACATCGAATGGAAAAGAACCCGCGGGAAAGAACGGAGGCGACCCGAAGCCGAAGTGCAGTTCAACCATCACTCCTTCACGAAGGAACCTGCGGTGATATTCCTCGTCCCCCGTCCGCGCAACAAATCCCATGTCTGACAACAACACCTCTGCGCGCTGGAAATTCTCGCGGCGCACCAGCAGGTCCAGGTCATTGTATGACCGCATCGTCACGTCTCCGTAGAGCGCCTCCGCCAGCACCGGACCCTTCAGCGGAAGAACCTCGATGCCTCGTTCTGCAAACTGCTTCAACAAACTAGCGAGGACCGCCACATAAATCTCGGAGACATTTCTGCGTTCTTGAGCGGCGGCAGTAAAAAAGCCGGGTATCTCAACGCTTTTTTCTTTGAATGACCGCTCAACAAGAAGTAGCACGCCGTGCGCGGACGCCAGTTCCAGCAGCGCCCGCCAATCCATATCGTGGGGTACATCAAATGGCGCCCCGCGCATACAGGTTATGAGCAGAGCAGCCTCGTCAACACTCTCTTGAGGCTGTTCAGTTTTGCGCATCAGATTTCTCCGCAGACTCTTCCCTTATTTCCACAGTGCAAGGCGCCTCCGCTGCATCTGGTGTGTACACGACATCGCACACTGCAGTGTACTTAACATGGCACATAGCGACGTGGTGTATTACGCACACCTTGCTGGTGTTGGTAAAACTCGGATCGCGCCCCTGGCAATGATTATTGTTCCTGACGCATTGACAGAAACACGCCGCGATAGCTGATCGGTTGGACATGCTTTCGGTCAGGGGTTGCTCCAGAATGATGGGCAAGGTGATTCCGAACCGTGTGAAATGAGATGCTGGACGGTCCGATTACCGGCAAGAGCTAGCGCAACACGAAACCAACGCGACTATTCGCAACCAGTCTCTCTTCAGTGGGAACAGTACCAATCTCGCCCGCTCACGATACTCTTTCCTTTTGGATGGACGGTCGAGAGGGTGTAAGGTTGCATTTCGGCGGCCTCGGAAATAGTCTTAAGGACGACCCTTAAATTAATTCTTACGAAAGGTCAAAATAATCAGGCTTCCTCTCGGACCAATTGTGCTATCAAAGAATAAGGATGGTTTTGTAGGCAACCCTTGTACGCTTTAGCCACATCCTTTTGTCCCAGACACTCTGAACTAAGATCGAAGTGAGCCTGTTGCGTCCAAATCGACTGAATCTATCCCGATTTTCCTTTGCTTTCTTCGGGCTCGCGTTAGCAGTGTTCACATGGGGTCTTCAGTACAAGCTCTCGCTTTACGATCCGCCTGAGGCTCCTTCTCATACGATCCCCGAAGCGAAAATCCTTTGTGAAGACGAACAGGCTGTGGTCGCAGACGGTGTGACGATCGCGGATACGAAAATCCCCGCCGACCTGATTCTCGCTTGTGGTGTTTTGTCTCTTTTCTTGTTCGTTCACGTGCCTCCAATCGCGGCAACGGAGCGACGCGCAGAGCAGGATCATGAACGCCCACGGTCCGTGAGTTGCTCCGCCGGCATGAACGCATTTTTCTTTCGCCCTCCGCCTGCATTAGCCTAAGCTCCGCCTCCTGAAAAATAAGGACATGCCGGCTCAGGCTCAGCTGGCGATGGCCGCATGACACGTTTTCTCCGGGGAAACGTGTCAAGTCATGCTGCGACCTCGGCTGTAAATCGACAAGAAGGTGCCTCCAGACATGCGAAAGCGAACGTCCCTGATCATCGCCATAGGACTGGCGTTACCGGCAGCGCTCGGCGTTGTTGCCTGTGATTCCAAAGCCAAAAGCTCAGAAGCGAATGCAGCAGAGATTCCCTCGGCCCAGGTTGCAACCGTGCAACGAGGCGACATCTCCCATGTGCTGAGAGTAGCCGGGCAATTTCAGCCATATCAGGTAGTGGACGTGCATCCGAAGGTAAGCGGGTACATGCTGCGCATCAACGTGGATATTGGCGACGTGGTTCATAAAGGTCAGACGCTGGCTGTCCTTGAAGTTCCTGAACTGAACGCGGAGGTGCAGGGAAGCGGCTTTGCAGTGGAGCAAAGCAAGCAGCAGATCATCGGCGCTCAGCACGAGATCAGCCGTGCCGAGGCTACCCATTCCGCTCTGCACGCGAATTACACCCGTCTGCTGGACGCTTCCAAGGCGCAGCCAGGCCTGATTGCGCAACAGGAGCTCGACGATGCTCAGGCCAAAGATCTGTCGTCGGAATCCCAGGTCGATGCGGCCAAAGCGGCCATGGCCGCGGCGCAACAGCATGGAGAGGTTGCCCACTCGGATCAGCAGCGGTTACAGGCCCTCCAGAACTATACCAACGTCATAGCTCCCCTCGATGGCGTGGTCATCTGGCGCTACGCCGATACCGGTGCCTTGATTCAGGGAGGCACGAACTCAAACAGCCAGGACATTCCCATCGTCAAACTCTCCCAAAGCGGGCTTTTGCGGCTGCGCGTGCCGGTTCCGGAGAATGACGTGCAGTACGTTCACACCGGCGACGAAATGCAGGTGCGCGTGGACGCGATCAATCGATCCTTCACAGGAAAGATCGTGCGGTCTACACGCAATGTGAACTTCGAAACCCGCACCATGGAAACCGAAGTGGACGTGGAGAACAGGGATCTGTCCATCGATCCCGGCATGTATGCAAATGCGCTTCTCCAACTCAGCCGCGCGCAGAATGTGCTTACCATCCCGGTCGAGGCGCTCGTTCTGAAGGGCCGTCAGGATACCGTCTATGTCGTCGATATCAACAATCGCATCCACATCCGCGACGTAGACGTCGGGACTCAGGGCTCCCGGCTCGCGGAAATCAGAAGCGGACTCCATGCCGGGGAGCGGGTGATCATCGGCGGTCAGGAAAAATACTTCGAGAATGAAGAGGTAAAGCCTCTGCTCACGCCTGAGCCCACATCAGATACCTCCCAGGAATCGGGCGGCGTCATCGACATCAAGGCGGAAGAGAACGATGGAGGCGCGCAATAATGCCAAAGTTCGCTCTCAAGTACCCCTACTTCATCATCATGTTGTGCCTGGTGGTAGGGCTGGTTGGAATCGTCAGCCTGCTCAGCATGCCCGTCGACCTGTTCCCCAGGATCGATATGCCTGTGGTCGTGGTGGCTACTTTCTACAATGGCATGCCACCGCAGCAGATCGAAGCGGACATCACCAACACCTTTGAGCGTTTTTTCACCCTCGCCGCAAATGTCGACCACAGCGAGTCGCGATCGCTTACCGGCGTAAGCCTCATCAAGATCTACTTCAAGCCGGGCACCAATCCGGACGCGGCTCTCAGCAATGTCGCCAATCTCGCCATGGCCGATCTGCGCCGGTTGCCGGAGGGCACGCTGCCCCCCGTAGTACTGGGCATGGATGCCTCGACGCAGCCAGTTTGCCTGGTAACCCTTAAGGGCAAAGGCCTGAACGAAACCCGCCTGAAGGATCTGGCGCAGTTTCAGGTGCGCAACCAGATTTCCAACGTGCAGGGAGCATCTGTACCGCAGCCCTACGGTGGTACCTACCGGCAGATCCAGATTTACGTCGATCCTCTTAAACTCGAAGCGCGCAACCTCAGCCTGAATGATGTTGTGAAATCGGTGAACAGCTCCAACCTGATCCTGCCGGCCGGAGACGTTCGCATCGGAAGCAAGGATTTCAATATCTATGCCAACAGCCAGTTCCCGGACGCGAAGTCCATGAACGAGATGCCGCTTAAGTCGGTAGGAAATTCGTCTGTTCTCGTGGCCGACGTTGGCAAAGCCGAAGACGCCGGCGCGTTGCAGTACAACATCGTTCGCATCGACGGACAACGCTCCGTCTATGTGCCCATCTTCAAGCAAGGCGGCGGCAGCAACACGATCACTATCGTGAACGGAATGAAGGAGGCGATCAAGAAGCTCGTCGATATTCCTGACACGCTGAAGACGGCGGTCGTCTTCGACCAGTCCATCTTCGTAAAACTTGCCATCAACAACCTTCTGAAGGAAGCCACCATTGGACTGGTTTTGACCGGGCTTATGATTCTCGTTTTTTTGGGCAGTCCGCGCGCTACGTTTGCCGTCCTGCTGTCGATTCCACTTTCCGCGCTGGTGTGTCTGCTCATCACCAAAACAATGGGCGGTTCAATCAACACCATGATCCTGGGTGGCTTGGCGCTGGCCTTCTCGCGGTTGATCGACGACTCCGTGGTCGTGCTCGAGAATATCTTCCGCTATATGGAGATGGGCGCACCTCCGCACGAGGCGGCCGAGAAAGGCGGCATGGAGGTCTCGCTTGCTGTTCTCGCTGCCACCTCAACCACTTCCATTGTCTTCTTTCCGGTAACGTTTCTCTCCGGAATCAGCAAGTACATCTTTACGCCCCTGGCGCTGGGCGTCGTATTGTCCATTTTCGCTTCGTATTTCTTCGCGATGACCGTGGTTCCGCTATACTGCGCGAACTTCATTCGCCTCTCGCATGACGATTCGCACGGCGGTAAGTCAAACTCGGGATTCTTTCGGCGCTTCGACCGCAAGTTCAACGAGCACTTTCACCGCATGCTGGACTGGTATGAAGCTCTGGCCCAACGCGCCATGCGGAGGCCGGGATTCACTGTTGCGGTGATCCTTGGCGGAGTAGTACTGGTGCTGGCCGTGCTCTTTCCCTTTCTTGGACGCGCATATTTTCCGCGCACCGATCCCGGACAGTTCATCATTGACGTTCGCATGCCAAGCGGCACCCGCCTGGAGGTGAGCGACGACTACATCGCCAAAGTAGAGAATGTCATCCGCAGCGTTGTGCGGCCCAAAGACCTGGGCATGATCGTCTCCAACATTGGTGTGTATCCGGACCTGTCGGCTATCTTCACCACCAATGCGTCGATGGACACGGCCTTCGTGCAGACAAGCCTCCAGGAAGATCACAGTGTCGCCAGCTACGAGTACATGCGCCGCGTGCGGCAGAAGCTCTCGCAACAGATGCCGGAATTATCGACCTATTTCCAGGCCGGTGGACTGGTGGATGGAGTCATCAACCAGGGCCTGCCTGCGCCGATCGATATCCAGATCAGCGCGGGGGATATGGATAAGGCGTACGCTCTGGCGCAGCAGCTTTCCAGACAGATCCTGATATTGCCGAACGTAAGCGACGTCTACATTCCTCAGGATGTCGATTACCCGGGCCTCGCGCTCAACATCGATCGCGAACGCGCCAGCCTGATCGGCCTTTCCGCCGAAAATGTAGTCGAAAATGTCATCACGGCGCTGACTTCAGACGGAATGGTCGCCCCGAGTTACTGGATCGACCCAAAAAGCGGCAATAACTACCTGGTGACCGTTCAGTACGAAAATCATTGGCTCAATAACATGTCAATGGAGGACTTTAAAAATATTCCTCTGAGAGGCGCACATCCTCCTGGATACAGCCCGTTGCAGGAGGCGCGGCAGGCTGCGGATTCCTCTCCCGACTACTGGAAAGGCGCTCATACCGCCGGCTTCACGACTTTGGGTGCGGTTGCCGACATCCAGCAGATCAATACTCCGACCGAAGTCGACCATTACCAGATCCGGCGCGTCATTGACATCTATGTGGCGACGAAGACGGAGGCGCTCGAAAAAGTCGGAGCCGATATCAATAAGCTCCTGGCGCAAACCCGGCACGACAAGAACACAGTTCTTAACGTGCGCGGTGCTGTCGTCAATATGAATCAGGCATTTAAAGAGTTCGGCCTCGGGTTGGCCATCGCTGTTGCGCTTGTCTACCTCATCCTGATGGCGCAGTTCAAGTCCTTCATCGACCCCTTCATCATTCTCATGGCGATTCCGCCTGGCTTGGCGGGTGTCGTGATGATTTTGCTAGTAACGGGTAGCACCCTCAACATCATGTCGTTGATGGGCGTGATCATGATGACCGGCATCGTCGTCTCCAACAGCATTCTGATCGTAGAATTCGCGACCCTTTTGCACGAACAAGGCAGACCTCTGCTGGAAGCAGTGGTGCAGTCCTGCAAGATTCGACTGCGGCCAATTCTGATGACCTCTCTGGCCACGCTGCTTGGCATGATTCCGATGGCTCTTGGGCTTGAGGCGGGGAGCGAGCAATACGCGCCTTTGGCTCGGGCCGTCATCGGGGGCCTGGGTATTTCCGTGGTCGTCACTGTATTCCTCGTCCCCGCCGTGTACCTGGTTATACACGGTAGACGCGAAAAGAAGATCGCAGCCGCTGGAGAGGTCTAGAGAATGACCCAGGAAGCAAAAATACGAATTCTCCACATTGCGTGCATTGCTTTGCTGGCATCCTTTGCCTCAGGCACTGCGATGGCACAAGCAACTGCGAAGCCGTTGCTGCCGGATGCTCCAGCAGTTCGTCTGATCTCCCAGACAAATACTCGGCAGAATATTCCGGCGATGCCAAACGGCGCGGGTCAATCACCGGCGACTCAGACCACTCAACCTTCGAATCAGTCCCTGCGCCTTACGCGGGAAGACGCCGAGCAGATGGCGATCAAGAACAATCCTCGGGTGAGCGTTGCACGTCTGCTTGCTTTGGCACAACACCAGGTTGTTCGAGAGTCAAGAGCAGCGGAATTACCGACCGCGATGGCCAGCATCACTGCTGAAGACGCAGAAAATGGAAGTCGGATTTCTGCGGGATCGCTCACTGCGTCTCGGCTTTTTGAACACGCGGGAGCGGGTGGCGGATTCACCCAACTGATCACGGACTTTGGCAGGACCTGGAACTTGGTGGCCTCTTCCAAGCTTCAGGAAAAGGCACAGAATGCAAATGCTCTGGCCACTACGGAAGATATCGTTATCGCGACAGACCAGGCTTTCTACAACGCGCTGCAGGCACAGGCGTTGCTCAAAGTATCGCAGCAGAACGTCGATACGCGGCAGACCACCGATACTCAGGTCAACGAGATGACCAGAAACAAACTCAAATCGACGCTCGATTCGAGTTTTGCGGACGTCAATCTCTCCCAGGCGAAGTTATTGTTACTCGACGCGCAGAATAATGCCGACTCAACCATGGCGGCGGTGGATGCAGTGCTTGGCCTCGATCGACAGGTGACATATCAGCTGGTTGACGACAATGCGCCTCTGCAGCAGCCGCCCCCGGATGTCGACAACCTTATACAGACCGGCCTGCAACAACGGCCCGACTTGCAAGCCTTGCATTACAACCAGCAGGCAGCGGTCAAGTTCAGTCACGCGCAGCGCGATCAATTGTTCCCAACCATAAGCGCCGCGGGAACGGCAGGCAGTGTACCCATTCGGCCCGCACAGTATTACATCGCCAATTGGTGGGGCGCCATCGGTGTCAACATGAATATTCCGATCTTTAACGGATTTCTTTACACCGCCCAGGCCAAAGAAGCCTCCATTCGCGCGGAAGCGGCGTCTGAGCAAAGCCGCGACCTGCGAGACCAGATCGTTCGCGATATTCGCACGTCCTGGCTGGCCGCGAATTCAGCGTTTCAGCGCGTTTCTGTTACTGCCGAACTCTTGAAAGAAGCAAATCTGGCCCTTGGCCTTGCGCAGACGCGATACCAGCTGGGGCTCAGCTCGATCGTTGAGTTGAGCCAGGCACAGTTCCAGCAGACCGACGCGGCCATCGGCAACACCAACGCGCAATACCAATACCGCCTCGCCCTCGCCACCCTCAACTATCAGATCGGGGCGACGCCATAATGGAGAACTTCAAGCTGAAGGTTTTCCGGGGGCGCGCGGACGGATTTTTCTCCCTGCTCGCAGAACGCGAGGCTTTTGTGTAACACTTCTGTCGCGATGTTTCTCAGCCTGGCTTCTCGTGACGCATGCCTTCACTCTTTCGCAGGCCGCGTTGGAAGTTGAAGTTGATTGCAAACTAGTACATCGTGCAGTTAGTTCTTTTGATGATCCTTCTTGGCCTTGCGCTGTTTAGGCTGTTTGGGATGAGCGGCCTGGTACTCTTTCGTCGCTTCGATTGATTCGTTGCAATTGATCCGGCCCTTTGGTCCAGGTGAACGGCGTGGGATTCTCGCTGTACTTTTTCAAATAACGAAGCAGAAAATCCTTCAGGTCTTTCTTGGAAGGTGGCACGCTCTGCGTCCG
>Ga0210386_10003433_pt1 | contig 13307 bp, 12 predicted proteins | sample IncBWH32OmetaG_FD_160091 | JGI IMG/M metagenome (GOLD analysis project Ga0210386, IMG submission 160091) | Forest soil microbial communities from Barre Woods Harvard Forest LTER site, Petersham, Massachusetts, United States - Inc-BW-H-32-O ... | reverse complement strand
GCCCGTTCCAGGCGACCGCCGGGGATCTGGTGATGACTTCGACGGCGGCGCCGTTCTCGCTAAGCAGGGCAGCCGACTCCAGTGCCGACTGGCCCCTGCCGATGATCGCGACGCGCATGTCGGCGAACGCTGCCGGGTCGGTGATCGTCGAGCTGTGCCTCACCAACTCATGAGCCGACAAAATGGGCGGTACGTGCGCGAAGTGCTCCACTCCGGTGGCAAGCACGACGCGCCTTGCCGCAGCCGTCCGTCCGTCGGCGAGTCGGAGCTCGAACTGCCCGGCGCCGCTGGTCAGTCCGGTGACCAGCGTCGTCTCCAGGCCGTTCGCCAGCTCCCCGGCGAACCAGTCCCCGTAGGCGACGAAATCGTCGAGCCGCACCGGCTGCCCGTAGTCGGCATAGGACCGGCCAGTCGCGCGGCAGAAGACGGCAAGCGTGTGGGTGCCATGCGGGTCGCACAGGTTCGATGCGAACCCCTGTGACTTCAGGAACATGCCGCGCGGCATCTGCGCCCGCCACAGGTGCATGGGCTGCCCGAACTGGCGCACCTCCGCTCCGGCTGACCGCAGGTGCGCGGCAAGCGAAAGTCCATACGGTCCTGCGCCCACGATCGCCACGTCGACGGCGTCGCTCACTACAAATCCCCCCTTGTGCTGGTCGCCCAGCGTCACGTCAGCAGACTTCATGTCATTTGGCCGCGCCGGCCACGGCGTAGCCGCGGCCGGACCGCACTCTGCGCAAACCCCCCGCCGCTGTCGTCGCACTGCGCGGCGCGGGCGCGCTCGAGCGGCCTGGTCAGCGCCCGCCAGCTCATTCGCAGGCACATGAGCTCGAACGGGAGCAGGTCGTCACGTGCGAACCACGCGGTCTCGTCCACAGCGGCTGTTGCGGAGAGCCAGGAGCGCAGGCCGAGCTCACCGCGGCGCCAGTAGCTGATCGCGCTGAGCGGGTCGTAGCTCTCGACCATGAAGGTCCGGCCGGCCGCCGGCTCGGACTGCGGAACCGGCTGCCCGGTCAGGTCCAGGTAGGCCGCGCGCACGACGTCGAGACCGTCTGGCGCGGTAAAGAGCCGGAACTGCGCGCCCAGCCGCGGGTTGAAGTCCAGCAGCTTGTACTGCCCGTCCCGGTCATCGAGCCGGAGGTCCAGGTCGGCGATACCGCGGTAGCTCAGCCGGGTCAGCAGATCGGTCACCCTGGCGCGCAGTGCTGGGTTGGGCTCGCAGCGGCCGAAGCTGGTCAGCCCGGCGCGCACCGGGTAAGACCTGTCCTTGACCCCGGTACCGGCCGGGCGGCAGTCGCCGCTGGCAGCCACGTATCCATGGAAGAACCAGTCATGGCCAGACGGCGCCGGGATGTATTCCTGCAACATGAGGCCAGCCCGGCCGTCCTGGACGGCCCGCCACGCGCCCTCCAGGTCGCCCCGGTCGCGCAGGATCTGAGTGCTCAGCTGCCTCGATCCGGACTGCCAGGGCATCGCCAGCTTTCCCACGACCGGGTAGCCGTAGCCTGCTGCTGCCCGGGCTGCCTGGTCGAGTGAGGACGCCAGGCACGATCGCGGGCTCGGGAAACCAAGGTCGGCGCACAGCGCGTGCAACGACTGCTTCGCCGCCAGCTGTCGCGGCAGGCTGGCGGGCGGCGCAGCGAACAGGAACCGGCCACGCAAGGCCTCGCCGTGCTCGGCGAGGAAGATAGCCCCGGCGTCGTCGGTGGGGATCAGCACCGCAGGCCTGCCGATGAGCTCGGCGAGCCGCAGCAGCCCGGCCTGAACCTGGCTGGCCGGAAGTCCGCCCGGCCGCCACAGCACCTTCCCGTGCAGGTAGCGCGAGTGAGCGGCCGGCGCCCAGGCGGACTCTTGCACCGCATAAACCGGGACGCCCATCCGGCCCAGGCTCCGGATCGCGCCCAGACCGCCGTGGTGCATGACATTCGGATCAAACTTCAGCACCACAGCAGGCGTGGTCACATCCGCGCGCTCCGGCACGGCAGCGCCAATCGATTGCGGGACGGTGACTGTTGTGGCAGCGGCTGGGCTCACAAGCTCACACCACAACCCGCTCGGGTGCGTCGTCGAACTGGTAGGTAGCGTCCAGCACGCGACACTTGCGCGCCCAGGCGTAGTCGACGTCGGGATGCGTGGTATGCACGATGACCAGGTCCCAGTCCGTGCCGGGGTCTGGCTCGCTGCGCAGTGTGTGCCCGCCCGGCAGGGTCAGTACCGGCACGAGCGGGTCGTAGTAGCCCACCTCCGCTGCCTCCCGCAGCAAGCCGGAGATCAACGGAACGGCCGACGATTCCCGCAGGTCCGAAACGCCCGCCTTGTAGCTGGCGCCGACGACGATCAGCCGGGCTCCGGCCAGCGGCTGTCCCTGCGCCGCCAGTACCTCGCGGGCCCGCTCGATGACGCGCTCCGGGCGCTGCTGAATTGACCTCATGGCCTGCTCGATCAGCGGGGCGCTGCGGCCCTGCTCGGTCAGCTGCCAGAGCAGGTAGTGCGGATCGCAGGGGATGCAGTGGCCGCCGACACCGGGACCGGGGAACGCCGCCAGAAAGCCGTACGGCTTGGTCGCCGCCGCCAGCGTCACCTCGATCGGGTCCAGCCGCAGGGAGCTGCACGCATCTGCGAACTCATTCGCCAGCGCAAGGCTCACGGCACGGAAAATGTTCTCGTACAGCTTCGTCGCCTCGGCCGCTTCGGTCGAGCTGACGAGGTACACCTCGCTGGTCAGCAGGCTGATGATCCGGCCTGCCCGGATCGCGCATTCCCTCGTGACGCCGCCGACCACGCGCGGCGTCTGGTCCTGCTGATGGTCTGGATTGCCAGGATCGATGCGCTCCGGGCTGAATGCCACGAAGACGTCCCTGCCAAGCTCGAGGCCGCGACGGCTCAGCGGCGCTGCCAGCAGTTCGGTGGTCGTTCCCACGTAGGTGGTCGAGGACAGGATGATCGTCTGGCCGGCCCTGGCATGCTTGACCACCTCAGCGCACGCACCGCGGAGCGCGGAAAGCTCCGGCACGTGCCGGGAGTCCACCGGGGTGGGAACGCACACTATGACGGCGTCAGCCGACGCCAGGGCCGCGGGGTCGTCGGAAAGCCGGAGCGTTCCGGCAGCAAGCGCTGCGAGCAGGCGCGGCCTGGCGCTTCCGGCGAGATCGGCCTGGCCGGCCGCCACGACCTGAAGGCGCTCCCGGCTGATGTCGATGCCGATGACCTCACGGCAGCGCGGGGCGAGCCCGATGGCCGTCGGCAACCCGACGTAGCCCAGACCGATGATCGCCACTCGCAGCTGCCCGGCAGCCTGACCGTTGCCGTCGACGTGCCCGTTAGCGCCTGCACGCTCAGGTAGCGGGAACGACACGAGGTGCCGGCGCAACTGATGCTCGCGGCCGTTGACCGCGAGGCCAAGCTGATGCTCACCCATGCGACTTGTTCTCCCGTTGCGATGCCCTTACTGAAGCCTGCGCGAGATGCGGCGCCCGCTGCTCCGCTAGACGCCGTAATCTGCTTACGCAGTACGACGTAGCCCTGCCTGCCCCGGTCCGGCAGCAGGAGGGTTTGCGCTGGTCAGCCGGTGCCGGAGCAACTTAGCTCGCAGTCGCGCCGGGCCGTCGGCGTCGCCCACGTAAAGGCGGGGCATGGTATATCGCCCGGTCAGCCCGCTGGCAGTGGTGGCGCATGCGTAGTCGTAGCCTGCCGCCTGAGCGCCGTTCACAACCCGGCTGCAGAAGTGCCCGTACGGATAGCACAAGCCGCTGACAGCCGAGCTCGTTATGTCCTGGAGTATCTTCCGGCTGAGCTCCAGCTCTCTGCTCAGCGCGAGGCCGGTTGTCTGGCTCAGGCTGACATGCCGCAGACCGTGCGAGCCGATTTCGATGCCGGCCGCCGCTGCTGTCCGCACCTGGCTAGCAGTCATCAGCGGTTTGCGCGGCCCGAGCCGATCCCAGTCGTTGCAGCCGCCGAGCCGTCCGGCGATCACGAATGCAGTCGCGCTGAATCCGTGCCGTTGCAGGACGGGCAGTGCGTAGCGGATAAAGTCGTCGTAGCCGTCATCGAAGCTGAGCCCGATAAGTCCGGCATCACACTGCCTGCTGCTCGCGTCGAGCAGTTCAGCGATCGAGACGCCGCGCAGGCCGCGCCGGTCCAGCCAGCGCATCTGCAGCCCGAACCGGTGCGGGCTGACCGTCACCCGATACGGGTCCTCCTCATCCGGCGCCACCGAGTGGTACATGAGCACGATCGGCTGCCGCTGGCGCGCAGGCTCCATGCTCGGCTGAGGTAGCATCCGGTCCCCCCGACTCGGCTACCGGTGCACTTTAACTATCGCGCCGCGCTCAGCTGATCAGCCGAACAGACGATTCCGGCTACGACGTCCGGCCGAGCCTCATGCTGTCTACAGCCGCTCTCGGTCAGGAGGGTCCTCGCAGTCGGCTTCGTAATCCGGCAGATCAGCTGACGCTGCCGAGTGCCGGGCATGCCCGGGTGACCCCGTTGTCCATGGCTCAGCAGAACGCCGTAGTCGCCTCGCTCCATGGCCGGGGCGCTCTTGGTCTCCGGCTCGGTCCTCGAGCAGGCCATCGAGGGCCCGCTCCTGCAGCCAGCCGGTAACCCAGTCCGGCTCCTCGCCCGGGGCAGCTGGCATGTGTGGCAAGTGTCCCGCCTGCCACCCGCCGTGCTCGCTGCCACTGGGCCGCTTCGGCATGCCTTAATCGTAGGCTTTGCTCCCCCGACGAAGGGTGGTTAGCCGACATTCGCCTCCAGGTCGGTGTAGCCGGCCGGGAGTTGCCCGACGAGGTGCCGGTAGTCCTCCGCGCTCAGTGCCTCCCGAAGCGCGGCCAGGACGGCCCCGGCGCCCGCCCGCGCGTCGTCCTCGGTCAGCCCGGCATGCTCGCTGAGCTGCCGGACGAAGTCGTCGACCCCGACCGGGTGGGCCCCCCTTCTGCGCCGGCGCGGTAGCTGCACCTGCTCCGCCAGCTCTTCGGGGAGATCCGCGGCGAGGCGCCTGGCCTCGCCGTCGCTCAGCTGGTCTGCCAGCCCTTCCAGCACCGCCCTGGTGACATCCGCTGATTCCTCACGAGACAACGTGGTTCGCTCCGCTACCGCCCGGACGAGCACCTTCTGCTCCATAACCCCCCCTTCGCCGGGCTACCCGCAAGTGTCGTCAGGCCGTGACGCCGTCACCTTGCAGCACCGGCACGATGTCGGGTGCGCCGAGCCGGATGGCATCGGCGTCCTGGTCGGTGTCAGCTTCCTGGGAGGCCCGTTCGGCCGCCACCCTGGCCCGGTAGTTCTCCAGCTCCCTGGCGATCTGCCGGGATTTCCACTTCATCGGCCCGGCCATCAGGCTGGCCGCTTCCTCGGCCGCGGACAGACCGCGGTCCCAGGTCTCGATCGATACGTGCGTGCGCCGGGACAGCACGTCGTCCAGGTGGCGGGCGCCTTCGTGCGACGCCGCGTAGACGATCTCGGCACGCAGGTAGTCGTCCGTCCCGGCTAGCGGTTTGCCGAGGCCCGGATCGGCCGCAATGAGCGCCAGCACCTCGCCGACCATGGAGCCATACCGCTGCAGCAAGTGCTCGATCCTGGCGACATGCAGGCCAGACGCCCGGGCCATGGCGTGCCGGGAATTCCACAGCGCGATGTAACCGTCGGCACCAGCCAGCGGGACGCTGTCAGTGCACGATGGGGCGACCTTGCCGTCAAGCCCGTGCGCCACCGCGTCCACGGCGTCTTTAGCCATGATCCGGTACGTCGTGTACTTGCCGCCGGCGATCATGACCAGGCCGGGAACCGGGTGCACGACAGTGTGCTCGCGCGACAGCTTGGAGGTGGACTCGGACTCGCCGGCCAGTAGCGGCCGCAGGCCCGCGTACACGCCCTCGACGTCGTCCTGGCTGAGCGGCACAGCAAGGATCTTGTTGAGCTGTCCCAGCACATAGTTGATGTCGGCCCGGCTCGCTGCCGGGTGCGCTTTATCCAGCGACCAGTCAGTGTCGGTCGTGCCGATGATCCAGTGCCGGCCCCACGGGATCACGAACAGCACGCTCACCGGCGTTCGCAGGATGATCCCGGTCGTGGAGTGGATGCGGTCGCGCGGCACGACCAGGTGGACGCCTTTGGACGCCCTGACGTTGATGGTGCCGCGGCCACCGACCATCTCCTGGATCTCATCTGTCCAGACGCCCGTGGCGTTGACGACTTGCTGCGCACGGATCTCAAGCTCGTTCCCGGTCTCAAGGTCGGTCGCCCGCACGCCGGTAACACGTTCGCCTTCTCGCAGGAAACCAGTGACCTGGGTCCTGGAGGCCACGTGCGCGCCGAAGCTGGCGGCCGTGCGCACCAACGTCATGACGTAGCGGGCGTCGTCAACCTGAGCGTCCCAGTAGACAAGCCCCCCGGTCAGCGCCTTGCGGTTCAAGGCCGGCGCCAGGCGGAGCGCACCGCGCCTGGTCAGCTGACGGTGGCTGGGCAGACCCCGGGCCTGGCCGAGGGAGAAGCCGAGCGAGTCGTAGGCTGTGACGCCCGCGCCCACATAGGCCCGTTCCCAGCCGTGGTGGGTGAACGGGAACAGGAACGACACCGGTCGGACCAGGTGCGGCGCGAGCCGCTGCAGCAGCAGCGAGCGCTCGCTGAGTGCCTCGCGCACCAGGCCCACGTTGAGCTGCTCGAGGTAGCGCAGGCCGCCGTGGATGAGCTTGCTCGACCGCGACGAGGTACCCGAGCCGAAGTCCCTGGCCTCCACCAGACCGGTAGTCAGCCCGCGGGTGACCGCGTCCAGGGCCACTCCGGCGCCGACCACGCCGCCGCCGACCACCAGCATCTGCAGTTCCTTGCTCGACAGGGCATCCAGGGCGGCGGCCCGTTCTGCCGGGCCGAGCCGTGTCGTGGCCAGCGCGGGGTCGCCGTCAGCCAGGTGCCCGTTCGCAGCCTGCTGGCCCGCAGCGCGGGCGCCTGGCCAGACCCGGATGTCAGCGCGGCGTGGCACTCGGCGTCACCACGACTTCGACCCGCTGGAACTCTTTGAGGTCGGAGTAGCCTGATGTGGCCATGGTCCGGCGCAGCGCGCCCATCAGGTTCATGGAGCCGTCGGGAACCGTGGACGGCCCGTGCAGGATCTGCTCCAGCGTGCCGATCGTGCCAACCTTCAGGCGGGCGCCGCGAGGCAGGTCCGGGTGGTGGGCCTCACTGCCCCAGTGGTAGCCGTGGCCGGGGGCTTGACTGGCGCGGGCGAGCGGGGATCCCACCATGACCGCGTCAGCGCCGAGCGCCAGTGCCTTGGCGATATCACCACTTCGGGTCATCCCGCCGTCGGCGATGACGTGCACGTACCGTCCGCCGGACTCATCGAGGTAGTCGCGGCGGGCGGCCGCGACGTCCGCAATCGCGGTGGCCATCGGTACCGCAACACCCAGCACTGCCGCCGTCGTGTGCCCGGATCCGCCGCCGAATCCGGCCAGCACGCCCGCCGCGCCGGTGCGCATCAGGTGCAACGCCGCGGTGTAGGTCGCGCAACCACCGACGATGACTGGCACGTCCAGCTCGTAGATGAACTGCTTGAGGTTCAGCGGCTCAGCCTGACCGGAGACGTGCTCAGCAGATACCGTCGTGCCGCGGATCACGAAAATGTCCACCCCGGCGTCAATCACGGCCTTGTACAGGCGCACTGTTCGCTGCGGCGACAGCCGGGCGGCCGTGATGACGCCCGCGGCCCGCATCTCCTCAATGCGCCTGCCGATCAGCTCTTCCTTGATCGGCTCGGCGTAGATCTGCTGCAACCGCCTCGTGGCCGCCTCGTCGCCCAGTTCGGCGGCCTCGGCTAGCAGTGGCTCCGGGTCATCGAACCGGGTCCACAGCCCTTCCAGGTCCAGCGCGGCCAGGCCGCCTAGCTTCCCGATCGCGATTGCCGTGGCTGGCGACACGACGCTGTCCATTGGTGCCACGACCACCGGTATCTCGAACCGGTAGGCGTCAATCTGCCAGGCGATCGAGACCTCTTCCGGGTGCCGGGTCCGGCGGGAGGGAACGATGCCAATCTCGTCGAGCGCGTACGCCCGCCGACCACTCTTGCCTCGCCCGATCTCTACCACGCTCACGTTGCTCTCCCGCCCCCGCAGGTTCTCTCCCGCTCCTGCGTGCGCGCACAGGCCTGGCAGCCAGGATTAGCGTGCCAGGCGTTAGCTTCGCCGGCCGCCGTAGTTGGGCGCCTCGGCGACCATCTGGATGTCATGCGGGTGGCTCTCCACCAATCCGGCACCGGTGATCTGGGTGAACTGCGCATGCTGCAGTTCGGCGATCGTCCGGGCGCCGCAGAACCCCATCGCCGCCCGCAGGCCGCCGGTCAGTTGATGCGCCACCGCTTCCAGCGGGCCGCGGTAGGGCACCTGCGCCTCCACGCCCTGCGGCACCAGCTTGTCCTCGCGGAGCACGTCGTCCTGGAAGTAGCGGTCCTTGGAGTAGGAGCCGCCCCGGTTCGCGTTACGCATAGCGCCGAGCGATCCCATGCCGCGGAAGAGCTTGAACTGCTTGCCGTTGACAAAGACCATCTCGCCCGGGCCTTCCTCGCAGCCTGCAAGCAGCTTGCCGAGCATGACCGTGTCGGCGCCGGCGGCGATGGCCTTGGCGATATCACCGGAATACTGGACACCGCCATCGCCGATTACCGGCACGCCAGCCGGCCTGGCGGCGAGCGAGGCCTGGTATATCGCGGTGATCTGCGGAACGCCTACCCCGGTGACCACCCGCGTGGTGCAGATCGCACCGGGACCGACACCGACCTTGACCGCGTCAGCGCCGGCGTCGACTAGCGCCTGCGCCCCCGCTCTTGTGGCAACGTTCCCGCCGATGACCTCGACCCGCGAGTTGGCCTTGACCTGGGCCACCATGTCGATGACGCCCTGCGCGTGGCCGTGCGAGCTATCCACGACCAGGAAGTCCACGCCGGCCTCGATCAGCGCATGCGCCCGGCGCTTGGCGTCCTCGCCCACGCCAACGGCCGCTCCCACGACGAGCCGGCCCTCACCGTCCTTCGTCGCGTTCGGGAACTGCTCGCTCTTGGTGAAGTCCTTGACCGTGATCAGGCCGCGAAGCCGCCCGGCCTGGTCCACCAGCGGCAGCTTTTCCACCTTGTTGGTGCTCAGCAGCCGCAAGGCCTCGGCTCTGTCGACACCGACCGGCGCGGTTATCAGTGGCATCGGCGTCATGATCTCGGCGACCCGGCGGCGATGATCCGATTCAAACCTGATGTCGCGGTTAGTCACGATGCCGACAAGAATGCCGTCGGCGTCAGTGACCGGCACTCCGGAGATCCGGAAGCGTGCGCACAGTTCGTCGACATCGGCGAGCGTGGCGTCAGGCCCGCACGTCACCGGGTTGGTGATCATGCCAGCCTCGGACCGCTTGACCATATCGACTTGCTGGGCTTGCTCCTCAATTGACATGTTCCGGTGCAATACCCCGGCACCACCCTGCCTGGCCATGGCGATCGCCATCCTGGCTTCGGTGACGGTATCCATGGCGGCGGAAACGACCGGGACCTGCAGCATCAGGCGCCGCGTGAGCCGAGCCGTTGTGTCTGCTTCGCCCGGCATTATGGTGGAATGTGCCGGCAGCAGCAGAACGTCGTCGAAGGTCAGGGCGGGCGGGCCGAACTTCTCGTCGCTCATCTCACGTTCCGTGTCCGGGTGCTGGGATTGCCCTTCATCCTAGTGACCGGTCCGGGTGGCGTGGCCCGCTGCCGGCCGTAGTCGTGGCCAGAGATCGCGCCCGGCCAGAGCTATCGGCCGCCCAGGGCAGCGCTGCGGCGCAGCACCGGCGCCATCTTCTGGCTGACCCGGCCGGACACGAGCATCAGGTCCGCCTGGCGCGGGGTGTTGGACATCTTCTCCATGCCGAACCTGGCCAGGTCATGGTGCGGGCCACCAGTCGCCATCAGCTCGTGGCGCCCCCCGGGTCTGCGTCGCCGCAGGTAGACGGGGTGGCTGCGCTGGCTACGCGACGGACCCCTCGACGGCTGACTCCGCGATGGCAATGGCGCGGAGCCTGGCCAGCGCCCGGTGTTGGGCGACCCGGACCGCGCCGGCCGACATCCCGAGCGCGTGGCCGGTCTCCTCGGCAGACAGGCCCGACCACAGCCTCAGCACAAGAAGCTGGCGCTGATTCACCGGCAGCCTGGCGAGCAGCGCGCGAGCACGATCAGCTTCCAGGTAAGCGAACGCGATCTCCTCCGGTCCCGGCCGCTGGTCGGGGCCGTCCGGCAGGTCTGACGTCGGGATCGCCAGCCTGGCCGCGCTGCGCATGGCATCGGCCACCTTGTGCGACGCGATGCCGAATACGAATGACACGAACGGCCGTCCCATCTCCCGATAGCGCGGAAGGGCCGTCAGAACGGCGATGCAAACCTCCTGCGCGACATCGTCGGCAGCCTGGTAATGCCCGGAAATGTGGCTGAGCCGAGCGCGGCAATAGCGCACGACCATTGGCCTTATCTGGCGTAGCAACGTGTCAATCGCGGCCGGCTGCCCGCGCGCGGCGAGCTCGGTCAAGGTGCCCATGTTGCATTGACTGGATCCATCTAGCTGCGATTCCACCTGATCCCCCTGGCTCAGCGGCGGTCTCACGATTAGCTCTGCCCTCTACCGTGATTCCCCGCACCGGGAGTAAAGGCAACATCAAAATAGGCAACGGAATGGTTACGTTGACGTAGCGCAGCGGTCGCGAAGTAAAGCAATTACCAAGCGTAGCCATTGAGCTACGCCCTGTATTTGTGAGTGCGTTTAAATTAATTCAGCCAGAAGATAAATTATATTTGCCTAAGCCATGATAGAGCATTTGTCAACAAGGTAAGCAATATCGTGATGAGTACGCCGCCTATAATGCGGGCAGAAACGACCGGGCCCCGTCGTCAGTGCCGGCCGGCACTGACGACGGGGCCCGGTTCAGCTGGCGGCTAGCGCCGCGCAGCCGGTTAGTGCTGGTGGCCGTGACCGTGGCCGTTCGCCGGAGCGGCCTCGGGTTCCGGCTTCTCGCTGACGAGCACCTCGGTTGTCAGCAGCATGCCGGCGATCGACGCGGCATTCTGAACCGCCGACCGGGTGACCTTGACCGGGTCAATGACACCCTGCGCGATCAGGTCGCCGAACTCGCCGGTCGCGGCGTTGTAGCCGTGTCCGGCCGGCAGCTCGGCGATGCGGGCGATCACCACGCCGCCTTCGACGCCTGCGTTCTCCGCGATCCACCGGGCCGGCGCGGACAGCGCCCGCCGGACTATCTGGACGCCAGTGGCCTCGTCGCCGGTCTTGCCGAGGTCGCCAAGCTGCCCGGCGACGTGCACGAGCGCGGCGCCCCCGCCAGCGATAATGCCTTCCTCGATGGCAGCCCTGGTGGCGGAGATGGCGTCCTCGAGCCGGTGCTTCTTCTCCTTCAGCTCGACTTCCGTCGCCGCGCCGGCCCGCAGCACGGCCACGCCGCCTGCGAGCTTCGCCACGCGCTCCTGGAGCTTCTCCCGGTCCCAGTCCGAGTCGGTGTTCTCGATCTCGGTCCGCAGCTGCCGGATCCTGTCCTCCACCTGGGACTGGTCGCCGACGCCGTCAATGATGGTCGTATTGTCCTTGGTGACGACCACCCGGCGGGCCTGGCCCAGCACATCGAGGCCGACCTGGTCTAGCTTGAGGCCGACTTCCTCGCTCACGACCTGCCCGCCAGCGAGGACCGCCATGTCCTCGAGCATCGCCTTGCGCCGGTCCCCGAACCCTGGCGCCTTGACCGCGACGACGTTGAGCAGGCCGCGGATCTTATTGACGACAAGCGTGGACAGCGCCTCGCCGTCCACGTCCTCGGCGATGATCAGCAGCGGCTTCTTGGTCTGCGCGATCTTCTCAAGCACCGGCAGGAACTCGGCCATCGAGGAGATCTTGCCGGAGGTGAGCAGGATGTAGGCGTCCTCCAGGACGGCCTCCATCCGCTCCGGGTCGGTAACGAAGTACGCCGAGATGTAGCCCTTGTCGAACTGCATGCCCTCGGTGAACTCGAGCTCGATGCCCATCGTCGGGGCTTCCTCGACGGTGATGACGCCATCCTTGCCGACCTTGTCGAAGGCCTCGGCGATGACCTCGCCGATCTTGGCGTCCTGCGCTGAGATCGTCGCCACGTTGGCGACCTCGCTGCGCTCTTCCACGTCACGGGCCGACTTGATCAGCGCCTCGGCCACCGCAGCCGACGCGGCGTCGACACCGCGCTTGAGCGCTATCGGGTTAGCACCCGCGGCCACGCTGCGCAGGCCCTCGGCGACCATCGCCTGGGCGAGCACAGTGGCGGTAGTAGTGCCGTCACCGGCCACGTCATTGGTCTTGGTAGCGACCTCCTTGGCTAGTTGCGCGCCAAGGTTCTCGGTCGGGTCCTCTAGCTCGATCTCGCGCGCGACGGTCACCCCGTCATTGGTAATCGTGGGCGCGCCCCACTTCTTGTCGATTACGACGTTGCGGCCCTTCGGGCCGAGCGTCACCTTCACGGCGTCCGCGAGGCGGTTGACACCGCGCTCGAGGGCACGCCGTGCGTCCTCGTTGAATTCCAGGCTCTTGGCCATCTGGTACCTCAGTGTCCTTGATAAGCGGGTCCGTGTGGTCGGCGTGCCGGGCGCCTTGGCGGCCTGCGCGAGCGGCTTTCACGCCACCGCCCCGGACCGGGCCGCGGGCCGCGGGAGCTTAACTCCGCGAGCCGCGAGCCGAGCCGGGGCGGTGCCGGGCGGGCATGACCCCAGCCCGGCGCGGGCCAGGCCCGCGCGCATCACTACTCGTTACTTCTCGATGATGGCGAGCACGTCGCGAGCGGAGAGCACCAGGTACTCCTCGCCGTGGTACTTCACCTCGGTGCCGCCGTACTTGCTGTACAGCACGACGTCGCCGACCTTGACGTCCATCGGGACACGCTTGCTGCCAGCGTCATCGAACCGGCCAGGGCCGACAGCCAGGACCTCGCCCTCCTGGGGCTTCTCCTTGGCAGTGTCAGGAATCACCAGGCCGGACGCGGTGGTCTGCTCAGCCTCGAGCGGGCGTACCACGATCCTGTCTTCGAGCGGCTTCAGTACAACCTTGGTGGCGGTCGTCACGATCTGACCTCCCCCTCCGGAAAGGGCTAGCTGAATTAGAGAGTCGACCATGTCGGCCTGCCGTCGCGGGTGCCAGACCAACGTTGTCGCGTTAGCACTCTACCGCAGTGAGTGCCAGTTCCGTAGGCTAACCCCCCTGCACTGGCCCGTCAAACAGGACCACGGCTGATCCTGGCGTCAGCCTGCGACTATGAGCTAAGCCGCGGACACC
>Ga0210386_10003429_pt1 | contig 13312 bp, 12 predicted proteins | sample IncBWH32OmetaG_FD_160091 | JGI IMG/M metagenome (GOLD analysis project Ga0210386, IMG submission 160091) | Forest soil microbial communities from Barre Woods Harvard Forest LTER site, Petersham, Massachusetts, United States - Inc-BW-H-32-O ... | reverse complement strand
CCTGCGGCGCGATTGGAATGGGTCCCTAGGAATTTAAAATTCCGCTGCGGAATTTTGAGGTAGCGAGGCGAAACAAACGTCCGGACGCTAATTTTTTTTAAGGTCGATCTGGTCAGCGCGGCAGACAATGTTGGCCGTGCTCGATTTGATCGATCAGAGTTCCGAGCTTGCCGCGGACTTTCTTTAATACCTTCTGACCCGGCCGCAATGAATCCAGCGAGTCAGCAGAGTTAACAGACCTAAGTTGACAAAAAATCGACGCATGTCAGAGCAGGATGTAGTCTCCAAACTCGAGCGACATGCACGCTGCAAGACATTTTTGTTCCGCCATCTACGCAGGCTGTATTTTTTACCAGCGTTCCCATGTCGGACGAGCAATTTGCATCATCTGTGCAAGCACAGTTCGGTTCGCTGCGGTCTCAAGGGAAATTTGCGCTTACCGTGCATTTTTATTCCAATTGTTTTTAGACCCCAAGACAATCAATTCTATGAGGACGGTCACTCTCTCGGTTCCGATACTAGTGCTCACGCTGGTGTTTTGTTTCCCGGCGCTTCTGGAAGCAGAACCCGATAGCTGGTCACCAGATTCTGTCGTTATCAATAGCGCACAGGCCGACCTTTTAGCCAAAACGATAGCCATCTCCGGCAAGAACTTTGGCGATCTCCTGCCGGTGGTCAATCTTGGTGCAACCGCGCTGGAGGTCACCTCGTCCAGTCCAACGGCGATAAAGGCAAAGCTGCCGGTAGATCTGCCCTCCGGCTCTTACCGTCTGATGATTTCCGCTGCCGGCGGATCCCCTCGCTCTGGTTCTCTGGATGTCACGATTGGTGATGCCGGTCCGCAAGGCGCGTTAGGGCCGGTTGGTCCGGCGGGAACACAAGGACCCCAGGGCCCCCCTGGCCCGCAAGGTGTGCCAGCGCCTGCGGTACTGGCAGGGCCGGTGAACAATCCCTTGCAGGTTGGCCTGCTCAAATGGGCTCCCTATTCAGGCTTGTCATTCCAAGTGGAGGGCCGGCCGTTTGGCGTGGCCTTTGACGGAGCCAACATCTGGGTAACAAATGTAGGGGCCAACTTCGTGACCAAGTTGCGAGCCAGCGACGGGGCTAATCTCGGCAATTTCGGCGCGGGCAGCGCCTCGCTTGGCCTAGCCTTTGACGGCACCAATGTCTGGGTGGCAAATCAGGGTAGCAACACCGTGACCAAGCTGCGTGCCAGCGACGGAGCGAATCTCGGCAATTTCGTTGTGGGGAACGCCCCGTTTGGCGTCGCCTTTGATGGAGCCAATATCTGGGTGCCGAATCAGGGCAGCAATACCGTGACCAAGCTACGTGCCAGCGACGGAGCGAATCTCGGTAATTTCACGGCGGGAGGCAGCCCGTCTGGTGTGGCCTTTGACGGAACCAACGTCTGGGTGGCAAATCAGGGCAGCAATACCGTGACCAAGTTACGTGCCAGCGACGGAGCGAACCTCGGAAACTTCGGGGTAGGGGGCCAGCCATTTGGCATTGCCTTTGACGGAGCCAATATCTGGGTAACGAATACAGGTGCCAACTTCGTGACCAAGCTGCGTGCCAGCGACGGAATGACCCTCGGCAACTTTGGCGTGGGCAGCGCCTCGTTCGGCGTGGCCTTTGACGGAGCCAATATCTGGGTGGCAAATCAGGGCAGCAATACCGTGACCAAGCTACGGGCCAGCGACGGAGCGAATCTCGGCAACTTCAGCGTCGGAAACCAACCGACTGGGGTGGCATTTGACGGAGCCAACATCTGGGTGGCAAACCAGGGCAGCAACACCGTAAGCAAGTTGTAGGGTGTCACGCCGGATGAAAGTATGACTTTCTCAAATCGGTCTCGACTCCAAACGCGACCTTTCGCGTAGAGAACGGAGAAGTGTACTTCTTTGCTGCTGGAATGGTCCTACGGGTATCCGGTCACTGTCGGAGGCGAATCTACAACGTTATTAACTGCATCCTCCACTGTCCCGAGCGTAACGGTAACGCCGGTTGCGGGAAATCCGGATAAACTCAGTAAATTGGCCAGATTGGTTGGGATAGCCCCGTTCACTCTTATATATTGAGCAATCAGGCCAAATTGGGTGTCGCCGGTATCTGTATTGAATGCCGTTATATTTGCCTCCGTCGTGGCCGGATCGGCAACGAAGAGAGACTTGGCTGTTGATAGAGTGTTGACCAAAGCCAGACTCTTTGTCGTCTTGGCATCGTTCACGACTTTATTGTAAGCTCCGACCGCGATCGCGGCCAGAAAACCGATGACAGTTATGACAACGATTAACTCAACAATTGTGAAGCCCCTGTTGGCCCTCGATCTAAGATTCCTTTTCATATATTAGTTCCGCTCTTTGGAGATTTATCGTAGAAGTCCAGCCCCTTCGTTAAGACCTCCATTGCTCTCATTCGGAGAGCCCGTCTAGATTCCCTGATTAAATTTTTACCGCGATCAGTCTTCTTGCCAAGCTTTAGGCGCTTAGATGAGGCTATTGGCCAGCATGTTCAGCCCTCTGGAGATTAAAGCAACGTGCCTGTAACGGGCTTTTGCTCCCGCAGAGGAAATTTAAATGCGTCAGGGGAAATCGTTGGGCGCAAGAAGAAATTCTCAACGTTTGCTCGAAAAAGGGTGCACATTGGAACTTTTATTGGCCAATTCCGCACCATCTTTGATATTCTTGTGCAGTTTTTTCGATGCGATCGTGCCTTTAGATTAAATCAGATCTGGAATGAAAGGGGGATGCTCGCAATAAAGAATTTCGATGTGAACGGCAGCTGAGACCGGTTTCGCGACCGTGCGGGCGGTATTGCCGAGAAAAGTTAGAGATCCGACTCCGGGCGAATCGCTTCACGGACAGAAGATTCCTTAAGAAAAGCAGCTTAACATGGCCGAGTTTACCAAATACAGCGGGAAGACCATCAAAAAAGGCAATTTCATCATCAATTCCGCGATCAATCTGTACAGCTCTCTGAACGGCCGTCAGATCACCGACAAGGAGATCGCCCGCGACCTCGGTATTACGCCAAGCACGCTGTCGAAGTACAAGAATGGCGAAATTGAGCTGGGTCAGATTTCTCTTCTGGCGGCACTCCTCGAAAAAATCCCGGCAGACCAGCGTATGTTGCCGTTTCAATGGGCTGAAGCATATCAAGAAACGGTTTCTACGCCGATTAGCCGGGCAGAAGTGGAACAGGGCGTCCTTGTCTACTGTGACGAAAGCCGTTTGCTCGAGGATTGCGTCCTGCAGTTGGCGGGCAAAGACACGCTTGGGCTGGTTTTTTCTTCTGACCCGGCTTCTTTCGAAAGGGTCTTTTCCCTCAAAGGCAAGACTATCGTGCGGATCGAAGGTTTCGATCCGCTCTGCCTGGATCTCAAGCCGAGGCAGGTGGCTCAGGAACTTATTGAGAATATCAACTTCCTGCGACCGGATCGAGAGTTGCACTGTTTTCAGTTTCTCGAAAACCTGTTCGAGCTTTTGGCCAAGCTCCACCTGCTCAACATCGTCCAGCTTTACCAGGTCATTTACAGTGATAGTTCGCTCGAAAAATTTCTCTCCTCTAAAGCGGCCAGCGGACAGTTTCCGGAAGAGGTAAAAGCGGTGCGCGAAAGCTGGCTTGATCCGGAACCCAACTACAAGGAAGAGGACCAGAAGACTCTGATGCGAATACTTGACCCCATCACCCGCATCGAACACGCGACATTGGATTGGAATCTGATCTTTGACGAATCCAAATACGTCCTGTTCGATGTGGGTGACCACAACATTCTGAGTGCCCTGGCCCTCAAGAGGCAGTTTGAATCGGTGGTGCGAGAGAAGACGCGGGTGCGGTCGTTCCAGCTGGAATTCGCCAAGAAAATTCTTTTTGTCTGCGAGGATTACGCAGAGATAGCGGCGCCTCAGGATATGGCCTTTTTCAGTGCATCCAAGAGCCTGAAGCTTCATCCTCTGCTGGCAGTCCGAAATCCGGAGAAGCTTGATAAAAAACTCGGCAGCCCCGAAGAGGTCAGGAACCTTTTGCCAAACTTTGGTTCACTGATTCTTTACCGCGGATGCGCCCCAGTGGAAGTGGTAAAATACGTGGAGCAACGCGTTCAACGGCGGCTGGATTTCAAATCGATCTCGGATAAAGAGTCCTATCTCTTTCGCCGGGGAGTCAACTCGGGCCCCACCTTGGAGAAGCGTGTGTTCTACCCTGCCTCCCGCACGCAATTGGAAGCCTCTTGAATGAATATTGGAGATCAATTCTTGTGGTACCAGACCAGCAACGATACCAAGGTGATTCTCGCGGCAAGATCGTCGCGGAGAGGCGGCCGATCGTAAATCCAATAGCGATCAAAGGGTGGTCATTTTACGATCTGGAAGGCATCGTCACTTGGCTGGGGCCTGACTTGAAAGATTTTCTCGTCGCCCACGGAGCCCAAGCTGACATCTATACGGCTTATGATCTGGCCCGCAATCAGGCCCCGGGGACGACATTCGATATTGCGCTCAAACACTCGCGCGGTGACGTCCTGGTTGACCCGCTGGGCTTGCCCAGCCCGCAACTCGAGAAAGATTGGCAGCTGACGGAGGCGAGCCTCTTCCTCCCGCTGGCTTTTAACTTGAGACTGGAAGCAGCCACCCTGGTCTGTCCTCTGCCTCTGCTGCGCCCGAGTCAATTTTTCCTGCGGATGTTTGCCAGCCTCTTGGGCGGCTACAGCCTGAACCTGGTCTACTGCTCGTCTGAAAACTTCAAGCGTTACCAAACCAAGCTGAAAAATCAGGAGATCCTGAAAGAATCGTTCTATGATTTCGCCGAAACCGACAGTAAGGAGATTGCCCTGCCTAAAAGGCGGCACCTTCCTTTGCTCAACCTGGGTAGCTTCAAAATACCAACGGAACTTTCCGAGAAGATTTCAGCCAAGACCAGAAGCGAATGCGAGGTCTTGCCGCTGTATCTTCACGAGAAACAGGTGACGGTGGCGATCGCTGCGGATCGGCCGCGCCCGGATCAAATTAGTCGGATCACCACAGAACTTGGCGGCAGAATTACCGCCCGCTTTGTCCAGGTTCTCTTAGACCAACTCGAAGTTGCCATCAAGAGCAATGCCGTGATGGAAGTGGCCTCGCTGACCAAGCGCCTGGCCGAAGCAGCCGAAGGATACGCCAAGAGCGAGTCCCAGGAGATTAATCGGATCAATACCGCCCATGTCCAGGAACGGATCATTAGCGAGGACGCGACGGTCATTGATCTCGTCAACACGATGCTAACCCATGCGGATAAGACCCTCTCGACGGATATTCATCTGATCCCATACCGCAACAGCGTAAGGGTTGGTTTCCGGACTGACACCCTGCTGCACGACTTCCCCGACCCGATACCCAAGGCGATTTACCAGGCCATCTGTAACCGGATCAAGTTGATGTCGACGATTGATATCCAGCCTTCGTCGATCGCGCAGCACGGCCGGTTTTCAGTCGAAATCGGGTCAAAAATGATCGAGGTGCGGGTGTGCTCTCAATCGACGATTCACGGTGACCATGTATCTCTGCGCCTTGCGGAGGCCAACGCGGCACTAAAAACTATTCGCGAACTGGGCTTCGAGCAGTACGAAATCGATATCCTGCAGCGCTCCATTGACAGTGATCATGGTCTAACCCTGGTCTGCGGACCGACCGGGTCCGGAAAAAGCACAACTCTTTACGCGACTCTTTTCGGTATCGACCGTGTCAAGTACTCGGTGATGAGCGGCGAGGATCCAGTTGAGCGAGAAATACCGTTGGTCATCCAAACCGAAGTCAGTCCGCCACTGACGTTTGATCAGTATATCGCAGCAGCTCTGCGCCGCGATCCCGACTACATCATGGTAGGCGAGACCAGAACGGAAGAAACCGCCGTTGAGCTTATTCGGGCAGCTGAAACCGGTCACGTGGTCTACACCACACTCCACACCAATACGGCTGCGAGTGCCCCGCACCGGCTGATCAACCTTGGCATCCAGCCCTACATGGTTGCCGATACCCTTTCTTCGGTCATTGCCCAGCGGCTAGTTCCGAAGCTCTGCCCGAACTGCTCGTTTCCGGCATCGCCTCCCACCGCACAAGATCTGGAGGCAAATGGAATCTCTCCATCCTGGTTTGGCAGCAGGTTTAATTTCAGGGACGCTCATGGATGTTCGCAATGCAATCACACGAGCTTTCGTGGCCGGATATTGTTCGCGGAAAGCTTCGTTGTCACCCCTTCGCTGAGACAACTCATTTCCAACAGGAGTCCTTCCTGGGACATCCTGGAGGAACAAATCGCACAGGGCGGCAAGTCCATTTACCAGAAAGCGGTCGAAGCCTGCGCACGTGGACTAATCCCATTCAGACTTGCCATTCAGTTTCGGATTGAGGAAGCGATTCGAAAGGAGCCGGTCACGAGCCGAATGCTCAACGAAAAGTAACCATGCCCGAATTCCAATATCTCGCCATTCGACCGGGCGAACACAAAATCACCAAAGGGATTGCCGACCGCCCGAGTCTGCAAGCTTTTGAAAACGATGCGATAGATCGGCGTCTGGCCGTTCTCAAAGTCGAGAGGAAGAGGGAAAAGGAAGAAGAAAAGGTCAGCCGGGCTAAGATACCTCTTAAGGTAAAGATCAACTTTTTTCAACAGATGGCCACCTGCTACAAGCTGCAGATCCATCTGGCAAAAGCGTTTGACATCATGCAGGACGCTTGCGCTAACAAAACTTTCAAGGGCATCCTTCGCGAGGTCAAAGACGAAATTGAAAGCGGCGGAAAAATCCACACCTCGATCGCCAGGTATCCGAGAATTTTTGACCCTATCACACTTGCTCTCGTCGCGGTAGGAGAAGAAGCCGGCGTGATGGAAAAAGTGTGCCGCCAAATCAAAACCCTGTTGGCACGCAACCAGCAGGTGCAGAAAAAACTCCGCTCAATCATGATCTATCCGGCGACCGTGTCTACGGTGCTCACGATTTCGCTTTATATCCTGACGACCCAGGTAATCCCAAAATTTGCCGCGATCTTTGAATCAGTCCAAATGAGCCTTCCTTTGCCAACTCAGATCCTGATGAGTGTTTCTGGGACTGCGGCCGGACACCCGCTGCTCACGATGGGACTAGCGGGAGCATTCATTTATCTGGTTATTGAATTTCCCTGGATTTTCAGGCACTTCCATCAACTTCACCGGCTTTCTTTACGACTCCCGGTCATCGGCATCATTCAGCGCCAGGTGATAATGGCGAATTTCGCCCGAACGTTCAGTAACCTGATGGATGCAAACGTAACACTCATCCGATCTTTGAGTCTAGTTAGGGAGGTCTCCTCGAATTTTTGTTATCGCGCGATGATCGCCAATGCCATTCTCGCCGTGAACGAGGGGCGAAAGATGTCGCCGCTCATGACCGACACCGATGTCTTCAACAAGGACTTCGTCAGGCTCATCCAATTCGCGGATGAAACCGCCCAGACCTCCGCAATCCTTGCCCCGCTAGCCGACGAGCTGGATAACGAGCTGAATGTCTTGATTGATGACCTGAAACCCGTGATCGAGTCGCTCATTATTGTCGTCATCGGGATAATCCTTGGAGGCGTTCTGTTGGCCCTGTTCTTGCCGATCTTTAACATTTCCGAAGCGATCAAGGCCGAAGCCGGCAGATAACTATTCTGAGGCAATGAGCACGATCGAAGATATCGTACAGGGGGCTGGCGCAGTGGATGCCTCGGATATCCTCTTGAGCCAGAACACGCAGCTCTATTTTCGCGTGGATGGGGAAGTGCAGCCTCAAGGGTCTTGTTCAAACTTCGTCTCCGAATTGTCTCGTCTGACCCCGAGACTCGAGGAAGCGCTCAAACACAAAAGCGGAGCCGTCGACCTTCCAACGGTCATTGCCGGCCGGCGGTTCAGAGCCACGGTCTATAAGGAACAAACCGGCCTCTCGGCTGCCCTTCGCTTCATCCCGGACAAAGTCATTCCGGCCGCTAAACTTGGCATTGATTCATCCCTGCTGGACAAGGTTAAAGCCTTCCGCCAGGGACTCATCCTGGTGACCGGGCCATCCGGTTGCGGCAAGTCCACAACCGTCAATTGCCTGGTTGAGCATATCAATCAGACCAGGAGAGACCATATCCTGACTATTGAAGATCCGATCGAGTTCATTTATACGCCGGCTATGAGTGCGATCGATCAGCGCGAGATGGGTGAGCACTTCGACACCTTCTCGGCAGCAATTCGAAGCGCAGTACGTTCAAACCCCGATGTGGTCGTGGTCGGCGAAGTGAGAGATTACGAAACTGCGAGAGCCGTCCTTCAGATTGCCGAGACCGGGCTTCTGGTTTTTGCCACCCTCCATACGAAGAGGGTCTACAATACAATCAGCCGCTTGATTGGAATGTCACCGCCGGAAGAAAAGGAAGATATCCGCTCTACCCTGGCCAACAACCTCCTGATGATCATCAGCCAACTCCTCCTGAAACGGGTGGGAGGAGGCAGAGTGGCAGCACGAGAGATCATGATACAGACCGATTCCACTGCAAACTTGATACGCGAGAGCAAGGAAAAAACGATCGAAGGGGTGTTGGCGACTCATCGTGAAGAGGGAATGATCAACTTGACAAGCTCCCTTAAGACGCTGTACGGCAACGGTTTAATTAACGAGCAAACTTTTACGGAAAACTTCAGCGCAGCGTAAATGCTTCAGTATCTGTCCAGTTATCCATGGCGCTACTATCTCAAGACATTTTTTGTGAGAGGTCGAACGGCCAGGGGAGCTTTACTCGTCAAGGAGGACCGCGTTTCAATGCTCTCGCCGGTGGGAGGGAAGCTGGTATTTTCTAGCGGGCTAAAGGAACTCAGAGGAGCACCTTCGTTAACCAATTCGAGTAGAGCAGGACCAGGCACGGAATTCCGCCGGAAAGCCCTGGCTAATCGATCTGTCAATCACTCGTTTGAATGGATCTTCGTGGTTGATACACCTGAGGTGCAAATTCACCAGATCGACTCGCTCAAATACGGCAGTGCGGGAGAGCTGACCTCACGCAGAGTCATGGAGCTGGTGCCGAGCGTCCTTCAAGCGGACTTGACGGAATGGGAGTTGGTCAATTCGAAGTTGGAGCCGATTGAACAGGATGCGACTCCGGTTTCGATCCTCTTGGGTTTACCCAAAAGCGCTATCAAGAACTTGGAGGGTTGGTCTCGCCAGCTCCGGTCCACCGTTTCGGCCATTCTCCCTCTGGCGCTGGTCCTCCTGGAACAATCCATCACATTGAGCCCAACGGGATTTCACGTCGTCTTAACCACTAATCACACTGTCATTGCACTCACGCATGAAGGTGAGATCAGGCTCATTACCAGGGTCGACCCGATCAAAAGGCTTGGGGCTAGCCAGATCGACGCCATAATCGGGAGTTTTGGAGACACATTTGCGGAAGCAGCCCAACACCCGGCCCGATTCACCAGTTCGGATCTCTCCAACGCAGAACTCGCGAACGAGGCCAAGGATTTCTCAATCCCTGTCGTATCCACAAGCGATTCGGAGGTTTTGGATCTCCAGGAGATCGTTGAGGGCTACAGGGCCGCCCCGATCGAGGCGTTTGCTCTTTACCGAGCTCTTTGTATCGTGCCCCCGAATCCTTACCACTAATCTCGATGGTCGCTTACGGATTGTTTACCAGCCGCAGAGAGCAAAACCGTCAGCGGTATCGCAGCGACAAGCTTTACCGCGGAACCTTTAGGATTGTCGTCGTTGTTATTGTGGCGCAGGTTTTCGTGGTGGCGGCAGCCAGCGCATTATTGAGCGCAGAAAAGAGATTAGCCCCGGAGACGCGGGCTCTTGAATCACGGCTTACCCGGTTGACGGGTGAGGAAGAACAGCATGCCCCTCTGTTGCGGAAACTGGGAACCCTTGCCTCGCTCAAGCCGCTGATCGTAAACCGAATTCCTGCCAGTCGGCTGATTAGCAACATTGAGGAGGCGTTCGCTGCGGATGAACGGGCGGGACTAATCGAGCTAAAGCTCTCAAACCATTTCGATCCCAACGATCCAAACAGTAAAGACGATTTCACGATCCTAATCACCGGTGCAATCAGGGCTGCCAACCTGAATCCTACTGCTCTCCTTACGGATTTTACGAAAACCTTGGAGGAAAAGTTGCCCAAGGGCGCCAACGTCGAAATTGCTAAAAACGCAGTGGTTCAAGGGACGGAAGCCTTTGCTCGGTTCGATCTGAAAATTCACTACGTGAACCAATGAGACATTCACTTGCCGCTTTCTTGGTTTTTTTAGTGGTCGGACTGACGATTTTGGCTCTGGAGACTTTCCTCCTGCTTGCTCGTTTTGATCAATTCCAGAGCCAATTAGTGCAAAACAGCAAAATGACCCTCAGCATCGCGCAGCGGGAGGCGGCGCTGCAAAGGTTCAAGCTAAATAAGGACGCCTTTGAAAAGAAAGCAGCCCTCTTGTTAAGCGGCTATACCCCGGAACCGCTGGCCATCGGTCCGGAGACTTTCGGAGATCTTTTTTCCCTTGGGGTTCAAATCTCACCACAGGAGGCGGCAGGGAATAAAGGCGCAAAGATTTGGACTTACAAACTGAGTAGCACCTCGCTCGAGTACCATCGCCTGATGCCGGCGATTTCCGCCCTGGAGAACCAGTACCCACTCGGTCGATTTATCGAGATCGACCTGAGATCCAAGAGCCCGCCTTTTGCACTGAGCCCCGGTCCAATCGCTTTTACCGGAATTTTTTCGAACTTGCGAGCACGCCAATGATCACAGTCAAAACGGCCGCGTGGTATGTTCTGACACTCCTTTTGTATACCGGTCTGAGCTACGGCCAGGACAATTCCCTCCAGTCCCCAAAGCACGGGCCAGATCCAAAGCTGTTTCCGCGAGAGGTTAAGGATCTGCCGAACTTTACTCCGTATGGTTACTCTCGGTCCGCTCGCGATCCGTTTCTGGACAAATCAGTCAGACCCACCATTCTGGGCGAGTACAAAGCCAACCTCCTGGACAACTTGGTCTTAGTAAGTTGGCTGGACGATGCCGGAAAAATCGTCATCTTTGTCCAAAATACGGAAACGCATGATGTGCAGAGGGTTACGTATGAACCCAACAAAGACCATTTTCGAATTGTAGAGATTCACCCCAACGCCGATCCGAAGTTGTTCGAGGCGGTGATCTCTAACGGAAGCGAAAAGGGACCGGTAAGATTTCGTCTAGCATCACCTAATCAAAACCCGCCAGCCGGAACCGCGAGTCCCCGGGCGACACCAACAAATAAGCCGATCGGGACCATCAATCCACCGCCCCCACTGAAAAAAAACTGAGAATCGCCAAAAGTGTAAATACTATAGCTCCTGAGCTGCCATTGGTTCGGAGAAAAAGCGGGCGAAAACCTGCCTCTGTTTCAAAATTGAATTTCTTGAGGGGTACCGCCTCTCCAATCGATGATCGGCAGCGTTGGGCGCATTCCGCTGGTAGGGTCCAACATTGGTCCGACGGATATGGTAGCAACGATATTTCCAGTGGGCGTACCAGTGTCCGTAAGCTGGTAGGCTTTCAATAAAGAGTCCATATCTGTGATTGGTGCCATAACGTAACTGACAACCGGATTTCCGTTGATGATTGTCGTTACTTGTACGTTGCGGGACGTCGGGAGATACGATCTGCTAGACGGATTCGTTGAGCTTGGTGCGGGGTTTATCAGGCGAGCTATTAGGTCCGTGCTGTCGTTTTGTTGTGCCAATAGATTCCAATGCTGTACTTCGCTCGTATTGTTGGATAAAGCCAGATCAGTCGCGTAGTTCATCTTCGCCTCAACGAGAACACTATGCAAAAGCATGATGTTTTGAATGTTGTTGTACTGCGATTTGAGGTTAGCCGTAGCTTGAACGAAGTTGAACGTTGAAGTCGTCGCTATCGTGGACAGCATGAGCAGTAGCGTACATGCGGTCACCAATTCGATGAGCGTAAAGCCTTTGGTTTTCATCGCACGAAACCGAAATGTAGAAAGGTCCAGGCCCATTCCCGTTAAGTTGGGCCCAAGGTCTCTGTACATCCCTGTTTCATAAAATTCTCCGCCTTCTCATGGATACCTTTAAAAACTTTAGCAACCTTAAGCACTTCCGGATCGTGCGGAGCAAGTTTCGGAAAGGTCATTGGGGATAGATAGTAACCGCGAACGGCCATGCGGCAAGCATAATTGGGATGGAGCGTAAAGGGACCCTGGAATCGGTGCCTTGGAGGGAAAGCCCGAAAGGAACCTGTCATTCGTCAGAACGCAGTCGCCTTTTGCATTCGTGAAACTTCGCTTAGCCGCCAACGATCAAAAATCGTTCCAAAAGAGGAAAGCAAGGCAAGGCTTCTTGGATTTGGTCGGCATGCGCCCCCTGGCCAACTTCGCCCTCGGAGGTCTCTTCCTGAAGCAGGTGAGGCGTCCTCGCCTTACTTCTTAAGCGTAAGCGTTCTTTGCTCTGCACGACTCAGGACTGATCCCGCCACGCGAGGCGTCCTGAAGGGGCGCCAGCTGACTAGGAACCCAGAAAACCACGTCCCGGAAGAGGGTGCCCCTTCAGGGCTCGCCACATTAGAACGCCTTTCCGAAGGTAAACCCTGAGCCGCCCAACATGTTAACTTTCGCCGTTTTAACTCTGGGAAATAATGTTATGATAGAGAGCCCAGAATTCGGGGATAACTCACCCGAGGTGAGCTCGCCACTTTCAAACTGCAGCAGCCTCTTCGGAGCAAAACGCATCCCAAATCATCCTTACCTTCGCGCATTCCCCTCAAAGAGCTTGGCCGAGCGATGCGGGGCATCGCGATGACCGGAGTAGCCCAATCGGGCCGGCTCTTTTTCGCACGTTCGATAATTTCTTGTTCTTTCAACTGATCGGTCAGTGAGAATTTAAAATTCCTGGCGGGTAACGTCATCGCCGAGGGCGACATCCATTCCGTCGCCAAACACCTCACAAAGGAGCTCTCAATGGCGCTTTTTGCTCCAGGTACCTTGTGATTACGGATGTTTCCGATGAGATATTAAACAGTCGGGCAAGAGGGAACTCTCTCGGTGCAAATTTTGAATTACCGTCAGTAACCAGGACGCTGAAATGAGTGAATGGCTTAATAAATGGATTGTCCCGCTGCTGGTTGTGGTCGTTACATTACTAGCATTATCCATCGCTGCTTTTGTAGGTTTTGGCGTTCATCTATTACACTAGTGCATCGTCTCATATGTAGCTGGCATATGGTTGCGTTCAAAATGGGCCGTCGGCAAGGCGCGAGGAGGGCGCATATCTGAATCGATACGTAACCGACGAGCA
>Ga0210386_10003428_pt1 | contig 13317 bp, 7 predicted proteins | sample IncBWH32OmetaG_FD_160091 | JGI IMG/M metagenome (GOLD analysis project Ga0210386, IMG submission 160091) | Forest soil microbial communities from Barre Woods Harvard Forest LTER site, Petersham, Massachusetts, United States - Inc-BW-H-32-O ... | reverse complement strand
AGGCGTAGCTGGTGGCACGTCGCGGGCGAGAGTTTGGTCGGGGCCGAGTCTCTCGCTGGCGGATATAGCCGGCGCCGACGCAAAGAATCGGTGTGGGATCGGCAATCCTCCACGCTGGCCGAATTGGCGTGCCATCAAATCCAGTTCGGCGGCTCCGACCGGCAGCTCCGCAGATTGAATGTGGGCACAGATGGCTGCTGGCGATATGTGAACCTCTTCGAAATCGCGGACACCGGACACGAAACCGTCACGCCAATCCTGCTCGACGTGCCGACCTGACTCGAGCACTCGGGCACCCTCGACGAGCTCGGTTGCCTCATAGGCGGCAAGCCGGCAAGGGACACCGAGCATCCCGTTTGTCCGCTCGGCCAAGAGCAGCCCGGCGGTATAGCCTTCCTTGTAAAGCCATGAACATTGCTGACGAGGAGGCAGGCCGGAGCCGCCGGAGAGCGAAGAGACTATGAAATCGGAAATGATGCCCGAGGCGATCTGCCCTGGCGAGTTGGCCCAGCGGCTGACCTCAAAGCGGTTCGTAAGGACCACAACCACAACGTTCAGCTCCGGGTAAGCCCACGCACCGTGATACCACCCCCACGGGTGCGCACCAAGATGACCGAAGAACCGATCAGCGCCCCCCGGTCGCACCAACATCCCAAGTCCGCACATCACCCCGGGGGCGGCGTACACCCCCACGTCCGTCTGAGCGGTGATGATCATCCGAGCGGAGGGCGGTGACAGCACACGCACCCCATCCAGCTCACCGCCTCCGAGCAGCGCGGTCAAGACGCGCGCATGATCCTTAGCGCTCGAGCACATCCCGCCGCCGGGGATACCCAACACGTGAAGGGTGGGGGTCGGTACTAGGGTACGGCCGAAACGACCGTACCCCTCCGTCAGCCGCGGCTCAAGCTCGCGTAGCAGAACCGAGTCCTCTTCACCCGTGGCGAAATAGCTCGATCGCATCTCAAGCGGCTCGAAGATGTGTCGATGGACGTAGGCGGGGTACGACAGGCCCTCGGGATTGGTAGCAGCCACAATATGCCCCACCACGGCAATCCCGAGACTTGAGTATTGAAACCGACTGCCGACCTTCGCGTTCCAGCGCGACGCGGCCGAGCGGTACTCTCGCCGCCGACAATCAGCCAACGCGTCGGTGAGATAGGCGACGTTCGAGACTGGCCATTCCGTATCGCAGTCGATGGCCTCGTCTGCCAATCCGCTTCGAAAGGTTAGGAGGTCATAAACCGTAATGTCGCGCTCGCCATAAGGGTTGCGCAAATCCAGGTCGGCGACGTAGTCTTGGGCGGGACCGTAGAGATCGATAATGCGCCGCTCAACGAGTTGCAGCGCGGCGATAGCCGTGTACAGCTTCGTGAATGAGCCGATACGATAGATCGACTGGGCGGTCGCGGGCGTACGAGCGGCCAGATCAGCGAACCCGAAGCCCTCATTAAAAATCACGTCACCATTGCGGGCGACGGCGACACTTAGCCCAGGTGTGCCCGTAACATCTATGACGTTCGGCACGAACCCCTTGAGTGCCGCGACGAGCTGATCGTCAGTCGGAAGGCTCTGTCTCATCGACCATAGTTTCCGGCGGCCACGATCTGCCTGGCATCGGCTGTTTAGGCTGTAGGGAGACGCATCTCCGCGACAGCTGACGACCATCGACGGGTGCTAGGCAAGGGATCTTCGTGCCGACGCGATTGCGTTTCGCCTTGACAAACCGCGTCGTAGGAGATTAGATCACCCAAACACTTGCCGCCTGAAGCGTCTATGAAATCGTATTCAAGTCTGGGTACTTGTACGGATCGGTTCGCACCTCTCCGCATCGTCTTCGAGGACCTCCTCGCAGCCGATGGAGGGAAAGGTGCGGCCCTCGCGGTCTGCATCGACGGCGACCTCGTCGTCGACCTCCACGGTGGAGACGCCGACGACACGGGGTCACTTTGGAATGACCGCACAAGAGCCGTCGTGTTCTCTAGCGGGAAACCAGTTGCCGCCCTCTGTGTGTTGAAGCTGGTCGACGCAGGGCAGCTCGCGCTCGATCGTCCGATCGCAGCCTATTGGCCTGAGTTCGCGCAGGCAGGTAAGAATCACATCACGCTTGAGGACGTCCTAACCCACTCAGCCGGGCTTCCATACTGGAGTGGGATGGACCGCATTGTCCGCTTTGCGGAGATCGACAGTTGGCCAGATAATCGCGACGCAGCCGAGCACCTCGCGGCCGCGGCCCCAGTGGTGGCTCCACGACGCGACCTCGCCTACCACGCCCTCACTTACGGCTGGCTCCTCGACGAGATCGTCATGCGGACAACAGGCGGTGACATGCGTGAGCTCGCTGCCGAGAAGGTTGCCGGGCCGCTGGGCTTGCGCTTCACGTTCGGCGCGAGCGATTCCGACGTCGCTTCGGAGCACCTGCGGCCGTTCGGGGACCGTGAGCGACGATTGGTCGCTGAGGCATACGCCCCCCTTGCGGCGGAGGGGCAGATGCTCGGGACCCACGACCCGGGCGGGGTATTTCAGGTCAGCGCTCTCGCTAACAGCAGAAGATTTTTGACAAGTAGCCAACCAGCGATCAACGGCGTGGCGGACGCCCGCTCCCTAGCGCGGCTATACAGCATCATTGCGTGCGGGGGTGATGGCGGCGGCACCCCTCTGTTGAGCGGAAGCCTGCTCCGAAAGGCTATCGCCGTGCAACGTGTGGGCCGAGACGTGCTGAGGGGCGCCCCGTGGGCCCTGGGCTGGGGATTCGCCCATTACCGCCGCTCAGGTTTCCCGCATTTTCCAGACGGCGCAGTGGGAGGTGCGGGCCTCGGCGGCTCCCTAGCATTCGCCGACCCCGGGTCCCGCCTCAGCTTCGCATATGTACCACGCGCCCTCGATCTCCGAGTCGATCGCCAGCACGAGCGCGCCGCTCGACTGGTGACCGTCCTATACAGCGGATCAGGCGCACCGCGGACCTAACATCAGGCCCGCCTCGCCTTTCCTCCTGGCGATGCCCACCATTGGGGCTCAGTCGCCTAGAGAAACTCTGGTCGTGTAACTTCTTGGCGAACTCCCGACGCTAGTCCTTCACAGGGCGCTGATGAAGACGACCTCGTCGGGCTCCCCACGACGTCGTCACGCGGGCGCGTAAGGGCGCCACCAAAACTGAACGACGATGCTTATCGGACCTGACGTGATGCGCGCTTAGGGTCGCGTGTCTGCTTCCGCGGCCTGTCACGAGCCAGCTCCCGTGGCGGCAGGCGCTTTCGGTGGGCTCTGAGTCGTCAATTCACGCCATCTGTGACATGCCACCCGGCGCAGCGAGCTGACAGTTTCAAGCCTGGGACGCGCCGTGCGGCATACGCTCGTTGCGTGTGGGCAGCGCGCGCTGAACGGACAGCTAACCTGAGATGCTTGCTCGCCGTCCGGGTCAGGCCGTTTGACCTCCACGCCTCGTCGAGCATGTTGGAGAGCTGGGTCTGGCACCGGTGCGGCCGCGAGCAGCATACGTGTGTATGGGTGAACCGGGTCTGCGTGAACCTCGCGAGCGTCGCCTTCCTCCATGATCTGGCCCCGGTAGAACACCACGATGCGATGAGACACGTGCCGGACGACGGCGAGATCGTGAGAAACGAAGAGGTAGCTGAGCCCGAAATCCTTCTGTAGTTCGCGCAGGAGGTTGAGGACTTGCGCTTGTACAGAGAGGTCGAGCGCACTTACGGGCTCGTCGCAGATAACCAGCTTAGGCTGAAGCATGAGAGCCCTTGCGATCGCGATGCGCTGGCGCTGGCCGCCGGAGAACTCGCGCGGGAAGCGGTCGGCTGAGCGGCTGGGCAGCCCGACCCGCTCAAGCATGATTGAGATGCGTGCCGTGAGCTCCTGCCGATTGGGGCGTTCATGTACGAGCACGGTCTCGCCAAGAGTCTGGCCGACCGTCCGAGCGGGGTTCAATGAACTGTATGGATCCTGAAAGACGGCCTGAAGGGACCGGCTCAACTCTCGACGCGTCCGATGATCTGCGTGGGTTATGTCTCGTCCTTCGAATGTCACCGCGCCGGCCTTGATCGGCGCAAGGCCGAGGATTGCTCGACCGAGCGAACTCTTTCCGGACCCCGACTCACCCACGAGTCCTACCGTTTGGTTCCGAGCGATGGCGAGGTCAACAGCATCGACAGCGGTAATTGCGTCCCTACGGTGCCTTCCCTTATATTCGACCGTCAGGCCACCTACCCGAAGCAGCTCGGCCGTCTGCACATTGTCGGTCTGGCTAGATTCGCTCATCTAGCCGCTCCGGCTAGTCGCTTGTACTCGGTACACCGAGTCTCGTGATCCGGTTCGGGACGGGCGAGCGCGATCGCACCCGTCCTGCATTGGTCGATCGCATACCGGCAGCGAGGATGAAAATGACACCCGATCGGCCACATGCCGGGAAGCGGCACCGCGCCAGGAATCATCGGGAGCTCGTCCGCGTGGTTTGCCAGATAAGGGTTTGACGCGAACAGCGCTTCGGTATATGGGTGCAGCGGCGCTCGAAACATGCGCTCCACCCGAGCGCGCTCGACGATCTCCCCCGCGTACATCACGAGGGCGCGATCGCAGACATCGGCGACCACGCCCCAGTCGTGCGTGACGAGAAGCAGCGCCATTTGGCGATCGCGTCTCAGCTCGCGCAAGAGATTGAGAATCTCGGCCTGGACCGTAACGTCGAGCGCCGTCGTCGGCTCGTCAGCGATAAGGAGCTTCGGATTCCCGGCCAGGGCCCGGGCGATCGCGACCCTCTGCGCCATGCCGCCGGATAGCTCATGGGGATAGCGGCGGGCCACGCTCTCCGGATTCGGCAGGCGCACCAGTCGGAGAAGCTCAATCGCCGCCGCCTTCGCCTCGGTCCGTGGCAAGTGCAGATGTCGTCTCACACACTCTGCGAGCTGCCAGCCGACGCGAAACGCTGGGTTCAGACCGACCATCGGCTCCTGTGAGACAAGCGCTATCTCCCCGCCGCGGATCCGGCCCATGCCCCGTGCGGACAGGGAAGTCAGATCGCGGCCGTCGAAAATGATCTTGCCACTATCCACGGTCCCGGACGCGGGCAGAAGTCCCAAGATCGCCATCGCAGTCGCGGTCTTCCCGCACCCCGACTCCCCGACCAGCCCGACGGCCTCCCCTTCGTCGATAGCGAAGGAGACGTCAGCAAGTACCGTGGCACGGCCCGCGCGCGTCCCGAACGACGCGGTAAGGCCGTCGACCGTCAGGAGCGCTCCCCGTGTGTCAGTTGAACGATCCGTCTCGTCACGTGTGCGGCGGCTCGGCCGGCGTTGTTGGTCGCTGTCGTCTGCTGGCCGTACTGGCTTCCGGCGGTATCTGCGTCGACTCGTGTCTGATCGACTGGGAGTCGGCGACCACCGCTCCGTCGTAGCATCCCGTGCGGCATCCCCGAGGAGACCAAAAGCAAGGATCGTGACGGCCAGCACGATCCCAGGTGGCCAGATCAACCAGGACTGCAGCTCAAGGGCATTGACTCCGTCCGCCACCATGCCTCCCCAACTTGGCGCCGGTGCAGCCACGACCAGCCCGAGAAACGCAAGGTAGCTCTGAACGAGTAGCGCGAGGGCCGCCAGCAGCGAGGCTTGGACAATGATGGGTCCGGCGATGCGTGAAAGGACATGCCTGCGGATGATCTGCACGTGGGAGAGCCCGGACACCCTGGCGGCACCGATGTAGAGCTCGTCTCGAACTTGGAGAGTCGCGGCTCTCACAACTCGCATGAGGCCGGGTGCCGCTACGACGCCGAGCGTGCACATACCGGCGAGCATGCTCTCCGGAAAGACTGCGAGAACCACCATGATCATCACGATCGCCGGGATTGAGAAGGTCAGGTCTCCGAGCCAAGTCACAATCCGGTCTAACCAGCCGCCGTGATAGCCGGCGACGAGCCCAAAGGGCACTCCCAGGACAAGCACCACGGCGAGCGCTTCCCCGACGCCGAGAAGGCTGACGCGGGTCCCGACGAGTATGCGCTCGAGAACATCGCGGCCCAGCGTGTCGGTCCCTAGCAGATGATGGCTACTTGGCCCTTGTCTTGTCGCTAGAAGATCGCCCGCGTGCTGATTCGCGACCCATGGCATTGCAATCGGAGCGACGACCGCGACAGCGATAAGTGCAGCAACGTAACCCACACACACGATGGCCACGGGGCGGCGCATGAGGCGTCCCAGAAACTTCGGTGTCTCGCTAATTCCGGCCTGCCCCCATGTCGAGTCGACAGGGGACGGAACGACGGTCATCGCGTGTCTATCCGGGGGTTGAGGAGCGTGTAGCCGATGTCGATCGCGAGATTCACCGCGACCACGATCAGCGTGAAGACGACTGCGACGCCCTCGACGACTGGGAGATCGTGGCCAAGGGTGGCACTGACGACCAGAGAGCCGAGACCCGGGAGCGCGAAGACATTTTCGACGAGGATCGTTCCGCCGAGCAGTCCGACTGCCTGGACTCCCAATACCGTCAGCACCGGCGCGGCCGCGTTCTTCAATGCGTGCCGCAGGACGATGGACGACGGGGCAAGCCCGCTGGCTCGGACCATGCGGATGTACTCGCTGCCAAGAACGTCAAGCATCGACTCGCGAGTCTGCTTCGCCATCGCCGCGATCCCGCCCAGCGAGAGAGCCAACGCCGGGAGAGCGAACGAGGATAGCCATTGCCCGACCGACTCACTGATCGGTACGTAGCCCGACGCAGGAAACCATCTCAGCTTGACCGCGAAGACCGCAATTAAAATTGCTCCGACCCAAAATACGGGGAATGCGAAACCCAGCAACGCGAATGCGTCGATTGCTCGGCCGAGGACTCCTCCACGCACGGCACTTGCGACCCCGAGCGCGACGCCCACCACAAGACTGACCAGGAGCGCTACTCCCACCAGGGCTATTGTGACCGGTAGTCGGCTGCTGATTGTCTGGCCAACTGCCTGGCCAGTGAGTAACGAAGTCCCTAGATCGCCGTGAATTGCGTGTGTAAGCCAGTGCCAATACTGGGTGTAGACCGGCAGGTTCAGCCCGAGCTCCTTCCTCACCGAGAGGTATGTAGCCTGTGAGGCGTTCACGCCCACAATCTGCCGTGCGGCGTCGCCTGGCGTCACCGAGACAAGCACGAAGCTAAGACCAGACACGGCTACGAGGAGCGGCACGGCGAGCGCGACGCGTCGCAGGACCACGCCGACCACCGAGCGCCGGCTAAGGAACGCAAGCTCCCAGCCGCCATTCCGGTGGGCCTGCGCGCGGTCCCGGGCGAATGCCGGGACCGCGGTCACTGCGGAGTCCACTGCGACGGGATCGGATACGGGTCGCCGGGGCTGATGTTGACCCCGCCGACACCCTTGCCGATGTAGTAGATCTGATCAGACTCGACGACCGGAACGAAGTCCGCCTGGGTGACCGTCAGTGCAGACATCTGCTGCCAGAGCTTCAATGAGTTGGACGCGGCGGCCTGCTGGTACAGCGCGTCGAGCGTCGGCTCGTCGGCGTGGCCCGTATTCCAGAGAGCCTTTGGCGCAAGCGTGTCGGCATAGAAGAACCACATTGGCTGGAAGCTGTAGTAGGCCACGAACGCGGGGTATGTGCCGCTGAAGAGATCCTTGCCGAGGCCACCGAGGGTCGGCTCGGAGGTGATGTCCAGCCGTACGCCGATCGCTTGAAAGTTTTGCGCGATCGCCTGGGTGAGGGGCGTTCCCGCGAACCCAAAGAAAGTTCCCTCTGAAACTTTCAAGGTAAAGCCGTGGCTATATCCGGCTTGTGTGAGAAGCGCGCGCGCCTTTGATGGATCGTAGGCATAGTAGTTGACGTATTGCGGGTTGATCGCGTCAGGTGTTGCGACCTCGGAGCTCGGAGTTCCATACTTCTGCACCAGCGCCTGAGTAATCTGGTCGCGGTTGATCGCATAGTTGAGCGCTTGCCGCACGGCGAGTTTCGCCAGCGGGCCGCTAGCTCGATTGGTGAGCAACAGTCCGGACCACGCGTCAGGGGCGGATATGACGCTGAATCCGGCGCTCGATGCCGCTGCTGCGGTCGACGGATCTCCCATCGCGACGTTGACCTCGCCGGTGCGCACAGCGGCTAGCATCGATGACGGGTCCGTGATCACTTTCACCGTGATCTGGCTATACCGGACGACGCTGTGGCTGTAGTAGTACGGGTTCGGGACGAATGTGTAGTGGTCGCCCGTCACGCTCGCACCAGGGTCGAGCTTGTATGGCCCCGCACCATCGGTGTTCGTCGCGAGGATCGCAGGATTCGCCAGCGCCTTGGGCCCCTGGACCTGTCCCCAGGTATATAGCTCCGAAAGCATCCGGGGAAGTATCGGATTCGGCTTCACCATCTGAATTTCGACCGTCCGCGTTCCGAGCGTGCTAATCGACCTAACCTGTCCTATATCGCCGACGGCGGGCCCGCCCACGTGGAGGTAGTACTCGAGCCATGCCTTGACCGCGGCCGGAGTGACGGGCGATCCATCGCTGAAGCGGGCGTCGCTGCGGAGCGTGAACTGGAAGATGCGGTGATCTGCGTCGACGTAGCGGAAGGACAGAGCTAGCCCTGGCCCGATCGTCCCGTCCGAGTTGACATGGGTAATGGTGGCATCTGCGAGCGTTCGAACGATCGATGCGTAGTTGATCCCGTCCTTGGCTGGATTCAGATTCACTGGCGGCCCATTGATGCCGATCGTGAGGTCGCCCTTGCTTTGGCTCCCGGCGGACCCGGCTTTTGCCGTGTTTCCGCAGGCTGATGCGCCAACTGCGCACAACGCGCCCCAAAGGACGAGGGTCGCAACCCGAGTCGTCGCGCGCTGTGTACGCCTCCGCCTGCGCTCGCGGCGCGGCGATGGAAGGGTTGACCTTGTCTTCATCTTGGTTTCTCCGTCCCTCATATCGGTTGATCTGGGTGTCAGGCAGGCGTGACGGCGCGCTCGACATCACGGCGCGGTCCGACAGGGAAATCAGACATATCTGGCCGAGACCTCCAATCGGAGATCCTCGCTGTTTGCCGGCCAAGCGGAGCCAATCCCGGCACGCGCTGTAGGTGCGCCAATGCGACGGCGGGTTTGCTCCGTCGGCCGGGCATTCGCTGTGTGAAGTCGGACAAGCTGTGCTTCCGTATACGGACCCTGTCGTTTCGCGAGGGCTCACTGAGTGATTGGGTGATATAAACTCATCCGCGCTGACTTGTCAAGAGCTTGTTGTTGTGTGATTTGATATCTCGCGATGGCGCGACGCAATCGGGGTCCCGCTGGGGAAGTTGATCGGCGAGATCGTCGGCGACGCACGCGCGCCGAGCTGTTCGGCGGGAGCCGTGGAACCGTTGTGAAGTGATGCGCGCGCTAGATGAACGCGCAGCACGGGGTCACGTGGACCGTGGCTCCGCGCGACCGCTGGGACGCCCTAGTTCCTCTGGTCCTCGCGGCTCTGCTTGCTAGTGAGAGCAGCCGGGCTGCGCTGAGAGAATTTCTGGAAATCCAGGCGTATCATCGAGTTTGAGGCCGCCAGGATTGCTGTCGAAAGCGGCGGCGCGAAGGAGCTTGCTCGGTGGACGAGGCTTTGGCGTGGCTTTGAGGCTGCGGCCGGTCGGGCGGCTGCGAATCCGGCGGCGGAACCTAGTTACCTTTGAAGCCGACCTGAATTGCCACCAGATCGTGAGGGTCACCCCACGACGCCGTGCGCCGTTCGCTCATCGCGAAAATTCACTCGGCGATGCTGGAGGCGCGTGCCCCCAGGGCGCGGCCTGAGCTGCGAGCCGACCAGGCCTTCCAGAGCAAGCGAAGATCCGTGCTGCCAGTCAGGCCCGAAACGTCTCCGCCGCGCGACATGCAATGCGAGACCACCTGAACTCTGTTGGCGCAAACCTCAGAGTCTGGACGGAGCGCCGAGAACCCTCCCGGACAGAGGCCGCATAGACGCCCGCGTTTCGCATCGTTTAGCGCAAGCCGATCCGCGCACCGTCCTTCTGAGGCGCGGCCCGCGCTCGCCCTCGAGCAGCCCCGAGCACTTCTGGGTTGGCGATGTTGGTGGGCGGTTCACCGCCGAGTATGCACTCGACGTCATCGGCCAGCGAGTTGAACACCTGTGCGTTCCAGGCGCGGCTGAGACCCACAGTGTGAGGGGTACAGACAACTCGTGGATGGCGCAGCAGGACGGTGTCAGGCTTCGGCGGTTCGAAGGAGAATACGTCAAGACCGACGGCCGCTAGCCAGCCTTCGTTAAGCGCCGCGACCAGCGCCGTTTCGTCAACCAAGGGGCCGCGGGATGCGTTGATCAGGACCGTGCCGCGCTTCCCGGCGGCTAGGAGCTCGCGGTTGATCATCCCGCGCGTGCTTTCGGTCAGGGGACAGTGGAGGGTCGTGACGTCGGCGCAGGCAAAGAGCTCGCTGAGGCTCATCATGGTTGCCGGGGCAGGAGGCGGTGGCCCGCAGCGCCCGTACCGGGGATCGCAGGCAACGACATTCATTCCCAGCGCGCGGCCGAGCTTCGCGACTTCCGAGCCGACTCTTCCGAGACCGACGACGCCGAGCACCGCACCGTGCAAATCAGCGACCTCGTAGGAGTATCGCTCGCGCCAGCGGCCTTCGCGAACGAGCGACCCGAGCTCGGGCAGACGTTTGGTAGCTGCAAAGATGAGGGCCAGCGTCCCCTCGGCGATCGGCCGCGAAGCGGCGGCGGGCGCGTGCAGTAACGGTATCCCGCGCCGGCTGACGGCCGTGAGGTCAATGTTGTCGATCCCGACGCCCGTCCTTGCGATCACCCTCAGCCGCGGCATCTCCTCGAGCATGTTGGCCGATATAGACGAGGTCCGAACGATCAACACCTCAGCGTGGGTGCGAGCTGCCAGACGATCATCTTCTGCGACCGTGATTGGGCCGAATCGAGCAAATGCTTGCTCAGCCGCGCCGGGGACCGGCTCGGTCGCGACGACATATGCTCGGGGATGGCTCATCCGAGGAACCGTTGCAGCGACCGACCTGACTCGCTGGCGCGTGCGGCGGCCAATGTCTCTGGGTCCCGTGCGACCTGCGGCACCCCGACATCCCACCAGCATTCCGAAGAAAGCAGGAGACGGCGGGGCTCAACGCGCGCCACGATCACGCACGGACCGGACTCTCGCGAACATAGCTGCAGTGCGCGATGAAACTCAAGTGGGGACTCGGCCGTGTGAGCGGTGACGCCATAGCTCCGTGCGTTAGCGGCGATGTCAAATCGAACGTACTCGCCATCAAGCCGATTTCGCCCGGAGTTGCCGCGTTCGCGGAACTCGAGGCCGAAACTGTGGGCGACGCGGTCGCGCTGCAGAGCGTGGATTGACTGGAATCCGTGGTTCTCGACGACGAGCACTGTGATCTTGAGGTGCTCTTGAACGGCGGTGAGAAGCTCTGAGTTGCCCATCAAATAGGTGCCGTCGCCGATCACCGCGTAGACCTCGCCGGCGACGCAGCCGGAGAGCCTGACGCCGAGCGCAGCCGGGATCTCGTGCCCCATGCAGGAGAAGCCGACTTCCATCATCACCCGGGTACCCCGGCTGGTATCCCACAGCTTGTGCACGTCGACGTGTGGCGTTCCGGACGCGACGACGAGCACGTCCTCTGGACCGGAGTACTCGTTGAGCACTCGGAGCACCTGGCCTTGGGACATTCGCTCACCTGGACGCGGCGCAAGGTCCGCGTCGAGCGCCGCTTTCCAGTCAGCCTTGGCTTTCGCGACCGTCTCTTGCCAGCTGGTGTCTTTGCTCGAGCGTCGATCGCGGATGGCGGTGGTCAACGCCTCGATGCCGAGCTTCGCGTCGGCGACCACAGCGACTCCCCGCAGCTTATGCGCATCCGCCGACGCGATGTTCACGAGGACGAAGCGCACTTCTGGATTCTCGAAGAGTGTGTTGGAGCCGGTCGTTAGATCGATGAGGCGGGTGCCGACGCAGACGACTAGGTCCGCTTGTCTTGCGAGCGTGTTTGCCGCGCGGGTTCCGCTGTGGCCTATCGCGCCGACCGCGAGTGCGTGGTCTGAGAGCGCTCCCTTCCCAGCCGATGTCTCCGCGACGGGAGCACTCAGCGCGTCCGCGAGTTCTCGAAGCGCGGCCGAAGCGCCGGAGTAGTGGACGCCCCCGCCGGCGACGATCACCGGGCGCTGTGCGTTGGTGAGCGCCTCAGAAGCGCGCTCGATGTCCTCGATCGCGGGCGGCCGGCGCGACACACGCCAGGTTCGCTCCTCGAAGAACGCCGCCGGGAAGTCGTATGCCTCGCCTTGCACATCCTGGTGAATGCAGACCGTGACAGCCCCCGTGTGCTCTGGGTCGAGCAGGACCTGCACGGACCGGCGCAACGCGTCCAGCAGCTGTTCGGGTCGTGCAACGCGATCGAAGTAACGGCTCACCGGCCGAAGGCAGTCGTTTACAGTTCGCTCTCCGTCAGTGGGGTCGTCGAGCGATTGCATCGGCACACCCTGAAGGCGGGTGGCGAAGGTGTCTGACGGCAACAAAAGCACCGGGATCCTGTCGACCGTCGCCGTAGCCGCGCCGGTCACCATGTTCGTCGAGCCCGGTCCGATCGAGGCCGAGCACGCGAGCGTGGCGAGCCGGTCGTTCGCTCGCGCGTATCCGATGGCAGCGTGAACCATGGCCTGCTCGTTCTTGGCCTGGAAATACGGCATCGTGCCATCGTCCTGCTCGAGCGCCTGGATGACGCCAGCCACGTTTCCATGCCCAGGAATCCCCAAGACGCCGCCGATCGCCCTGCGACGCACGCCGTCGCGCTCGCTGTACTGCGAACTGAGGTACATGACGGTCGCTTGACCGCCCGTGAGACGAAGTCGGGCTGGTGGCTGGTCGTTGCACGACATTGACTGCTGCCTCCTTCAACGAGTCCGCGGTCGGCAAGAAGGACCGCACACGGCTTGTCGTGACGATACGCCTTTGTCTGTAAGATGTCCAGTCACCCAAACTGTTCAGCCAGATGGACCCTTTCCACGTCGCCCACACCGGCGCCCCCGAGCGCGTGCCGCACCTGCGTCCCCAAGCGGCCGATCGTCGAGCGCCCTACACCTCAGTTCTTGCCACCGCCGACAAACTCGTTGGCACGGTCGTGTCGTGCGCGGACCCGGTGTTGACGGAGCGTCTGGCCGAGTCCTTTGACTACCTCTGGCTTGATCTCGAGCACGGTGCGCTAAGCCTCAGCGATATACAGACTCTTGCGATCGCGGCGAGGGCGGGAGGCGCTTACGCCCTCGTTCGGCTCCCAGCTGTCCACTGCGAGTCGCTGACCTCAGTCCTGGACACGGGCGTCGACGGGATAGTCGCGCCC
>Ga0210386_10003426_pt1 | contig 13318 bp, 18 predicted proteins | sample IncBWH32OmetaG_FD_160091 | JGI IMG/M metagenome (GOLD analysis project Ga0210386, IMG submission 160091) | Forest soil microbial communities from Barre Woods Harvard Forest LTER site, Petersham, Massachusetts, United States - Inc-BW-H-32-O ... | reverse complement strand
TACGTTCTGTATTGGGCTATTTGAAGGGCAAGTAAATCAATTCCAGTATTAATTCTTTTCGGGGCTGTAAATTCCCATTCATGGGAGGGATGCAGGGTGGGTGCTCCCTGCTTGCTCCCGAGCACTCGGGACTAACCCGCGCCCACCTTTTGCCTAGTTCATAAGAACAAGTTGAATAGCACGTGGTACAGCGTTAGGGATAGTAGCGTAAAGCCCACAGCCGACCTTAGGAGTCGAGGACTTGCAGCGGATAGCCCGACCCGTAGGGAAACGCCCAAGGAATAGTTATTAATTTAAGTTCATTTAGTGGTTTGCAAAGAAAGAAACAAAATATATACATTTGATTTAAAATTTTGAAGATGGACACAAAAGAAAAATACAACATAAACCTGGATGTAAAGTTCAAGCATCAGGAGCGCATTGATATACCAACGGAAGTAAAAACATTTACTGAAAAATGGTCGAACCAGACCCTTACACAGGTAAATAGTAGTGTAGTAAGATTAGGGGTGGTAGAAGGAGAATTCCATTGGCACAAGCACGACAACGATGACGAGTTTTTTTATGTGGTAGAAGGCCAATTGCTGATAGACCTTGAGGATAAAACCATAGAGTTAAACCCTAACCAGGGAGTAACAATATCTAAAGGAGTAATGCACAGGCCAAGGGCTCCGAAAAAGACTGTTATGCTAATGGTCGAAACAAGCGCAATTGCACCTACAGGGGATTGAGTTGTTTTTTCCTTGTGGGAGCTTACGTTCTACCTGTCTTTATCGCTCTGAATCCCTGTTTAATCGCAGCTTTTCAAAGGGTGTTAAAATTCTCTCAAAAGTTATTCACATTATAAATAGATAGATATATAAATATCATATATTTGCGGCGGATTTAGAAAAATAATTGAATAATATTGGCTGAATGACTACTGGAATCAAGGGTTTTACGCATTTTAGAAAGCTGATCGCAATAATTTCGTTTTTATTCATTTTGCCTGTTTTTTCGTATGCAGGCGATACTGTAACCCAGGCTAAGCCTGCTGAAACAGCTACCAAGGCTACTGAGGGCAAAGAAAAATTCAACGCAGGTGAAATGATATTGGAGCACGTAAGCGATGCTCACAGCTGGCACATTGCAGGCCATTATTCAATTCCACTGCCGGTTATTCTTTACTCAAAAGACCGTGGATTAATGATATTCTCTTCTTCTAAACTAAAAGAAGGTAACATTTTCAAAGGATACGAAAAAGACCCGAATTCAAAGAATGGTTTTAAAGAATCGGGTATTCATATTGTAGTTGCAAACGAAGACGGCACCGTAAATAAAGAAGAAACAGCAAAACTTTGGGATCTTTCAATTACCAAGAATGCTGCTACCATATTACTTACAGGTCTGCTTTTAATATTCGTATTCTTAAGCGTAGCTAAAGGCTATAAGGTGCGTGGCACAGGAGCGCCAAAGGGCATTCAATCGTTATTTGAGCCGGTTGTAGTGTTTATCCGCGACGATGTGGCTATTCCTGCAATAGGCCATGCAAAATATGCCAAGTTCATGCCATACCTGCTTACCTTGTTCTTTTTTGTATTGTTCCTGAATTTATTAGGCCTTATACCATTCTTCCCGGGCGGCGCAAACGTAACTGGTAACATTGGTATTACCATGACATTGGCCTGCCTTACCTTTATTATAATGATGGCAAACTCTAATAAAAGCTATTGGTCACATACACTTTGGATGCCAGGTGTGCCTCCAGTGGTTAAGGTTTTAATACTTGGTCCTATTGAAACCCTGGGTATCATCCTTAAGCCATTTACCTTATTAATACGGATATTCGCGAACATATTGGCAGGCCACATTGTGGCGCTTTCGTTCTTCAGCTTAATTTTCATCTTCGGTGCAATGAGTGCAGTTGCAGGTTACGGAGTATCGGTGGTATCGGTAATATTTACCATTATCATGTTACTGCTTGACACTTTGGTAGCGTTAATACAGGCGTATGTATTTACACTGCTTTCTGCAATGTATTTTGGAATGGCAACGGCCGAAGAGGAACATCATTAAAATTTGGATTCTTTAACCTTTAAATAAATCAATTATGTTATCATCAGTGTTATTAGACGTAGCCCAATCAGGTTCTAACATCGGCGTTGGATATGGTTTAGCTGCTATGGGTGCTGGTTTAGCTGCTCTTGGTGCCGGTATGGGCATTGGCCAGATTGGCCGCGGCGGACTTGAATCTATGGCTCGCCAGCCTGAAATTGCTGCAGATCTGCGTACTAACATGATCCTTGCTATCGCGTTCATCGAAGGAACTTCTTTCTTTGGAATGGTAATAGGATTGTTAGTGTTGCTTATCCGCTAAGGCTAAGAAAATTGATCCTGCGGGTATCAACGCTTGGTTGACCCGCGGGATTTATTAAATTTAAACTCTGAAATATCAAGGTTAAGATTAAGTAAAACGAAACTCAAACAACATGGATATTATATCACCAGCATTCGGACTTATTTTTTGGATGACGCTCACATTCCTTATTGTGTTCTTCACCTTGAGGAAATTTGCATGGGGCCCAATTCTTGGCGCATTAAAGGATAGAGAGAAATCTATACAAGATGCCCTTGATTCTGCTGAAAAAGCAAAGCAGGATATGCTTCAGTTGCAATCGAACAACGAAAAGATATTGATGGAAGCACGTGCTGAACGTGATACCATGCTTAAGGAAGCAAGAGAAATAAAGGAAAGCATGATTAACGAAGCTAAAGGTAAGGCACAGAAAGAAGCTGAAAAGCTTTTGAAAGATGCCCGCGAAGCTATACAAGGTGAAAAAGCTGCTGCATTAACGGAGCTTAAGAACCAGGTAGCAAGCCTTTCAATAGAAATTGCAGAAAGAATTCTTAAGTCTGAATTATCATCAGATGATAAGCAAAAGGCTTTGGTAAATACAATGTTAAAAGAAGTTAGCTTAAATTAATAGCTTAAATAAAGCATTATGTCAGAAGTTGCAGTACGTTACGCCAAGTCACTCATCCAGATAGCCAATGAAAAAGGCCAGCTGGAAGCAGTGTATACTGATATGCGCATGGTACTGGCTGGCTGTAAGAACCTTAAAGATCTGCACAGGCTTTTAGTTAGCCCGGTTATTAAAACCGAAAAGAAAGGAGATTTTTAGCGGACAGGTTAATATAATTACCGAGCAGTTTATTGTATTGCTCACTAAAAAGAGAAGAGAATCATACCTTGAAAATATAGCAGAAGAGTTTATTTCGCAATACAAAGATCAAAAGCATATTGTATCGGCTACGGTTACTACTGCTATACCGTTAGATGAAACTGCACGTAAGAATATTACGGAAGTATTAAAGAAATGGTACAAGACAGAAATTGAGCTGATAGAAAAGGTAGACCCTAAAATTATTGGCGGCTTTATTATTACAGTAGGCAGCAAACAGCTTGATATGAGTGTTCATCATCAACTGGCAGAATTACGTAAAGACTTTAACAAATCATATATTCTTAATTAATACAAATAGGTCATGGCAGAAATTAAACCGGCAGAAGTATCTGCAATACTGAGAGAGCAACTTTCGGGCTTTAAAACCGAAGCACAGCTTGAGGAGATTGGTACCGTTTTACAAATTGGTGACGGTATTGCACGTGTATATGGTTTATTGGGCGTACAGGCCGGTGAGCTTGTAGAGTTCGAAACAGGATTAAAGGGTATTGCCCTTAACCTTGAAGAAGATAACGTAGGTCTGGTGTTACTGGGCCCTTCCGGTGAACTGAAGGAAGGCGCTACTGTAAAACGCCTTGGCCGTATTGCATCAATTAAAGCAGGTGAAGGTTTACTTGGCCGTGTACTTGATGCATTAGGAACCCCTATTGATGGTAAAGGCCCTATTACAGGCCAAACTTATGATATGCCAATGGAACGTAAAGCGCCAGGTGTTATCTACCGTCAGCCGGTTACCGAGCCATTACAGACCGGTATTAAGGCTATCGATGCCATGATCCCGATCGGCCGCGGCCAACGTGAGCTTATCATTGGTGATCGTCAGACAGGTAAAACAGCTATTGCTATTGATACCATTCTGAACCAAAAAGAATTTTACGAAAGAGGAGAAACAGTTTATTGTATTTATGTAGCGATAGGTCAAAAGGCTTCTACCGTTGCAAACGTAGTACGTACACTGGAAGAGAACGGCGCTATGGCATACACAATTGTTGTAGCGGCAAGTGCTGCAGATCCAGCTCCAATGCAATATTTTGCTCCGCTATCAGGCGCTGCAATGGGTGAGTTCTTCCGCGATACCGGTAAGGCTGCTCTTATTATTTACGATGATCTTTCTAAACAGGCTGTAGCATACCGTGAGGTATCGCTCTTGCTCCGTCGCCCTCCGGGCCGTGAAGCATATCCTGGTGATATATTCTATTTACACTCTCGTTTGCTGGAGCGTGCTGCTAAGATAAACACTGACCAGAACGTAGCAAGCCAGATGAATGATTTACCTCCTTCACTTAAGGATATTGTTAAAGGCGGTGGTTCACTTACAGCACTGCCTATTATTGAAACACAGGCGGGTGACGTATCTGCATACATTCCTACAAACGTTATTTCAATTACCGACGGACAGATATTCCTGGAAGGTAACTTGTTTAACTCGGGTGTAAGGCCGGCTATTAACGTGGGTATCTCGGTATCGCGTGTGGGTGGTAATGCGCAGATCAAGTCAATGAAAAAAGTTGCAGGTACATTAAAGCTCGACCAGGCTCAATACCGCGAGTTGGAAGCATTTGCAAAGTTCGGTTCTGACCTTGATGCAGCTACCAAATATGTACTTGACAAGGGTTCACGTAACGTGGAAATATTGAAGCAAGCTCAGTATTCTCCGGTTCCGGTTGAAAAACAAGTTGCTATTATTTACTTAGGTACAAAAGGTTTATTGCGTGATGTACCTGTAAACAAGGTGCCTGAGTTTGAAGCTGAGTTCTTAGGAGTATTAGATGCTAAATACAAGAACACACTTGCTGATTTGAAAGCAGGTAAGCTTTCAGATGATGCAATTGCAACGCTTGAAAAAGTTGGTTCTGAACTTAGTAAAAAATATAAAAAATAGATTTAGGTTAAGATTAAGGCTGAGCGTTAAACCTCAATCTTAATCTCGATCTTTAAATAAGGAAACATGCCAAGTTTAAAAGAGGTACGTGTACGTATAGCATCAGTAAACTCAACATCGCAGATCACCAGCGCCATGAAAATGGTGTCGGCATCGAAGTTGAAACGCGCCCAGGATGCAATAATTCAAATGCGTCCGTTTGCTGAAAAGCTGAAAGAAATACTTGATAACCTTGTTGCATCTACCGGTACCGGTGGTAGTGTATATGCTGCTAATCGCCCTGCAGAAAAGGTTATGATAGTATTAATTACCTCTAACCGTGGCCTCTGCGGTGGTTTTAACGCTTATGCAACAAAAACTGCTAATAATCTGATCCGTGAAAAATACTCAGAACAGGCAAAGAAAGGCAACCTGACTATTGTTTGCATTGGTAAAAAGGGATTTGACCTGATGCGTAAAACAGCTTACAAAATAGAGAACCATAATGAAATATGGGATGGGCTTACCTATGCTAAAGCATCCGTTGTGGCTGAGGATATTTTGAAGAAGTTTGCAGCAGGTGAAGTAGATAGGGTAGAAGTGGTGTACAACAAATTTAAGAACGCTGCTACTCAAATATTAACTACTGAACAAATATTGCCTTTTCATGTTGAAGTAAAGGGAGCAGCAAAGAAAACTGAAAAAACGGGTTTAAAACCTGATTACATATTTGAACCTGACGAAGAAAAAATTGTACAGGACATTATTCCGTATGCAGTTAAGGTTGGTTTATACAGGTCACTGCTCGACTCAAATGCAGCAGAACACGGTGCACGTATGACCGCTATGCACAAAGCAACTGATAATGCGAAAGACCTATTAAAGGCACTTCGTCTTTCATACAATAAAGCTCGCCAGGCAGCTATTACCAAGGAAATTCTTGAAATTGTGGGTGGTGCTGAGGCTATTAATAATTAATGCTTAATTTTAAATGTTGAATGCTTAATGAAGCAGTTCAATGGTTTTAATTCGTAATTCTTAATTTTTAATTTGTAATTGAATGAAAGAAGTTACCCCAATAGAGCTTAAAAAGATGATGGATGCCCATGAGGACTTCCAACTGATTGATGTTCGTGAAGAGCATGAATTTGAAACTTGCCAGATTGGTGGTACGCTTATACCCATGGGTACTGTAGCGCAACATGTCGATGAAATTGCAAAAGACAAAAAAGTAATAGTGCATTGCCGCAGTGGCAAGCGCTCTGCTACTGTTATTGATATGCTTGAACAAAACTTTGGTTATACAAACCTGTACAACCTTAAAGGTGGCATTTTAGCTTACGCTGATGATGTTGATCCTAAGCTGACTAAGTACTAGGATTCTTAGGTAGTAATTATTTTTCTGGTTTTTTCTCTGAGCTATTCTTTGTTGTGCTTGAAGTAGTGGTATCTATTTTGATTTTTTTTGATGTTTGTGCTAAATACTGAACTGCAGTGATTAAGTCTTTTTTAAAATAATCTGAAACAAATTTCGTCGAACCTTGACATCTAACGTATAGATTTAAGGCAAGGGCAGACGGTGAGATTTCTGCAATTAATTCCTTCTCATTGTATTTAAAACCTCCGGTATCCTTTGGAGAGCCAATTAAATCCAAAGAAGTTAAATGATCCAATTCCCTATCTAATCTGTGCGCATCTTTAATACCGGTAATTTCTGAAAGAAGGTCGCAGGAAATTGTAAGGTTTGCGCTCGTTATGAGTCCATTTGCATGTATTATTTTTTTTGAATTAATACAAGAATACTTTAATATTTTTGCTTCTGCTAAAGTGAGTTGTTTTAATAAATCTGCAAAAATTAAATTTTCGTCATCTTGCTCTTCTTTTGTACAAGAAGAAGCGAATAGGCCTGCCCAAAGCTCTTGGATTTCATCATCATCAATGACAGAGCCATTTTCAATGATAGATAAAGCAACTCGCGGGTGAGCTTTAATATGTAGTTCTCCATCTTTCTGGTCAATTTTACCTTTCGCTTTTTCAATTATGCGTAATATGTTTTTTAACTTCCAATTCCTTATTGTATCTCTCAACATGAGCCCAATTTCGTCTAATGCTGGCTTACATACACTTCCTAGAAAGCTTTCAATTCCTTCAAATGTTTTGGTTACAGTTGTATCTATTGCTTTGCTAATAGGTTTAATACCTAGTATATCTAGGCCCTTTTGATCGTCTTCCATTATTAGAATGAAATGGTTAATACTTATAATCAAATTTAAGCAAATTATAATGATGTATTTCAAGTTAGGATAAATAAAGTACCCAGTAATTAAAAGAGATAGTGGAAGGTTCATTTTAAAAGGAGTCTTTTTTATTTACCTACAATATTCAAGATTTTATCTAATTCTTTTCCCGTTTAGTTTTATTTTAAATAACTTCATCAAAATTTATTCATCATGAAAAAACTACTTCTCCTGTATGGTGTTTTATTTGCCTGTATTAGTAATGGGCAAGTACTTAGTTGTTGTGCAAAACCGACTTCTGATGGTATGGTTGCATTTGCTAATGATCCCAAGTTTATAGCATCGCATACTTCGCCGGAACCATTTAATTATACTGAACAGGTAGGGAAGATGGTGACCTTTGCCACACCCGATAAAGATATTGGTTCTGCCTATGTTGTAATGGCTGACAAGCCAACAAACAATTATTTAATTATTGAGCATGAATGGTGGGGGCTGAATGATTATATAAAGCAACGTGCAGATGAATTGCAGAAAGAACTGGGTAACGTAAATGTTATAGCCATTGATATGTATGATGGACAGGTAACCAGCCTGCCCGATTCTGCCAGTAAGATAATGGGTAGGGTAAAAGATTCCAGGATAAAGAATATTATAAGAGGTACAATAACCTATGCAGGACCAAATGCACGCATTATTACCCTGGGCTGGTGTTTTGGTGGTGGCTATTCATTGCAGGCCGCTATACTGGCAGGTAAGCAGGCTGTTGGTTGTGTAATGTATTATGGCATGCCTGAAAAAGATGTGAATGTATTGAGAACATTGAATTGCCCCGTGCTTGGCTTGTTTGCTGAAAAAGACGGATGGGTAACACCTGACGTAGTAAAAACTTTTCAGGCAAATATGAGTGAAGCAGGCAAAGTGCTTACCGTAAAATCGTATGACGCAAAACATGGGTTTGCAAATCCAAGCAATCCTTTATTTGATGAAGCTTCTGCTGACGATGCCAATGCCAAAGCGATAGCATTTATGAAAGGGTTGGTGAAATGAACAATATTTAAAAACAGAACCCATGTATATTATTAATATACATGGGTTCTGTACAATTAAAAAACAGCTTATTTAGTAATAACCATTTTCTTTGCTTTTATTTCCGAGTTTCCTTGTAACACTATGTTGTATATGCCTGAGCTCAATGAACTGTTTAGTGTAATTAAGGTAGTTCCTTTTGTTTCTTTCTGAGTTAATACTAATTGCCCCATCATATTATAAAGGTTCAGTGTAATATCTTCGTTTAATGGAGATTTAAAATCAACAGAAAAACTACCATTATTCGGGTTTGGGTATACATTCCATGACCCTGTTTGGCTTAGGTTTTCAATTCCTTCTGTGCTTCCATTATCGCATATATTATCATTATCAATCGATATGTTAGCTAACCTTGTGCTGGTTCCCCATGTGTTTGTACCATGCTGCACAGTATTCAGGCCCGTAATGGTGGAATCAATTGCAAACGTAACAGGTGAGCCCGTTATGTTTGTAGTGAAGGTAGAATCTGAGAAAACACTGAGTTTAGTCATGCCCTTGGATGTTCTTTCCAATCTTACATAATAAGTACCAATTGTAGATATGGCTAAAATAGGAGAGGAAGAAGCTAAGGTTGATCCTTTTTTAGAAGCAATAAAAATATCCCAATCATTAATGTTATTGTCAGAAGCGCTTGGAGAATTTATATCAACCCCAATTGCATCCTGAGCAGTAGCCGCATATGATCCTGAAGCATCGTAGGAAAAGAAATCGAGGGTACCCGCCGTTAGCCCCATAATAAGTGATCCAACACCATATCCTGAAGGATTAGCTGAATTTATTGTGAATTGACATTCTGCTTTGAAATAGGTATCTGACAAAGTCTTTCCTAAGCTGTGATAGTCTTTATTATAAGCAGAGCCATACGCATTCACCAGATTAAAAGTGCCTCCGCTTATGTTTGATTCACCATTTCCCACATTTGTCCAGCCGGCTGTTGAAGAAAAGTTATTGGTAAAAACGACTTCGCTGCATTGGCTCTTGGCTGTAAAAAGAGATCCAAAGAATAAAGAAAAAGTAAGTACGTGTAGTTTTTTCATGGTAATTGTGTGCTTAAGTAAGTTTATAATTGAGTGGATTAAGGTGCAAATATAGTAAAAAAATATTAATTTTTTTGTTTTTTTTATTGCACTCATTTTCAGTTAGTTGATATTACATAATAAAGTGAAATGAAAAATAATTGTGTAACCGAATGGTTTCATGTATATATTTGTAACCGATTAGTTACATAATTAATAATAAAACAGAATATGAGAAAATTAATTTCAAGCGTAATAGTGTCACTCGATGGGTTTGCAGCAGGCCCGAAAGGAGAGTTGAATATGTTCAAGGTAGAAGAAGAGTTTTTTGATATGTCTAATAGTTTGACGGAAGCAGCTGATGCAGTTCTGTATGGCAAAGGTACTTATGGCATTATGCAGGCCTACTGGCCAACAGCTGGTGATCAACCAAATGCTTCAAAGCATGATAAACAACACGCAGCATGGTATAACAAAGTACCAAAATATGTTTTGTCAACAACCATGAAAGGAGCCGATGCATCGAATGCCACAATTATTAGCAGAAATGTTGCCGATGAAATAAAGAAGTTGAAGGAGCAAAGCGGAAAGAACATACAAATATTTGGTAGCCCGGGAGCAGTGCGTTCACTAACGGAATTAGGCCTGATTGATGAATATCATGTGTTCCTATTTCCAGTAATTATCGGGCAGGGCATTCCGTTATTTAAAGAAATGAATCAATCACTGACCCTGCAATTGATTTCTGGGAAGGCCATGAAATCGGGCGCGGTTGCATTACATTATAAAAAGGCTTAATAATTAAGTATGAGAAGAGACGTTTTTCAGGCAATTGCAGACCCCACGAGGAGGGAGATAATAAATCTGCTTGCACACAAGTCACTTACATTGAACGGCGTTGCGGATAATTTTAACATAAGTCGCCCTGCCATTTCAAAGCACGTTAAAATATTAACAGAGTGTGGTTTAATTACTATTGAAGTAAAGGGGAGGGAGCATGTGTGTGAGGCGCAGTTGGATAAATTGAGTGAAGTGTCGGACTGGGTTGAGCAGTACAAGAAATTCTGGAATGATAAGTTAGATGCACTTGAAAATTATTTGAAAGTATTACAATCAGAAAATAAATCTAAAAACAAAAAACATGGAAAAGGTAAAAGAACCCGTTAGAGGAACGGATGGCCGTACATTATCTATTACACGGCTTATTAATGCACCGGTTGAATTAGTGTTTGAAGCCTGGACAAAGCCGGATCATATTAAGCATTGGTGGGGGCCGAATGGGTTCACCAATACAATATCGAAAATGGATGTTAAACAAGGCGGAGAGTGGGTGTTTACCATGCATGGCCCTGATGGAACCGATTACCCTAACACAAATGTTTTTGTTGAATTGGTGAAAAATGAAAAGATAGTATTGAAGCACGTAGGGCCACCAATATTTGAAATGCACACTACATTTAAAGCGCAAGGTAAAAGAACTCTTATATCTATTACGTCAATCTTTGAGAAAGCTGAACAATTACAGGCTGCCATTGAAGCGGTTAAAGCCGATATCGGACTTAAACAAAATGTCGATCGCATGGAGCAGTACATGTATAAGCTTTCTGCTGAAGCCAAGCATTTTCTTACACGTGAATTTAATGCACCTATGGAAGTGGTTTACAAGGCATGGACTGACCCTAAGCAGTTTGCTAAATGGTGGGGGCCTAAGGATACCGGCCTGAATATTACAAGATTTGAATTGGTACCTGAAGGGGTTTGTATATATAGTATGAAGTTTCCGGGTGGTAATGATATGTGGGGTAAGTTTACGTATAAGGAAATTGTTGCACCTGAAAGGATAGCATTCACAAGTGCATTTTGCGATAAAGAGGGAAACATTTTACCAGCACCTTTCTTTCCCGTATGGCCCTTGGAAATACTGAACATAGTTGAGTTTGCTGAGAATAATGGTAAAACAATTATTACCATGAGCGGCGGCCCCGTAAATGCTACGGCAGAAGAATTTGAAGCATATGAAGAGAATAAACCAATGATACAAGGTGGCTTTAAAGGCACGTTCGATCAGTTTGATGAATTTCTTGCAGCTATTCAAAAATAATAACACAAAAAAATATCATGACAACTAACACTGAAACAACTTCAAAAAACATGCTGCTTACCCGTACACTTAACGCACCGCGTGAGTTAGTATGGAAAGCATGGACAGAAAGTAAATTAATGGCAGAATGGTGGAGCCCAAGGGGCTTCACCAACCCAACCTGCGAAATTGATGTCAGGCCAGGTGGCGCTATCCGCATACATATGGATCACCCCAATTTCCCTAATCATTGGATGACCGGTACTTTCAAGGAGGTGTCAAAGCCTGAAAAACTTGTTTTTATTTCTAAAGCATTTGAAGATGAGAATGGCAATGCAGAACTGGAGATATTAAACACCGTGACATTTGAAGAGATCAACGGTAAAACAAAACTTACTGTAAATGCGCAAATTTTAAAGGCTACGGAGAAGGTGAAGTTTGCTGTTGGTGGTATGAATCAAGGTTGGAATGAAAGTATTGATAAGCTGGAAGAATTACTTGCAAAGATTAAATAACCAAATCAAAAACTATGTCGTTTCAAGCCTATATAGATAACATTAAAGCAAAGACAGGTAAAACGCCCGAAGACTTTAAAAAGCTTGCAGAAAAGAAAGGTTTGCTTAAGCCTGATGTAAAAGCTATGCAGGTTGTAAACTGGTTGAAAGCAGATTTTGGTTTGGGCTATGGACACGCCATGGCTATTTATGCCGTGTTTAAAGGTGTTAAACAGGCTGAACCAACTGGCAATAAACCGGTGAAGAAGAAATCGGGTGGTGCAAAGAAGAAAAAGTAAATTATCAATGGTTGAGGTGTTTAAAACAAATGTGAGGTTAAAAAAAGAATCAATGCTACTCTTGAATATTCTTTTGGAGATCTTTCCGAAGTATAAAATAGACTTCGATCTTGATGACTGCGATAAGATTTTAAGGATAGAAGGGGTAGTTGTTCAGCCAGGTAAAGTAATTAGGATATTGAAAGAACAAGGGTTTAACTGTTCGGTACTTTAATAAAAACAAATAAAACATGCAGAAAGTAATTTCAAAAGACGGAACCCAAATTGCCTATGAAAAAGTGGGTAAAGGGCCCGCGCTTATATTAGTAGATGGTGCATTATGTAGCAGAGATTTTGGCCCGATGCGAAAGATCGCCGAACTTCTCTCCAATAATTTTACTGTCTATTTCTATGATCGTCGCGGCCGTAACCAAAGTGGAGATACTAAGCCATATTCAGTTGAGCGTGAGGTTGAAGATATTGAAGCGTTGGTGAAGGAAGCGAATGGCCCTGTTTATCTGGCAGGTTCATCTTCTGGGGCAGCGCTGGCTTTAAAGGCTGCTGCCAGCGGACTTAATGTTATTAAATTGGCCTTGTTCGAACCCCCGTACCTAAAAGGTGCAGGAGGCCATGAACCACCAGCGGATGCGCAGGCACAATTACAGAAAAGAGTAGATGAGGGTAACAGAGGCGCTGCGGTTAAATACTTTATGCACGATATGGTTGGACTTCCATCTATAATGACAGCTATTTTTCCTATTACTCCGGTTTGGAAGAGACTAAAAGCTGTCGCACATACATTGCCATACGATGCTGCTATTCTGGGAGATTTTTCAATTCCATTACAAATTGCAAAATCTATACACATTCCCACATTGGTTGGTGCGGGAACCAAGAGCCCGAAACCCATGCAGGATACAATGAAAAGGGTTGTAGAAGCTATTCCCGGATCTAAACTGTATATACTTAAAGGGCAAACCCATAATGCATCGCCTAAATCATTAGCCACAATGTTCACTGAATTCTTTAACTAAACTAA
>Ga0210386_10003424_pt1 | contig 13320 bp, 10 predicted proteins | sample IncBWH32OmetaG_FD_160091 | JGI IMG/M metagenome (GOLD analysis project Ga0210386, IMG submission 160091) | Forest soil microbial communities from Barre Woods Harvard Forest LTER site, Petersham, Massachusetts, United States - Inc-BW-H-32-O ... | reverse complement strand
TGCTACGAGATCATGACGCCTTCGCTGGTGGGCGTCTCGCGGACGAGCCTGGTGCTAGGTAAGCACTCGGGTCGCGCCGCGCTGCGGCACCGGCTGGAGCAGCTTGGCTACACGCTTTCACGCGAAGAGTTGCAACAGACGTACTACCGGTTCGTGGCGCTGGCCGATCGCAAGAAGAATATCTACGACCAGGACCTGCTCGGAATCTTGCCGGATCCGATTCGCGACCGGCATAGCGAACCGGTGTCGGAACTGGACTGATTTTGATGCCGCACTTGATGCAGTTGGCATTGATAAGTTTGTAACCAGGGCACGACTTTAGTCGTGCCAATAGCAATCGCTCCATTCTGGGGGCTTTAGCCCCTGAGGGCGATCACAGGAAACAGGCGAATGCATCTGAAGATCTTAGTCACCGCCGGCGACGGCATCGGGCCCGAAGTCACCAATGAGGCAGTCGCAGTGCTGCGTGAGGTTGCAGAACTGGGCGGCCACACTATCCAGATTGATGAGAAGCGCATTGGCGGCGTGGCGATTGTGAAGGATGGGTCGCCGCTGCCCAAGGATACGCTGGACGCGGCGCTCGCGAGCGATGCAGTGCTGCTGGGTGCGGTTGGCGGGAACGAGTTCAATTCCCTGCCCCCGGACAAGAGGCCCGAAGCCGGCCTGCTACAGTTGCGCGCAGCTCTCGGCGGATTTGCGAATCTGCGGCCTGCGTTCGCCTTCAAGGAACTTGCGGTCAACAGCCCTCTGCGGCCGGAGATCATCGATGGCGCCGACATCTTGTTTGTGCGCGAATTGCTGGGCGGACTTTATTTCGGCCAGCCGCGCGAGTGGAACAAGGCAAAGGGCGAAGCCTGGAACACGATGCGCTACACCCGCGACGAAGTAGCTCGCGTGGCGCGGATCGCGTTCGAACTGGCGATGAAGCGGCGCAAGAAACTGACCAGCGTGGACAAGGCCAATGTGCTGGAAACTTCGCAACTGTGGCGCGCGACTGTGAACGAAGTGGCCGCGGAATTTCCGGAAGTGACGGTCGAGCACCAGTATGTCGATGCCATGTCCATGCACCTGATGAATCAGCCGCGCAGTTACGATGTGGTGCTCACGGAGAATTTGTTCGGAGACATCTTGAGCGACGAGTCGGCCGTGATCACCGGATCGCTCGGCATGCTGCCCTCAGCGACCATCGGAGGCAAAGTCAATTTATATGAGCCGGTGCATGGGTCGGCGCCGGACATTGCGGGCAAGGGGCTTGCGAATCCACTGGGTGCAATTCTGACCGGCGCGCTGATTCTACGCCACTCGGGCGGCCTTGAATCTGAAGCCGCCGCAATTGAATCAGCAGTGCGCAAAGTCCTCCAGCAGGGATTCCGCACGCCGGACCTGGCACGCGGAACTGGACAGGGATTTCCAGTGCTATCGACCAAGGAAATGGGCGCAAAGGTTAGGGAGACGATGAAACAACAACTGTTAGCTCCTAGCCGCTAGTCTCTAGCTCATCGAACCTGTGCGTACTTCTTCAGCACGACGCTGGATGTAACAGGAAGTTGAAGTCTTGATAGACAACAAGGACACGCTAGAAGCTAATGGGCTAGCAGCTAAACAGGGAGTCTCATGAGTACCGCACCAAAAACATTATTCGAGAAGGTATGGGAGCAGCATGTGGTGGCTGAGCCGAAGGGCGAGCCGACGCTGATTTACATCGATCTGCAATTGCTGCACGAGGTCACTTCCCCGCAGGCATTCGAAGGACTGCGGCTGGCCGGTCGGAAAGTCCGCCGCCCTGACCGCTGCATCGCAACGGTTGATCACAACGTACCGACAACGATTGAAGGCCGGCTTCACATAGTCGATCAGATTGCCGCAACGCAGATCGAAACGCTACGGAAAAACTGCGTGGACTTCGGCGTTGAGCTTTACGACGTGGGTAGCCGCGAGCAAGGCATTGTCCATGTCATCGGGCCGGAGTTGGGCATTACCAAGCCGGGCATGACGATCGTATGCGGCGATTCGCATACATCGACGCATGGAGCGTTTGGCGCGCTCGCATTCGGCATCGGCACCAGCGAAGTGGAGCATGTGCTGGCCACGCAGACGCTGCCGCAGTCGAAACCGAAGACGTTCCGCATTTCCGTTGAAGGCGAACTGCCGCGCGGTGTTACGGCGAAGGACATCATCCTCGCCATCATCGGCAAGATCGGCACCGACGGCGCGACTGGCTGCGTAATTGAATACGCCGGCTCGGCCATCCGCGCGCTTTCGATGGAAGGCCGCATGACGATCTGCAACATGAGCATCGAAGCCGGTGCGCGCGCAGGCATGATCGCTCCTGATGAAACGACGTTCGCGTACCTGGAAGGCCGCAGATTCAGTCCCAAGGGTGAAGCGTGGACGGCAGCTGTGGCCGAGTGGAGCAAGCTGCCCAGTGACCACGGCGCGAAATTCGATCGCGAACTGGTTATCGAAGCGACAACGCTAGTTCCATACGTGAGTTGGGGAACGAGCCCCGGCATGGTTGCGCCGATTACGGCTACGATTCCGGATCCTGCGGCAACAAAAGACGAGCAGGAGAGGAAGGGACTCGAACGGGCTCTGGAATACATGGCGTTGAAGCCGGGCACGCCGCTTGCTGACGTCGAAATCGACCGAGTGTTTATCGGCTCATGTACCAACTCCCGCATCGAAGATCTGCGGGCCGCAGCACGCATCGCGGCGGGCTACAAAGTGTCGACACACGTGAGCGCGATGGTGGTTCCGGGGTCGCAGCAGGTGAAGGCGCAGGCGGAGAAAGAAGGCCTGGACCGGGTTTTCAAAGATGCTGGCTTCGATTGGCGCGAGCCGGGATGCTCGATGTGCCTGGGAATGAATCCTGACATTCTTTCGCCGGGAGAGCGCTGTGCCTCAACAAGCAACCGCAACTTCGAAGGCCGGCAGGGACGCGGTGGACGCACGCACCTCGTGTCGCCGGAGATGGCAGCCGCAGCGGCAATTGCCGGCCACTTCGTCGATATTCGCAACTGGCCAGTTCATGAGGAGGTAAAGGCCTGATGGAACCGTTCAAGACACTGACCGCATTGGCCGCTCCGCTCGACCGCGCCAACGTCGATACCGACCAGATCATTCCCAAGCAGTTTCTGAAGCGCATTGAGCGCACGGGATACGGTGACTTTTTGTTTTTCGATTGGCGCCGCACCGCGTCGGGCGATCCCGATCCGAACTTTCCGCTGAACGATCCGCGTTACACGGGCGCGCAGATTCTGATCGCCGGCAAGAATTTTGCCTGTGGATCGAGCCGCGAGCATGCAGCATGGGCGCTGAGCGACTTCGGATTCCGCGTAGTGATTGCACCGACGTTCGCCGACATCTTTTTTTCAAACGCGGGCAAAAACGGGATCGTGCTGGCGCGGCTGACCGAAGAAGAAGTTGCGAAGCTCCTCCATAACGCAAAAGACATTCCGAACTACAAGCTGACCGTTTCGCTTGAAGAGCAGACGGTAACGGATGATCGCGGATTTAAGGCAACCTTCGAAGTTGATCCATTCCGCAAATTTTGCCTGATCGAAGGGCTTGACGACATCGGGTTGACGCTGCGGCATGCCGCGGAACTTGATTCCTACGAAGCGCAACACGACAAAGCCGAATGGCTGAAGGCGAAGTAAAACAGGGGTGTTAGAGCGGTGCTGGCAAAGAGATCGAAGCGATTACTAACTCTGCTGGCGCCGCAAACAACACTAACTCCGCTTAAAGAAGTACTCGACAAAGGAAGCAATGACCATCGAAGGCAAGCGACAGAGTATTCCGTTGACTGAGGGCCCTAGCCGCGCGGCTGCGCGTTCTTATTTGCGTGGGTCTGGATTTGCAAAAGACGATCTCCACAAGCCGATCATCGGCATCGCGAATACGTGGACCGAAATTGGCACCTGCAATGTGCATCTTCGCGAAGTAGCCCAGGCGTTAAAGGAAGGTATTCGCGAGGCGGGCGGAACGCCGATGGAGTTCAACACCATCACCATCCACGATGGCATCACCATGGGAACGCAGGGCATGAAGGCTTCCCTGGTATCGCGCGAAGTGATCGCGGATTCCATCGAGCTGGTTGCGCGCGGAAATCTCTTTGACGGGCTCGTGGGCATCGGCGGCTGCGACAAGAATATGCCGGGCATCATCCTGGCGCTGTGCCGGCTGGATATTCCGGGGATGATGCTCTACGGCGGGTCCATTGCACCTGGAAAACTAAACGGCGTGGACATCACCATCCAGAACGTATTCGAAGGCATCGGCGCATACGCCGCGGGGAAGATTGACGATGCGGGACTCGAAGCGCTGGAAGCGAATGCATGCCCCGGGGCGGGCGCGTGCGGCGGCCAGTTCACGGCGAACACCATGGCGATGAGCGGCGAGATGCTGGGCATCTCACCCATGCAGCTTTCTGGAGTTCCTGCCACTGATAAAGGGAAGCATGCTGCCACCCGGGAGGCGGGCCGGATGCTGATGGAAGCGGTGCGCGCGAACCGTCGGCCTTCGCAGATCATCACCAAAACCGCGATTAAGAACACAATCGCCAGTGTAGCGGCAAGCGGCGGATCGACGAATGCGGTTCTGCACCTGCTGGCCATTGCGCGAGAGATGGGCATCGAGCTTTCGATCGACGATTTCGATGCGATTTCGAAGAAGACGCCTTTTATTTGCGATCTGGTTCCGGCGGGTAAGTACATGGCTTCGCATTTTCAGGCGGCGGGTGGTTCGCGGCTGCTGGCAAGGCGGCTGATCGACGCCGGTCACGCGGATGGCTCAACGCTGACCATCAGCGGGCGAACTCTGGCTGAAGAAGCCGCGCTGGCAGAAGAAACTCCGGGGCAGGTAGTAATCAAAACCTTCGAGCAACCGATCAAGGCGACCGGCGGGCTCGTCATCCTGAAAGGCAACCTCGCGCCTGAAGGCTGCGTAATGAAGATTGCGGCTGCCGATCGCTATGAGCATCGCGGACCGGCACGCGTGTTTGATTCCGAGGAAGAATGCTTTGCAGCGGTGCAGGGCGACAGGATCAAGCCGGGTGACGTGCTGGTGATTCGCTACGAGGGACCAAAGGGCGGCCCGGGTATGCGCGAGATGCTGCAGGTAACGGCGGCGGTAAGCGGGCACCCTGAGTTGAGTTCGACGGTAGCGCTCCTGACCGACGGCCGCTTCAGCGGGGCAACGCGCGGATTCACCGCAGGACACGTCGCTCCGGAAGCATTTGTCGGTGGACCGATCGCCGCCGTGCGCGAGGGCGACATTATCGCTTTCGACATCAAGAACCGCACGCTGAATGTCGAGATCAGTTCGGAGGAGATGGCGAAGCGGCTGAAGGATTTCAAACCGCCGGCGCTGCGCTGGCCAGCGGGGGTGTTTCGTAAGTATGTCGATCGCGTAACGAGCGCATCGCTTGGGGCAACAACGTAGTTACAGTGCACAGTGGGTCAGTGAACAGTAATCAGAAAAAGCTGGAAACTACCAAGGAGAGAAAGATGGGACGCAACGCAAACACGCAGTCCGCTGAGAGCCACTTGACCACGCCGACGCGCCTGACGGGCGCAGAGATTGTGTGGGCAACACTGGTGGGTGAAGGTGTGACCACGGTATTCGGGTACCCGGGCGGTGCAATTCTGCCCGTGTATGACGCGCTGCGCAAGTTTCCCATCCATCACGTTCTCGTCCGGCACGAGCAGGGCGCGGCGCACATGGCTGACGGCTACGCGCGCGCATCCGGCAAGGTGGGTGTGGCCATGGCAACCAGCGGACCGGGCGCGACAAATCTCGTGACCGGCATAGCTACCGCGATGCTTGATTCCATTCCCATGGTATGCATCACCGGCAACGTTTCAAGCAAGGTGCTGGGCACCGATGCTTTCCAGGAAGTAGACATCACGGGCATCACCCTCCCGGTAACGAAGCACAATTTCCTCGTCAACAAGGCCGAGGACATTGCGCACGCGATTCGCTATGCCTTCCAGATTGCACAAAGCGGGCGCCCGGGCCCGGTACTCGTCGACATCACCAAGGATGCGCAGCAAGGCACGGCGATCTTTGACTTTGAATCGGCAAAGCCACGGCCGTATCGTCCGCATCCCATGCTGCGCGTGGAAGAGAGCGGGTTGAAGCATGCGGCTGAACTCATCAAGAATGCGAAGCGGCCGGTGATTCTTGCCGGGCACGGCGTTTCGGAATCCGGCGCGATGGAGCAGATTCAAACGCTGGCAGAGCGCGCGCAGATTCCCGTGGCGTTAACGCTGCTGGGGCTCGGCGCCTTCCCTGCTTCGCATCCGCTGAACCTGGGAATGATGGGGATGCACGGCGAGGCGTGGGTCAACAATGCGATCCAGGAAGCCGATCTGCTGATTGCATGCGGCATGCGCTTCGACGATCGTGTGACCGGGACGCTGAGCACGTATGCGCTGAAGGCCAAGAAGATTCACATCGAAGTCGATCCCGCCGAGGTCAACAAAAACGTAAAGGTCGATGTAGCGCTGGTCGGCGATCTGCGCGCGGTGCTCGAAGAACTGCTGCCGCGCATCGCAGGACGCGATGGATCGGCATGGCTCAAGACCATTGAATCGAGCAAGGGCGCGGTTTCTGTCCGCGACATCAAAAATCTACCGGATTCGGGCCACTTGTATGCCGCCCACGTGATGCACGACCTGTGGCGCATTACCGGCGGTGACGCGATCGTGTCTACCGACGTGGGCCAACACCAGATGTGGGAGGCGCAGTATTTTCACCACGAAACGCCGCGGTCGCTGGTGACTTCAGGCGGGCTTGGCACCATGGGATTCGCGCTGCCGGCGGCAATTGGCGCGAAGATGGCGTGCCCGGACAAGGAAGTATGGGTGATTGCGGGCGATGGCGGATTTCAGATGACAGCTGCAGAGCTCTCCACCATAGTGCAGGAGAAGATCAAGATCAATATCGCCGTCATCAACAATGGATATCTCGGTATGGTGCGGCAGTGGCAGGAGTTCTTCTACGAGAGCAACTACGAAGCCACACCGCTGGTGAGCCCGGACTTTGTGAAGTTGGCCGATGCGCACGGCATTGCGGGCCGGGCGGTAACAACGCGGGTAGAAGTGGCCGATGCGGTGAATGAAGCGCGCAAAGCGACCGGCGCGTTCCTGCTGAATTTCATGGTGGAAAAGGAAGACTCGGTGTACCCGATGATCCCGGCGGGTAGTGCCCTGCACGAAATGATTCGGCGGCCGGGAAAAAATCCGCTGGTAGAGTCTGCGGACGACGAGTAAGCAAGAGATGAGGGCTCAGTGATCAGGGGTCAGACCAGACGGATCATTGAGCCTTCAGTTTGGCTTCAGCGTATCGCTTGCTGCTGTCTGAACCCTGACCCCTCGAAAGGCTTTTATATGTTGCACACATTCGTAGCGTATGTTGAAGATTTGCCCGGCGTGCTGACGCGCGTGGCTTCGCTGTTTCGGCGGTTGAACATCAACATCAGTTCGCTCACCGTGGGACGTAGCGAACGGGTCGGGCTATCACGGCTGACGCTTGTTTGCGAAGCCTCCGAACAGGCTGGGCATCGCATTCGCGCCAGCCTCTTCAAGCTCGAAAACGTGGTGGACGTGGACGACATTGCCAAGGCGCCGAACGTGACGCGCGAGTTGGCGCTGATCAAGGTCGCGGCATCGCCTCGCAATCGCGCTCAGATCTTCGACCTCGTTGAAGTATTTCGCGCACGCATTGTCGATCTGACCTCTGAATCGTTGATGATCGAAATGACTGGCGTGGAGAGCAAGATCGAAGGCCTGATCGAGGTCCTTCGCGAGGACGATGGCCGGATTCTTGAAATCTGCCGGAGCGGCAAAATGACGATGCGCCGCGGGCATCATACGTCAAGCGTGCTGAAGGCGATGGGCAAAGCGCCGGATGAGAGTCCGCTGCCCGAGGACGCGATAGAAGACGCGGCTGAAGAAAGCGCGGACATCGAGCCGGCATAGCCTTTCACATTCAACTGCCAGATGCAGGGTTGCATTGGTATTCTCACCTGGAAGGATCGAATCATGGACGGAGACAGCAAGGCCTGTCCGGTTTGCGGAGAAACCATCAAGGCCGCGGCCATCAAGTGCCGTTTTTGCAATACCGATCTCACCAACTACGCAGCCCAGAAGGACGTGGAAGCTGAACGCGATCTGTTCGTGGGCCATCCGGCGTTGGTCTATACCGTCGGCCAGTTGACGCCGTTTCTCATCGTGGCCGTGATAACGGCGGCAATCGGCTACGCCATGGAAAAGCAATATATTGCGCAATCCGACGAATACAGCCTTTACCTGTGCCTGTTTTTTCTCGTCGCATGCGCTCTGATTTGTCTCGCGTACTTCATCAAGAGCCGGCGAGTGTTCTATAGGATCACCACCCAGCGCATCAAACTCGAGCGCGGAATTCTTTCCAAGGTGCAGGAGTCCCTGGAACTCTTCCGCATCGATCACTTTGAACTGCGCAAGCCCATCGGCAGCCGGCTTCTGGGCCAGGCGTCACTGCATATCTTCTCTACAGACGCCGAACTTGAGAATTTTTCGATTTATGGCGTGTCTCATTTGGAGGCGCTCGCCGATGAGCTGCGCGAGTGCCAGCTTCGTGAACGGACGCGCCGCAGCACGACCACATTCTTAAGGGCGTAACGTAACCCCGACAAAATCTCAAAACCGGTAAGCAAAGGAAAAAACAAGATCATCATGGCTAAGACTTATTACGATCACGACGCCGACCTTTCCCTCATTCAAGCAAAGAAGGTGGCCATCATCGGCTACGGCTCCCAGGGGCACGCCCATGCTCTTAACCTCAAGGATTCCGGCGTCGAGGTAAAAGTGGGCCTCCCTACAAACTCAAAGTCCATCGCCAAGGCGCAGAAGGCCGGTCTTGAAGTCGGCAGCGTGCCGGAAGTGACCAAGTGGGCTGACGTGGTGATGGTGCTGGTTCCGGATCAGACGGCGGCCAAATTGTATGCCGAAGAGATCGCGCCGAATCTCAGCGCCGGAAAGATGCTGCTGTTTGCGCATGGTTTCAACATTCATTTCAAGACCATTACTCCGGCGGCAGGCGTCGACGTAGGCATGGCCGCGCCCAAGGGACCTGGCCATCGCGTCCGCGAAGTCTTTACCGAGGGCGGCGGCATTCCCGGATTGATTGCGGTCCACCAGGACGCAACAGGCAAGGCTCACGCGCTGAATCTCAGCTATCTCAAGGGCATTGGCTGCACGCGCGCCGGGGTGCTGGAGACCACGTTCAAGGAGGAGACCGAAACCGATCTCTTCGGCGAGCAGGCTGTCCTGTGCGGCGGCGTGAGCGCGCTCATCAAGGCGGGATACGAGACGCTGGTCGAAGCCGGCTATCAGCCGGAGAGCGCCTACTTCGAGGTGCTGCACGAACTCAAGCTCATCGTCGATCTCATCTATCGCGGCGGCCTGGCTTATATGCGCTACTCCATCTCCGACACCGCGGAGTGGGGCGATTATGTCAGCGGGCCGCGCGTGATCAATGAGGAAAGCCGCAAGGCGATGAAGGCTATTCTTACCGAGATTCAGAATGGCGCATTTGCCAAGCGCTTTCTCGCCGACCAGAACTCGGGTCGCAAGGAGTTCATGGCGTTCCGCGAAGCGGAAGCCAAGCACCCCGTCGAAATCGTCGGCAAGAAACTGCGTGCAAGCATGCCCTTTCTCGATCCGGTGACGGTGGAGGAAGTGGCGAAGACCCGGTGAAACAGCCTCTAGCTTTTAGCCACTAGTTATTAGCTTCGGCCCTGCAGATGCTCGACTCAGCAGATTGAGTCAAGCTTTTGCAGGGTCTTCGCATTTGTTTGCACTTGGATTCATTTTGAAATTCCGAATTCAACCGTTTCAAGTTTCCGCACGCCGAAGCACCACGCGAAGGCGCCTCCCAACGTGATGACGGCTGCGACGGCGAAGGCCGATGCGAAGTGACCGGTCCAGTCAACGAGGAAGCCGGTGAGCGCCGGTCCCGTAACTCCAGCCATGTTGGCGATTCCGTTTTGCAGGCCGACCCATCGGCCGGCTGCATGCGGACCGGCAAGCGTTTGCGCAAATGCGAATGTGCCGGCATTGGCGGTGCCACAGCCTACGGCGCACGCGATGAGGCACGCAAGATAGGTGTGCTCTCCGGCAACCGCGCATCCCACCAGCGATACAGCAGCGACCGAAAATCCAAGAGCCATGGCCCATTTGCGCGCAATGGTCGGACTGGCTCCGCGACGAATGCACATGTCCGTTATCGTACCGGTGGCGACAGAGCACAGCGAATCAACTACCCACAGCGCGCCCGCTGCGACCGACATTTCAGCCATGGAGAGATGCCGCTCGTGCACGAGGTAGTACGGCAGCCAGCTCATCAAAAAATAGACAAGATAATTCGCGCAGAAATGTCCCGAAGCCGCTCCCCAGAATGCCCGCTTGCGCAGTATGGCGGAAAATGCGGGCGCGCCCGCGTCAGCATGGACCGCGAAGTGCGCTTCCGGCGCTTTCCAGCGCGACCACGCCGGCAGCCACAGCAGACTCACAACGCCAATTGCAACGAAGGCGGAGCGCCAGCCGTAGGCAGCCATCAGGAGTCCGCCGCCGAATGTACCGACGGCAGAGCCCCAGCGCATCGAGGCATTCATGAGCCCGTTGGCGAATCCGCGGGCATGCTCCGGCAGATGTTGTGCCATGACCTTTGAGCTGGCGGGGAACATGACAGACTCGCCTACGCCCAACAGCAGGCGCATGGTGAGCAGCGTAGCAAACCCCATGGCCGCGCCAGTGAGCACTGTTGCCAGCGACCACACCAGGAATCCAAGCGCCATCATTCGATTCGCGCCCCAGCGATCCACGAAGAGGCCCATGGCGAATTGCAGAGCGGTGTAGGTCCAGAAGAACGCCGAGAGCAACACCCCGAGTTGCGACGCCGTCATGCCCCATTCGATTTTCAACAGTGGCGTGGCCAGCGCGAGATTGCCGCGATCGACATAGTTAATGAGCACCGCCAGCACCAGCAACACGAGCGTAGGCGCAAACCTGCGCAGCGCCGGGTGGTCGCTGTCCATCCCATTCGTGGGCCAAAGGGTCACAGGTCAGCAGTGTACCGTCTGAAGCCAGTGATCCGTGTTCAGAAATCCGGTGGCGGGCTCCGCGGTCAATTGCGGATAACCGTATTCACAGAGTGCCGTGACACAGCCGGGGTGATGGCGCGGCCTTAGGTTTGGCTGTACTATCGGTTCAACTTCCCTCGGAGGACGAAACCCCCGATGCTTGCGCCGTCATGCTTCACCGCATGGTTCAGACAAGCGATATTGGTGACTTGGCTGGGGCTGGCCCTGGTCTCACCGGCGCACGCAGTCGGTCCGTCGCCTCTCACGCTTCGAGGACTGGGACGCACATCCCTGCCGGTCGATGGCGTATGGCAGTTTCACGAAGGCGACGATCTTGCGTGGGCCGCCCCTGCCTTCGATGATTCTGGTTGGCAGCCGATTGAAACCGGCCGAACCTGGGAAGAGCAGGGTCATCGAGGCCTCACGGGATTCGCATGGTATCGCAAACGGCTGGAATTGCCGGCGGGCGAAACCGCTGACTACACCCTCGCGCTCTATCTGCCCAACGTAGACAGCGCATGCGATGTCTACTGGAACGGTGTGAAGACCGGCAGTTTCGGAAAATTGCCGCCACACCCGGTTTGGTATGGATTGGGCGGCAACAATGGCCGGGTCGTTGTGCTCGGTCCTCCACAATCCGGCGAATTGGCGATCCGCGTATGGAAGGCGCCCATCGTTTTTCTGAACGCTCCCAACGAAGGCGGACTGGTCGCGGTTCCGCGGATTGGGAGCACCGAGGCAATGGAAAGCCTGCTGAGCGAGTCGCTCTTTCGGCGCGTTCAACAGGGCCAGTTCTCCTTATCCGTGGCGCGCACCTGCGCCGTCGTCGGCCTGATGGCCTTAATGCTCTACCTGCGCAATCGCAAGCAGACCATGCTGTTGTGGCTGTCGCTCGCGATGATGATGCCGCTGGCACGAAATCTTCTTCTCGAATCTCCGGTGCCGTATTCGTTTGGCGTGAGCTATACCTTTGTGGGTCCGCTCGCCGCTGTCAAGGACATCGCGCTTTGGTTTCTGCTCATCGCTCTTTTGGGCCTCGAGCAACGCAAGCGGCTGGTGCGATGGACATGGATCATCGGATTGACCGCGATTGGGCTGGACCTGATCGATCCCGTCTGTCTGATGCTGAACTGGACTACGTGGCCCCCGGGTCGCTTCCTCATTATCGATGTGGTTTCTTCGATACCTGCAATCTACATGGAGCTCTGGGGCCTGGCGATTGTTTTCGCGGCGCTTGGCAAGAGGCTGGATGCCGCGCGCTGGATGCTGGCATTGGCGGCGCTGCTGAGCGATCTGCTGACGGCGATGCAGGACACGACGGGGCTGGGAGTGCGGTGGACTCACTGGTCGCTTGCTGAAAAGCTGCACGCCACGCTCTTCACCATCGATGGATCTGCTATTAATGCCCAGGCGATCGTGAATACGTGCCTGCTGGTTTCGATCCTTTACGCCGCCTGGCGGTATAGCGTCGAGCAGAATCAACGGCAAATCGCCCTGGAGCAGGAGTACCGCAGTGCGCAGGAGTTGCAGCAGGTTCTGGTTCCGGAGAAGCCGCCGGCAATCCCGGGACTTGTGTTGACTTGCGCGTATCGTCCGGCACAGGAGGTCGGAGGCGATTTTTACCAGGTAATTCCGTTACAAGATGAAACGGCGCTGCTGGTGATTGGCGACGTCAGCGGCAAGGGATTGCACGCGGCGATGACGGTGGCCCTGATTGTAGGCGCGATCCGGAGCACGGTGGAGATAACGGATGACCCCGCGGCTATTTTGTCCGCTCTGAATCGACGCCTTCATGGACGGCTGCAACGAGGATTTGCGACGTGCCTGGTGCTGAAGATGGAGAGAGGCGGAGCATGTGTTCTGGCAAATGCCGGACACTTGCCACCTTACCTGAATGGGATAGAAATTCAGTTGCCGCCCGAATTGCCGCTGGGCATTGTGGCGGAGACAAAGTTTGACACCGTGCGGATCTTGTTAAGTCCGGGAGATTCCCTGACACTCTACACCGATGGCCTTCTTGAGGCGCGCAATCAGGCGGGCGAACTGTTCGGCTTTGGGCGCATCGCAGAGCTGCTCACCACCACCGGCAATGCGGAAAAGATTGCGGACGCTGCTCAGCAATTCGGCCAGGACGACGATATCACGGTCCTCACGCTTGCCGTGGCTCCTGTCGGAGTACTGCATGCTTAAGCTGG
>Ga0210386_10003423_pt1 | contig 13322 bp, 19 predicted proteins | sample IncBWH32OmetaG_FD_160091 | JGI IMG/M metagenome (GOLD analysis project Ga0210386, IMG submission 160091) | Forest soil microbial communities from Barre Woods Harvard Forest LTER site, Petersham, Massachusetts, United States - Inc-BW-H-32-O ... | reverse complement strand
GCCCAATCAGGCCGCCAGCGCCATGGCCGCGCCCGAACCCCGGCAGACTACCCCGTAACACAAAGCTGTAAGCAGTAAGCACAAAGCACAAAAGGGCAAAGCTATGAACGCGGTCGAGGCCGGGCGGAAGGGTGGGAAATCGAAAGCAGCCGCCAAGCTGGCAGCGATAAAAAGGAACGGTTTTCAGCGCGTGAAACCTGAGCCAGTTCCGCAGCAGCGCCGTGCACCAATTTTGATAGCAGCAACCAAGGAGAAAAACAGTGGCAAAAACCAGTAAGAAAAAAGCAAGCAAGCGCGTCCAGTGGCGCAAGGGAACTTGGGCACAGAAAAACGGTGCAGAATCCGTGCGGCTGTTCAAGGCCGGAAAGACCGTCCGGGAAATCGCGCAATATTTTGGCGACCGCACGAAGAAAAATCGTGTGCGTTCTGCCCTTACCTTTGCGGGCGTTTACAAAAGCAAGTGAGCCGGGCGCACCAAATCGACGAAAAGAAGTTCGCAATTATGGTGGCCGAACTGTGGCGATTGCGGCAGGAAAGAACCGCCATGCTTTCGCGCACCAGCGGGCCGCCACTTGACGAACTGATTAGCGTCACGAACAAGATTCAGGCCGTGTGCGCCGCGCTGGCGACCTGAATGCGTAACAGCCGCGTGGCACAGTGCGCCATGGAACCGGTCAAAGGCCGGTTGTAAGGGAAACCAACATGAACCTACGAGTAAAAAGAACCAACCGCCCCTTCTTTGACGTTAGCCCTGAACTGGCCACAATCCTGCTCGAAATGTTTCCCGACCAGATTGAACGCCTGAAGATGTCTTATCAGGAACGTCTTGCGTTGATTGAATCCGATCGCGCCAAGCAGAACCCGAACGCCAACATGGAAGTTACGTTCGCGGTCGAACGTCATCTGGAAACCGAAAAGTGGAACATAGTTCTGCGCTGTGGTTCCGAGGTGCTGTATTTCAACGGCCCGGCGATTCACGCGGCTCCCGCTTTCGGTGGTGGGCAGCGCACGCCGCCTGCCCGTGTGATTCAGGAATACGCGGACATCATTTCACGCCCGAAAGTTGACCCGCTGTGGAAACTAGAAAAACGGCAGCGTGCTCGTTCAGGCGACCTGAACGTGGCTGACAACAGGCGGCCACATACGGAACCGGCGAGTAGGAACACGCACCGGGCATAGTGGGAAGTTTCAGGAGGTTATGGACGGATTGATTGAAGTACGGGATTCAAACGGCGGATATGAAACGCGCCATGGCGTGCGCGTGGAATTTGGGACCGATATGCCCGGCCAAACGCGCAGGCTTCGTGCGCTTGGTTGCCCGGAGCGGTTTATTCCGAAAGTGATTGCAAAGCGCAATGCGCAGCGGAACGCCCCACGGCAAACCGTGCGCCAGATTGACGCGGAAATCGCCCGGCTGCAAAAGAAACTTGCGGCCAAGACCACGCCCGCGCCGCGAACCTTGCAGCAGCGCCTAGACGCCGTGGCCAAGGAAGTGGCCAAGGACGTTGCATTTCTCAATGACTTTTCTGCGAAAGAAAAGCAGGAACGTGCGGACGATGAACTGCGCCAGCGCATGGTGCAAGCGTCCGGCGCGACCGACCGACGAAAGAAATACTACCCGCAGTAAGGAGAACCAACATGAAGCTGACTGACGAACAACGGCAACAGGCCGAAGAACAGCGCGTGAAGACTTTCCGCGACGGGCAAGCAGCGATTGCGAAAGTCAAATCGTTGTGCCCGGATTGGGAAAGCAAGCTGATGGTATTTCGCCGGAAGGACACGGGCGAAATTTTCGCGGCTGGCCACCAAATCGGTTTTGCACGTCTTCAGGACGGCACTGCGGAACTTGTGAACCCGTAGCACGGCAGAAAAATTCAACCGCAGTAAAGGGAGGCAGTTATGGTCGCAGTGTTAACAGGAGCAGGGCTGGACAGCGGACTACAACCAGAAGTTGGCGGCGCTGAAAACTATATGTCGCCGGAATACATCGCCAAGTGGGGTCACGAACCGGCAGTCAGGCAGAAAGTTGAACGCCAGAAAATTGCAACGGCGCAGGCAGACATCAGCGCCGCAATCAAAGCGGCCTATCCGGGCGACAAGCCGGTATCTTTCCGGATGAAAAACACCGGCGTGGTTCTGACGCAGGGCTTGGCCCGGTGACAGCCTGAAGACGGTACCGAAACCGCAGCAAGATTGGGTCCCGCCCAGCGATGGAGCGAATGACAAGTGGGGGGAGACGGTTCTGCATAGCTTTAGTGGTAAGGACGGCGCCAACCCATACGCCGGCGTGACTTTCGACGCGTCAGGCAATTTGTATGACACCACTTTTCCCACCACTGATGGCGTGAGCACAGTCTTCAGGCTCGCACCGGGCGCAAACGGAAAATGGACTCACACTGTAATACATGACCTTCAATGGCGAGGACGGAGCTCAAGCCTACGCTGGCGTGTCTATCGATGGGGAGGGGAGTTTGTACGGCGCGGCAGCAGAAGGTGGCGCTTATGGGGGGAGTGGTCTTTAAGCTGTCACCGCGGACGAATGGCGAGTGGACCGAGAGAATTCTGCATAACTTCAATAGCAAAGACGGGCCTGCGCCCTACGCTAGCCTGATCTTCGACAGGGCGGGGAATTTGTACGGCACTACATCGCTGGGCGGCAACTCCAAGTCTTGCGGTGGCTGCGGCACCGTTTTCAAGCTATCACCGGGAGCGAATGACAAGTGGGTGAAGACGGTGCTGCATTCCTTTAACGGCGACGACGGACAGGGACCCTTTCTTGGCAGCATAATCTTCGGGGCGGCAGGAAATTTGTATGGCGCGACGAACTTCGGCGGCAATCTGACCGCTTGTCAAAACCCCTTTAGCAACGGCTGCGGCGTAGTCTTTGAGGTCCAGCCCTAATTGAGTGTCTGGGGAACTGTTAGAAATGACGGCACACCGTTGGAACTTTGCCACGCGAAAGTTGGGATCAGTTAACTGTTGTAACCAGGTCAGCATGACCGGACTCCGGTCACAACGAAGCATGAAAAGAGGCTCTACGCCAACCCCCTGTTTGCACCTAGCGTGCCCCAGTTCCTCCCGAGCGACGGGCAAAAAAATGTTGTCCAGCAACGGGCTGAACTCAAGAGGCGTATAATTCCTGCCGCCATGACAAGCATCGAAAGCGGCGAGCAGGCCCTATTGCGCATTCTGTCTTCGCACCTCGAAATTACGGAGAAGCTTCTGTTCGATCACATTCAGCTTGCGATCCTGGTGCGTCAGCAGATGCCGCAGGTCGTTGACAACTTCCTAGAGCTTCCAAAACTGGAAGAGCTTCGCACTTCCACCACTCAACTGCGTCAGCGAGTTCAGTCCATGCTTGGTTAGAAATAGAGGGTTGCCCGGATTGCATTGCGGAGCTGAATACCCACCCCGCTTATCCTCTGTCTACGCTTCGCTGTCTACCTCGCGATACCCAGCGCAAGACTCGAGGCCGAGCGGATCGCTATTCCTTTCTCGTAAGGCTCTTTCATCCTCTACTTCATGCCGGTTGTTCCGAAAACACTTACCGGCTGATTGTGTCGGGCGGGGTGGACTCGGAACTCAGCCTGATCTCCACCGAGAAACCGAGATGCCTAAGGCATCGCAAGTGATGGTGAGCACGACGTTCCCGCCGCCGTTGTTTGCGCAATGTTGTCCAGCAACGGGCTGAACTCAAGAGGCGTATAACGGCACAAGCCCGCCCAATTCGCCATCTGTTCAATGGTCGGGAAGGAGTCATCTTCCGGGTCAAATTCCTGATCATCGGCAACACGACGGAACGGACTCCAAGAGCCGCATCAGTTCGGCTGTGTTCTAAGGAGGCTTCTACTCGTTCGATGTGACGTTGTCTCGAAAGCGCACTTCATCACCTAGCTGCTGAACGGAGCCCCAGCACGATTTTTACGGGCTACCCGCAGTCACCGCGATGCCGAACGCTCCTAACGTCCCTTTGATGAAGCTTTGGCTGACGCCGGTGCCATTGAGGTTGGCGCGCCCAATTGTGGTTCCAGTGCCACCGTTCCCCCAGTCCGCCCAGTAGATGTGAGCGCTGTCGACGGCGAGGAACGCAACTTCGCCGTTCAGGCCCTTAATGAAGTTCTGGTTGACGCCGGTGCCGTTGAGCTTCGCCCGACCGATCGCGCCCGTATTAGCGTTGGCCCAGTAGATATACGGACCTTCGATGGCAACTCCAGCTGCTCCCATCGTCGAAATGAAGTTCAGGTTCACGTCGGTGCCGTTAAGGTTGGCCCGCCCGATCGAACTGGTTTTGTAGTTGGCCCAGTAGATGTTCGAGCTGGTGACCACGACTCCGCACACTCCGGTGCCGGTCGCGATGAAGTTCTGGTCCACGCCGGTACCATTGAGCTTCGCGCGACCGATCGAGAGACCTACGTCACCGGCCCAGTAGATATAAGAGGTGTTGACCGTCACCCCGCATGGATTGTGGGCGCCAGTGATGAATTTCTTGTTCACGCCGGTGCCGTTGAGCTTGGCTCGGAGGATCGTGGTCGCTGTTCCTCCGTTGGCACTGGTCCAGTAGATGTACTGGCTATTCACGGTCAATCCTCCACCCCTTACTCCGGGGCTGCCGACCGAGGGTATGAATTTGTTGTTCAGGCCAGTCCCGGTTTTTGTCGCTCGCCCGACAGAGCTACTTCGGTAGTTGGTCCAGTAAATGTACGCTGCGGGAGCCGTCGCGGAGGGCTGACCGGATGAGTCAGGCGACTCAGACACCTGGGCCATAGCGCCGCTTGGGACACAAAAGTTTAGAAGTGTTGCTACCGTGGCGATGCGGTTGAGAAACAATCGCATGGGAACGGCGTTGCGAATGCGATGCATGACATCCTCCCGAAAATTGAACTGGAATCTCCTTTTTGCTTCCAAAAACAGCGGCAATTGTATACCCATTTCGCTTAGTCGCAATATGTGGGCAGATTTTCATCTGCCACGCCCGATTGGATCCGAGAATGTCGCAGCAGATCCGGGAGCGGCAACTGCGTGTTCTTTCCCCGCCGACCGTCCATTATGTTTTCGGCGATGAGCGCACTCAATCCCAAACGCTCATCCAACTCGCGCACCAAAAGCAAACCACTGTCGGAGGTGACGCGAGAACCTTGGAAATCCACTTTCAAATGGGGGTTAAACGAGAACTGAAATGGCTGATTTTGTTTCTCACCGACTGGATCGAGCCTCCGCAGAGTTCGTTTTACTCTCAAAGCCGCATGAATACTGGCGTTGGCGCGATCATACAACCACTTACTCAGAGTTCAAAAAGGAAATTTGGGATTAAACCTGAGTCTTGCGGTCCTGGGTGCTCAAGCTCGGGACCGCTTAAGCTTGCTTTTTGGCAGCTTCAGCCTGGGTTCCAGCAGCCAAAGCGAGGGCGTGAGTATCGTTTCCGCTGTCCTGCATTTCATTCAACGTGCCTTCGGCAGTTGCTGCGTTTCTTTGAGCACATTAATAAACTGCGGCAGTTCGTCAAGGCTGCTCCGCCGTAAGAAAGCGCCAACAGGGGTACGGGTGCACGATAACGCAACCGGACAGTTCTCACAATAGGGTGCCCCCCATAGGCTTAAGCCACAGAAAGGCTCGAAAATCAAGGGTTCTGTGACGTGCACAGCTCGAACGAAGGCCGGTCTCAAGCCACTACCTCTCCAGTACAATCGCAAGCCGAATATCATGCATCAACGTTGTCGGACGCCTCACAGCAGTTCGGCTTGATCGAGTATTCGTTGCTAAGGCGGACAAAAAGCGGACGAAAAACTAACTTGATGAAGACCTGCGTTGAATCAGAAGGGTTTGGAGTTGCTAAGAAACGGTCTGCAAAACCTTTATGCGTCGGTTCGATTCCGACCCGCGCCTCCAATCTTTCGTCGGCGTTACTTCCGCTTGCAGTGGGCGGATTTAGCAGTGTCCCCAAAGAGTTCCTGCGGATTTCTCACGCAGTCTTCAAGAAGAAAGACGTCTTGCCTACTCAGAGGCGATGGAGTTGTCTCGTAGCCTGTGTGAAAGTTGGACGGCGCAAAAAACCGGCCCCGCCCCTCCCCAAACCGTATGGAAAGAACGCGCAGGCCGGCAGACCGCAATGAAATGTGAGTCACCTGGCGCTCACGTCAAAGCCGAGCGACAGGTTTACTCTACTGTCCTAACACAGCATAGGCGGGTAGCGGGTCGCCGCTCATGCCTGCCACCCACTTCCCGTTGTCCTTCGTGCCGCAGTAGGTGGACGGTCCCTTACAATAGGAGGCAATCCGGTGCGATCTCATATCGGTGCTGTTGAAGGCCCATCCACCTTCGAAAACGTCCTTGGCAGTGGTGGTGGCGGCGATCCAATACTGTGTTCCGCCGGTGACCGGTATGCCGGCCTTGTCGTTACCCACGTCGAGTGTGCAGCATGCTCCGTATGTAGGAGGCGCGGTGATATGGAAGGACTTGAGCGGTTTCCCCGGCACGCCAGCGTTGTCTTCACGGATGCTAAGTTCGAACTCGCTGGTTCCGCCGAATGTACCCACCGACGCTTCAATTCTGGTTACAGTGGCATTAGCGGTCGGCGTGAATGGGATGGCTACCCACGTTGTGAAAGGAAAGCCGTTCGATCCCTCTTGGGCAATGGTATTCCCGAAACAGCAGAAGAACGTGCCGAACGGGTAGGTGCTGAGGTTGCCGGAAATTTTTTTGAGACCCGCGTTCGAATTGATGTCCCGTGGCGTAACTGCCGACGGACCTTTGGTTGCAATTGCCATTCTTCCGTTGTTGGTGGTGATGAAATTTTGCTTTGTTCCCAGAGCCAGCGCGGTGACGCCGATGAGCGCCAGCACGGCCAGGCAAAGCAGTAAGCGTGCGAGTGGTGACTTAACCATTTATCTATCTCCTCCGTTTTTAGAGTTGAGTTGGCTGAGGTGAACACCGGAATTCGCAACCTCGGGTGTTGTAGCAACGGAAGTAACTCCCACTGGTCCTATCCGGCGCTGTACATCTGCGAACAGCTCGGCTGTGATAAGGGGCAGGAACGAATGAGCTTCTATCCCGCCCTGCAGCAAAATCATCTCCGTTCCGGGAGATGTCAAACCAACGGTTGGAAAGAGAAACGGATTTTTTCACTCATGAATGTCAGTGTCAAGGAGAATCCGTTTCTGGAGCGGGATTTCAGTGGTACGATGCAAAACTCTGCGTACGATTTGCAAAGTTGTGCGCGCGACGCGACCATTTACAAAACATTACAAAAAATTTCCTGATCGCATTGCTTTCGAGGCAGTGATTATTGTCCGGCCGGAGAAATGAATGCTTCCGGAGGATCGAAAAAACAACGGCGCCAGAAAGCCTGGTCCGAAAGCGTGCCGGCTTTCCATTGCTGGAGACTAGGCAAGGTCGCCGCTATCAACCCGCCATCCTCGGAATCGAAAATGAGCACCACTCCGACCGCGCTCGTTGGAGTTCGCGTGAGCTCGGCATATTCCTTTTCGAACAGGGATTTTGCGAATTCTAACTTCGCGCGCGAACTAGTGTCCGCTGCGCCCAGGTTGGCTCTCTGCACGGTCAGGATCTTGACGGTCTGCCCTCGCAGCGGCTCCCAGGCCCCGGGGAAGGACGCGATTTCTTCGTTCTTTACCTGAAATTGTTCAGTGCTGGGCGGCGCTAGGGCATCTTCAACCTTCGCATCGGATGCGTAGGTGTCCGGCACTTCGAGGCTGGAGCGCCGGATCCATCCGCGGGAGATGCCCGAGATTCGCACGTGAACCCAGTTCGCGTTCAAGTCGAGAATCTCAAACTCGTCCTCCGCGGTGGCGAGAAACAATACTTTGGCGCCTTCGACCGGACTTACCAGAACCGGGGTGCTCGACTTTTTGACTGCAACCAGATTCTTTGGGTGCGCCTGGTTGCGGAGAATTTCCTCCAGACCCTTGGCCTCTTTGGTGAGTTCTTCCATGTGCTTGTCAGCCACCGCCTTCTGCGTAGCTAACGAGGTAGCAATATCCGAGTTGACACCATTCCCCAGTTTGAAAGGTGAGTTAGCAGGTGTTGTGGAAAGCTTCGAGCCCGCCATCGGGGCTGCTGAAGTTCCGGTATTCGGCATTGGCGCAGAGATATTGGGCACAGACACGGCGGCCTTGTTCCTGGGCTGCGAAGGCGCTGAGACCACGGGAGGTGTTGCGGTCCCGGTCGTCGGAGTTCCTGTTGTCGCGGTTGCAGCCCCAGGTGTCGGAGTCCCAGATGATACTTGGCCGCTGAGAGCATCCTGGAGGCGGTCAAGGAGATCGGTCTCGAGGCGACCATTGGAAGGCAGCACCTGGTAGCCGGACCTCGCTGAATCAGGATCCGCGTACCAAGCGGTAATCTTGGCGCTGACTCGCACCAACGCTCCGCCCGAGGGCGTGGAAGTCACTTGTATCGCGCATTGATAAAAGCCGCGCTGGAAGCGGTCCAAGGGACGATCGCCAGGACGCGTGAAACCATCCAGTACCGGCAACCGTCCGGAGGCCGCAGACTGCAGGTCTTTGAGAGCTCTCTCTACCGCAGTCTTCGATTGCACAAACGTTCGCTCGTAGGGAGCACCTTGGGCATGGATCGGGGGAGCCAGCGCGATCGAAAGGGCGAGGCAGCCGAGAAGAAACAATACTCGTGCCGAAACTGTCGTGCGGTGCGTTGGTCTCACGGCAGAGGCTCCAGTTGGTCGCGATGAACCCAACCGTGCTGCCCGTCTTCGGTTTCCACGCCGAACCAGTACGAAGTGGACACGACAATCACAACTTCAGTGCCGGCATCGAGGGGCTTCAAAATCGACGCAGTGTGGAAGGGAGCGGATTTGAGTTGGCCACCCGGGGCTTTAATCACGCGTTCCGCCTGGCGCCGGAGATCCTGGACATGCTGTTCCAAGCTTTGTACGGAATTTTGGGCGGAGGCAAGGGCGAGAGCCTCATGCTCTTCACTCTTGCGTTCGAGTGCCTGCCTGGCTAGTTCTTCCTGCCGGTGTTTTTCGCCCTGCTGCGCCTGACTCTTCTGCAATTCCAAAGCGTCAACGTGATCCTGGATGTCCCTGAACTCGGCGCTTTCCACGCTGCCATCCGAGGGATGAGGGGTGCGGCGAAAATCTTCGACAAAGACCGCGTCGATGCGCAAAATCGTTTTGCCTGCGTCTTTGCTCTGCACGACATAGCGCACCGCCAGCGTGCCTTCGTCCCTGGTTTCCTTGAAATTTGCGGGCGCCAAAACCTTGGTGCGAACCTTGTAAAAAACCGTGCCCGGTTCTTTCCATTCGGGAAACAATGACGAGGACGTGACGGCGTTAGCCTTATCGATGTACTTGTCCTTGTTGTACTCGAAGCTGCCCTGGATGGTTCCGTTGTCGACAATGGCCTCGACCGCCTCTATGACCTCGCGCTCCGGCGCCGCGACTTCCGTGGAGAGGCCCGTGCCGAAATCTTCGTGCTTCTTGTGGTCACGACTATGAACCGGAGCAACGGCAAAGGTTAGGCAGAAAACCCATAGCAGAGCCAGCTTGCGGCCGAGCACGGCGCAGTGGCTTCGAGCGAGTAGATATCCCCTGGCGGGCGTGGAACTGGAAACTCCTGCCCTTTTATCGATTTTCCGCATGCACTCCAACGGCTGGCCCGTGTCTCTCAGTCTTTCGGCGATTGACTAATGCGATCTCTCGGTTTCTAGCTCTCATACTCTCGCCCCCGGTGGACTGTCAACTTCTCGAATTTCGCGTTCTCGAATGTCGCGACAGCCAAAGTCGCGCTCGTGACAAATTCCTGACAATCTTTTTACAAAATATAGACGAAGTTATCACATTCGATTTTGGAGTCAATGGTACCGTCGCTTTCAATACGTTGATTTGAGGCTCACGAGGCATGGATAGAATAACAAGGCGCAAGGGGCAAGCGACGGGGCGGGTGAAGCTTGGTCTGGCTGGAAGCGGGAACGGAACTCGTCCAAAGCGGACGCGGGATGGTGCCGCTAAGAAACAGGCACTCATTCGGGCTGCCCTGGGATTGTTCGCATCCAAGGGTTATGAACTAACGACGACTCGCGAAATTGCCGCGTCGGCCGGCTGTGCGGAAGGCCTCATTCACCGCTACTTCAAGGGCAAGTCTGGCCTGCTCGCGGCCATGATCGAACATCGTGTTTCGAAAGAAGGGTTAGACTTCAGCCAGCAATTGCGGCCAGCTTCCACCCTCGCGGATGAATTTCTGCAACTGGTCGATCGGGAAGTCGAGCGCATGTGGGAAAACCGTGATTTCCTCCGTGTATTCATCCCTCGTGCGATTGTTGATCCTTCCGTGGGAAATCTCATGAATAGGGCACTTATTTCAGGGCGGGCCAAAGCGATCTCCGAGCGTCTGAAGCGTTACGAATCTTGTGTCGCCCTGAAGCAAGAGTCAATCGATGCCCTGGCGCAGGCAGTCGGAATGCTCGGCCTCGTGTTCGGCTTTGTACGGCCTGTGCTGCTCGGGCATGAATTCCCGGGCGCGAAGAAAATGGCGGCCGCGGTCGCCAAAACTCTGATAGCCAACCCTGCGGTTTCCTCAGTGATCTGATCCGTTTTCCTGATTCCGAAGATTCGTTTTTCTCATTTTTCTTGACACTGCTCTAACGAACGTGATAATTAGTGCGTCCACGCGCACTTCACGGGTATTTTTTCGCTGTCTGACTTGTACGTTGTGTCAGGGGGACGAGATGACCGCACCTGCTGTGCTTGTCTTTACCGCAGTACTGCGGAATGGCACCCCTTCGTGTCACCAGGCCAACAAAACCGTTTTCCGCGCGGACTTTAACAGACAAAGTGATTGTTAGATCCGAAAGAATACTCAGCGAATTCGAGTGCCGTCCATTGATTCGCCCGGTAGTTTTGCCTTTGTGATTTTGCGCTTAGGAGGACTAGATGATTTCGCTCCGGAGAAGTCTTGCGGGTAGCTTGCTACTCCTGATTCTTGTCTTTAGCTGCTTCCAGGATGCTCATGCGTTACCCGCGTTCGCTCGCAAGTATGGCTTGCGGTGTTCGGCGTGCCACGAATCCTGGCCGATGCTGAATTACTTTGGACAAAAGTTCAAAGACAACGGCTATCAGCTGATGAATGATCGGGACGCCCCGATTTGGCAGAATCCCTCCTACTGGCCGGTCACCTTCCGTATCACGCCGATCTGGCACCGGGTGAGCACCGGCAAAGTGGCAGTGGACGAAGGGACCGGTCAAAACAATGGCGTGGCGAGGATCGAAAGCTCAGGCTTCGACCTGAGCGGACTCGACTTCCACACCGGCGGCACACTGGAAAAGAATTTCTCGTTTTACGTGCTGCCTTCCTCCGACAACACCGCATCTTTTCACTTTGAGACGGTGATGGGTCGTTTAGACAATGTGTTCGGCAGCTCCTGGCTCAACGTAAAGCTGGGTAAATTCGAACTGGACAACCTCCTTTCCGAAAAGCGCATCCTGACGCTGACCGCTAACGGCGGAATTTATCAGACCTACCACTTCATTCCGGTTGGCGACAACAACATCTTCGGCCAGATCGGAGACAACCAACTCGGCGTCGAGTATATGGGACACTCGATGGACGACCGGACGCGGGTTTCTGCGGCCCTTATCAGTTCGAGCGACGGGAACGTGGGCCTGATCACTGGGGCGAACTCCTATACCGGGTTCTTCACGGCGAGCCAGGCTTTTGACGCGGGCAAATGGGGAGTGGAGCGCATCGGGTTCTACGAAATGGTAGGAGAGGCAGCCACCATGTATCGGACTTCTGCCGGCGTGCCCATTCCTGGTTCGGGACTTGGTAACAAAGGATTCAATCGCATTGGCTTCGTCGGACAATTCTATTTCGGCCCCCACTTTGACCTTCAAGTCGTGACTCAGCATGGCGCGGATAACGCTTGGTTCGGCCAGGGTTATGGGAACGCAACCGACCCAAGCAACGGGACTCCGGCGAACGACCTTCCGAACGCTACGCCGGGAACGGTTCTTCCCGCGACCGCGCGGGCGCCCAGCTGGAACGGCGCCACCTTCGAAGCTCACTACGTATACAGTCCGCAGCTGATCTTCATCGGGCGCTTTGAGTTGGAGCGGATGTCACAACAGGGAACCGTGGGGACTGCGTCCAACCTGGGAAATATCACGACCTATACCATCGGCTATCGCTACAACCCCTTTATGACGAGCCGAGCGGGCTTCGCCTGGCACAACGAATACAACTGGCTGCACCAGGATGGTACCGGCCCTCTACCCGGGCAAAACGTGAACTCGAGCGAATTGTTGATCGGCTTTGACTTCGACTTCTAGAGAGGAACAGCAAATGCGTACAAAATCATTCCTGCGGTGTTCGTTGTTGATGAGCGCGGCTGCTGTTCTCGCGCTTTCCCTGCCCGCAAGAGCGCAACTCACAACCTTGCAACTGCAAGAGTGGCTGAATTCGCCGGCGGCGACCAGCCATATCGGCAATATCACCGGGAACGCCCACGCTGCAGCTATGCCTTATCGTAGGTATTGCGTTGGCTGCCACGGTGAACTGGGCGATGGCAATGGCGAGAATGCGGTGTGGCTTGATCCCAAGCCGCGTGATTTCCAGTTGGCCATATTCAAATGCCGCTCCACACCGACTGGTACCTTGCCCACGGATGAAGACCTTTACGACACCATCGCCCGTGGCCTTGACCGATCCAACATGCCGATCTGGAACACATTCACGAAAGATGAGCGTGCCGATCTAGTGGCATGGATCAAGCACTTCTCTCCCCGCTGGCAGAAAGAGAAAGCAGGCACGCCAATCGAGATTCCTCCGGAGCCCGAGGTGACGCCGGAGCGAGTCAAAGCGGGAGAGGAAGTTTACGGAAGAGTGCAGTGTTGGAAATGCCATGGCGTGCAAGGCATGGCTAATGGTCCCTCCGCCTCAACCCTCACCGATGATCTTGGCCGCCCAATTCTGGCCTACAACTTCACCGATGGATCTCGACCCAAGTGCGGCAGCACGGACCGCGATATCTACAAAATCTTCATGACTGGGCTGGATGGCACACCGATGCCATCATTCTCCGATAACATCAAGCCGGATGAGGCGTGGGACTTGGTGTTCTATCTGCGCACGCTGCAGCCCCACAACGCGTACAACGCCAAGGAAAAGCAGATCGCCAGGCAGTTGGGATTAAAACCGGTTAGTCCACAATAAAATAATCTGAGATCGAGCGAGGTCTTGTTCACAGGAGAGCGTCAATGAAAAAGCAACACTATTCGAAGTTTGCAGCAATACTATCGGGGCTAGTACTCGTCGGCTTCGGGGCGCTAAGCCTCGACCAAAATGTCAGCGCTG
>Ga0210386_10003422_pt1 | contig 13324 bp, 14 predicted proteins | sample IncBWH32OmetaG_FD_160091 | JGI IMG/M metagenome (GOLD analysis project Ga0210386, IMG submission 160091) | Forest soil microbial communities from Barre Woods Harvard Forest LTER site, Petersham, Massachusetts, United States - Inc-BW-H-32-O ... | reverse complement strand
GTACTCCCACCGCCCGCCGTGACTGCGGGCCCGCGGCGTCCGGTATCCCGTCCGGCGGCCCTGCTCGCTGCCAGCGGGCTGGTCGCGGTGGTCCTGCTGCTGCCGCTGGTCTTCCTGCTCGTCGAGGCGAGCGGAGCCGGGGCCGCGGACGTGGCCCGCCTGATCTTCCGCCCGCTGACCTGGACGCTGCTGTGGAACACGGTCCGGCTCACCGTGGCCGTCACCATCGCCTGCGCGGTCATCGGCACCGCGGCCGCCTGGTGCGTGGAGCGCACCGACCTGCCCGGCCGCCGGGTCTGGGCCGTGCTGTTCGTCGTCCCGCTGGCCATCCCGGACTTCGTGGTCAGCTTCGGCTGGCATTCACTGTGGAACTGGGCCCACGGCTTCACCGGCGCCCTCATCGTGATGACGCTGGCCGTGTACCCGCTGGTGTACCTGCCGGTGGCGGCCAGCCTGCGTAGCGCCGACCCCGGCCAGGAGGAGGTCGCACGCAGCCTCGGCTCGGGCCGCCTGCGCACATTCGCCCGGATCACCCTCGGTCAGGCCCGCGGGGCCATCGCCGGAGGTTGCCTGCTGGTGGCGCTGGTCCTGCTGGCCGAGTACGGCGCGTTCGAGATCCTGGGATATCAGACCTTCACCACCGAGATCTTCGCCGAGTTCAACAGCTTCAGCTTCGCCGCCTCATGCGCGCTGTCCCTGGTCCTGGTGGTGCTCAGCCTGCTCGTCCTGGCTGGCGAGGGCCTGCTCCGCAGCGGACGCGGCGGACGCGGCGGCCGGGTAGCCAGGTCCGGCCCGATGACCCAGCGCGTCAGCCCGCCGCACCGGCTGGGCCGGGCGCGCTGGCCGGTCCTGGCCGCGGCGACAGCCCTGGTCCTGCTGGCGCTGGGCCTGCCGATCGCGTCCACGCTGTACTGGATGGCCGACGGCTTGCCCCCGGCGCTCTCCGGCGGGGCCAACGTGTCGCTGCTCAGCGCGGCCGGGCACACCGCCCTGTACGGCGTGGCCGCCGGGGTGATCGCGACCGCGGCGGCCTTCCCGGTGGCGCTGCTGGCCATCCGGCACGGCGGCCGCCTGCGGCACCTGCTCGAGCGCAGCACCTACCTCGTCCTGGGCATGCCCGGCGTGGTGGTCGCGTTCGCCCTGTCCTACTTCACCGAGAAGTACACGGCAGGGGTGGGCTACGGCACCTCGCTGCTGCTGATCGCCTGCTACGCGATCATGTTCTTCCCGCTGGGGCTGACCGGGGTCAAGGCCTCGCTGGCGCGCGCACCCGTCGCCCTGGACGAAGTAGCCCGGTCCCTGGGCCAGTCCCGGCTGCGGGTGCTGGTGCGGGTGACGGCCCGGCTGACCGCTCCCGGCCTGGCCGCCGCGTTCTGCCTGGTCTTCCTCTCCGTGGTGACCGAACTCACCGCCACCTTGCTCCTCATCCCCACCGGAGCGCAGACGCTGGCCACGCAGTTCTGGTCGTATGAGTCCAACCTGTCCTACAGCCAGGCCGCGCCGTTCGCCCTGGTCATGATCGTCGTGGCGGCCGTGCCGAGCTATGTGCTCGGCCGTTTCTTCGATCGCCCGACCCAACGGCAGGGATGAGTACATGCGGCACGTTACGGTTTGCGGCCTGGCCAAGGCGTTCGGCGATCACCCGGTTCTGACCGGGGTCGATCTGGAGATCCCGGCCGGGTCGCTGACGGCCATCCTCGGGCCTTCCGGCAGCGGCAAGACCACGTTGCTGCGGCTGCTGGCCGGGTTCGAGCGGGCCGACGCCGGCACGATCACGATCGGCGACGTCCTGGCCGAGGGGCCCGGGGTTCACCTCCCGCCGGAGCGCCGCCGCATCGGCTACGTGCCACAGGAAGGCAGCCTGTTCCCGCACCTGTCCGTCGAGGCCAACGTCGGCTTCGGCCTGCCGGCCAGGGAGCGGCGCGGCCACCGTGTCGGCGCCCTGCTGGAGACAGTAGGCCTGGGTGGTCTGGGCCGGCGGTACCCGCATCAGCTGTCCGGCGGCCAGCAGCAGCGGGTCGCGCTGGCCCGCGCCCTGGCCATCGAGCCGGCCGTGGTGCTGCTCGACGAGCCGTTCGCCTCGCTCGATGCGCACCTGCGGGCCACCGTCCGTGCCGACGTCCAGCGGATCTTCCGCCAGGCCGGCACCACCGCCATCTTGGTGACCCACGACCAGGACGAGGCCCTGTCGGTCGCCGACCGGGTTGCGGCTTTGCGCGACGGGACGATCGCCCAGTACGCCAGTCCCGAGGATTTGTACCGCCGCCCGGCCGACGCCAGGCTGGCCAGCTTCGTGGGCGAGGCTAACCTGCTCGAGGGCGTGCTGGCCGGCGGCACGGTCAAGACCCTGCTGGGCGAACTGCCGGTCGATCCTGCGGTCACGGCGCAGGCGGGCCAGGTCACGGTGCTGATCCGCCCGGAGCAGATAGAAATCCGGCCGAACGGGCCCGGCCTTTCCGCCTCCGTGACCTCCTACGGCTACCACGGGCACGACGCCGTCCTGAAGGTCCAGCCCGAGCCGCGGGACGGCGGCCCGCTGCTGATCGTCCGCATCCCCGGCAGCGGCGAACCGGTCTGGCCGCCCGGCTCCGCGGTGCGGCTGCGCGCGGTCGGGCCGGTGTTCGCCTGGCCTGAGCAATTGCCCGGGCCGATTGCCTGCGGCGCCCGTAGCTGAGAAGCTTGGCGCGTCATCGGCGCCGGCCCGACGGGAGAGTGAAGGCAGTGCGTGCCCGCCTCAAGGTTCGCGCGTCCGGTTTGGCCGCTACCGTCATCCTGGCCATCGGTGCCACACTGGCGCTGGCCCCAGCCGCCTCCGCGTCCAGTGGGCCCGGCTACGTGAGCGCCCGGTCGGCCGCGATCGAGAACGCGGCCACCGGCCAGGTGCTGTGGAAGCGAGAGCTGAATACCGAACGGCCCATGGGCAGCATCACTAAGGTCATGACCGCACTGGTCGTGATCGACGCGGGCAACCTGAACCGCACGATCACCGTGCCGTATGCGGCACTGTCCTACGTGAGCGAGTACGACGCCAGCAGCGCCGGCCTGGCGCCGGGGGACAAGCTCACCGCCCGCCAGCTGCTGTACGCGCTGATGCTGCCGTCGGGCTGCGACGCCGCCTACGTCCTGGCCAAGGCCTATGGCCCGGGCCTGACCGGTTTCGTGGCGAAGATGAACGCCACCGCGAAGAAGCTGGGCATGACCCGCACCCACTTCGCGAACTTCGACGGGCTGCCCTGGCCAGGGGAATACTCGACCTACTCCACCGCGGCCAGCCTGCTCAAGCTCGGCCGGGCGGCGATGAAATCGCCGGTCTTCCGGGCCATCGCGGGCAAGCGGACCTACCGGCTCGCGGCCGGGTCCGGCCACCACGGCTACGTCTGGCACAACCTCGACCCGCTGCTCGGCGTCTATCACGGCGCGACCGGCATCAAGACCGGCTTCACCCTGGCCGCCGGGCACTGCCTGCTGTTCGCCGCGACCAGGGGAGGCCGTTCGCTGATCGGCGTCACCCTGGACAGCACGGGCGTCGGCACCACCGTCAACGGCACCGACGCCACCCGCCTGCTCAACTGGGCCTTCAGCACTTAGGGTCGTTGTCATGGCCCAGTTCTTCCGCTACGCCGTGGACAAGCGCCTCACGCCGTTCTGGCTGCCGTTCGGTTTCCGTGCCAGCCTGGACGGTGTCACCGTCGCCGAGGACGGAACCTTCCTGGCCACCTTCGGCTTCCTCAAGCTGGAGACGACCACTGGCAACATCGACCAGGCCCACATCACCCGTGACTACCGCTGGTGGGCGGGAGGTGCCCGGCTGTCCATGGCCGACCATGGCCTGACCTTCGGGACGAACCGCGCCGCCGGGGTGTGTGTGCACTTCCGCAAGCCAGTGCCCTCGCCGCTGCGCCGCAAGGGGCATCCGGCCCTCACCGTCACCGTGGCCGACCTCGACGGCCTGGTCCGCAGCCTCGAGCCCGAGGTATCCGGCTAGCGCCGCCTCGCCTGCGGGTGCGGCGGTCCGCACCACGGAAATCAGCTAGCTTTGCGTTAAACGTGAACCACGTTTTATTATTTCGTGGGGAGCGAAACCGCGAGAGTCCGGCTAAAGCGAGGCGGCATATGGCTGAGCGTGCAGAGCCTGCGGCTTGCGAGGCCTGCGGACGTCAGCTGCCACAACAACAAGGAAAAGGCCGCCGGCGGCGGTACTGTGATGCGCGCTGCCGGGATGCGGCGCGCCGGGAACGGGTGCGTGCCGACCGCGGCAGAGCCGAACGTTTTAAGGGTTCGTTGACAGTCGGCGGTCGTCAGGATTATCTTGACAACGCAGATAGCGCATCCGGTCCGGCTAGTTCCGTGGCCAGCCGGGTCCGCGGCACGGTTGAGCACCTGATGGCGGAATTCGAGCGAGCCGGCTCGCCGACTGCGGCCGTGGCGGCGGCCCGGGAACTGTCCGCGGCCGCGGACGCGGCCCTGCAGGCGGCGATTGACCGCGCCCGGGACGCCGGCCATAGCTGGAGGGAAATCGGTGATGTTCTCGGCACCACCCGGCAGGCCGCGTTCCAGCGATTCGGGCACCCGATCGACCCTCGTACCGGAACACCGATGAGCCGGGAAGTCATAGCCGGGGCGGCGGATCGCGCGATTCAGATCTTTATCTGGCACACCGAAGGCCGCTGGGCCGAGATATGCGAGCAGCTTGATGACAACATCAGCAACCTGCTCACCCCCGACGTCATGGCCAGCGCCTGGGCTCGCAACGCTGGCATGATCGGCCGTCTCGAGCGTATGGGCGAGCCGTTCCCGCACCGGGCAGGCGATGACACCGTGGTCGAGATCCCGCTGTTCTTCGAAGCCGCGGATGCCGTTGGGATAGTCCGATTCGACCCGGATGGCCGGGTCGCTGGGCTGGCCATCCGGCCAGCGCCCGCGAACCCCCCGCCGCGGACGGAGCCGCTGAAATGAGCGTGACGCTCCTGGTGATCGAGGGCGTGCTGCTGCTCGCGATGATTGGCGTGGCCCTGTTTGGCGCCTCCGCGCTGCCGCCAGGCGCACAGGTGCCGATACATTTCGGGCCCGCCGCATACAGCGACTGGGTGCCGAAGGGCGTCGGTCTCCTGGTGTGGCCCGCGGGTGGCGCCGCGGTCTACGTCGCACTGGCCCTGCACGCTCGGGGTCATCAGGCCGGTGGCGGGTCCGGCCTGCCGGTCGGCCTGACGATCGCGCTCGTGGTGATCCTGGTCACCCAGGTGGGCGCGCTCAAGGTCGCTATCGGCCGCAGTCGCCGCGAGTCGTAACCCGGTGCCGATGGCAGAAAAGGTGGGGTATTCGTCGTTGCGGTCATGACCCGCGTACGCCCACACTGGGCTCGTGCGCACCGTGCTGATGGTCCTGTTCGATCAGGTGCAGGCGCTGGACGTGACCGGGCCGCTTGAGGTGTTCGCGGGGGCTAACACCTGGCGGGCCGGGCGCGGTGCCGCGCCCGAGTACGAGATCCGCACCGCGAGCCTGGGCGGCCGGAGCGTGCGGACCTCGAGCGGCCTGCGGCTCGCGCCCGACACGGACCTGCTCGAGCTCACCGGCCGCGGCCCGGACGTGCTCATCGTGCCCGGGGGAGAGGGGTCCCGCGGGGCCGCCCCGGATCTCGTCGGCTGGCTCCGGGAACGCGCACCCCAGGCCACGCGCCTGGTGTCGGTCTGCACCGGCGCGTTCCTGCTGGCCGAGGCCGGCCTGCTCGACGGCCGCCGGGTGACCACCCACTGGGCCTACTGCGACTCGCTGGCCGCCCGGTACCCTCACCTGACCGTCGACCCTGATCCGATCTACGTGCGCGACGGCCGTGTCACCACCTCGGCCGGGGTGACGGCCGGCATCGATCTCGCCCTGGCCCTGGTCGAAGCCGACCTCGGCCGTGACGTGGCCCTGGAGATCGCCCGCCACCTCGTGGTCTTCCTGCGCCGCCCGGGCAACCAGGCCCAGTTCAGTGCCCAGCTGGCCGGCCAGGTCGCGAACCGCGAGCCACTGCGCGACGTGCAGCGCTGGATCGCCGATCACCCGGCCGCGGACCTGTCGGTCGAGACCCTGGCCAGGAAGGCCAGCCTGTCCCCGCGGCAATTCGCCCGGGCCTTCGCGGCTGAAGTCGGCATGCCGCCGGGCCGTTACGTCGACCGGGTGCGGCTCGAGGCGGCCCGGCGCCGTCTGGAAGACACCACCGACGGGGTGGAACAGACCGCCCGTTCCTGCGGCTACGGCACTCCCGAGGCCATGCGCCGCGCCTTCATCCGCGCCCTGGGCGTCAGCCCGGGCGAGTACCGCCGCCGCTTCCGGCCCGCCCAGAGCGCCTGAAGCTACCACCGAGGAGTGTCATGCAAATCGCCATTTTGCTGTTCGACCGGTTCACCGTCCTGGACGCGATCGGGCCCTATCAGGTCCTGTCCGGCCTGCCCGGTGCCGACGTGGTCTTCGTGGCTGACGAGCCCGGCCCCGTCGCCGACGAGCCCGGCCACCTGGTGCTGTCCGCCCGGGCCACGCTGGCCGACGTACCACGGCCCGATGTCATCGTGGTCCCCGGCGGCCCGGGCCAGAGCGGCCAGATGCAGGACGGCCCTGTCCACCGGTGGCTCCGGGACGCCGACCAGACCAGCACGTGGACCACCTCGGTCTGCACCGGCTCGCTCATCCTGGCCGCCGCCGGCCTGCTGACCGGCCGCCGGGCCACCTCGCACTGGCTGGCCCTGGACGAGCTCGGCCGTCTCGGCGCGACCCCGGTCAGCGAACGCGTGGTTACCGACGGGAAGTACGTGACTGCCGCGGGCGTGTCGTCGGGCATCGACATGGGCCTGACCCTGGCCGGGCGGATGGCCGGAGACCAGGTGGCCCAGTCCATCCAGCTCATGATCGAATACGACCCGCAGCCGCCCTACGACGCGGGCTCTCCGGACCGGGCCCCGGCCGAAATTGTCACCGCCTTGCGTTCCCGCAGCCGCTTCCTGCTCAGCGGGCGCCGCTAGATGCGGCCGGCCGCTTGTGCTCAGCGGGTACCTTCCACGTCCTGCAGCTGGGCGGTGTCGATGTACTGCTGGAAGCTGGTGACCTTGCCGTTGCGGATCTTCCACACGTGACAGACCTGCGCGTTGAGCTTGCGGCCGGTCGCCTTGAAGATCCCGGTGTAGCGGGCCTCGACCACGACCGCGTCACCGGCGTCGTGGAACGTCCACGGGTGAACCGTGAAACCATCCCATTCGCTGGCCAGCCTCATGAACAGGTTTTTCACCACGGCGTCCGGACCATGCCAGGGCTGGCCGTCCGCCTGGTACGGATTTCCCTCCGCCTCGCGCCACTCGATATCCAGGTCCATCACGTCGAGCACGAAGGGCACGTCGCCCCGGTGCAGTCCCTCGTACAGGTCGCGTATCAGCTGCACATTGCTCATGGCCGGCTCTCTGTCTGCCCGCCGGGCAGCCCCTTTGAGACAACTCGTCAAGACGGACTGTACCCCGGCGCCTCAGGCCTGGCCGGTGACGGCCCATGCGGTCGCGCTCACCTCGAACGGGCCGGAGGGCAGCCGCTGCTGGCAACGCTGCCGGAGCGCGGCGCGGGCGTCCGGCGCGAGAGCGGCCAGGTAGTCCCCGGCCGGCCCGACGCCGAGGGTGTAGGGCTCCCACCATTGCCCGAAACTGTCAAAACGGGCCTGGACGGTGAGCGCCTCCGTTCGCGTCACGTCCAGCCCGGCCTGCCCGAAGAGCTGGGACAGCGCACCCTCGCGCACGCCAGCCAGGCCCGATTCGTCGTCTGCGCCCGGATCAAGCTCGCGCGCCGCGGCCCAGAACGCGGCCACCGGACCGCGGCCGCCGGCGTGGTCCCACACGCAGGCAGCGACCACGCCACCGGGCCCCGTCACCCGGCCCATCTCCCGCAGGCCGGCCACCGGATCGGACATGAAGTGCACGACCAGCTGGGCCAGGGCAGCGTCGAAGGCGCCGTCGGGGAACGGCAGCCGCTCTGCTGGCGCCTGCCGGACGTCCACTTCGGGCAGCCTCGCCCGGACCGCGTCGGCGAACGATCCGGACGGGTCGGCGGCGCTGACCGCGGCCGGGCCCAGTCGCGTCGCCAGCTCGACCGTCAGCGGCCCGGGTCCGCAGCCCACATCGAGCGCCCGCTGGCCGTCCCGGATCCCGGCGAGGCCGGCGAACGCCGTCGCGAGCGGTTCGGAGTAACGGCCCATGAACCGCAGGTAGGACCCGGCGCTGACATCGAAGCTCACCCGGGCCAAACTACTCCTGCGGACCCGGTTCAGGTCGCCGGGCAGGCCTCGTGGATCCAGCCGCCGCTGACACGCCGGCGCGCGTCCTGCCGCGCCGAGATCGATCGCCCGCACTGGCCGCACCGCTGGCCAGGAGCCCGGGCCGCGTTATCGTCCGCGCCGTCCGGCTCCGTGCCATCCGGCTGGGGCCCGGCGCTCTCCAGGCCGATCGGGCCGGAGCCAGTCACCGGGACGCCCACACCGCCAGGGCAGAAGTGATCCAGGTGAGCCTGGACAACCCGTGCGCCGATCGGCACCCGCTCCCGCCGCCCGCGATCAGCCCCCACGTTCTGCTCCCGTCGTCGCCCTCACCGGGACATAACGCCGGGGAGCCGCTCAGGCGTTCCTGATACAGGCGGCTCAGTGCCTGCCAGTGCCGCGCGCTGGCGGCGGCGTCGTAGGTCGGGTTGTCGGGCACAGCGAATCCGTGCGCGGCCGGGTAGACCTCGATGGTGTGCTGCACCCGGGCGGAGGTGAGCGCGGCGTCCAGCAACTCGGACTGCTCCGGGGTGAAATACCCGTCGCCGGTGGCGGCGGCCACATAGACGGTGGCGCTGATCCGGTCCGCGGCCAGGTGCGGGCTAGCCGGGTTATCCGCCACGGCCAGGCCGCCGCCGTGGAACGACGCCGTCGCCGCGGCCATGCCGCCGAGCCCGGTCGCGGCGACCAGCGACATGCGGCCGCCCAGGCAGTACCCGGTGGTGCCGATCGACGTGCCGGCCACCTCCGGCCTCGCCAGCAGGAATTCCGCGTAGGCCTGGGCGTCCGCGACGACCCGGTCGTTGGTCAGCGGGCCGGCCAGGGTGCCGAGCCGCGCTCGCTCGCCGGGGTCGCTGAACAGCGTGGCGACGTCGAATGGGGCCCACTGGCCCGCGCGGTAGTAGATGTCCGGGATCAGGGTCACATAGCCCAGCCCGGCCAGCCGGTCACCCATCTGGCCGAAGGTCTCCCGGATCCCGCCGGCGTCCGGGTACATCAGCACCCCCGGCCACGGGCCGTCCCCGTCCGGGACATGCAGCGTCCCGCGGCTGGTTCCGTCGGCGGCGGGGATCTGGATTTCCAGGCGTCCCATGGCAGTTGCCTCCCGCATTTTTCCTCGGAGCTCAACGCAGGCAAGGTATCACCGTCCGCTAAGGTATACCCGCGACGGGAGAGGGAGGTGCTCGTGACGAGCGTTTCCGGGGTGACGCCGTAGCCGGCCGCCGGTCCCGGTCCCGGCGTGACCTTGGGGCCTTCTTCGCCGTCCACTCCCACCTGCCCGGAGGTGCGCCGGCCCCGCCGTGGCGTCCATTCCGTGAGCTGGTGGATTCACCCGGGTCGCTGCGCATCCGGGTGGAGGCGGTCCGGGCCGCGCTGGCTGAACGGGCCGGGCGTCCCGCCAGGCAGATCGAGTTGCGGGTCGCCGCGTCCGTCGCCCATCTTGGCCTGGTGGCCCGGCTGCTCGCCCCGCCGGTGGCCGCTGCGGCCACCGGTCACCGGCTTGACCTGCGGCTCAGCGAGTTGTGGTGGCAAGACACCCTGGGCGGCCCGGTGCCGCTATCCATCCCGGCGCCCGGATCGCTCCCGCAGTCCTACGGCCAGTGGGAGGGACCGACGGTGCTCGAGGAGGTAGTCGCCCCGCTGACCGCGGCGATCGCGGGCCTGGTCCCCATCTCCGGCCGGGTGCTGTGGGGTAACGTGGCCTCGGCCATCAACGGCGCCGCCGGCCAGGTGGCCACGCGCCAGCCGGACCTGGCCGGCCCGGTCTGGGCCGCGGCCGCCGACCTGTTCGCCAGCCCCTGGCTCAGTCACGCGACGCAGCCGCCGGGGGCGGGATTCCGCCGCTCGAGCTGCTGCCTGATCTACAAGATCGCCTCCGAACGGGCCCGCGCCCGGGGCGTATGCGGCGACTGCGTGCTGCGCTGACCCTCGCGCGGCCGCCGCCCGGAATAAAGGACGTGGCTAGAAGCCAGTGAACACGCCGTCGCGCTGGTCGTAGTCGTACCGGTAGATCTCGCGGCCGTCCTGGTAGGCCCGTTCGGCTCGGCTCATCACGTCCAGCGGGTCGCCGGACCAGATGACCAGGTCGGCGTCCTTGCCCTCGGTAAGCGAGCCGAGCCTGGCATCGCAGCCGATGATCTTGGCCGGGTTGATGGTCACCGCGCGCAGCGCCGTCTCGCGGTCCAGCCCTTCCTTGACCGCCAGGGTGGCCTGGTGGATGAGGAAGTGGACCGGCACCACCGGATGGTCGGTGGTGATGGCGATCGTCACCCCGGCGGCCGCCAGCCGCCCCGGGTTGGCCAGTGACCGGTTGCGCAGCTCAACCTTGGACCGGCTGGTGAACAGCGGGCCGATGATCACCGGGATGCCGGCCGCGGCGATCTGGTCTGCCAGCAGGTACGCCTCGGTGCCGTGGTCGATGACCAGCTCGTAGCCGAACTCCCGGGCCATCCGCATGGCAGTCGCGATATCGTCCGCCCGGTGGCAGTGCTGCCGCCACGGGATCTCCCGGCGCAGCACCCGGGCCAGCGCCTCGAGCTTGAGGTCCCGCTCGACCGGCGTGCCGTCATCCGCGGCCGCGGCGGCGTCCAGCTTGGCCTGGTAGTTCTGGGCGGCCACGAACGCACCGCGGATCACCGCGGCGGTGCCCAGCCGGGTCGACGGGGTCTCTTTCCGCTCGCCGTACACGCGCTTGGGGTTCTCGCCCAGCGCGGACTTCAGCCCGGCGGGCTCGCGGAGCACCATCTCGTCCACGGTGCGGCCCCAGCACTTGATGGCCACAGTCTGGCCGCCGATCGGGTTGGCCGAGCCCGGGTTGACGTTGACCGCGAGCACGCCACCGCCGATCGCGTCACGGAAACCCTGGTCGGCTGGGTTGATCGCGTCCAGCGCCCGCACCTGGGCGGTGACCGGGCTGGTCCGCTCGTTGGTGTCCTGGCCCGCCCAGCCTTGGCCTTCCTCGCTCACCCCCGCGTGGACGTGCGCGTCGATGAAGCCGGGCAGGACCCATTTCCCGGTCGCGTCCACGACATCCACGTCGTCCGGCACGGCGAAGCCAGGACCCGTGACAGCGGCTATCTTGCCGTCCCGCAGCAGGACAGTGCCGCCCTCGATCGGGTCGCCGTCGATCGGCACCACCCGGCCGCCGGTAATCGCCGTGCTCACGTCCGTCACAGTTGGCCAACCTCCGCTAGGAACCGGTGAAGAACTCGGTCATCACCGCCGAGATGGTCTCGGCCGGTACGTTGTGGTCGCAGCCCTCGAGCATGCGCAGCCGGGCACCCGGGATGGCAGCCGCGGTGGCCGCCACGGTGTGGCCGAACCAGTCCGGGCTGCGTGCGCCGCCAACCACCAGCACGGCTGCGGTGATCTTGGCTAGCTCATCGGCGGGGACGCCCTCGTTGCCGTTCAGGAGCAGGTCGTAGGGCAGCGTGTGGGCCAGGGCCTGCAGCGCCGGCCAGGCCGGGGAGTTCTCCAGCCGGGGGAGCACCTCTGGCGGTGCCTGGGTGACGTCGGTCATCCAGTACCGGACCGCCTCGTCCCGGCGGCCTGCTGCCACCAGGCCGGTGATGTGACTGACGGGATCCTCGCCCAGCTGGCGGGAGTCCGCGGCGAAGAACGGCGCCTCGTAGGCCACCACCTTGACCAGCGGCACGCCCAGCGCCGCGGCCCGCAGCACCAGCGATGCGCCCGATGAGTGGCCGTAAGCGTAGACCGCCGAGCCGCCACCGGCCGCCTCGGCCACCGCGGCAAAGTCTTCGAGCTCGCGGGCAGGCGCGTACGGTGGCGTGTCGCCGCTGTCTCCGCGCCCGCGCCTGTCGAAGGTATAGACGGCGAACCGTGCGGTCAGCCCGGCGGGCGGGCTGAATGTCTTGCGGTCGCAGAACGCGCCGACCGCGACCACGAGCGGCGGGCCGTCGCCTGCGCGGTCGTAGGCAATGACGGTCCCGTCGGCGGACTTCGTGGTCTGCATCGCGGTCACTCCTCGGCTGGTTGGGGCATGCCTACCGGAATGACGTCCCGGCTCCGGTGCTTTCATCGCAGGAGCCGGGCCAAGCCGGCCGGCTCAGGCGCCGCCGTCCCGGATCGCCGCGAACTCCTGCGGGGTCAGCTCCAGGCTGGCCGCCGCGATGTTCTCCTCGGCGTGTGCGGGCGAACCGGTACCGGGGATGGGCAGCATCTGCGGCGAGCTGGCCAGCAGCCAGGCCAGCACGACCTGATGCGGGGTCACGCCGAGCCGCTCGGCGGCCACGGCCACGCCGACGTTCTTGTCCGTCTCCTGGATCGGGGCCCAGGGCAGGAAGACCAGCCCGTCCTGCTCACACAGGTCGACCACGGGGGCCGAGTGCCGGTCGGTGACGTTGTAGCGGTTCTGCACCGAGACGATGGGGACGATCTGCTGCGCCTCGTGCAGCTCCTCCTCGGTCACGTTGGAGATGCCGACGTGCCGGATCTTGCCCTCGTTCTTCAGCTCGGCAATCGCGCCGATCGACTCCGCCAGCGGCACCTTCGGGTCCGGCCGGTGGAACTGGTACAGCGGGATCTGGTCGAGCTTGAGGCGCCGCAGGCTGCCCTCGCACACCTCACGCAGGTGCTCCGGCCGGCCGTCCGGCTCCCAGCGATTCGGGCCCGAGCGTGCATACCCGCCCTTGGTCGCGATGACCAGGTCGTCGGCGTAGGGGTGGAGCGCCTCGGCGATCAGGTTCTCGCTCACCTGCGGACCGTAGGAGTCCGCGGTGTCGATGAAGTTGACGCCCAGCTCGACTACCCGCCGCAGCGTGGCGATCGCCTGATCACGGCTCGAGGGCTCGCCCCAGATGCCCGCCCCGGTAATCCGCATCGCGCCGAATCCCAGCCGGTTGACCGTCAGGTCACCGCCGATGTCGATGGTCCCGGCCGCCGCCGCGGATGGCTGTGCGTTCACGCCTGCCTCCCTGCTCGTCGTCAGCGGTAGCCTCTCATGCCGCGTGACCGGCGGGACGCCTGGGGGAGGGCTCCAGGGCGGGTGCCGTTACCCCGGATCAGCCTTGATGGCGCTTGGAGTGGTTCTTG
>Ga0210386_10003417_pt1 | contig 13330 bp, 10 predicted proteins | sample IncBWH32OmetaG_FD_160091 | JGI IMG/M metagenome (GOLD analysis project Ga0210386, IMG submission 160091) | Forest soil microbial communities from Barre Woods Harvard Forest LTER site, Petersham, Massachusetts, United States - Inc-BW-H-32-O ... | reverse complement strand
TTGCATTTACTTTTGCAGAGTATCCTATAGCTGTGGCATTGCTCAAGCCACTGGATGAAACATCTGCATTATACCCTATTGCAGTATTATCACTACCTGTTGTATTGCTACCTAATGCATTATAACCCACTGCAGTATTACTTCCTCCAGTTGTAGTTGCATATAAGGCACTATCTCCATCGGCAGTATTATAGTCATAAGAATCACCTGATACCCCATGCAAAGCATAAAATCCGCTTGCTGTATTACTGCTACCAGTCTTATTATATTGTAAAGCATCATTACCCATAGCCGAATTATCTTTCCCACTTGTATTAGAATACAATGTATTTACACCAAGCCCAACATCACTTATACCACTTGTATTTGTGTACAACGACGTATATCCCAAGGCAACATTGTAATTTCCTGTGTTTGAAAGTAATGACTGAAAACCAACTGCAGTACTATAATAGCCCGTTGCGGATTGCATAGACTCATAACCTATAGCAGTATTGTCACCGGCATTGGTAATAGTATAAAGAGCCTCATATCCAATAGCAGTAGCATAACTTCCACCATTATTGGAAGCCAATGCGGCATACCCTTCTGCAACATTCGAAATTCCTGACGTATTACTATACAATGCACTATCACCTACAGCAGTATTAGCATCTGCAGTATTGTTATATAATGCCTGGTGCCCATTTGCTGTATTACCACTTGCTGAGGTGTTCAAAGCCAAGGCCTGATAGCCTGTTGCTACGTTATAAATACCAGTTGTATTTGCATACATGGCACTATCACCTGTTGCGGTGTTCCAGCTACCTACAGTATTTTTCTGCAGTGAATGAGCACCGTCAGCGGTATTACTACTTGCCGTGGTATTTGCAGCCAAAGCCTTATAACCTCCTCCCACATTATCAACACCGCTAGAATTACCATTTAAAGCACTATCTCCTAATGCAGTATTCCAACTACCTGTAGTATTCCAAAATAACGAATTGGCTCCATCTGCCGTATTACTGCTTCCACCTTCGCCTGAACTCGATCCAGAGGTTAACGCATGATATCCAATAGCTGTGTTATGCCCTCCAGTAGTATTATTTTGAAGCGCATACGTTCCAACTGCAGTATTATAGTCTGTATTACTAAATTCCAGTGCATCTTCACCAACGGCAACGTTTAAATTTGCATTTGTTCCATTTAAGGCATTTAGTCCGACTGCAGTATTGCCTACGCCAGTGCTATTGCCTTCCAAGGCATTAGTTCCAACTGCAGTATTGTATGATGCTGTAGTATTCGTGTTCAAAGCATACGTTCCAATAGCAACATTTCCTATTCCAGTTGTATTACTTTGCAATCCTTGTAGACCTAGAGCAACATTTTGCCAACCAGTTGTATTTTGCATCATCGCTTCAAATCCAATTGCTATATTATCAATACCATTACTCTCAGTAGTTGGTTGATTATTAAAAAGCGCTTGTTGGCCAATTGCTATATTCAGGCTTCCCCATTCACCACCCGGATTGTAACTTTGATAATATAGCGCTTCTTCACCAATTGCAATATTAAAATCGGCGCTAACATTGCTATATAAACTATTTGAGCCTATTGCAACGTTAGCACTTCCGGTATTATTATACATTGCAGATACCCCAAAGGCACAATTATCTGTCCCCGCTGGATTTGTAGAACCATTTCCGCCAAAAACATTTGTTCCAAATCCGGTATTATTACTTCCGCTAGGATTAGAAACTCCATACCAATTGTTGAGCCATTTGTATTAATATTATCCTGTGCCATGCCACCATAAGTAGTATTCGTATTATTTGCTATAACATTTAACGGTTTTTTTCTGTACCCAGAATTTCCTGATGTAGAGAGAAATAACCAGTTTGGATTAGTTGCAGTACCCGCATTATAATAGTAACCAGGTATAACGCTATAGATACCTATGCCCGCTGAATCAGTATTATACACCAGCATACCGGTTTGTGGATTATCAAAAGGAGCTTGTAAATTGGTTCCTTGTAATGCCACTTTAATCGGGAATTCTTTTACACTATCGGCCATCATTGCATGTCCAGCATACAGCGAATATGGTACCGATAACATTTGCGATGTCCCCATTACTGTATAATTCTCACCTCCTTTCGGGTCAAACTCTGTCTTTATAAAGTAACTGCCCGTTGACCAGTCTATGGTATTAAAAGTGCCTGATACTACAATGCCATTACCAATGGAAAGATTAGCCAAGCCAAACTGGTTGGTTGTTGCAGTTTGGGTTTCCTGGTACACGCTTGTTCCTTCGGCACTGCCTTGTAAAATAGTAATGCGGAAAGAAACCGGTTGGTTAGCTATAGCATCGCCATTTACGTTACGGGCTACGGCCTGGTATTTAAATGACTGCGGAGCCCCGGTTGTTTGTGTTTGTACTTGCGTTTGCGATTGTTGCGCATAAATGCCCGACGACAAACCTAGTGTCAGTATTGCAGCAACAAGTATTTTTATTTTTTTCATGCGATTGTTTTGTTTTATTGAATTCGAGAAGGCTTCGCCTTTCGTAATTCGTAATTTTTAATTCATAATTGTTATTTGATCTTGTCAATTTTCAGGGTTTGTACTAATTTGTTATCAGTATCGTATACCCTTAAAAAATAGATACCACTGGAATATGTACTCAGGTCGAACTGTTGTTGTTTGTTTACCATCGTTGTTTTAAACACAGTTTTACCATCCATATCCGTTAACTCTACATTCAGTGTTTTTCCTTCGTTATTGTTTTGAAGGGAAACAATGCTTGTGAAGGGATTCGGATAGGCTGTTACATTTCCTGAACCGGCAACCGGGCTTGTTACATCGGTAACAACTATTGTCTGCGGTTGTTCGAAACCCTGGGTAAGGTAATTGGCAGACGACACGCCTGTTTCAGAAATTGGTTCTCCTACGGTCCAGCTTAGTGAAACATTGGGTGTTGCGGAACTGCTGCCTGCTGATGCAATAACATCTGGCGTTGTTGTTTGCGCAAAACATGCCCGCCCTCCCAAAACGAGCACTGCGGCAATCATTGGTTTGATCTTCATGGTTATTTGATTTAGAGCTTGGTGCTTACTCTTTTCGGTTTTCAGCTTACCCGGTTAAAATCCTTCGCGACGAATTTGAACGGGGTCAATCTAATCCATATAAACTACTTGTGTATCAGCAAAAACCCGTACGTATAAGTACTTGAATTTCCATGAAGACCTTATGTAGCAATCAATTTAGGGAAGTAATTATTTTCACAAAAAAAGCAGATTGTGGTATAATTTAACTTTCCGGTAAGGTTATTTTAGCAATCAGGGTATCCATAAAATAATCAACCAGCTTTTACGTTATAACCTAAGCAAAACGATATTTTCAATTTTTAACTCAAATTCGTCTACTCTCCGTATATTCGCATATATGTTGAACTATATGTACAGATTTCAATACCTTATTTTACTTTTTCTTGCCCCGGTTTCCCTTATGGCGCAGGAAAGACTTGTTGCATTGCATAGTAACCATAAAGTAATGGCCGAGGCTAAGAAAATGCAGGCCAACCATACCTTTAAACGTACCCAGTCATTTAGTGCCGATACACTGCCTTTTTTAGATGATTTTTCAAAACCCGGCCCCTACCCTGATACAACATGGTGGATAGATAAAAAAGTATATGTGAATTATGGCTCACCACTTTGCCCGCCTACATTAGGCGTTGCCACATTCGATGGACTCGATTCAATTGGCTTCCCCTATTTTCCGTCCAATTCTCCCTATGCATCAGTACCCAGCGATATCCTTACATCGCGCCCTATCAGTTGGGTGAAAAATAAAAGCACACAATCGTATGGCCTCGGTGATAGTATTTACCTGAGTTTTTACTTTCAGGCAGGCTCATATTTTGGTAAGGACAGTAAAGGTAATGGCCAGCTATTTTATTTCCCCGGAACAAACGACACCCTGCTACTTCAATTCAGGGCGGCAGGCTCAATTACATGGAATACTATATGGTATCACCTGGGATATTCAGCTCCCGATACCGACAGCACTTTTCATATGGTAATGATCGGTTTTCACCCCGGAGCCTATTTCTCATCGGTTGCTGAATTAAATACATATATGGCCGACGGTTTTCAGTTCAGGTTTTTAGCCTATTCAAGCGGCACAGCTGATGCCGATCATTGGAACATTGATGAAGTGTACCTGAATGCCAACAGGGGCTGGAGCGATACCACACAAAACGACCTTACTTTTTCATACGAAGCGCCTCCTTTACTTGCCAATTATAGCCAGGAGCCCTGGGAGCAATTTGAGCCTGCTGACTGGCGAACTACACCAATGGGCTTATTTGAAAGAAACAATAATGCCTCTGCTTTACCTTCCAGCCCCGGCAATGTAATTAACGCAACATACAGTAACACAGTATTTGGCACCCTTAATTCAGGCGGAGCAAATAATATCGATCCTTTTGTTGATGCAGGGTACAATAACTATGCCCCGCAATCGCAGCCTATGCTTAATACATCAGCGGCGCCAACCACACTTACAGGCGACACAAGTTTTACCATCACCCACATATTGCAGCATGGTAACGGTATACCTGCCGATGATTTTAATAACTGGAATGACACCCTGCGTTATACCCAGGTGTTTGACAATGCCTATGCGTATGATGATGGATCTGCTGAATATGCCTATTACATAAACCGGCAGAATTCGGGAAGCGTGCCATCTTACCTGGCATACCAGTTTACACTTAACAAGCCTGATTCTATTTTCGGGCTGAGCATTTATTTTGACTACGTATTTGTAACCAATACCACCTACACATTTAAAATAACATTGTGGAGCGATAAAGGTGGTATGCCCGGCGATACCTTGTACCAGGACACAGTTACCAACCCTATTTACAGCCACCTGGGCAACGATGAATTCTCTACCTTTTACTTTAAGTATCCTAAAATTTTACCTGCAGGGCCTTTTTATGTAGGCTGGGAACAAACTGCGGGCGATTCAATGAACATTGGTTTTGATTATAACAGCGGAGACCATAGCAGCAAGCTTTATTATACCACCACCTACATTTCACCAAGCAATGCCGGCTGGCAGCAGAGCAGCTTTCCGGGTACACTTATGCTGCGCCCGCTAATGGGCAATGCGTCAAAATATGTAGGAATAAATTCTATTGAGGCACCAAAAACTGATATAGTACTTTACCCTAACCCGGCACAAAACAGTGTTACACTTGGGGGAGACATCAGCAACGCAGCTGTTCGGATTGTGGGTGCCGATGGCAGAGTATTATATGAAGATGATAATTTCTCAGGCAATACTGTTAACACGTCTTTTCTGCCAAATGGTTTTTATATTGTACAAATCACACCTAAGGGTAAGGAAACTGTTTTCAAAAAATTACTTATATCAAAGTAAAAAAGCAGGAAAGCTTATTTCTTTTTAAATTGCGCTAACCATTTAATGGCCTTATCAGGGTCATTGAAAAGTTTTGTAGGCAATGACGGTTTATCAACTGCTATAAAAATATTACCGGCCATTCTCGAAACTAAAGAGCCCACAACTATAGCGCCTGCAACCATATTTACTTTTGCCCTTTCGCCGGTTAAGTATTTTCTTGATGGAGTATCAATAGAAACAATTCCGCGTATATCTATTAAAGCGGGTAGCGTGCGGCCATTGCAGAATTTTATACGTTGTTCTACCATTTCGCTGACGATATCAAAGGTTATGTAAATACCCGGAACAAAAACACCGATAAGTATTCCATCTTCAATTCGGTAATTCACGTGCCGGGTCTCGTACACTTCTGTTTTCATCAGGTCAGACTAATAATCACGTGCAATGTATTACTTTTTTAATGATACGGCATTTTCAGCCGGTACGTTACCCGATTCAATAGATATTCTATATTTACACAATCCGTTTACGAGCTATGAAGAAACTTGTATTATTCTGCGCAATACTTTTATCATGTGTATTTGTATATGCACAGAGTGACAACAGGAATATGGCCTTTTACGGAAGCGAGCGGGATAGCCTGAGCGATAAGGCCGATACATTGTTCCAGCTCGATTCTGCACACATAACCATTTCAATATCGGGCGGGCTTGCCTATAATTCGGCATTGCAAAACCTGGTACCGGGTGTAGGTTTTTATAATGCAAACGGGGGCAACGTTGTTCCTTCATACGTAAAAACACTACCCGATGCAGGCCTTATGCTTGCAGTAGGGTTTGAATATATGTCGAAGGAACATGTAAGTCACTTATTTTTTACTACAGGTATAGAAGTAATGTATGCACAATGCAGTGGCAACATTCAATCAAACACTACTACTACTTACCTTACCAATGCTAAAAAAGATTCAAGCGTTAGCGGTATGCAGAACCTTTCATATAATCTGTATGTTGTTACCGTATCTATTCCTTTTAGTTTGTACTATGCGCTTGTAGAAAAAAAGAAACAACGGTTAAGCCCCGGTTTGGGCCTGGTGCTTGGCGATTATGTAACACAACTGATCTCGGCAACAGGTTACTCTGCTTCAGCTTTTACCAATCCATTACTTATGGGTAAGGTTAGCCTTAAATACGATGTGACTATTAAAAATAAAACAGGCTTATCGTTCGAACCATATTTTTCGGCACAACTGCTGGGCAGCCCTACACATATTATGCTGGCCGGGTTAAAAATTGCATCGTTGTAAGTATCTTTTCATCAAAACCTGCAGGTAGGTCATCCGTAATATATTTCCTATATTTGCTTTACTGCACAACCAAGCCGGCACTTAAATATGTTCACACAAAAAAGCCTTTACTCTTTTTTTATTTTGTTTTGTGTTAGTATCGGTTGTTCGGCACAGCAAAATTGTGCTTGCTGGGTAAGCCGCGATACAAGTTTCCATGTAGTTCCCTTTGTGCATGACAGCGACAACCTTGGCGGCCCAGATTCTATTCCTTCACCACCGCTTTACCGTAATGATGATGGAGTTACCAATGCCATAAAACTGCCTTTTTCATTCTGCTATTGGGGCAAAACGATCGATTCGGTTTACATAAATAATAATGGCAACATTTCATTCGATCAGCAATATTCAAGTTACTCGCCCAGCGGGTTCCCGCTACTCGATTATGAGATGGTAGCGCCTTTTTGGGGAGATGTGGATACACGATTAAACACCTCGTCAAGTACCCAAAGCGGTGTAGTATATTATAAAATTACGCCCGACTATATGATAGTACAATGGGATAGTGTAGGCTATTATGGCTATTACAGTGAACAGGATAGCCTTCTGAATTCGTTCCAGGTAATAATAACAAATGGAAACAGCCCTATTATACCTAAAGGCAACAATGTGGAATTCTGTTATGGAAATATGCAATGGACAAGTGGTTGGGATACGGCGTCCACAAATGGAATTGGTGGTGCACCGGCTACGGTTGGTGCAAATAAAGGCGATAGTACAAATTATATTCAGTTTGGTTTATTTGATAATAACGGCAATAACTATGCCGGGCAATACCCTACAGCTCCTTACGATGGCATAAGCTGGCTTAATGGCCGGTCTTTTTTCTTTAACACTTGTGCAAGTGCCCTTCCACCAATTGTTACAGGTATTTCGGCCTGCGATACTATAGTAGTATGTATGGGCGATACTGTTGACCTGGAGTTTTCGTACCTCGCACCCAATTCAAAAGATAGTGTACGATCTGCCCTGCTACCGGCAATTCCCCCGGGAGCAAGCATTATATATAACCACCCCGGAAATACAGATAGTTTAATTGTGCAGATAATAGCTTCGTCAAGCAATGTGGGCTACCATACAATTAACATTTGCGGCTTCGATAATAATGTACCCAGCGATACCACATTCAACAGTATTGTGCTTGAGGTAGATCCCGTACCAACAGGTACACTAACCATAACGAAAGATACCATTTGTAAAGGCGACAGCACCACCTTAACTATTACCAGCACCACAACACCATATAAATGGAACACGGGGCAAACCACAAGCAGCATTACTGTAAAACCTTCAGCTACTTCCAATTATTCGGTGCAGGTTGGGAATGGTAAATGTAACCTGAACCTTGCAAAAACAATAGTTGTACTTCCTGCTTTTTCAGCTACCATTACCCCGGGACAAATTATTTGCGACGGTAAAACGGTTACACTTACCGCCACAGGTGGAGGTACCTATTTATGGAACAATGGTGCAACAACAGATTCAATTACGGTAACACCAAGCATTACATCAACATATAGCGTAACTGTTACCAACAAATGTACTGCCACAGCAAAAACGGTTGTAACGGTAGATAGTTTAAAAGTTACAGCATGTTGCGATACAACTATTACGTACGGCAGTTCTGTTACTATGTCGGCGAAAGGAGTTGTTGCCTATCAATGGAACCCGCAAGAGACGGTAAGTTGCCCCGCATGCGCCAGCACGGTAGCAACACCAACTGCCACCACTACCTATACCGTTACCGGAACTGATGCAGGCGGCTGCACAAGCAACGCCACAATTATTATTATGGTTGGATGTGAAGACTACCAGGTGCCCAATGTATTTACCCCTAACGGAGATTTGAAGAATGATGATCTTTTAATAAACGCATACGGTGTTGAAACATACCAGATTGAAATATTCAACAGGTGGGGTGTTAAAGTATTCACCTCAACCAATATGGCCGACCCATGGAACGGAAAAATAAATAATACCGGCGCTGATGTGCCCGACGGAGTATATTATTACTTAATAAAATCGACCTGCGGCACCAAGAACACCGAGAAACACGGTTTTGTGCAGGTGATACGGTAAACCAAATACTACGTATATATACGTAAACACGCCCTGTTTATTTAATTACACAACAGATCATCAGCACTAAAACGCTTTTGCACGTATAGTTATACCATCGGCTCAATACAAATTACCATTCACTCAATGTAATATACCAACGGCTAAATGTTACCGGTAAGGTGTATTTACGCTTCTACTTTTGTGGCGCATTAAAAATTAATCTCCCTTAAAAACCATTTATCAACAAACAAATGAAAAAAACCACAACCATCTTACTCACTGCAGTAATTGGGACAAGCATGCTAAAAGCAAACATTGTTTCAAAAGAGGTAGCAGAAAATGTTGCCACAAATTTTTATCAGCGTAATATATCACCTTCCGTTTCGGCTTTTACGCTGAGCTATACTGAAACAGCGCCGAATGGCGATCCTGTTTACTATGCATTCAATGCTGACGGGAACAAGGGCTTTGTAATTGTTTCGGCAGAGGATGCAGGTACCCCAATTATTGGGTATTCAGGCAAAGGTCTTTTTGCAATGCCTGAACACGAAAATAATTTTACCAGTTGGATGAGCAAACGCAAAGCTGAAATTATAAATATGCGTGCACATGCACTTAAAGCCACGGACGATATTGCAAACACATGGAATAACTATTCATTAAATAAAGCAAATGGCCATAACTTTAAGTCAGCGGTAAATACATATATGTGTCAAACTGAATGGGATCAGGAATATCCTTACAATACCGACTGCCCTATTTATTACTATGGTAATGCGTTCCCAACCTATACAGGTTGCGTTGCAACAGCCATGGCACAGGTAATGAAGTATTGGAATTTTCCTCCAAATGGTACAGGACAAAATTCGTATACATTTTATGATAACCCATTTGGCACTTTAACAATGAATTTCAGTGGTAAAATTAATTGGTCGAATATGGTAAATGCACCCACAACATACAGCCCGGACATAGCCGGGTTAATGGAAGAACTTGGCTACAGTGTTGACATGACATATAGTGCAGATCCTTATGTAGGTAGTGGTGCATGGGTAACCGAGGCTGAGGATGCAGGTGCATCTGCACAAAATTCATACAGTGCATATTTTTACTACAACAATGTAACAGCAGTTTCACAATCGTCATACACTGCTTCGGCATGGATAGCGCTTATTGAAAATGAATTCATAGCGAACCGCCCGGTGCAATATGTAGGCTTTACCTCAGGTGGTGCAGGGCACTCATGGGTAGCAGATGGATATAATTCAAGCAACGATTTTCACATGAACTGGGGTTGGGGCGATACAGCCAATGGATGGTTTTTACCTACAAACCTTAACCCTACATTCCCGGGCGGATCTCAAGATTTCACAGCAAACATAGGTGCACTTATTGGTATTCAACCTTCAAACCAGCCATTTATTAACTATACTGCAGGTCAGCAACCAGTATATTGTAACCCATCAAGTGGTACAACCAATATTGGTTTAAACGCTTACGATTATTATTCGCCTAATGTAACCTTTACATGGACCATTAGCGGCACAACACTTGGCGGAGCAACCATTACCCCATCGGGCACAAATAATATTAATGCTCTGGTTAGCATTACCCCAACAACAAAGGGTAGCGTTACAATTACATTAACTTCATCAGTACCTACAGGTTCTACCGGTTTCACTACCAGGTCAACAACTACAACTTTCTGGGTTGGCGCGCCTGAGGTTGCACCTACAACACTTACCTATGCCCAGGCTGGCAAAACATGCTATTTCAATGCCGAAGTTAATGCTGTATCGGGCGCTACCGCTTACCAGTGGAGCACAAACGGAAGCTTTCCGGCACCAAGCGCAGGAGGTACACCTACACCTGTAACAACCGGTGCTGACTACGACCCGCTAACCTATTATGTAATTTATGCCAGAGGCGTAAATGTTTGCGGAGCAGGGCCTACCTCCATTAAGTTTGATAAGGAAACTCCCGGTAAGCCACCAGGTGCATGCCTTGAAGACCCTATTAAAATAAACAATGATGGTGTGATCACAGATGCTTTCAAATTATTCCCTGATCCGGCAAGCACTGAACTTACTATTCAATATACCGTTGGAACTGAAAACACCGGCAATGTAAATATTGATGTGTACGACATGTTGGGCAAAAAAGTTGAAAGCTGGACATTACCTGCTAATGAAAACAGTGCAACCGAAAATGTTTCGGGCCTGGCCAAAGGCATGTATATATACATGATAACTAATGGCAATACTATTCTGCAAAGAGGAAAAGTAATGATTCAACGATAAAACCACTGATTACTTAAAACAAAAAGGCTGCCTTAACAGGGCAGCCTTTTTCATTTGTATCATCGTAGTGTTTCCCTGAACACCCATTTGTTTTTGAATTCATCGCAACACACATCGGTGTATTCCATATTTATGGTGTAAAACTCGCGATCGAGCTCGGGAAATAAGGTAAGAATATTGTGGTAATACTGATGCTCGGAATTAGGACAAGCTTTATTGCTATTGGTAAAATTAAATTGCTCTGCCAGGTTCTTTGCTATAGTATTCCATCGTATGTTCTCTGCCAGGTCATCAGGCAATTCAGCCGACTTGAATTCTATCATAGCTTTTTGTTTTACGGCGTTACAGTAACCGTATTGGTAGTACTTGCCGAACCAACAGCGTTGGTAACTGTAAGCGAAACAGGGTAAGTGCCTGCAACTGAATATACATAAGTAGGGTTTTCAGCAAAGCTTGACCCACTGCCGTCGCCAAAGCTCCATGCATACGAAACGGCCCCGCTACCGGTAAATGTAAATGTAACTGTTTGCCCCGCTTTAGGGCTGGCAGGACTAAATGTAAATGTATTGGTAGGAGCCGTTGGGGCAGCAGGCTTTTTTGCACATCCGCCTAAACCACCACAGAATAAGGCTATTAAAAAGGCTATAGAAATACGTCTGATATGTTTCATTATATGGGTTTTATTCTTTTGTTGTGCTAATATACATAATTGTACTTAGCCGCATATTTGCATACCTGCAATCGCCCAATTTTTGAGGCTTTTTTTTACTATATTTGTATATATGATTTTTGCAGGTAATACAAAGAAAAGGATAAGCGGCATAGTAATGCTTGTGCTTTCAGGTGTATTATTATTTGGCAGTGCATGTAATAAAAGCGAACCTGCCAGCAATGCTTCTATGACGGCAACCATAAACGGCAACCAGGTTACTTTTACCGTTTCACTATCGAGTTCGAACGGATATACTATTGTGAGCGGCAGCAGCAGCAACTACAGCATGCAGCTTGTATTCAAAACCCTTTCAGCAGGCATATTTACACTTGGCGACCAGTCTACCGGTTACTATGCTACCGTTACCGATAACTTTGGCTACAGCTATAGCACAACAGCTGCCAATACAGGGCAAATTACACTTACCCAGCAAGCGGGTTCGCGCTATAATGGTACGTTTTACTTTACCGCTGTGGAAACATCTCCTACATCGGGTGGCGCAACCATAAGCGCTACAAACGGCAACTGCACTAATATTTAAGGGGGGGGCAACCGGTACGTATTTATACGTATTTTGAGCAGAGTACCATGTACACATAGAGAAAAATATCTATTTTCCTCAAGCTCAAATTCATCGAAACATTTAAACACTTATATTATGGAAGGTACTGTACATGCCCACAATACATCATCGAATACGTTTCACCTGGCTATAAGCATGGCCGGCGCTATTTCAGCCGGAGCGTATACGGCCGGTGTAATTGATTATCTAACCGAAACTCTTGAACGGTGGCAAGTGGCTAAAAAAAACATAGCTGCTGCAGTTCCGCAACATAATATAGTTATTGACATATTGAGCGGTGCATCTGCCGGAGGAATGACGGCGGCAATTACAACTGCCGCTATTCATAGCGAGTTCAATCACATAAACGGCAGTAACCCGCAGGGTGAGAAGTATAATATACTATACGACTGCTGGGTAAACTTTACCAGCGACCTTGCACTAAAAGATCTTTTAGCTGTTGATGATATTGATGAGAATGCTGTAATATCGTTACTGAACTCAAAAACCATTGACAAAATAGGAGAAAAGGTCAGCGGAAATACTGGGCTTTTTCAAAAGCCTATTCCTGATTATTTTTCAAAAGAACTTGAAATTATACTCACCTTATCGAACCTGACGGGGATACCATTTTATGTAAAGTATGAAGGCGATCTGACGGAGGCCCAACAATTTCTCGACCGCAGAGATTTTGCACACTTCAAACTAGGTTTAGCCAAGATCGGGCGTATTCCACTAAAGATGAACAAAACCGATATTTTCTTCCTGGTAGAAGCAGCCAAAGCTACAGGTGCTTTTCCGGTTGGGCTTTCTTCACGAATACTGGTAAGAAAGAAACAATACATAGAACAGAATGAATTCATTAACCCGCTGATACGGGATAATATAAGGCATGGAAATAATACAAGTATTGAAATACCTGACGAGTACAGGTCGCT
>Ga0210386_10003415_pt1 | contig 13331 bp, 10 predicted proteins | sample IncBWH32OmetaG_FD_160091 | JGI IMG/M metagenome (GOLD analysis project Ga0210386, IMG submission 160091) | Forest soil microbial communities from Barre Woods Harvard Forest LTER site, Petersham, Massachusetts, United States - Inc-BW-H-32-O ... | reverse complement strand
GATGCCCACGCTCGGATTTGTGAAGAAGTTCCGCAAAGAGTTTGAAGATCACCTGGACGGGAAGCCCTGCCCGTTCGCTAAACACACAGAGATGGCTGTAGTGTAAGCTGCGCGATTGCGCAGAAAGGGCGCTGGAGAGGAATGGCTGACGTAACATTCACAGTCGATGGAAAGAAGCTGACGGCTCCTGCCGGGACGCTGCTGATCGAGGCTTGCCGCAAGGCCGGCATCGAGATTCCGGCGTTCTGCTATTACCCGGGCCTGAGCCTGCAGGCGGCCTGCCGCATGTGCGTTGTGCGCCAGGAAAAGGTGCCGAAGCTGCAGACAGCCTGTACTACAACCGTTGCCGAAGGTCAGGTGTTCATCACCGAGTCGCCCGAAATTGTGCAGGCGCGCAAGGCGACGATTGAACTGCTGCTAGGAAATCATCCACTCGACTGCCCCGTGTGCGACGCCGGCGGCGAGTGCGAACTGCAGGACATGACCTTCAAGTACGGCGCGGGTGAAAGCCTTTACGCCGAGGCCAAGCAGCATCGCGATGAGCAGCAATGGTCTCCCGCAGTGTTTTATGACCGTCCTCGCTGCATCTTGTGCTATCGCTGCACCCGCATGTGCGGTGAAGGGATGGATGTGTGGGCGCTAGGCATACAGAATCGCGGCGTCAGTTCCGTCATTTCACCCAACCAGGGCGATCGTCTGGATTGCGAACAATGCGGCATGTGCATCGATGTGTGCCCAGTGGGCGCCCTCACCAGCGGCAGTTATCGGTACAAGACGCGTCCGTGGGAGATGAACCACGTCTCGACCGTTTGCACTCATTGCGGCGACGGATGCAAGGTCACACTTGGTGTGCGACAGGCGAATGATGGTTCTGAAATTGTCCGCGCCGACAATCGCGACAAGAGCGGTATCAATGGCGATTTTCTCTGCGCCAAGGGTAGGTTTGGGTTTGATTTTGTCGAGAGTGCGGAACGTCTGACTACGCCGTTGGTGCGCGGTACGCAGGGCAAACTCGAGCCGGTTAGTTGGGAACAGGCATTTCGCGTGGCCGGCGCAAAGCTGAGGGAGATTCGCGACAGCCGTGGCGGCGAAGCAATCGGCGTGATCGGCTCGAATCACACCACCAACGAAGAAAATTATCTGCTGCAGAAGTTCGCGCGGACTGTCCTCAAGACCAACAATATCGATCACAACCGCAGCACGGATTATGTTGCTTTTGCTCGTGCACTGGCGGGACATGAAGGCAAAGCTGCAAGCCTGCGAGATATTTCCAATGCCCCTGCAATTCTGCTGATTGGCGGCGATGCAACCACCGAGCACCCACTTCTGGCTTGGAATCTGCGCACCAATGTGCGCCTGAACCGCGCACGCCTCTACGTGGCAAATGAAAAGCAGATCAAGCTCGAGCGGCAAGCAAAATCCTCGCTGAGGCTACCTGTTGGCGGATATTCGGCATTGGCTGCCTATCTCGGTGGAAGCGATGCAGCTATCAACAACCCTTCGTTCCGTGAGGCTCTGCTCGGCGAAGAAAAGCTGGTGGTCATCTTCGGCGAAGAATATCGCGGCACTTCGGTAGCCGACCTGGTGAATTGGGGGCTAGCCCGCGGAAACGTTCGCTTTGCGTATCTTGGCGACTACGCCAATTCGCGCGGCGCTGCCGACATGGGGCTGATGCCGGATCTCCTCCCCGGCTATGCGCCTGTAAGGGCGGCTGGAGCATTTGCGCAGGAATACGCAAATATGCCGACAACTGCAGGCAAGACCCAGCCGGAAATGTTTACCGCCGCGGCGAACGGCACGCTCAGCGCGTTGCTGATCGTGGGGGCGAATCCTCTAGGTGACGGCAGCGTTGACGCAGGCGCCTTGAAGAACACTTTCGTTATCGTGCAAGATATCTTCCTCACAGAAACGGCGGCGAGTGCCGATGTGGTCTTCCCCGCTGCCAGTCTCTATGAGAAGACCGGCACTGTGACGAACACATTCGGTGATCTGCAATTGGCCAGAAAAGCCGCTGACCGCGCAGGCGTAAAGCCGGATTTCGAAATTCTTGTACGTCTGGCCGGCATAATGGACGCGAATGTGAAATCCCTTGTGCCCTTCGGCAAGGGTGGAGTGACTGCCGACCTCGGGCAGTCTCGTGGAGCGCAATCCGGTGAGGCCGATCGGCATGCAGTTTGGCTTGCCGCCAATGGCCTTGAGCCGAAACTGAGCCCATTTGATCCGCTGGCGCTGTTGGACGAAATTGAGCGCCTGGTTCCCGGTTACAAGCTGGATCGGCTGAATCTCTTCGGCGGCAACGATGTACCGACGGAGCCGGGTTTTGTTCCGGTTTCTACACTCACTTCAACGCGCCCGGATCTCGTGAGTCCGGCGCACAACGGACTATTCACCTCCGGAACATTGGGGCGGTACAGCGCAGGTTTGAAAGACCTGGAGCAACACCAGGCAGCGGAAGTGGCAGCGACAGCAGCAGACTGACCGATTTATGGAATTGTGGGCGAGATGCAGGTCCTTGGACTTCGCCGCGCTTAGCCCAGGAGAAGCACGTGACGATTTGGCAGTTTTTATTTTGGAGCTTGCTCAAGGTCGTAGTGGTGACCGTGGTGCTGTTGATGGGGGTCGCCTACACGGTGCTGCTGGAGCGCAAGCTGGTTGGCCGCATTCAGAATCGCTGGGGACCCAGCCGCGTGGGGCCATTCGGGTTGCTGCAGCCGCTTGTCGACGGCGCGAAATCGTTTCTGAAAGAAGATATTATTCCGACCGGTGTGTTTCGGCCGCTATATCTCCTGGCTCCGATCATCGGCCTCAGTTGCGCGCTCATCTCCATCGCCGTGGTGCCGTTTGGCGATCCGGGAATGGTTGGGCCCGGCAACTTCCACTTCTTCCAAATCGCCGACGTGAACATCGGCCTCCTTGTCATCCTCGGTATCACGTCGATCGGCGTGTACGGCATTGCCCTCGCTGGATGGTCATCCAACAATAAATATTCGCTGCTTGGGTCGTTGCGGTCGTCTGCACAACTCGTGAGCTATGAACTTGCTTTGGGACTTTCGCTCGTTGGAGTAGTGATGCGTGCAGGTTCACTGAACCTTGACGTCATCGTTCGCAGCCAGGCGAACCATGGAATGCTGAGCTGGAATCTCTTCGGCGGCTTGCAGTTTGTCGCTTTTTTCATTTACTTGATGTCAGCTTACGCCGAAACCAATCGCTCGCCGTTCGATTTGCCCGAGGCTGAGAGCGAACTGACCGCCGGATACCACACCGAATACAGCTCGATGAAGTTCGCCATGTTCTTCATGGCTGAATACGCCAACATGATCATGGTAGGTTGCGTGGCCACCCTACTTTTTCTGGGCGGCTGGATGAGCCCATTTGGCGATCTGCTGCCAGCGCCAAACAACTTCCTGCTCCGCGCTCTGCTGCCGATTTTCTGGTTTGTTCTCAAAGTTTTCAGTTTCCTGTTTCTCTATGTCTGGGTGCGCGGCACACTGCCTCGCTTCCGCTATGACCAGTTAATGAATTACGGATGGCGCTGGCTCATGCCGCTGGCCATTCTCAACATCGTGGGCACGAGCCTTTGGCTCGCATATCGCTGAGCGCGCCTTAACGCGGCTTGATCGAGTAACAGGTCTTGGTTATCGATCACCGATTTGCCGAATGCGCTCAGTTAGAATCGGAAGGGATTTCAACGAGCAGGAGTGCCCTGTTCGCTTCAGTTCCTCCCCTCAACCTGCCGGAGCAGTTTCCCGGCGCTCGCCCGTAAGTGACGGAACGATGCACCTGATTTTGTTTATCGTGTTTGCCGCACTCTGCCTGACAGGAGCCGTCAATCTCCTGCTGCAGAAGCACCCCATTAACAGCGCTCTTTCGCTGATCGTGGTGATGACGTCGCTGGCCGTCCTCTATCTCTTGCTGGGAGCGGAGTTTCTAGCTGCGGCACAGGTCATCGTCTATGCCGGCGCCATCATGGTGCTCTTTACCTTTGTAGTCATGCTGCTGAATGCCGGACGCGAAGAACGCACTCTGGGAAGCCGCGCGGCTCGCACGGTAGGTTTTCCGGCTGTGGTTGCGATCCTGGCAATCATCGCCACAACGATTCTGCACATCCAGGGCCTTGGCAACGCAGCCATTGAGGATCAAATCACCAGCACCGCCGATCTCAGTGCAGTGCTCTTCACCAAGCTGCTCTTGCCGTTTGAAGTCACATCTGTGTTGATCCTGGTGGCAATACTCGGTTCCGTCGCGCTGGCTCGCCAGGGAGATGGGGAAAAGGTGGACACCAAGTGAACTCATTGCACCTCGTCCAACACGAAGTTCCCCTCGCGTGGTATCTGCTTCTGAGCGCCGTGCTGTTTTGCCTTGGCATCGTTGGTTTTTTGATCAAGCGCAATCTGATCACGATGTTCATGTCGATCGAACTCATGCTGAACGCCGTGAATCTTTCGTTTGTTACCTTCGCCCACCAGTGGCACCAGGTCAAGGGGCAGATCTTTGTATTCTTTGTGATGGTGGTCGCTGCCGCTGAAGCAGCCGTGGGACTCGCCATCATTATTGCTGTATTTCGCGCGCGCGCAACACTGGCGGTCGACCGGATCGACCTGATGAAACTATGAACGAAAACCTCCATCTCTGGTTGATCCCGCTGTTGCCGTTCGCTGGCTTTTTGCTGAATGGGCTGCTCGGAAGCCGGCTGCCGAAACCGGTGGTTACCGCAATCGCGTTGCTGGCACCTTTGGGATCGTTGGTCGTCGTCCTGATGGCCTTTGAATTCTCACTGCAGCCGAATGTCCTGCCCCATGTTGAAACGTATGGACAATGGATTACTGCGGGCACGCTTCACATCGATTTCAGCTTTGTACTCGACCAGCTTTCGCTGGTGATGCTCCTCGTCGTCACCGGCGTTGGTTTCCTGATCCACATCTACTCCGTCGGCTACATGCACGATGATGAAGGTTACTGGCGATATTTCTCCTACATGAACCTGTTCATGTTCTTCATGACGGTTCTCGTACTCTCCGGCAACGCCCTGCTGCTCTTTGTTGGCTGGGAGGGCGTCGGCCTCGCTTCCTACCTGCTCATCGGATTCTGGTTCCAGAAGACCTCGGCTGCCGACGCAGGCAAGAAAGCATTCATCGTTAACCGGATTGGCGACTTTGGCTTCCTGATCGGCCTGTTCCTGTTGCTGGCCAACTTCGGCACGCTCACCTTCAGCGAAATCGCGGCGAAATTGGCTGCAAATCCCACTTGGACCGGTGGAGTGCTAACCGCGATTGCTCTCTGTCTATTCGTAGGCGCGATCGGAAAGAGCGCGCAGCTCCCGCTCCATGTCTGGCTCCCGGATGCCATGGAAGGCCCGACGCCAGTGTCCGCTCTCATTCATGCAGCAACCATGGTCACAGCGGGTGTCTACATGGTTGTCCGCATGCACTTCGTCTTCGATCGCTCGCCGTTCGCCCTCGACGTGGTTGCGATCGTTGGCGCCGCCACTGCCCTCTTCGCAGCACTGATGGCGCTGGTCCAAAACGACATCAAGCGCGTCCTTGCCTACTCCACCATTTCTCAGCTTGGCTACATGTTCCTCGGGTGCGGCGTCGCGGCCTATTCCACCGCCATCTTCCACCTGATGACGCATGCGTTTTTCAAGGCGCTCTTCTTCCTTGCCGCAGGTTCCGTCATCCACGCGCTCGGCGGCGAACAGGACATGCGCAAAATGGGCGGCCTCCGCAAAAAAATCCCAATCACTTTCTGGACGATGACCGCTTCCGTCCTCGCTATTACCGGGTTACCTCTGTTTTCCGGCTTCTATTCAAAAGACGCGATCTTGTATGAAGACTTCCTGGAAGGCGGGTTCGGGAAGTCTCTTTGGTTTGTTGGAGTTGTCACAGCACTGCTCACGTCTTTCTATATCTTTCGGTTGTGGTATCTGACCTTCATGGGAAAATCACGCAATTCCGAGGCTCATCCTCACGAGAGCTCGTGGACAATGCTTGGTCCCCTCGTCATTTTGGCCCTTCTGTCGCTCTCTGGCGGATACTTGGGCATCCATCGCTTCGCCGCATATCTCAGGCCATCCGACGGCCCACTTCCTGAGGGAGGGACAACCGGGCTCGAGTACATGTTGAGCGCGCTTGCAGTAGCCGTGGCTCTGCTCGGCTGGTATATTGCCGATCTCCTCTATCGGCGCCAGCAAGAGCTTCCCAAACAGCTTGCTGCCACATTCCCCACGGCCTACAAACTTCTCTCGAACAAGTTTTATGTGGATGAGATTTACAACTTCCTGATCGTGAAGCCGCTGCTGGCAATCTCGAAGTATCTGCTGGAGTGGGTTGTCGATGTCGCAATCCTCGGCGGTCTGGCCTGGCTGTTGGCCGGAATTGCATCGCTTGGCGGCGCGATCCTGCAACGTTGGCAATCCGGCAACCTGCGGTCGTATGCCGCATGGCTGGCCCTGGGCGCAGCTGTATTGCTCGTGTTTGTGCTTGCGCCATACGTATTCGGCGCATATGGAATTGGCGTATTTGGGGCGGCCCACTAGGAGATGACGATGGATAGTTCGATACTCACGTTGATTCTCCTGGCTCCCCTTGTCGGAGCGGTGCTCGTGGCACTGCTGCCCGATCGCGGAAAAGTGTCTGCGTGGGTCGCACTCTTGACAACGCTGGTCACCTTCGGCCTGACGCTTCATCTGCCTGCCCACTTTAGTCTTCAACAATCGGGGTTCCAGTTTGTCGTGAATGAGCCGTGGATCGAAAGCCCGGCGATCTTCTACCACGTCGGTGTCGATGGCCTGAGCATGTGGCTGACTGTTCTTGTCGGCCTTCTCGGCCCGGTCGGCGTACTGGCAAGCTGGAACTCAATTACCCGCCGCCAGAAAGTCTTCTACTCGCTGTTTCTGTTGCAACAAACAGCCATGTATGGCGTTTTTATCTCGCTTGACCTCATGCTCTACTACGGTTTCTGGGAGCTGTCGCTGGTTCCGATGGCGATCCTGATCGCGATGTACGGGCGCAAGGAAGGCCAGAAAGCTGCCATTAAGTTCTTCCTGTTCACTTTCATTCCCTCGGCACCACTTCTGGTGGCGATCTTGTGGCTTTACGCGCGGACTGGAACCTTCAACTTCAGTGAACTGCGTATGCTCATCGCATCGGGGTCTATGCCTTCAGGCGCTCTCTTCTGGGTTGCCCTGGCGTTTCTGTTCGCATTCGCTGTAAAGGTTCCAGTGTTTCCCTTGCATGGATGGCTCGCCGACACGTTTGGCGAGGCGCCCGTCGCAATGGCCATGGTGGTCGCGGGCAAGTTAGGCCTGTACTCGATGTTGCGCTTCCACGTCGGCCTGTTCCCTGCCCAGGCGCAAGCCATCGCACCACTTCTAATTTCCCTTGCCGTAATCGGCATCCTCTATGGCGCGTGCCTTGCCCTCGTGCAGCGCGACTTCTGGCGATTCCTCGCCTTCGCGGCGCTCAGCCACCTGAGCCTAATCACTCTCGGCGTCTACGGATTTACCCTTACCGGCTGGAGCGGCGCGACGTATCAGATTCTCAACAATGAACTGATAGACGCGGCGCTCTTTGTCCTGCTCGGCGCGCTTGAGCTCCGCTATGCAACATCGCAGATCGCAGCCTACGGCGGCCTCGCAAACAGAATTCCACGGCTGGCAACGCTTTTTTTAATCGTCTCGCTCGCCATGATTGGCCTGCCCCTCATGAATGGATTTATCGGCGAATTTCTGATCCTGTCGAGCACGTTCACGGGCGTCAGCCATCGCTGGGCCGTGCTCGCAACGCTGGGAGTGATTCTCAGCGCCGCGTACATGCTTTGGATGGTGCAACGAATTTTCTACGGCCCGGAGAACAAGATTGCGACGATGAATGCGCCGGATCTGCGCCCTGGCGAACAACTGGTGCTTTGGCCTCTGGCTATATTGATGTTTGTAATGGGTGTCTCTCCAAATTTCTGGCTCCGTACCATCGAGATGGCCCCTAAGCCGGTGGTGCTTCAGCAATCGCGATCGATTGAACTGCTTGGGCGGCCCGATGTCATTCCGGGCGCCAATGGCGGGGAGGTTCAGCGGTGAACCCAGTTCCTGACATCTACCGCATCCTTCCTGAAGTTGTCCTCACAGTCACCGGCGTGCTGGTGATGCTGGCGGATGCGTCGCTGGCTCCGGGACGGTCCCGCCGCGGACTGGGCTGGGTGGCGGCAATTGGAACAACGGTGGCGCTGTGGACGAGCATGTGGCAGCTCTCACTCCCGGTTGGAACCGGCTTCTCCGAGACCGTCGAAACCAGTCCTTTCACCGTGTTCTTCCACGTGTTGATCTGCGGCATCGTGCTGGTCACGCTGCTGCTCTCGCTTGATACCTTGCCCTCAGATAGCCACCACCAGGGAGAGTATTACGCCCTCATAACGTTTGGTGCTGTCGGCATGTGCCTGATGACCAGCGCGATCGAGCTGTTGGTGGTCTTCATTGCCCTGGAGATTTCTTCAATCTCCACCTACATTCTCGCCGGGTATCGCAAGCAGACCGGCCGCGGTCCTGAAGCCGCGATCAAGTACTTCTTGCTCGGATCGTTTGCCACCGCGTTCCTGCTGTACGGAATCGCAATGGTGTTTGGCGCTACTGGAACCACCTCTGTATACGAGATCGCCCGGAATGCGTCGACCGCTCAGAATCAATCCCTCGTACATGCCGCTCTTGCCCTGATGCTGGTTGGGATTCTGTTCAAGGTGTCCGCAGCTCCCTTCCACGTTTGGACACCTGACGTATACGAAGGCGCGCCCTCGCCGGTCGTAGCGCTCATGTCGACCGCGCCCAAGGCAGCAGCATTTGCATTCCTTCTGCGCATCGTGTACGAGATGTTCCCGACACTCCGAGCGGTCTGGTCTCCAGTTCTCTGGCTCGTCGCTGTTCTTTCGATGACTGTCGGCAACCTCGCCGCACTACGCCAGCAGAACGTCAAGCGTATTCTCGCCTATTCCTCGATCGCGCACGCAGGGTATCTGCTGGCGGCCTTCGCCGCATTTGGAACGAGCGGAATTGCAGCGGCGAGTTTCTACACGGCAGCCTATGCTGCCATGAATGTGGGAATTTTCGCCGTGGTCACGCTCGCCGGCGGCTACAACGACGAGAAACCATTGGTCCAGGATTACAAGGGATTGATTTACCGGTCTCCCCTGCTCGGAAGCTTGCTGATTTTCTTCCTCGTATCGCTGGTGGGGATCCCCTTCACCGGCGGATTCTTCGGCAAGTTCTACTCCTTCTCCGCCGCGGTTGGTGGCGGAGCCGTGGTGCTTGCCATCATCGGACTTCTGAATTCGGGTTTGGCGGCTGCATACTATTTACGCTTGGCCTTTACCGCCGCGCAACGCCCGGATGAAGATGCCGTAGACGGTCGCTCGGCCATGATGCCGATGGGGATTGCCGTGGGGGCTGCGCTCTTGTTTGCCGTGGGCGCCACGCTGGCCCTGGGAATCGCCCCGGGGAATATTCTCCATGCAACTGAGGCCGGAGCACACACGTTGCAAGCCCCGCCTGCTGCGCCAGTCCCCCCGGAAGTCACAGCGACACAGGCAAACCAGTAGCCGTTTCAGTCCGGCTTTCTTCCGTTTCAACTCCTGCCTCGCCGGAAGGTCTGATCAGGCTCAAATAAAAGGCAACCGCCATCTCGAGAACTCTTCTATCTTCGAAGTTCTCAACCACCCAGATTCTCGCCGCGGCCGACATGCGCTGACAGAGATCCGGGTCACGCAAAAGGCCAACCGCGGCCTCGCAAATCGCATCGGGATCGCCAGGAGAAACGAGCAACCCTGTGACCCCGGGGATGACCGCATCTCGTGAGCCCGTGCAGCGCGTCGCAATCACCGGAATTCCGGTGGCCCCAGCCTCGAGGACCACGTTTGGAAAGCCCTCCCGCCACGACGGCAAAACCATCAGGTCCATTGCCCGGTAGTAGGGCGCGGTATCGGCGACAAAACCCGTACAAATAATTCGAGGATGGCCCTCGATTCGCGTCCTCATCCGTATATCCAATGCATCTTCAGCAGCGTCGAACCAACCCACTAAAAGGAGATACGCGCGCGGCTCGTGGCCGAGGATTCCCGCAAAAGCCTCAAGCAATTCCGGTAAGCCTTTATCCGCAGTCAGCCGGCCAACGAATCCAATGATCATTGCCTCCTCGGGGATCCCGAGTTGCTGGCGCATGGATGACGGCCCAGGCGCAAATCGAGCCAGATCCACACCGCTGCTGCTTCCCTCACCCAGAACAACAAGCTTCGAGGCCGGGGCAACGCCGGTAACCAGCGCTCGTTCTCGCAAACTCCGGCTATTGCAAACCACCACATGTGCGCTACGAGCGGCAATGCGCTCGGCCCAAACCAGAAGACTTCGCTTCAATCCTCGCGAGGTTTCAAACTTCAGGCCCCTAAGGAGGTAAACCCTGGCAGGAATCTTGCAAAACCAGGCTGCGAGAATTCCCAGAAGTCCCGCCTTTGGAGTGCTGAACTCGACAATGTCAGGCTTGAGATGGCGCAGCAGGCGCCAGATACGGACAAAAACGACAATGTCGGCTAAAGGCGAAATCCCGCGTTCCATGGGGAAAGCATATGCATCTACCTGGGCTCTTCTGGCAGTCTGTTCCAGCAGCTCTCCGGGGGCCGAGAGCAACGATACGCGAAAACCCGCCTCTCGCAGAGTACGGACCCTGCCAGGCAGGACAAGGCACGTCTGTGCGCTCGTGACGCCCACAAGGATATGGGGTTGTCTCTGGATACAGCGTTCTTCGCCGGAGTTTGAGGCATCTAGGTCGAGCATTCGAGCAGACCCGCACTGAGGCCTCAGCAGTCGCAGTTGCATAACCGCTGAGGCGATTCCCAGCAAATAAGGAAAATGTACTATTTCGCTACATTTTTCTGTGTGAGACGGGTCACATCTCACTGATCAACGGTCCGCTACCCTGCAGGCTGGGCTGCTATGGCTACAAGTCAACGCGCAAAAATCCTTTTGCTCATTCCGCACCTTGGCGGCGGCGGAGCCGAACGCATTGCCGCTACCCTTGCGCGATACCTGAATCCCCTGCGGTACGAGTTGCATTTGGGACTGGTGACACAGTCGAGTCACGAGGCCAGGGCCATCCCCTCGGGGGGTACGGTCCATACTCTGGGTGCCACCAGAGTTCGCTACGGCGCCTGGCGACTACTCTGGCTGGTGTGGCGCGTGCGTCCGGCTGTGATTTTATCGGGAATGGCCCACCTCAACCTGCTCGTCCTCCTACTCCGACCTTTCTTCCCGACTGGCACGCGCGTCTTCGTGCGCCAAAATGGGCCCCTCGCGGCAACACTGGCAATCGGAGGAAAGCCGCGGCTCTCCCGACAGCTCTACGGCGCCGGCTATAGACGGGCTGACAGGGTGATTTGCCAGACACAACTAATGGCTGACGAACTCCAAACGGAACTTGGAATCAATAGCGCGAAGCTGGCCGTTTTATCCAATCCCGTAAACGTTCAGGCAATACGTGCAATTGCCGCCGTGACAAACTACATCCCGCCCTCGCCGGGGCCACGGCTTACTGCTATCGCAAGATTGGCGCCGGAAAAAGGAATTGACCTGTTGCTCGGAGCATTCGCGGGAGTGCTGCGCACGTTCCCTCACGCCGAGCTAGAAATCGCCGGCTCCGGTCAATGCGAGTCTGCCCTGAAAGCGCAGTGCAGGATGCTCGGTATCGAAAGCCGGGTGAACTTCCTTGGCAATGTTGCGGAACCTGCATCCCTCTTCCCCCGCTCATCCCTTTTCGTGCTCTCATCGCGCCATGAGGGGATGCCGAATGCCCTGCTCGAGGCCGCAGCCGCGGGACTTCCAATCGTCGCTCTTCCCGCATCGCCGGGATTGGTGGAGCGAGTACGTGGGCGAAGCGGTATCTGGATAGCAAGCGATATCTCCGCATACGCGCTCGAAAATACCCTATGCGACGCGCTCTCCTCAATCCATTCTGGACAGCGATTCGAACATGCATGGATCGGGCCCTTCGATCTGACAAATGCGATCCCCGCCTATGAGCGCGTAATCGACGAGGCCCTGAGGGAATGCAGAACGTGAAGCATATCGCCTATGTAATCCCGACTCTCGATCGAATCGGAGGCGCTGAGCAACAAGTCACTCTGCTTGCAACGGGACTGGCCATGAGGGGGTGGCGTGTAAGTATCATCGCACTTGCCGGAGCCGGCGGCGATGTAGCGCAAAAACTTCAATCAGGGGGCATCACCTTCCGCAGTCTTGATATGCGTAAGGGCCTCGTAGACCCGCGCGGATGGTTTCGTCTTAACGCTTGGATCAAAGGGGACCGCCCCGATATCGTGCACGCGCATTTGCCGCACGCCTCGTTGTTGGCGCGCTGGTCCCGGCTCGCCGCGCCAGTGCGAATACTGATTGACACAATCCACTCACCCGCAACAGGCGGCCTTTCTCGCAGGCTTGGATACCGCATGAGCACCGCCCTGCCTGACGTGGTGACCGCCGTGAGTCACGCAGCAGGCGATGCATGGCTGAATTCAGGAACGGTCAACGAACGGAGGCTGGCAATCATTCCCAACGGTCTGGATGTCGATCGTTGGAAGCGCGATGAAGATACCCGCCAGGCAAAGCGGGACCGGCTCGGATTGTCTAAGGAGTTTCTCTGGCTGGCTGTCGGCAGACTCGACCCAGTCAAGGATCATGCCACTTTACTGCGAGCTTTCAAACTGCTAACGACAGGCTCTCGATTGGTCATTGTCGGGGACGGTCGGCTGCGTGACCAGTTACTCTCTCTCGTCAAGGAACTCGGATTGAGCGATCGCGTCTATCTTCCCGGATTTCAAACCGAGGTGTTGCCATGGATGTGTGCGGCGGACGGATTTGTTCTCAGTTCCCAATGGGAGGGTTTGCCGATGGCGCTTCTCGAAGCCGGTGCTTGCCTGCTTCCGGCCGTAACCACCGACATCCGGGGCGCCCGGGAGGTTCTTCCGGATTCACAACGCGATCGAGCGGTTTCGTATGGAGATCCAACCGCGCTTGCCGCGGCCATGAGAGGCTTGATGTGCACTCCCGACATGGAACGGCGCGAACTCGGGCGGGAGATGCGCAAATCCATTTGCGAAAGATTCAGTCTGAATGCCGTCCTGAATCAATGGGAGAATCTCTATCGCCTCCAACTCGAGAAGAATGCTCAACCTGCGCGATTCGGGACGCCTGATTCCACCTTGGCGAGGACTCTCCAACTCCAATAGCCGAGAAACATGAGCGTGCTCGCGCTCCAAAGCGATGTTGCCAGCGCGATGCCGGCCACGCCGAAACGGCGCAT
>Ga0210386_10003414_pt1 | contig 13333 bp, 11 predicted proteins | sample IncBWH32OmetaG_FD_160091 | JGI IMG/M metagenome (GOLD analysis project Ga0210386, IMG submission 160091) | Forest soil microbial communities from Barre Woods Harvard Forest LTER site, Petersham, Massachusetts, United States - Inc-BW-H-32-O ... | reverse complement strand
CGAGCGTTACTTCCGCGTGCGCCAGGACGTAAGCCATCTCGTCGGCCACCGCGTCGGCATAGACCGGCACCGGCACGGCGCCGAGTGCCTGCCCGGCGCAGAACGCCCAATAGAGCCGCGGGCGATTGCTGCCGATGACGGTGAACTTGTCGCCGCGTTTGAGGCCGAGCTCGGAAAGGCCGACGGAGAAGGCGCGGACCTCCTCGAGCGTCTGCGCCCAGGTCCAACTTTGCCAGATGCCGAGATCCTTGTGCCGCATCGCGGGGCGCGCGCCACGGGTCGCGGCGTTGTGGATCAAAAGCTTCGGCAGCGTATCTAAGCCAGGATCAATCGAGAGCACCCGGTTTTCCTCCGCCCGCCATTGCAGGATCGCGTCTTTCGCGGACCCGCGCCATTCGCAAAAAGGCTAGCGCGACCCGCTTGGCTCCAAAGACGCCGCCGAGCCTCAAGGGGCCCGGTATCCCGCCGCAAAAGCGGCGCGAAAGCCGTCAATTTCCCCCACATCAAGGCCATTGGCGCTTGGTTGTTTCGCCTAATGTCGGCGCGAATTCTCGCATTGCTGGGCGAAAACGACAATGCTATTTCACGCCTGAAACATAGGCAATTTGACGCGACAATCCTTTGGGTCCAGCAACTTGGACCCGCAACTGCCGCCAGTGTCCGCGGCGCCAGGACGCCGGGACTTGAGGCCTCCATGCTCGATACATCCACCGGCAGCGCGCCGCAATTCTCCCTCGCCGAAGACCAGATCGCGGTACGCGACATGGCGCGCGCCTTCGCCGCAGAAGTATTTGCGCCACACGCTGTCGCCTGGGATGAGGCCAAGCATTTTCCGGTCGCCGAAATGCGCCAGGCCGCCGAACTCGGCATGGGCGGCGTTTATATTGCCTCCGATGTCGGCGGATCGGCGTTGTCGCGGCTCGACGCCACATTAATCTTTGAGGCGCTGGCCACCGGCTGTCCGACCGTCGCCGCCTATATGTCGATCCACAACATGGCGGCGTGGATGATCGATGCCTATGGCTCGGACGCACAGCGCCAGAAATGGCTGCCGAAGCTGTGCAGCATGGAGCTGTTGGCCAGCTATTGCCTGACCGAGCCGGGCGCGGGGTCGGACGCGGCGGCGCTGACGACCCGCGCGGTGCGCGACGGCGATCACTATGTGCTCAACGGCCAGAAGCAATTCATCTCCGGCGCCGGCGCCGGCGATCTTTACGTGGTGATGCTGCGGACCGGCGGCGAAGGCCCGTCCGGCATTTCGACCATCGTCGTTCCCGGCGACACGCCGGGCGTTTCGCTCGGCGCCAACGAACGCAAGATGGGCTGGAATGCGCAGCCGACGCGGGCGGTGATCTTTGCGGACGCGCGCGTGCCGGTGGCGAATCGGCTCGGCGACGAAGGCATCGGTTTTAAGATCGCCATGGCCGGGCTCGACGGCGGGCGGCTCAATATCGCCGCCTGCTCGCTCGGCGGCGCGCAGATCGCGCTGGAAAAGTCGCTGGCCTATATGAAAGAGCGCAAGGCGTTCGGCAAACGCCTCGACGAATTCCAGGCGCTGCAATTCCGCCTCGCCGACATGGCGACCGGGCTCGAAGCGTCGCGCACGTTGCTGTGGCGCGCCGCGGCGACGCTCGATCGCAAGGACGCAAACGCCACGCAACTGTGCGCCATGGCCAAGCGCTTCGTCACCGACACTTGCTTCGACGTCGCCAATCAGGCGCTGCAACTGCACGGCGGTTACGGCTATTTGTCGGAATTCGGCATCGAGAAGATCGTGCGCGATCTGCGCGTGCACCAAATTCTCGAAGGCACCAACGAGATCATGCGCCTCATCGTCGCGAGAAGCCTCGTCGGGCGATGAGCGCAATGAACGTGCTAAACGGTGTGCAAGACGGGCTGCAAGACGGGCTGCAAGACGGGCTGCAAGACGGCGAACTGATCATTCGCCAGCACGGCGCGCTGCGCCGGATCACGCTGAACCGGCCGAAAGCGCTCAACGCGCTCACTCTCGACATGGCCGTGCAGATGACGACGCTGCTGCGGTCATGGGCGGCGGACCCGGCGGCCGGCGCCGTGCTGCTCGACGGTGCCGGCGAGCGCGGGCTGTGCGCCGGCGGCGATATTCGCGCGCTCTACGATGCGGCGAAGTCGGGCGATACGCTGCCGGAAAAATTCTGGGCCACCGAATATCATCTCGACGTGCTGATCGCGCGCTACCCCAAGCCGTTCATCGCCGTGATGGACGGCATGGTGATGGGCGGTGGCGTTGGCCTCTCGACGCCGGCGGCGCACCGCATCGTCACCGAGCGCTCGGCGGTGGCGATGCCCGAAGTCGGCATCGGATTTTTTCCCGACGTCGGCGCTTCTTATTTGCTGGCGCGCGCGCCGGGTTTTTCCGGCACCTATATGGCGCTGACCGGCGACCGCATGGCCGCGGCCGACGCGATTTATTGCGGGCTCGCCGATATTCATATTCCCATCGCGAAACTCCCGGAACTGCCCGCGGCGCTCGCCGACTGCCGGTCGGCCGACGACGTGCGCAAGCGACTTGGCGCCCTCTCCAGCCCGCCAGCCGAGGGCAAGATGGCCGCAGCGCGGCCATGGATCGACACCTGCTTTGGCGCCAACGACGTCGAAACCATCATGGATCGCCTGGGCGCGTCCGCTGTCGAGGCGGCGCGAGCCGCGCACGCCACCATGGCGAAAATGTCGCCGACCTCGCTCAAGGTGACGTTGCGCAACGTGCGCGACGCGGCATCTTTCAAGCGCGCCGAGGAGAGCTTCGAGCAGGATTACCGCATTGCGCTCGCCTGCATCGCCGGACACGATTTCATCGAAGGCATTCGCGCCCAGATCGTCGACAAGGACCGCAATCCGCGCTGGCGTCCGGACCGGCTCGAAGATGTCACCGGCGACATCGTCGATCAGCATTTCAGATCGGTTGGCGACCTGGAACTGAAATTCGCAGATTGAACCAGCTTGAACGAGAGAGGCGCAACGCTCATGCCGCACATTGGATTCATCGGTCTCGGCAACATGGGCGGGCCCATGGCGGGCAATCTGGTCAAAGCCGGCGAGCATGTCTCGGGCTTCGATGTCGTGGCGGCATCGCGCGACGCGTCGGCGCGCGACGGCGTCGAGATCGTCGCCAATGCCGGAAGCTGCGTTGAAAACGCGGACGTGGTCATCACCATGCTGCCGGCCGGCGAGCACGTGCTGTCGGTCTGGAACGATATCCTGCCGGCGGCGAACCAGGGCGCGCTGTTCATCGACTGCTCGACCATCGACGTGGCGAGCGCGCGGGCGGCGCACAAGCTCGCCGCCGAACGCGGCATCGCCACACTTGACGCGCCGGTGTCCGGCGGCGTCGGCGGCGCCAAGGCGGCGACGCTCACCTTCATGGTCGGCGGCAGCCATCATGCGTTCGAGCGCGGCAAGCCCCTGCTCGAGCGCATGGGCAAGCGCGTCGTGCATTGCGGCGAAGCCGGCAACGGCCAGGTCGCGAAAATCTGCAACAATATGATCCTTGGCATCTCGATGATCGCGGTCAGCGAGGCGTTCGTGCTCGGCGAAAAGCTCGGGCTCTCGCATCAGGCCTTGTTCGACGTCGCTTCGGCGTCGTCAGGCCAGTGCTGGTCGCTGACCAGCTACTGCCCGGTGCCGGGCCCGGTGCCGGCAAGCCCGGCCAACAGCGACTACAAGCCCGGTTTCGCCGCGGCCTTGATGCTCAAGGACCTGAAGCTTGCCCGCGAGGCCGCGCGCTCGGTCAACGCCAACACCGCGCTCGGCGAAGAGGCCGCCGAGATCTACCAGCACTTCGCCGAGCGAGGTCATAGCGGAGCGGATTTTTCCGCGATCATCAAGCACGTGCGCGGGCGCTAAAGCGTCGCTTCCGGGATTAATTGCAAATTCCTTTCGCAGTCCGTTAACGCGAGAGAGCTACATGCAAATCAGCTGTCGTTGCGGGGAAGTCGAAATAGCAATCGCAGCGGAACCGGTCGCTCAATTTTTCTGCCACTGCGACGACTGCCAGGCCATGCACGGGGCAGCGTATGTTCCCGAGTCCGTCTATCCGACCGAAGCGGTGACGATCATCAAAGGCGAGCCTGCTTCCTGGACCTTGAAACACAATCCGCGCTTGTTCTGCCGCGTCTGCGGGACCAGGCTGTTCATAGAGGTGGCGAGGCTCAATCTGCGTGGCGTGAATGGCTGTCTCCTGCCGGACGGCGCGTTTCGCCCGCAGTTCCACATGCATTGCCGGTTTGCCGTTCGTCCCGTTCGTGACGATCTAGCGCATTATCGAGCACGTGCGCCCCAATTCGGTGGACCCGAGGAACTCGCTGATTGGTAATTGGCGAGCGAACGCCCTACTCCCCGCGGCTCATGAACCAATCGAGCGTCACCGACCGGCCGCCGAACAGCGTGGCAAAGTTGGTGTCGCTGAACAGAACGATATCGTCCCATCTGTCCTTGCTCGCACAGACGGCGCCGATCCAATTGCTGCAGGCCTGACGCCGCAACAAAATAGTGCTCGCCTTGGTCAGATCGATGGTCGCGGTGAGGCTGCCGCCGGCCGGCACCGGCAACGGCGGCGACAACGGCGGAAGGTGCGGACACGCGCTGCTGTTGTAAGGCACCAGCATTTTGTCCCATCCGACATTGTTGATGAGGGTGATGCTGGTCGAGGTCGGCGGCAATGGCGGCGACGGCGCCATGATCGTCATATTCCAGGCCGCCAGACCGGTGAGCGTGTTGATTCCGACGCTGTAAACCGATTGGGTCGGATTCTTGGCCTTGGTCGGGAAAAGGAAGTCGCGCAGCAGCGGCCGCAGGATCAACACCTCCACAGGCGGCACACCATTGGTCCATCCAGGCGAGCCAATACTGGTTGCGGTTATGGTCACGCCGCCGGACGAGTCCCCGGACGGGCAAGGCAGCGGCACTTCCGCGTTGTCCACCGGCAGCGCCGCCATGACGTTGAGTATCGGCCCAATGGTGTTGGCGACCAGCTGCGGATTGGAGTCTTCCGTGATCGCGCTGACGATGATCCCATAGCGGCCGGGCGTTACGGCGCCGTGCGCAGTCACCGTCAAGCTCAGGGTCAGGCTGCCGCCGCCGCCCGGCGCCGCCACAAGCGCGGTCGCGCGGTTCTGAGTAGGACAAACCAGTGAGCCGTGGAAGATCGTGCACGCCTGCTGATCGGTCGCGCCCACGCCCGCCTGCGGGTGATTGTCCTTGACCACCGCGCTGGGCGGTACGGTCAGCGACACGTCAAGCCCGGTCAGTGCCACATTCTTCGAGGCGCGGGTGTCGAAGCAGCACTGCGCCGTGACCCTCACGGTGCGGACCGAGGTGTCGTTCGAACTCAAGGTGATCATCGTGGTTGCGCTCTGGTCCGGAAACACGAACCAGGAATTCACATCGAGCAGCACATCGTTGCCGGGCCCGTTGCCGAGTCCGACAACGCCGAGCGCCAGGTTTGTGGCGCGGGCGCCGCTGTGCGGCAGCATCATCAGGAACGCCAGCAAAACGCCGCCGGCAAATTGCAAAGCGGATTGGCGCGTGCGCATTGGGTCTCTCCGAAAATGTGCTGGTGCGAAAAGCGGGATTGCCCGGCCGTTTTACCACTCCTTGCGGCGCAGCGTCAGCGCGCTTGCCGCCAGTGCATGCCGAACGGTTAAAGCCGGGTGCTCTTCTTGCCGTGAAAATACTGCTTCGGCTTAATTCGGATTCGTCAAAAAAAAGCGGGCCCAAATTGGGCCCGCGGCAAAAATTGAGTTGGAGAAATCCGACCTCACTTCGCCGGGTCGGTCGGCGACCACAGCTTGATCGGCGACGTCTTCTCATAGGCCATGCCCTTTGGGTACGAGATGATTTCCATCTGCAGGCCCCAGGGCGCCAGGAAGTAGGTGATGGTCTGGCCGGCGGCCGGGCCTTCGTTCACCGGGAACGGCCCGAACATCGTCTTCACGCCCTTGCTTTCGAGATATTCTTTCGCCGCTTTGACGTCGTCGACATAGAAGGCGATGTGATAGCCGCCGATGTCGCTGTTCTTCGGCGTCATGTTCTTCTGGTCCGGCGAGGTATATTGGAACAGCTCGATGTTGGAGCCGTAGCCGCAGCGCACCAATGTGATCTGATTGAGGACCGCGCGCGGATTAACGTTCAAGAGCTGGGTCATGAAGTCGCCCTTCTCGTCGGCGAATGGGCCGAACGACATCGCTTCCTTGCAACCGAGCACGTTGACGAAAAAGTTGGTCGCCTCCTTGATGTCCGGCACGGTGATGCCGGTGTGATCATGGCCGCGCAGACCGGGGACGCCGTCGGCATAAGCAAAAGGTGCGCTGGCGAGCATCGCGGCGCCGATCGCGGCGATGGCGAAGTTCTTGGTACATCCAAACACGCTTCTCTCCTGTCGGGACTGGTTCAACCACCGCGCCGGGGCCGCCCGGTACCGACGGCGCGATATTTGTGTGTTCAGGCGCTCGCTGCGGCCTCCACCGCGGCGCCGCGCGTCAGCCATCCGGGATCGACCGACGGCAGCGGAATGGCGTCGATCAGCATGCGGGTATAGTCGGCCGCCGGCGCGGCGAAGACGCGCTCGCATGGCCCCTCCTCCACCACGCGGCCGTCGTGCATCACCACCACGCGCTGGCAGATCGAACGGATCACCGAAAGGTCGTGACTGATGAAGGCGAGCGCGAGATGCATCTCGCCGGTCAGCTCCTTGAGGAGGCGGAGCACCTGCGCCTGGGTCGAGACGTCAAGGCCGGAGACGATCTCGTCGGCGAGCACGAAGTCCGGGCGCAGCACCACGGCCCGCGCAATGCCGACGCGCTGGCGCTGGCCGCCGGAAAGCTCGTACGAATAGCGGTCGACGGTCATCCGCGACAACCCGACCCGGTCGAGCACGCCATACACCAGATCGAGCGCGGCGCGCCGCGTCTTCGCAAGACCGTGCAGCAGGACCGGCTCGATCAGGATGCGCCCGATGGTGTGGCGCGGATTGAGCGACGACATCGGGTCCTGAAAGATCATCTGCATGCGCCGCCGCAGCGGCTGGCGCGCTCGCTCGTCAAGTTCAACGATGGCGGCGCCGTCGAACACGATCGTGCCGCTCGTGGGCTTAACCAGGCCGAGCAGCGCCCGGCCCAACGTGGTCTTGCCGGAGCCGGATTCGCCGACAATGCCGACGGTCTCGCCCTTGCCGACCCGGATATCGACGCCATGCAATACCGTTGCGGCCGGCTGCCCGCGCGCGACGAGGCCGCTCGCGCGCCCGTAAGACACCACCAGATCCTTTGCGACCAACAGATCGTCAGCCATCGCGCGACTCCAGGAGGCTGACATCGAAGGCGGAGATTTCCGCGCGCAGCGCCGAGATCACTTCCGGCGGCGTCGGCTCAAGCCCGGTATCGGGCCGGTCGTAGCGCGGATTGGCGGCCAGCAGCGCCTTGGTATAGGCGTGGTGCGGATTGGTCAGCACGTCCGCCGTGATCCCCTGCTCCACCACCTTGCCCATATAGAGCACCGTCACCCGGTCGCAGATTTTGGCCACCACGCCGAGATCGTGGGAGACGAACAGGACGCTGGTGCCGTGGCGCTCCTGCAGCGCGCGGATCAGCCGGAGAATTTGCTTTTGCACGGTGACGTCGAGCGCCGTGGTCGGCTCGTCGGCGATGACGAGCTTCGGCTCGAGCCCGAACGCGGCGGCGATCAGCACCCGCTGGCGCATGCCGCCGGACAGCTGATGCGGATAGCTCGCGAGCACGCGCTCCGGATCGCGGATCTGCACTTCTTCGAGCAAAGCGTGGGCGCGGACGCGCGCCTCTTTGGCCGAAAGGCCGCGCTTGAGTCGCAGCCCGTCGGTCATCTGAACATCGATCCGCCGCGCCGGGTTGAGCGCGGTCGAGGGATCCTGCGGAACGAGCGCAATGTCGCGGCCAAGCACCGCGCGCAACCCGCTTGCCGACAGCGTCAACAGATCGCTGCCTTCGAAGTCGATGCGGCCGCGGCTGATCTTCACCTGCGACGGAATGATGCCGAGGATTGCTTTGGCGATGGTCGACTTTCCGGCGCCGCTTTCGCCGACCAGACCGTGCACCTCGCCGGTGCCGACGGTCAGCGAGACCCGGCGCAGTACCGGCTTGTTGCCGTCGCGCAGCGAGATCGCGCTCAATTTTTCGATGGCGAGGCGTGGTTGCGTCATCGGCGCAATACCGGATCGAGGCTGCGGGCGAGGCCATCGCCAAGCTGGTTGAAGGCCACCACCGTAGCGAACAACGCCGTCAGCGGCGCGGCCAGAACCCACCACCCTTCATGCACGATCTGGCGGCCTTCCGCGATCATGCCGCCCCAGGTCGGCGTGTCGGACGACACCGAAAGGCCGACAAACGACAGGATCGCCTCGACGACGACAGCGATGCCCATTTCCAGCGTCAACAGCGCGATCAAGACCGGCATGACATTGGGCAGGATTTCGCGGAACAGGATCGCCGGGCGCGAGAAGCCGATAGTGCGCGCGGCGACTACGTAATCCATCTGCGCCTGGCCCATGGTCTCAGTGCGCACCACCCGGCAAAAGCGCGTCCAGTCGATGACCACAATGGCGGCGATGACCGAATGCAGCCCGGTGCCGAGCACGGCGACCAGCAGGATCGAGAGCAGCACCGGCGGGAATGCCATCCAGATATCGACCAGCCGCGAAATCACAACCTCGACCCAGCCGCCGAGAAAGCCGGCCAGGAGGCCGAGCAGCGAGCCGATCAGACAGGCCAGACCGGCGGCGACGAAGGCGACGGTCAGCGAAATCCGCGCGCCGAAGATGACGCGCGAGAGCACGTCGCGGCCGAGCCCGTCGGTGCCGAGCAAAAATCCGGGCTCGGCGTCGGGAAAGCCGACAGGCGGCGATGTCGCGGTGAGCAGATTCTGCGCCAGCGGATCCTGCGGCGCGATCCATGGCGCGAACACCGCGAGCACGATCAGGAGCAGAATAAATCCGCCCGCGAACACGACCTTCGGGTCGCGAACGAGCCGCAGCGCAATCGACGGCGGCGCCGGACCGGTGTCCGGTACCGCAGCGATCGATGTTGGTGACCAGTGTTCCACGTGAGGCTTCAGGCGTGCCGTAGCCGCGGATTGAGCGCCGCAACCGAGAGATCGACGCCGATATTGATGAGGATGAAGATCAATCCGAACAGCAGGACCAGGCCCTGGATCAGCGGGAAGTCGCGGTTGATGACCGCATCGATCGCCAGATTGCCGATACCCGGATAGGAGAAGATGCGCTCGACGATCACCGTACCGCCGATCAGGAAAGTGAACTGAACGCCGGTGAGCGCCAGCGTCGGACCGACGGCGTTGCGCAACGCCTCCTGCAGCACCAGGCGAAGCTCGCGAAAGCCCTTGATCCGCGCCAAGAGGACATAGTCCTGCAGCATCGCCTCCTTGAGCGATTGCTTGAGCAGCCGCACGATCACGGCGGCGAGCGGCAACGCCAAGGCCAGCGTCGGCATGATCATGTGGCTCAAGATGTCGGCCGCCACGCTGAAGCGGCCGGTCAGCACGCTTTCGGCCAGGTAGAAGCGCGTGCTGAAGCCTTCGGCCAATTCCGGATCGATGCGGCCGGTCAACGGCAGCACCGGTATCGCCACGGCGAAGAGCAGGACCAGCGCCAGCGCCCAGATGAAATCCGGCACCGCCAGCAGGATCGAGTTCAAGCCGTCGATGATGGTCTCGCCGATGGTGCGCCGCATCAGCGTGCCGGCGACCGCAACCGCGCCGCCAAAAAGCACCGCGACGATCAACGCCAGGATCGCGAGCTCGAGCGTCGCCGGCAGCCGCGACGCCAGCACCTCGGTCACCGGCAGATGCAAGGTGATCGAGGTGCCGAAGTCGCCGGTGACGATGCCTTTGATCCAAATCCAAAACTGTGTGGCGAGCGGCGCGTCCAGCCCGTAATGGGCTTTCAGCGCAGCGATGTCGGCCGGCCCGGCGCCCGGCGAGATCATCATCGCCACCGGATCGCCTGGCACGACGCGCAGCAGGATAAAAACCACCACCGCCACGCCCGCGAGCGTCAGCAGCGCCATGGCCAGGCGATTGGCGACGACTGCAAGCAACATCAACGGTCCTTGACTGCCGCGTCGAAGGCTGACCGCGTCGATGGCCGCCGCGCCCCGGCGCGGCGGCGGACCGCTTCGACGTTAGCCTTAGGCTTTGGCGACCAGCGTCGCCGGCTGCAGAGCGCCGGAGACGTTCGGGGTTACCTTGAGATCGGACTTGTAGAGGATCGGCTGCGCGTACTGGAGGAGCGGCAGCACATAGCCGTTCTCGGCGATGTAGCGGTCGACATCCTTCCAGCCTTGGATGCGCTTCTTCTCGTCCTTCTCGCCCCACAATGGGCCGATCTTGGCGTCGAGATCGTCGGAATGCCAGCCTGAATGCGGCGACTTCGAGAACATGGCGAAGCCGGTCGAAGTGGTCGGATCGCCGATGGCGTTGCCCCAATTGTAGAACGCCGCCGGCGCCAGCTTGTGCGTCATGCGCAATTCGAAGTGCTTGGCGATTTCGTAGATCTCGATGTTGGCCTCGATGCCGACATTGCGCCACATGCCGACGATCGCCTGGATCATTTCGTAATCCTTGGGCTTGAAGCCGCGCGTCGTCTGGATGGTGAACTTGACCGGCTTGTCTTTCGAATAGCCACTGGCGGCAAGGAGCTTGGTGGCCATCGCCGGGTCATAGGGGACCTTGATGGTCGGATCGAACGCCGCGTATTCCGGCGCTTCCAGCGTCGCGATCGGCACGCCATAGCCGCGCAACAGCTTCTTGATGATGGTGTCCTTGTCGACCGCGTGCGTCATGGCGAGACGGACATTCTTGTCGTCCATCACGCCGCCATTGGTGATGAAGATCATGCCGATGTCCGAGATCGGCGTGCAGACGCCTTTGAGACCGGCCTTGGCCTTGAGCCGGTCGTACTCCTCGTACGGCACCTCGAGCGTGATATCCGACGAACCGCTTTCGATTTCGGCGACGCGGCTGGTCGCATCGGGCACGAACTTGAAGACGACGGTCTCGAACGCCGGCTTGCCGCCCCAGTGTTTGGGATTGGCCTTGAGCCGCAGATAGGCGTTGCCCTCATAGGCATCGACCATGTAGGGGCCGGTGCCGATCGGCTTTTTCTCGAAGCCTTCCGGCCCGACTTTCTCGAAATAGGCTTTCGGCAACACATAGCCAGTGAGGAACGCCATCCACTTGAAGATGACCGGATCGTATTGCTTGACGTCGGCGGTGATCTTCTTGCCGTCGATCTTGAAGTTGTCGATGCCGGCCCAGATGAACGACACCGGGTTGCCGCCGTCCGGCTTGCCCTTGCGCTGGATCGACCACACCACGTCTTCGGGCGTCAGCGGCGTACCGTCATGCCAAACGACGCCTTCGCGCACCTCCATCCAAACCTTGCTCTTGTCGTCGTTCCAGCCCCAGCCGGTGAGCAGGCCGGGCTCGAACGCGAGGTTCGGCTTCTGGCCGATATATTGATCGAAAATCGAGCGGTAGATCGCCTGGATGGTCGGGTTGACCGAGGACGGCCCGGTTTGCGGATCGAACGACGGCAGGTTGACGTTGTAGGCGATGTTGAGCGTGGAGCCGACGGCGGCGCTGGCAAAGCGCGAAGGCGCCAACAGCGTGCCGAGGAGACCGCCGCTCGCCGCCAGGGACTGACGACGCGTGAGATTGAACATGTTCTGCAACTCCCCCATTTGACCGCCGCCGGCGGCAACTGCTTCGCTCGACGCTATGCTTTGTCGTGCGCGTCTGATTGCATACACAAACAGAGCACATGCATAGCTGCTCGGCATTTAGACAGAGATACTTTAAACCTAAAGCAAACAGCGGACAAGCTGACGCATTGGGCTTTTTAACCCATTATTTAGGCAGCACTGGCGGCAGCGGCGGTCTGTCGCGCCGGGCGCTGGCGGCGCCCTTGTGCGCCGCGGCAGCCCGGCTGTTGGCGGACAATTGGGCCCGTTGCAAGACAGTGGCGAAGGTCCCATAAGTATTCGGGCGGCAAGACTCGCTCGCTCAGACTTGCTTGAGCAGACTTGCCTGATCAGGCGTCGGCCTGGAGGCTTTGATGGCGGAACGCTCGTTCGCACGCGAAGTGCAGGATCTCAAACTCGGTGACGGCGAGGAATTCCGCGGCGAAGGAATTCTCGCCATTACCAAGGCGCTGCTGCAGTCCGGGGTGTCCTATGTCGGCGGCTATCAGGGTGCGCCGGTCTCGCATCTGATGGACGTGCTGGCCGACGCCAAGGACGTGCTCGACGAGCTCGGCGTGCACTTCGAGAATTCGGCATCGGAAGCGGCCGCGGCGGCGACGCTGGCGGCGTCGGTGATGTATCCGATCCGCGGCGCGGTGACGTTCAAGGCCCCGGTCGGCATCAATGTCGCCTCCGACGCTATCGCCAATCTGGCCTCCGGCGGCGTCAAGGGCGGCGCGCTGATCATCATCGGCGAGGATTACGGCGAAGGCTCCTCGATCATGCAGGAGCGCTCGCATCCGTTCGCCATGAAATCGCAAGTATGGCTGCTCGATCCGCGGCCGAACCTGCCGACCATCGTGCGCATGGTCGAAGAAGGCTTCGAATTGTCGGAGGCCTCGAACACGCCGGTGATGCTGGAAGTGCGCATCCGTGCCTGCCATGTGCACGGCCGCTTCACGGCCAAGGCCAACAAGAAGCCGAGCTTCACGCTGCGCGAGGCGTTGGAAAATCCGCGGCGCGATACCGAGCGCGTGGTGCTGCCGCCCGCCTCCTATCTGCACGAGCGGGAAAAGATCGAGCACCGCTGGCCGGCCGCGGTGAAGTTCATCAAGGAGCGCAAGCTCAACGAATTTTTCGGCCCGGAGACTGCCGATGTCGGCATCATCGTCCAGGGCGGCATGTACAATTCGGTGATGCGCTCGCTGCAGCAGCTCGGCCTCGCCGACGTCTATGGCGAGACCTCGGTGCCGATCTATTGCCTTAACGTGACCTATCCGATGATCGACGACGAGGTTGCCGCCTTCGCCGCCACCAAGAAGGCGGTCCTCATGGTCGAGGAGGGCCAGCCCGAATTCATCGAACAGGCGCTGAATACAATTCTTCGCCGTCGCGACATCCAAACCAGGATTTGCGGCAAGGACGTGCTGCCGATGGCCGGCGAATATACCCCGCAGGTTGTCACCAAGGGCATCAAGGCGTTCATGGAGCTGCACGGCAAGGCGCTCCTTGGCAACGCGCCGCCACCGCCGGATGCTTCCGAAGTCCTCGCCGATCCGAAGGTCAAG
>Ga0210386_10003408_pt1 | contig 13345 bp, 7 predicted proteins | sample IncBWH32OmetaG_FD_160091 | JGI IMG/M metagenome (GOLD analysis project Ga0210386, IMG submission 160091) | Forest soil microbial communities from Barre Woods Harvard Forest LTER site, Petersham, Massachusetts, United States - Inc-BW-H-32-O ... | reverse complement strand
GCGATGCGACCACCGACAAGAACATGTGGTGGGCCGGCAACCAGTCGATCACGGCCGAGCAATTCGAAACGCTCTATGCCGACTTTCTCAAACATGCCGAGGGCATGACGCTGTTCGCGCAAGACCTCTATGGCGGCGCCGATCCGACGTTCCGGATCAAGACCCGTGTCTTCACCGAACTCGCCTGGCACTCGCTGTTCATTCGCACGCTGCTGATCCGCCCCGCGCAATCGGAGCTTGCCGGCTTCGCGCCCGAACTCACCATCATCGACCTGCCGAGCTTCCGCGCCGATCCGAAACGTCACGGCGTGCGCTCGGAGAACGTGGTCGCGATCGATTTCGCCCGCAAGATCGTCCTGATCGGCGGGTCTTATTATGCCGGCGAGATGAAGAAGAGCGTGTTCACGACGCTCAATTACTATCTGCCCGCGCGCGGCGTGATGCCGATGCACTGCTCGGCCAACGTCGGCCCCGCAGGCGATAGCGCGATTTTCTTCGGGCTTTCCGGCACCGGAAAAACCACGCTCTCGGCCGATCCCAAGCGCACGCTGATCGGCGACGATGAACACGGCTGGGGCACCGACGGCATCTTCAATTTCGAAGGCGGCTGCTACGCCAAGTGCATCAAGCTGTCGGAAGAGGCCGAGCCCGAGATTTATGCCGCCAGCAAGCGCTTCGGTGCGGTGCTGGAGAATGTGGTGCTCGATGAATTCACCCGCGTGCCTGATTTCGACGACGGCTCGAAGACGGAAAATACGCGATCTGCGTATCCGCTCGATTTCATTCCGAATGCCTCGCGGACCGGCCGCGCCGGCCATCCGAAGAATGTGGTGATGCTGGCGGCCGATGCCTTTGGCGTGCTGCCGCCGATCGCCAAGCTCTCGCCGGCCCAGGCGATGTATCACTTCCTGTCGGGCTACACTGCCAAGGTCGCGGGCACCGAACGTGGTCTCGGCAACGAGCCGCAGCCGGAATTCTCGACCTGCTTCGGCTCGCCGTTCCTGCCGCTCGATCCGTCGGTCTACGGCAACATGCTGCGCGAGCTGATCGCCAAGCACAATGTCGATTGCTGGCTGGTCAACACCGGGTGGACCGGCGGCAAGTTCGGCACTGGCTCGCGGATGCCGATCAAGGTGACGCGCGCGCTGCTCACGGCCGCGCTCGACGGCTCCTTGCGCAACGTCGAATTCCGCACCGACAAGTATTTCGGCTTTGCGGTGCCGACCGCGCTGCCGGGCGTGCCGGGCGACATTCTCGACCCCGTCAATACCTGGAAGGACAAGGCCGAGTTCGACAAGACCGCCCGCGCTTTGGTCGGCATGTTCCAGAAGAACTTTGCCAAGTTCGAAGCGAAGGTCGATGCCGACGTCCGCGCCGCCGCACCCGAGGTCAAGCTCGCAGCGGAGTAAAAGGCGACGCCAAGAAGACAAGTTCAGAAGCGCGGTGGGTGACCTTCGCGCTTCTTTTCTTTGGCGTGGTCTTTAGTGCGCCTCGTCCCAATTGTTCGCGGCGCGGGCATCGACATGAAGCGGCAATGAGAGCACGACCGCCGGGAATGGCGCGTCCTGCATGACGTGCTGAACCACCGGCAGCGTCGCCGCCACCTCGTCGTCAGGCACCTCGAAGATCAGTTCGTCGTGAACCTGTAGCAGCATCTGCGCGGACAGCTTCTTCTCGGCGAGCGCTTCTTCCATCCGGGTCATGGCGCGGCGGATGATGTCGGCCGCCGTGCCCTGAAGCCGCGCATTGATCGCGGCCCGTTCGTTGAAGGCGCGAACCGAGGCATTGGAGGCCTTGATATCGGGGTAATGGCATTTGCGGCCGAACAGCGTCTCGACATAGCCGTGGGCGCGGCAGAAGTCGCGCGTCGCATCCATGTAGGCGCGAATACCCGGAAAGCGCTCGAAATATTTCTTGATATAGGCGGAAGCTTCCTCGCGGGCGATGCCGAGCTGGTTAGCCAATCCGAACGCGGAGATGCCGTAGATGATGCCGAAGTTGATCGCTTTGGCGCGACGGCGCACCTCGGCCGGCATGTCCTTGACCGGAACGCCGAACATTTCCGACGCCGTCATGGCGTGAATGTCGAGCCCTTCGCGGAATGCCTGCTTGAGCACGGGAATGTCGGCGATCTCCGCGAGCAGCCGCAATTCGATCTGCGAATAATCCGCCGACACCAGCTTGTGGCCCGGAGAAGCGATGAAGGCGCGGCGGATTTTCCTTCCATCCTCGGTCCGCACCGGAATGTTCTGCAGGTTCGGTTCGTTCGACGATAGTCGTCCGGTGGTGGTGGCGGCCAGCGCGTAGGTCGTGTGCACGCGATGGGTCTCGGGATGCACATAGGTCGGCAGCGCGTCGGTATAGGTCGACTTCAGTTTCGAGACCTGCCGCCATTCGAGAATCTTTTTCGGGAAGTCATGGCCTTGTTCAGCCAACTCGTCGAGGATTTGCGCCGAGGTCGACCACGCGCCGGTCTTGGTCTTGGTGCCGCCGGGAATTCCCATCTTGCCAAAAAGAATGTCGCCAATTTGCTTGGGGCTGCCGACATTAACTGGCTCGCCGGCGATCTCCTGGATTTCGGCTTCGACCCGTGCCGCGGTCTGGGCGAAGTCGCCCGATAGCCGCGATAACACTTGCCTGTCAATCGAGATGCCGCGCCGTTCCATCCGTGCCAGCACGGCCACCAAGGGACGCTCCAGCATCTCATAGACCGTGGTCATGCGCTCGGCGGCGAGGCGGGGCTTGAGCAGGCGCCATAGCCGCAAGATCACGTCGGCATCTTCGGCCGAATATTCGGTCGCCCTGTCGATCGCGACCTGATCGAAACTTAGCCTGGCTTTGCCGCTGCCGGTCAGTTCGCCGTGTGTGATGGTGGCGTGGCCGAGCCAGGTTTCCGAAAGCGATTCGAGCCCATGCGCGTTGCGGCCGGCGTCGAGCGCATAACTCATGAGCTGCGCGTCGTCGGTGTTGCGAAGCGTGATGCCGGCCTGCGCCAGCATCACCGCGCCGAACTTGATGTTGAATCCGATCTTGAGAATGCCGGCGGATTCGAGCAGCGGCCGCAGTGCTCCGAGCGCATCGCTCAACTTGATCTGGTCCGGCGCGAGACCGGCGGCGAAAAGTCCAGAGCCGTCGCCGGCCTGTTTGTGGCCGAGCGGGACGTAACAGGCGTCGTTGGGCTTGAGCGCGAGCGCGATACCGCATACGTCGGCCCGCATCGGGTCTTCCGAGCTTGCCTTGGCCTCAAACGCGAATTGGCCGGCATCGCGCGCGCGTCCGATCCACGTTTCCAACTCGGCCATCTTGCGAATGGTCCGGTATTTCTTGCGATCGACCGGCGTGTTGCGGGCTTCCTCGGCGCGCGCTGCCGCCAGCGCCTGCGGCGTTCCCTTGAGGCTCGATGTCTTGTCGCTTTTGTCGCCCGGTCTGCCCGGAGCGCCCGCTCGGCCTTTTGGTGAAGGCGGCTTCTGGTCGGCAAACAGATCGCCGCTTTGGCTGGGGCCGGGGACGTTGCCGGACTCGTCGACTTTCTCGGCAAGCGGAAGCGGAGAAAATACGCCGGCATTTGCCGCAACGTTCGCAGGATCCACTTGCGAATATTCGGCGACGCGGCGGGTGAGGGTGGAGAATTCCATCGCCTTCAGGAAGGCGATCAGCTTGCGCGCGTCCGGCTCATGCACCGCCAGGTCGTCGAGCGGCACATCGAGTTTCACGTTGTCGTCGAGCAACACCAGTTGCCGCGAGATTCGCGCTTTCTCGGCGTTCTCGATCAGGGCTTCGCGCCGCTTCGGCTGCTTGATTTCGCCGGCGCGCTTGAGCAGCGTTTCGAGATCGCCATATTCGACGATCAGTTGCGCGGCGGTCTTGATGCCGATGCCAGGAACGCCCGGCACGTTGTCGGTGGAATCCCCCGCCAGCGCCTGAACCTCGACCACCTTTTCTGGTGGCACGCCGAACTTCTCGATCACTTCGGGAATCCCGATGCGGCGGTCTTTCATGGTGTCGAACATCGTCACCTTGTCGGTAACGAGCTGCATCAAGTCCTTGTCAGAGGAAACAATAGTCGTGGTGGCGCCGCGCTCGCCGGCCTCCCGCGCATAGGTGGCGATCAGGTCGTCGGCCTCAAAGCCGATTTGTTCGAGACAGGGCAGATCGAAGGCGCGCACCGCATCGCGGATCAGAGAAAATTGCGGAATCAGATCGTCCGGCGCCGGCGGACGGTGCGCCTTGTAGTCAGGATACAGCTTGTTGCGGAACGTGACCTCGGACTTGTCGAAGATGATAGCGAGATGCGTTGGCCGGTTGTCCGGCGGCATGTCGCGTAACAGCTTCCAGAGCATGTTGCAGAAGCCGAGCACGGCGTTGACCTGCAAGCCGTCGGATTTGCGGTTGAGCGGCGGCAGCGCGTGATAGGCGCGAAAAATGTAGGAGGAACCGTCGACCAGAAATACGTGATCGCCCTTCTTGAGGGCTTTGGCGGCAACGGGCGTGGGGGCGGCGGCTTGCGGTGAGGATTTTGGCATGGCCGCAATGTAGGGATTTTTGCCCTCATTGACACCCAGTCCGGCTCAGCCGCACACCGGATTTTTTACTTGTCAGGACGATTTCAGACAGTTCACCAGGAACTCCATGACGGCGCGAACCGCGGGTGCGCGGCGAAGGTCGCGGTGCACCAGCAGCCAGACGTCGCGGCCAACCTCCTTCTCGCCGCTCTCGTAGCGCTCAAGTCGCGGATCGCCGTCACCCATGAAGTGCGGCAATGCCGCCAGACCTAGGCCTGCCCGCGCCGCCGCCGCCTGGTTTTCCAGATCGCTGGTGCGGAGCACGATGTCGCGTCGACCAGCAATCGTCTTGAGCCATTGCTGTTGCGGCGCTTCCTCCATGCTGGTGTCATAGGCGATGAAGGTAAAAGCGTGCGGCGGCGTCTCCTTGAGATACGACGGCGCGCCGTAAAGGCTGAAGCCGAAATGGCCGATCCGGCGTGCGATCAGTCCGGGCTCGGACGGCCGCGACAGGCGTAGCGCAATATCGGCTTCGCGGCGGCTGAGCGAGGCACTGCGTTTTTCCCCGATCAGCTTGATCAGGATGCCCGGATGTTGCTGCCGCAGCGTGATCAGCCTTGGCGCCACCAACGCGTTGGCGAGCGACGGCGGTGCGCTGATCGAAACTTCGCCGCTGATGCCGGGCTTGGCCGCCTGCATGGCGCGCTCGACGCCGAAGGCGGCTTCTTCCATCGTCGATGCGGCCGCGGCGATGCGCCGGCCGTCCTCGGTCAGCGCGTAACTTCGCGCGCGCCGGTCCACCAGTTTCAGCGCCGTTGTGGCTTCCAGCGCGGCGACCCGTCGTGCGACCGTGACGTGGTCGACGCCAAGGGCGCGGGCCGCGGCTGAAAGCGTGCCCTCGCGCGCCAGCACGACGAAATGGTGCAGGTCGGTCCAGTCGAGCATTGTGCGAAATCTCACAATATGGACTCTGATTTGGGCAGTTTCGCATATTGGCGCCGGATCCCATAGTGCTTGCTTAGCAAAGGAGCAATCACCATGGCTGAGATCATCAGATTGAAGGCGCCCGGAGGCGCAGAGCAGCTTGAACTGGCGCAAGCCGAGCTGCCGCCACCAGCGGCGGACGAAATTCGGCTCCGCCAGACCGCGATCGGCGTCAACTTCATCGACATCTATCAGCGCATGGGCCTGTATGCGCTGCCGGATGCGAAAATCCCCGGCGTCGAGGCGGTCGGTATCATCAGCGCTGTTGGCGCGGATGTGCAGGGGTTCAAGGTCGGCGATCGCATCGCCTATGCGGGCGCGCCGGTCGGGGCCTATGCTTCGGAACGCAATCTGCCGGCGTGGCGGGCGATCAAGCTGCCGGACACGCTTTCCGATGAGGTCGTGGCGTCGTCGTTCGTCAAGGCGATTACCGCGCATATGCTGCTCAACCGTACTTATCCGGTCGCCCGCGGCACGGTGCTGTTGGTCCACAGCGCCGCCGGCGGCCTTGGGCAGCTGCTGACGCGCCGGGCAAGCCATCTCGGCGCGACCGTGATCGGCGCCGTCGGGTCGGAAGCCAAGGCCGATATCGCGCGGCAGGCCGGAGCGCGGCATGTCATCGTCGGCCGCGACGCCGATTTCGCGCGGATCGTTGGAGAACTGACGGAGAAGCGCGGCGTCGACGTTGCCTATGATGGCGTCGGCGGGACGACGTTGTTGAAGACGCTCGCCTGCGTGCGGCCGTTCGGCGTGGTAGCGAGCATCGGTCAGGCGGCGGGACCTATTCCGCCCGTTGATGTCGGTGATCTTGGCCCGCGCCGCAGCCTGTCGCTCGCGCGGCCGAGTGTGATGGCTTATCTAAATGAGACCGAGGCCTATCATTTGGCTGCGAAGGCTGTGCTTGCCGGCATTGAAAATGGCGTGCTCACGGTGGCCGGACAATCCTATCCCCTCAGCGAAGCCGCACGCGCCCACGCTGATCTGGAAGCGGGCGTGACCTCCGGCGCGCTCTATCTCAAGCCGTAGATCTCAAGCCGTAGAGAATGGCCACTATTCTGCCGCCTGCAGCGTGGGGCCTGTTTTCTTTGGCGCAATCCAGAACGCTGCGGGGCGCTCGAACAGGAAGTTGGCTCCGAACCTGAGTGCGATCTGCCAGATCGCCAATGCGCCGAACAGCGCCACCAGCGTGACCGTCAGCGAAACCACCCCGACATCGTGGACGATGCCGGTGCGCAGGAGAAGCGTCCGTGTCGCCGCCATCGGCAGGAAGAAAGCGAGGTAGATCACGATCGAATGCTCACCGCAGAAGCGGATGAAATCGATCCACTGCGCGCGCGCCAGCAAGGTTGCGATCGTGATGACGGCGCAGGCGCCAGCCAATCCCAGCATTAGCGAGATCACGGGCCACTCGCTGACGCCGGCTTTCACGAGGCCTTCGTTGACGATCGCCCAGAGCGCCAGCGCGGCAAGTGCAAGGACGGGTTGCGTCCGCGCACGGTTGGACAGCGCGAATACCGTATCGGCAAACAGATAGCCGGTATAGAAATACACAAAGCGCGCGCCGAATTCGTCGATCGCGGTCCAACCCGTCGAGAAATGAGCCATCTCCAGGATTGCCGCAAGGCTCCAGATCAGAACTGGCGGCAGGCGACGCGTCGCCTTGGTGACCACGAAGAAGATCGGCAACAGGTAGATGAACCACAACGTGCCGAATGGCTCGACGAAGGATTCCAGATAAAGGTATCCGGCATGGGCCCAGTTCGACTCGGCGGCAAAGCCAGGCGCCTTGAAGCCGAATTGTATGGTTACCCAGAGCACGTAGAAATAGGCGAAGTGCACCACCTTGCGGTCGAGATAAGTACGCCAGTCGCGATCGATGACAAGCGGCAGGAACAGGCCGGAGATCAGGAAGAAATCCGGCATCCGGAACGGCTTGGCGAAGGTGACGAAGGAATGCATGAAGCCGTTCTCGCCGGCGGCGAGTTCCACGCCCAGCACCGAATGCATCATCACCACCATGATGATGCAGATGCCTTTAGCGTAATCGACCCAGTCGACCCGGCCGGAGCGGGCAGGGCCGCTCTTTAGGGCAACGGCCAATGTGCCGTTTGATATCATTGCGATCCCTTTCCGGAACGGCTTTGTTGCATAATCGGCCGTATCCGTTTCATTCTCCTTTATTCACGCAATTGACATGCCATTGTCATGATGGCCTTTGGTTTTCTGTTTGTGTCAAATGCTCTAAGACGTTCTCGCCAGTGTGGTGGATTCGACATTCGCTAGGTGGCTCCGCGAGTTGTCCAATGCGAATGTCGAATCCATGACCACACTGGAATCTGATACTTGCTAGGGTCCCTTTGATTCTGACATTCGTAAACGAACCGGCCGCAATACGGTACGAATGTCAGAATCGGGACACTAGTATCGTCCCGTTAACCATTTTCGACAGGTTTCCAAATGCATATCGCCATGATCGGCACAGGCTATGTGGGGTTGGTGTCAGGCGCCTGCTTTGCGGATTTCGGACATCAAGTCACCTGCGTCGACAAGGATGAAAGCAAAATCGCCGCGCTCCATCGTGGCGAAATTCCCATCTTTGAGCCGGGGCTCGATGTGCTCGTTGCGACCAATGTGAAGGCCGGACGGCTGAATTTCACGACCGAACTGGCGACGCCAGTTGCCGAAGCCGACGCGGTGTTCATCGCGGTCGGCACGCCGTCGCGGCGCGGCGACGGTCACGCCGACCTCAGCTATGTGCATGCCGCGGCGCGCGAGATCGCCGGCGCACTGAAGGGCTTTACCGTCGTGGTTACCAAGTCGACCGTGCCGGTCGGCACCGGCGACGAGGTCGAGCGGCTGATCCACGAGGCCAATCCTTCCGCCGACGTCGCGGTCGCGTCCAATCCGGAATTCCTGCGCGAGGGCGCTGCGATCCGCGATTTCAAGTTTCCTGACCGCATCGTGATCGGCACTTCGGACGAGCGCGCCCGCAAGGTGATGGGCGATATCTACCGGCCGCTGTCGCTCAACCAGGGGCCGCTGATGTTTACGGCGCGGCGCACGGCGGAGCTGATCAAATACGCGGCCAACGCCTTCCTCGCCACCAAGATCACGTTCATCAACGAGATGGCGGATCTTTCCGAAAAAGTCGGCGCCAACGTACAGGAAGTGGCGCGCGGCATCGGCCTCGACAACCGCATCGGATCCAAGTTCCTGCATGCGGGTCCCGGTTTCGGCGGCTCATGTTTCCCGAAGGACACTCGCGCGCTGGTGAAAATTGCGCTCGACCACGACGTCCCCCTGCGGATCGTCGAGGCGGTGCTCGCGGTCAATGACAATCGCAAGCGGGCGATGGCGCGCAAGGTTTCCAGTGCCGTCGGCGGCAGCCTGCGCGGCAAGACGGTCGCAGTGCTCGGCCTCACCTTCAAGCCCGACACCGACGACATGCGCGAGGCGCCGTCGATTCCGCTGGTGACAGGGCTGCTCGACATGGGTGCGAAAGTGCGCGCGCACGATCCTGTCGGCATGGAGGCGGCGCGCCGCGAATTGCCCGACATCGAATATTGCGACGATCCGTATCTCTGCGCGCGCGGCGCGGATGCGATGGTGGTGGTGACCGAGTGGGCACAGTACCGCGCGCTTGATCTCGAGCGTCTCAAGAGCGAACTCGCCCATCCCGTCGTGGTCGATCTGCGCAACGTCTATCGCCCCGAGGACATGGCGGCGCACGGCTTTGTCTACGAAAGCGTCGGCCGCCCGGCGGGGCAGGTCTAACTGATCTAACTCTGATATGTGCTTCCTTCCCTTCTCCCCTTGTGGGAGAAGGTGGCGCGCGAAGCGCGCCGGATGAGGGGTTCGTTCCACGGAAAGAAACCCCTCACCCGCCTTCGCTCCGCTCAGGCACCCCCTCCCGCAAGGGGAGAGGGTTTGAACGCACGAGCCGGTCAATTGCCCCGCACTTTCGACACGCCGCTTCCTATCGATGCCGTGCTGGACGATCTGGCGCAAACGCTCGACGGCCACAACGCGGCGGTGCTGGTCGCGCCACCCGGCGCCGGAAAGACCACGCGGGTGCCGCTCGCGCTGCTTGATGCGCCCTGGGCTCTAGGCAAGAAAATCATCGTGCTGGAACCACGGCGGATCGCGGCGCGCGCCAGCGCCGAGCGGATGGCGCATACGCTTTCCGAAAGAGCCGGCGAAACCGTCGGCTATCGCGTCCGCTTCGGTTCCAAAATCTCGCGCGCCACCCGGGTGGAAGTCGTCACCGAGGGAATTTTTTCCCGCCAGATTCTCGATGATCCGGAATTGAACGGCGTCGCCGCGGTGCTGTTCGACGAGTTTCACGAACGCTCGCTCGATGCGGATTTGGGGCTTGCGCTGGCGCGCGACGCGCAAACCGGCCTGCGCGAGGATTTGCGAATCCTCGTGATGTCCGCCACGCTCGACGGTGCGCGCGTTGCCAAACTGCTCGGCGAGGCCCCCGTGATCGCCAGCGAAGGCCGCGCCTTTCCCGTCGAGACGCGCTATCTCGGCCGAAAGGCCGATGCGCCGGTCGAGCGGCAGATGGCGGACGCGATTTCGACCGCGCTGCGCGCCGATCCCGGTTCGGTGCTGGCGTTCTTGCCGGGGGCGGCGGAAATCCGACGCACGCAAAATTTTCTCGCCGAGCGCATCCACGACGCCTCCATTGAAATCGTGCCGCTGTTCGGCGCGCTCGATGCATCGGTCCAGGACCGTGCCATTGCACCGCCGCCAAAGGGCCAGCGCAAGGTCGTGCTCGCGACTTCAATCGCCGAGACCTCGCTGACCATCGAGGGGGTGCGGATCGTGGTCGATTCCGGTCTGGCGCGGGTGCCGCGTTATGAGCCGGATATCGGACTGACGCGGCTTGAGACGGTGCGGGCTTCGCGCGCGGCGGTCGATCAGCGCCGTGGCCGCGCCGGGCGCACCGAAGCCGGCGTGTGTTACCGGCTATGGGATGAGCCGCAAACGGCCTCACTCGCGGCCTATACCCAGCCTGAAATCCTGAGCGCCGATCTGTCGTCGCTGGTGCTGGACCTCGCGCAATGGGGCGTCAGTGATCCCACGAGCCTTGCTTTTCTCGATCCTCCTCCCGCGCCAGCCCTGAAGGAGGCGCGAGAGTTGTTGCGCGAACTCGGCGCGCTCGACGCGGAAGGGCGGATCACCGACGAAGGACGTAGCTTGCGGGCGCTGGCGTTGCCGCCGCGGTTGGCGCGAATGATCGTGGATTCGCATCGCCTCGGATCAGGCCGCCCCGCAGCCGATATCGCGGCGGTTCTGACCGAGCGCGGGCTCGGCGGCGATCACGTCGATCTCGATGTCCGGTTGGATGGGTTTCGCCGTGATCGATCGCAACGCGCCGAGGCCGCACGTGGTCAGGCGCAGCGCTGGGCTTCCCAGGTCGCGGCGGATGACAAAGCCGGCGCGACGCGTGACGATAAACCTTCCAACGGCGTCATGCTGGCGCTCGCATTCCCCGACCGTGTCGCCAAGAACCGCGGCAACGGCAGTTTTGTTTTGGCCAACGGACGCGGCGCCGCCCTTGAGCCAACCGCCGCGCTGTCACGGGCGCCTTATATCGCGGTCGCTGAACTCACGGGCACGGCCATGCAAGGGCGCATCCTGCTGGCGGCACCGATCACGCAAGGAGAGATCGAGACGCGGTTTGCCGATCAGATCGAAATGACGGACGAGATTTCCTTCGATCGCGGTGCAATGGCTCTCCGGGCGCGGCGCAGGAAAACCTTGCACGCGATCACGCTGTCGGAGGCGCCGCTGGCGCTCGAGCCGTCGGAGGAGACCGCGAAGGTTTTCGCCGATGGGTTGATGGCCGCGGGCCTCGATCAATTGCCGTGGTCGAAGCCGATCAAGCAGTGGCGCGACCGCGTGATGTTCTTGCGCGCTGCCGAGAATGCTGTTTCCGATAATCCATGGCCGGATCTGTCCGATGATGCACTCGCTGCCCAACGCGAGACCTGGCTGGTGCCGGCGCTAACGGACAAGACGTCGCTGAAGGCCTTCTCCGCCGGCGATTTGTCGGACGCGTTGCAATCCCTGTTGCCGTGGGCGTTGCGTGCGCGGCTCGATCGGGAAGCGCCGACGCATTTCGAGGCGCCGACGGGCACGCAGCTTGCGATCGACTACGAGGCCGAGCAGGGGCCAACCATTGCGGTGCGGCTGCAGGAATTGTTCGGGTTGACCAGCCATCCCTCGATTGCCAGAGGCGCCATTCCGCTGGTGCTGGAGCTGCTGTCGCCTGCGCACCGTCCGGTGCAGGTGACGCGCGATCTGCCGGGCTTCTGGCGCGGCAGCTATGCGGGCGTGCGCTCCGATTTGCGCGGGCGCTATCCGCGTCATCCCTGGCCGGAGGATCCGGCGAGCGCGATGCCCACCCGCCGCGTCAAGCCGAAAGGGACATAACAAGGGGACATAACGGTCAGCCACGGGCTCGTTAACCCTTCGCTCATCCTTTTCGCCAAAATTGCCGTCCGCGTAGCGTGCCGCCGGTCGAAGTTTCGCCGTGACCGTGATGGAGTGGGCTCGTGCGGCGACCCTGCGATCGAGAGTGGCGTGATGCGTAACATTATGATCTTTGCGGCGATCATGATCGGGCTCGGCACCTTTATGGCGCAGATCGCCGACAAAATGACGCCCGCGCCGGCCTCCGCGACCCCGGCGGCGCGATTGGCCGTCGTATCTGACGCGACGACCGATGCCGGCCTCCGCAGCCTCAGCATTCCCCGTGACGATCGGGGTCACTTCGCGACCGAAGGGCGGATCGATGGCCAGCGCATCGTCTTCATGGTGGACACCGGCGCTTCCGTCATTGCGCTAAACGAAAGCTCGGCGGCACGGTTCGGCTTGCGGCCGTCGCGCAACGACTATCGGGCAACGGTGACGACCGCGAACGGAACCGTGAAGGCGGCGCCAACCAGGCTAGCCATGGTCGAACTCGGCGGCCTCATCGTGCGCGACGTCGATGCGATGGTATTGCCGGACGAAGCGCTGTCGGAAAATCTGCTCGGCCTGTCGTTCCTGTCGAAGTTAAGACGGTTCGAATACGCCAACGGCAAGATGGTGCTCGAGCAGTAATCGTCGCTTTTCGCGACGCTGTGCTTTAAGCTTTTCCCGAATTTGTCGTAATTAACCCAATATGGCGGCTGTTTCCGCCTTCCGTTGCGCCCGCGCATTCGCTATGGCTTCGGCCATATCGTTGAATGTTTGCAAGGCCGGTCAATGTTTCCAAAGCCAAAACCCGTATTGGTTCCGAACACCTACGCTTTCGAGTCAGAGCCGATGGTGAAGGCGACCGGCTTTCGCGAGTATGACGCGCGCTGGCTGTTCGGCAAGGAAATCAACCTGATGGGCATTCAGGCGCTCGGCATGGGGCTGGGCGCGCTGATCGCTGAACTCGGCGTCAAGCAGGAGGTCGTGACCGGCCACGATTTTCGCGGTTATTCGGCTTCGATCAAATACGCACTGATCTCGGGGTTGCAGGCTGCCGGCTGCCGGGTTCACGACATCGGACTCGCGATGACGCCGATGGCTTATTTCGCGCAATTCGAACTCGACGTGCCTTGTGTGGCGATGGTCACGGCATCGCATAACGACAACGGCTGGACCGGCGTCAAGATGGGCGCCAACCGCCCGCTGACCTTCGGCCCTGACGAGATGAGCCGCCTCAAAGAGATCGTGCTCAACGCCGACTTCAAGAACAAGGTTGGCGGCTCCTATCAGTTTCACGAGAATTTTCCGGCGCGCTACATCGCCGATCTGACCAACCGTCCCAAGCTCAAGCGCAAGTTGAAGGCCGTGGTCGCCTGCGGCAACGGCACCGC
>Ga0210386_10003407_pt1 | contig 13350 bp, 13 predicted proteins | sample IncBWH32OmetaG_FD_160091 | JGI IMG/M metagenome (GOLD analysis project Ga0210386, IMG submission 160091) | Forest soil microbial communities from Barre Woods Harvard Forest LTER site, Petersham, Massachusetts, United States - Inc-BW-H-32-O ... | reverse complement strand
GGTCTCTGTAAGGAAAAATCCCTGGCCTCAGGCAATTTTGCAGGGAAGTCACCCAAAACTCGTCTTTTGCCCGGTCCCGCCAGGGCGTTAAGCGTCGGAAATCGCAGGCGAATTTGTGAAGTAGAGTACAAATTCCCTACAGGCCGGTGCAGGGAAAAGCAGGGAATAGACTGGTGGGGTTACGCTCACGCGGTGGCAGTGGGCATGTGCTCGCGTGCCCCGCTTTGCTGGGCCCAAGATTTTCGGCAGAAGCTTGGGGCGGTCGACTTTGGCTCGCATAGACGAATCCCTTCCATTGTGGCCGCCGGAGCATTCGGACCGAGGGGTGGTTCGAGCGGGCGTGCTAAAGGCGCCAGCCTCCGTAGCCACGGACGCAAACGACCATTCGTGCAGCCGAAACACGGAAAAGAACATGTGCGCGGCGTCGCGCCTAGACTCGGAATGTACTCAAAGGATGAAACTTACGCACTATGCGCGCCGACATCTTCAGGCCGGGTCGTTGGCCGCCTACTTGGCCTTCCAGCGCCTGGCGCGCCGCTTGGCGCGCTCATGAGCTTCAATGAACTTGAGCAGCATCAACATCGCGGCCGGCCCGTCACGATGGCGTTCTACCATCTCCAGCGCCACGATCTCGCCCTGGGTCTTGTTGACGGTTTTGCCCGCGAGACTGGCAGGATCGTCTTGTAGAACTCCCTCATCAGGATGTCGCCGAAGCGAGCCAAATCCTTTCGTCGAAACCCCGCTTCCGGCCGCGGATAACCCCCTTTTTCCGCCGCGAAGCAAAGAGCGGCAAGAAGCACCGCGGCCGATCATGATTTGGCCGCGTCACGAATATCGCCGCGCAACAGCCGAAGCGTAGCATCTGACGGATCGCACACTTGAATCCCAGTCGCAGCCACTCGGCGCGACTTGTCCAAAATGCTGAGCTTTTGGCTTTCGATTCGACAGCTACCGCGCCTTCCGGCCCGATCGCATCAGATAGGCCGGTCTCGGTCGGGGCCGCAAACGGTGGTGGCCCTCGCCGCATCAATCACCCGCACCGGGATTTGGCGAGAAGAATTGGAATTTGTCCGGCTTCCCCTCCCAGTCCTTAGAGTCGGGCGGAGGCGGTTTTTTCATCGTAATGTTTGGCCAGACTTTCGTGTATTCGGCATTCAGCCGCAACCATTTCTCTAGCCCCGGCTCGGTGTCCGGCTTGATCGCGTCAACTGGGCATTCCGGCACGCAGACCCCGCAATCGATGCACTCGTCAGGGTGGATGACGAGCATGTTCTCGCCTTCGTAGAAGCAGTCCACCGGACACACTTCAACGCAATCCATAATCTTGCAACGAATGCAGTTCTCGTCGACGACATAGGTCAATTGTCGTCCCTTCGGCACATCGCTTGTGGAATGCTTTAGCGAAGTCCCTCACGGCGAGGCCAGCGTCGCGCCGGTTGCTTTAAAACGTAGCAGTCAATTGTGTTCAATTTAGCCCGCAGTTGGCAGCGCATTGTCCGCTGCCCTACGCAAACATTTGATTTGGCTTCAGTCGCGCCGCCTCGGACATGCGAGGCACTGGCAATTTCACTTCGGTCCGGTCGTCTTCTATGACGGACAGGGAATCCTGGTGAAGAAGTCGCTCGGCGTAACGGAGGCCTCGGATCTCGACGATCGGCGTTCAAAGCGGCACGACCGTGGAACTGAACGAGATCGTCATGCACCATCTTACCCGTCAACCGGGTGCGCGCTGTCGTTCGCGTGACAAAGCCGGAGGACATTGTCATTTTCCGACTGCCGGTCGATTGTCCCCGGCCGTTGCTGGGTCTAGCGGGGAATCTACGACGAGGCGGATGCCGGGTGACAGTGACAAGTGTGGCGGGATTCCGATGGACTCGCTGATAACGACTGCCCGGACCCGTCGTCTCACTCGATCGTCGGCATGCTCCAGATCAACGACAGGACCCGCTCGCGCATGGTGACGAACTCCGGGCTCGACTTGATCGCCCTAATGTCCCGCTCGCCCTGCTGGGCAGCGAACGGGCAGGCGATGCGTTCGATGATCCGTCCCGGTCGCGGCGACATCACCACCACGTCGGTCCCGAGATAGACCGCCTCCTCGACGCTATGGGTGATGAACAGTACGGTCATGCCGCTGCGCCGCCACACCGCATGGAGTTCTTCCTGCATCTTCTCCCGAGTCAGCGCGTCGAGCGCGCCGAACGGCTCGTCCATCAGCAACAGCTTGGGCTCGTTGCAAAGAGCGCGCACGATCGCGAGGCGCTGCTGCATGCCGCCCGAGAGCTCGTAGGGGTAGCGGGCGCGGAACTCCCAAAGCCCAACCAAGCGTAGCCAGTGTTCGACCCGCCGCTCGCGCTCGCCGCGGGCGGCGCCGAGGACCATTGGGCCGAATCCCGCGTTACCGGCGACGTTCATCCACGGGAAAAGGGCCGGCTGCTGGAAAACCACGCCGCGATCCGGCCCCGGACCCTCGATCCTGGAGCCTTCGACGACCACTCGCCCGGCGCTGGGCGGCAGGAACCCCGCCAGGGTCTGCAACAGAGTCGTCTTGCCGCAGCCCGACGGACCCACGATACAGATGAAGTCGCTGCGCCCGAACGACAGCGAGATATCGTCGAGCGCCTGCACCGACGCAGTGCCCGACCCATAGCGCATCGAAACGCCTTCGAAGGCGACAAAGCTCACCCGACGGACTTGGCGAGATAGCCGGTGTTGATCGCCTTGACGAACGCGGAGAGGGCGGGAGCGGCGCGGATGCTTTTCTGCCCGACCAGGAAGTCGGCGGTGCCCTTGAGCACCCCGGCGAACTTGCCCTCCGTGCCGGGCGCCCCGAGCCAAGCGGGCGTGAGCTGCGTCTTCAGCGGCACGAAATCGTACTCTGCCATGTCCGCCTTGGCGACCGCGGCGGTGACGCCGGCCTGCTTGCCGACGATGACCGAGGCGTCGTCGGGTGATTTCGTATACGTTTCGAGCGCCTTGCCATAGGCCGCCAATATGGCGGCGACCGCCGCCGGATTGGCGGCGGCCCAGGCGGTGCGGGCGATGATCAGGTCGGCGATGACATAGCCCGCGGCCTCAAGCTTGTCGTAGGTCTTGTAGATCTCGCCGCCGGCGGCCAGCATCTTCGACTTCACCGGGCTCCAGATATAGCCAGCATCGATATCGCCGCGGGTCCAGGCTGCCATCATTGCGTCGCCGCGCAAATCGAGAACGTTGACGTCGCGCTGGGTCAAATGGTTGGTCTCGAGGAAGCCCAGCAGACGGAAATGCGAGGTGGAGCCGAACGGGACGCCGACATTCTTGCCCTTGAAATCGGCCGGCGATTTGATGTTGGCCGATTTGCGAACGGTCATTTCCTCAGCGGGACCGATATTGTCCATCATGGCGATGACTTCGTAACCGATGCCCTGGCTGATCCCCGAGGCGGTCGGCGACGAGCCGATGCCAAAGCCGATATCCATGCTGCCGGCGGCCATCCCCGTGTTTATCTCGGCGCCGCTGCCAACCTCGATCCAGTTCACCTTGGCGCCCGCGGCTTGTTCGATCGAACCGTCGCCTTTCGCCATCATGAACGGGCTGGTCGACACGAAGAAAGCGAAATTCGCCGACGCGGGCGCCGCGCGCACGATCGCGGGCGCGGCCAGGGCGGCGGCGCCGAGCCCCGCGCCCTGCAGGAGGCGACGGCGAGTGGTAAGTGTCTTAGTCATGCGGTCCCCTGTTCATTGTCTGCCTGCCCAGTGCACCCACCGCGCCTCGGCCGCGAGCAGAAGCCGGTCGAGCGCGATACCCATGAAGCCAATGATGAGAATGCCGACGAAGACGTAATCCGAACGCAGGAACCGTCCCGCGTCGAGAATCATCCAGCCGATGCCGGTGGTTCCGGCGATAATCTCGCTGGCGATCAAAGTGCCATAGACGATGCCGACCGCCAGCCGCGCGCCGGTGAAGATCTCGGCCAGCGCCGAGGGAAACACGACATGGCGGAATATCTGCCACTCGCTGGCGCCGAGCGACTGCGCAACGCGCACGCGCGCCTGGGAGACATTCCGCACCCCGTCGCGCGCGGCCACCGCCGAGACCGGCAGGGCGGCGAGGAACAGCAGGGTGATTTTCGAGGTTTCGCCGATGCCGAGCCAGATGATCAGCAGCACGAGATAGGCGAGTTGCGGCAGCGGCCGGAGGAATTCGACGAACGGCGCCGCGAGCGCATCGACGATTGGCAGATATCCCATCAAGAGGCCTAGCAACGTTCCGACCGCGGCTCCCAAGCCGAAGCCCGCGAACACACGGATCAGGCTGTCTGCGATATGCTCCCACAACGGCCGGCTCTTGTAGCCATTCTGCAACAGATCGAGCAGCGCGTCCCACAATTCGCGGGGTGGCGGCAGGAAGAGATCGCTGACAGCGCCGCTCAAGGTGAGCCACAGCCAGCCGGCGGCCAGCGCCGACGCCGTCAGCGCGGTTGCGATCCAGGGGCGCGTCACTCTCGCCCCCGCCAGTGGATCAGCCGCTTGTCGATCACGACCAGCGTGCGGCTCAGCCCCATGCCAAATAGGCCTAGCAAGATGATGCCGAGCAGGATGATATCGGTGCGAAGGAACCGGCTCGCCGAAAACACCATCCACCCGAGCCCGTCGCTCGCCGCCATCAACTCGGCGGCGACGACCGAGGAAAACGCTCCGGCGAGCGCGATGCGTAAGCCAATGAAGATCGTCGACAAAGACGCCGGGAACACGACGAAGAAAAGCACCTGACGCGGGGTGGCGCCGAGCGAGCGCGCCGCCTGGATGCGCTGGGCGCTGACCTGACGCACCCCGGCCATGGTGGCCGTCGTGATGGTCGGAAAGGCGCCCATGAACAACAGCGCGATCTTCGACAGGTCGCCGGCGCCGAACCACAGAATCAAGAGCACCAGATACGATAGCGGCGGAAGGGGTCGCAAAAACTGGATGATGAAGTTGATAGCCGCATCGGCCATGCGGCTGAGCCCCATCCACAAGCCGAGCGGCACGCCCAGCACCGCCGCGGCGGCAAAGCCCGCCAGGCACCGGCCCAGCGTGGCCAGAATGTTCTGCGCCAGCGTCGTGTCCCGATAGCCGTTGTGGAGAATGTCGACCAGCGCCGCCCAGACATCGGCTGGTCCCGCAAGTAGGTCGGTCGAGACCAAGTTGAGCGCGCCGATGAGATACCAGACGATGAGCCCCGTCGCCACCGACAGCGAGCCCAACGCGACCGACCGCCAATCATGCATAGGCGGTCTCGGCGCGAGGCGCGGCCGCGTCGCGCCGCACGGCGGCCACGCATTCAGCGACATCGCGCACATAAGAGGCGCGCGCCGGCGCGTGGTGCAGCGACAGCATCAGATGGAGGCTCGGCGGCGTGCGCACCTGCCCAGTTAACCATCCGCGATCCCCCATCAGAGAGGCGACCTTGGCCATGGCGATATCGTCGCAACCGAATGCGATGTTGGTCAGTTCCGGCGCGCCGCGGATCGCCATGCCGGGAATTTGCTGGAGATCGGCGACGTAGGCGTCGCGCATCGCCAGCAAATCCGTCGCGATCCGCCGGTAGCCTTCGCGCCCGAGATAGCCCAGCACCGCCCAAGAGGCCGCCACCGCCCCGCCGGCCCGCGTGCCGACGAGCGTCTGGGTGGCGAATCGCCCGCTCGGCCAGCCATCGAACGCCATTTCCTGGAACGCCTGCAGCGCCGTCGAGCGATAGAAAATCGCCGAGGCGGGCTTCGGACAGAAGCCAAATTTGTGCAGATCAGCCGACAGCGAGCATACGCCCGGCAAGGCGAAATCGAACTGCGGGATGGCGCGGCCGATCTCGGCGGCGAACGGCGCCAGCCAGCCGCCGACGCAGGCGTCGCAATGCAACCACAGGCCGCGCTCTAGTGCGAGGCGCGACAGATCCGTCATGGGATCGATCACGCCGAACGAGAAGCCCGGAGCGGATCCCACCAGCATGATCGTGTCGGCGTCGATGGCCGCCGCCATCGCCGCCACGTCGGCGCGATAGTCGACGCCGGCCGGAATCCGCTTGACGGCGAGATCCATCAACGCGGCCGCCTTGTCGAACGCCGGGTGAACAGTCTCGGGCGCTACGATGTTGCCCCGGAACCAGCGCTCGGCGCGCTGCGTCCGGCTCCAGTCACGGCACGTCTTGACCGCCATGACGATGCTCTCGGTGCCTCCGCTGGTCATGTTGCCCGCGGCCCCTTCCGGCGCGTGGAAGAGATCGAGCCCCATGCCGATAACCTCCTGCTCCATGCGCAGGAGGCTCGGGAAAGCGCGACGGGCGCCCAAGGCGTTCTCGGAAAAAAACATATTGAACGCTTGGCGGCCGACCTCTTGGACGTCGGGCGGTCCGCTAAACACATAGAGCGGCACCCGACCGCCACGCCAATCGGCGTCGCCAGCGCGCATCGCCTCGAGTTCGGCGATCACCGACCCGCGCTGCCGGCCGCATTCCTCAAAGCTGAAGCCCAAGCGAAATTTTCCCCGTGCGCCGAGACTAGTGGCGGCGGCATTCGAGTCAAGCAGAACGCAGCGTGTGCGCCGTACCGCAATCGAAGCTTCCTGGGCTGCCCAGGCTGCTTGGATCAATCAACAATTGAGACGTATCTCGCCGCTAGAGGGCCTTCGCGGTTCACCGCCCGGTTCGCTTCGCACCAGCCCCAGCTAACGCCTCGAAATTGGCGCAGCGCTCGGAGAATCCGCCCCGTCGCCCCCAAGACCAAAAGCGATGATCTCTCGCGCGAGAATTTCGAGCGCGTCGAGCGTCGGGACGGCTTGGTCGACACTGTCCGCGAGCACGGAAAGCTCCGTGCACGCGATCAGCAGCACGTCGACGCTGTCCCGCATGAGGTCATGCGCGATGTTAGCAAAACGTTCGCGATTCCGGGGTCCGCTGTCGCCGCGTTTCACCGCTCTGATGATGTCCATCAATCCGTCCTGGTCGGCCGGCGTGACCAGCGAGACGCCGTGAGCCGAAAGTCCACGATGATAGAGTCCGAGCTTCACAACCGCCGACGACGCGAGAATCCCGACGCGTCCATGCTTCAACGTCATGCGGGAGGTCTGGCGCGTCGTCAGATCGACCATGTCGAGGAGTGGGATTGAAGTCGCGGACCGCACCCGGTCAGCATAGGCGTGCGCGGTGTTGCAGGCGATCGCCAGAACGTCGGCGCCGCCGACTTCGAGCCGCTTGGCCATTTCGATAATCGTGGGCGCCGGATCGGAGCCCGTACCTTCGATCAAAGCGGCGATCCGCGATGGAACTTTCGGGTTGTTGTCGACAAGTAGGTGGATATGGTCGAGGTCGTCACGCGCAGGGGTCGCGGCGATGACCCTGCGCATCAGATCGACAGTGGCTTCCGGCCCCATGCCGCCGAGTATGCCGACGACCCTATGCCCATCGATGCTCATGACAAAACACCTGACCGCAAGGACAGGACGCATTCGCGAATGATCGCGCCCTCGCGGTCTTTCGCCACGGGCCTTGCGCCTTGGGGAGGAGAGGTCTTGCTGCTTTAATGATTGCCGCCGCCGGCGGGAAGGCCGAAGTCGTCAAGATAGCCGAACAAACCGACCGACCCGCCAGTGTGCAGAAAAACGACCGCCTGGCCCTTCTTGAAGTGTCCGCGATTGATAAGATCGATGAGGCCCGCCATGCCTTTGCCGGTGTAGACAGGATCGAGCAAGATCGCTTCGGCGCGCGCCAGCAATCGGATCGCATCGATTGTGTCTGGTCCCGGGAAGCCGTAACCTTTGCCGACATAGTCGCAATTCGCGACCACGTCTTCGCGTCTCACCGCGCCGGCGATGCCGATCTTGTCGCAAGTCGCGGTTGCAAGTTTGAAGACATTTTCTTCCTGCTTTTCGCGAGGGGCGCGAACGCCGATGCCAAGCAACGGCACGCCTGAGCGCATGCCGCAGAGGCCAGCGACGAGGCCGGCCTGAGTTCCTGCGCTGCCCGTGGCGTGAACGATGTGATCGATTTTCAGACCGATGTCATTAGCCTGAACGATCAACTCCATCGCGCAATTGACATACCCGAGCGCGCCCGTCGGGTTAGAGCCGCCGCCCGGGATTGTGTACGGGCGCCGCCCTTCTCCCCGAAACTTGGCGGCCACCTTCTCCGTTTCTCCGTTCATATCAGGATGGACGGGCCGATGCTCGACGCTGGCGCCGTGGAGATAGTCGAGAAGCACGTTGCCGTTCTGAGTGTACTCGCGGTCGGTCTTGCCAGTCCGATCCTCTAGCAGAATGTGACAGCCCATTCCCATACGGGCCGCGAACGCGGCAGTCTGCCGCGCATGATTGGATTGAGTCGCGCCCTGGGTCAGCACGATATCGGCGCCCTGATCGCGCGCCTCCGCCATGAGGAATTCGAGCTTTCTCGTCTTGTTGCCGCCGGTCGACATCCCCGTGCAGTCGTCGCGTTTGATCCAGATCTCAGGGCCGTTGAGGTGGCGAGTGAGATTGGGGAGGTGTTCCAGCGGCGTCGGGAGATGACCAAAGCGGACCCTAGGAAAACGTGCAAGATTCATCCGACCCATCCCTTTTTCTTCCCGTTCACTACACGATGGCGGCGGCTCAACGGCTCGGACCGGGTGCCTTGGCGGCAGAACGACGAAACATCTTGCGTTTTATGTCCCTTGGTCCTGCTTGCTGACGCAAGCCGCCGGCGGATGACCCCTCTTTGCTGCGGACGACCGGAGTCGACGTTAAGACCATCTTTTGGGCGCGTGATGCTGTCCGGAGTGTTCACTCCGTTTGTTCATTTTTACAATCGACTTTTTAGACTATACTGCCTCTCGATGGCCAATGCGGGACCTCGCACATGAACGAACAAATGGTTGATTTTCTCGTCGCTCCGCTCACCCCTGCTGTGGGCGGACTCGTATCGGGTATCGACCTGTCGAACCCTTTGTCTCAGCGCGTCGTCGAAGGCCTGCGGGCTGCGCTTGCGGAACGTCACGTCCTGTTCTTCGAGAATCAGGATCTAGACCCACACGACCAGCGCGACTTCGCCGCGCGCTTTGGCGATCTCCATGTGCATCCCCTCTACCCGCATGTCGACGGCGTTCCGGAAATCACCTTGGTCGAGACCAGGCCAGACTATCTTCCAGACAATGACAACTGGCACACGGACGTGACGTTCATCGAGACGCCGCCCTTCGGCGCTGTCTTGACGCCTCGCGTGCTGCCGCCTTGCGGCGGCGACACGCTCTGGTCGTCCACCGTCGCAGCGTACCTCGCGTTATCGGAGCCGCTGCGTCAATTGCTCGACGGGCTCACCGCGGAGCACAACTTCGAAAAAAGCTTTCCACGCCATCGCTGGGGTCTAGGCGAAAAGGCTGCGCAGTGGGAGAAAGCGGTTGCGGCGAATCCGCCTGTCGTTCACCCAGTTGTTAGGACGATCGAGGGAGCCCGCCGCGGACTATTCGTCAATTCAGGCTTCACCTCGCGCATACTCGAACTCGCTCCCAAGGAGAGCGACGCCTTGCTGGCGTTCCTGTTCGAACATATGGCCAAGCCTGAGTTCACGGTTCGGTGGCGTTGGAAACTCGGTGACGTCGCGTTCTGGGACAATCGCCTGAGCACGCACTATGCGACTGTGGACTTCCTGCCGCATCCGCGCGTGATGAATCGGGCCGCGATCCTCGGTGACCGCCCCCATTAGGCAGGCGGCGTCGAGGCCGCGCTGTCGGGACGTATTTGGCGGCAAGCGCGATCGGGGATCATCAGGTCGATCGTAGTTGGAGCTCCCTCCAAGGCAATCTCGCGAACGCGCAGGACGAACATGCTCTTCGTCCACGAACGAACCCGCCGACTGAGCGCGAGGTTCGAAACGCCATCGAGCGCGTCACCGTCAGCGAGGCGCGGATCGAGATTGTTCTAGAGGAGTCGATTGTCGTCGAGGGGCAGGATCGGGTCTTGACGCTGCCCTGGACCCGAGCGTCTTCGCTAAAACCCTGATCAAGAAACCGGGCCGCCATTCCGACGGGCAGGGCCTCTACCTGCGCGTCTTGGGCGAGGGCAAAAGCTATTGGGTCTACCGCTATCGGGTCGGCGGCAAAGGCGGCAAGGAACGCGAAACCAGCTTGGGGCCATACCCCGGACTGGGCCTAGCCGAAGCGCGTGACAAGCACGCCGAACTCCGCAAGCTGGTGAAGACCGACAAGATCGATCCCATCGCCCAGAAACGCGCCGCCAAGGCTTCAGCCGCCAAGCCCAGCACCAAGCCCAGCTTCGGCCAATGCGCCGACCAGTTCGTCGAGACGCACAAGAGCGGATGGCGGAACAGCAAACACGCTTGGCAATGGTCGCAGACGTTGACCACCCACGCCGCAGCAATCCGCGATCTGCCGGTTGACGAGGTGAACACCGCCGCCATCGTGAGCGTGCTAACGCCGCTGTGGAGCGCCGTGCCGGAGACGGCGGCAAGGCTGCGCGGCAGAATCGAGGCGGTGCTGGCGTCGGCTCAGGTCGACGGCTGGATTCCTGAGGACAAGCCGAATCCGGCGCGGTGGCGAAATTGGTTGGAGCGCAAGCTGCCGAAGCGGCAGCGGCTCACCCGAGGTCACCATGCGGCGATGGCTTACAGCGACATCGCCGAGTTCGACAGGTCCTCCTCGTCCGGCTGTAGGAACAGAAGATCGACAGCGGCGCTGATCGAAACAACGCCATCCTCAATGGCTTCGATCAACTGCTGACTGGCCTTTTCAAGAATGCTCTTGGCGCGCTTGGCCCTTCGCTCGCCGACATCGAGCCTTTTCGCAGCTTCGGCATATGAGATTTCAAAGTGTCTATAGGCCCTTTGGTCGGACGCCGATCACCGCCGCGTGATATGTTTGCCAGCCGCGCCGCCGCCAGTTGCCGAGCGCCGTCGTTCAGGTGACGCCGGAAGCTGTTCAAGGCCATCACATGGCCTAGCGGATCGTCGCCCTCGTAGACATCGAAACGTGGCTCTACGCCCACTTCGAGGCACGCCTCGTAGCGATTGCGCCCGTCCAAGATCATGTCATCGTGGAGGACGATGGGATGCAAAAGGCCACGCTCCCCGATGTCTTCGGCGAGCGCCGCTCGTTGCCGCTTTCGCAGCATTGGGAAGATGTTCGCCAGCGGGTGAATTGGAATCGTCGCCATCGCGGTCACCCCGCCGCCGCCGTGGGCTGCTCAGGTCGCGGTTTTTTCGGTCTGCCGGGCTTGCGCTTCTGGAACGGCACCGGCTGTAGCTCTGGGCCTTTTTCGATCTGCCTCCGCTTGTAGGCTAAGATCGAGCTGCGGACGATGCGTCGCCACCCGGCGAACATGTAGCTTTCGATCTCACCGTCGCGAATCAGCTTGTACTGGAAGCGGCGCAGGATGCCGTACTCGATCTCGACCTGCTTCATGGTCGGATCGGGCAGGCCGTCGAGCGGAATTGGGGAATCGGACATAGGCGCAGACATAGAGAAACGCCTCCCCCGGCCCACTCAGGAACCGAGTTTGACGCTCTTCAGCCGCGTGTCCGGTGGCTGCGACGAGCTAGGTTGCGTGTTTGATGCGCGACCTCCGCTTCGTAACTAGCACTGGTTCTCTATGGCGACCTCATCCTGAAAGTCGCCCGCTTGGGTGGCGACGCAAGCAAGATGCCTCGGGCGTGCCTTGACGAGCCAAAAGAGAGTGGTTGCGATCGGATCAACCGTCAAAAGAACGGCCGCTTGTGGCGAGATGCCAGCGCGAAGTTTTCCGCGCGAAGCGACGGCGAAGATCTTGGGCGAACACGTCTTTCGCTAGACCGTGACCGACTAGCGATCGTGGCCGAGACCAATACCAAGGATTCCCGCTTTCCGTCTGAGAGCGCCTTCTGTCCGCTTCATCGCTTTGGCGATGTTCGCGACTGGTGTTCGAGCTTTCGAATGCGCTTTGAGTTCCTTAACGTCTTCCTTCGACCAAGGACTGCCATGCGCTGTCGTCTTCTTCGGCACGAACAATCTCCCAGATACACTTGTCCGGAGGGGCGAAAGGTAGCGTGGTTACGTCTCCCGCGCAAAACAGCGTCATCCACGAGTCTGACTTGCGCGGACAGGGCGAAATATTCTTTTGTCGCTCGGCTAGAGTCGGCCCAGCAGCTCCGCCTTCTTCGCGGAAAATTCGGCCTCGGTCAGAATGCCCCGGGCATGCAGCTCGGCCAACCGCTCTATAGCAGTGAGTATGTCTTCGTGCCTGCCAGAAGACTTGCTGGTCGCGGCCTCTTGCTCGGCGGCCCCCTTATGCATTGGTTCGGGCGATGTCTTCGTTCCATTCACGCCGGAGATGGCCGGCAGGCGGCTTACATCAACGCCGCCGAGCTGGCTCGAGAAAGTGAGCGAGCCTGATCCCGGCTGTTGCTGCGAGAACCCACTAATCTGATGGTCCTGCGTGTCGTAAACGGTCACCTTCCCGTTGATATCGATAGCGAGGCGCCGGGTGGCGGGAAAATAGGCGTAGCGAACTTCGTTCTGTGCTCCGAGGCTGGATGGGACGCCAAGGTCCGCGGGCCACCATTCGATTGGTCAGGCCCCGCAGCCTCCGGAAGGCTTGATGATCGACGTTGGAGATTCCCGTTCGCGCCCTGACTTTGCGATTGAAAAGCGGCCGCGGCGACAAAGTCCGATTCGCTACGGATCAGCGCCGACAATTCATTGCACAACGCGTCGACCCTCGCTTTGAGCCCGTTGTTGAACATATCCGAGATCATGATCGCGCCGCCCGCCATCCATTGTCCGGAACCTCCGAACTCGGGATGGCTAAACTGCGCCATGCCGCCGCGACCGCTCACGATCGAGAACAGCATCGAGGTCACAGCGTCCTGACTGAAGCCGGTACGGTGCGCGATCTCTTCGACGGCGTGGAGACCTTTCGGCGAAAGCAGTGTCATCGAGCGGAAGCGTGTCCTTTATGCGGGATAGGTCAACGGCGGCGCCGACCCTCAGTAGTTCCTGGCGCGATAGCTTGTCCAATTCGCTTTGCGATGCGACGTCCGAACTCGCCGACCGGGCACAGTTCCCAAGGTCGTCTCGGTGGCGACGATCGAGTGCCGCTCTCAAGCGGGCCTATCGGTCTCTGCATTCATAAGATGCGCCTTACTATTCCATTTCGGATTGCCATTTGTGATCGTGCGGGGACACAGGCCTGGTCTTCCGAACACCTCCGTTGAGCTCGATGTGAAGCTCCTCAAATTCGGCGACCTGAACCGCCCCGGGTTTGCCGGAGGCTGTTTCGTTTGAGTCACGCCGCCATGGCGGGTTGCTCGATCATGGCATAGTAGCGTTCCTCGGCTTCGGCTGGCGGGATGTTGCCGATGGGCTCCAGCAGC
>Ga0210386_10003406_pt1 | contig 13350 bp, 6 predicted proteins | sample IncBWH32OmetaG_FD_160091 | JGI IMG/M metagenome (GOLD analysis project Ga0210386, IMG submission 160091) | Forest soil microbial communities from Barre Woods Harvard Forest LTER site, Petersham, Massachusetts, United States - Inc-BW-H-32-O ... | reverse complement strand
AAGTGCTCTGATGTGCAAGGACGTCGGCATCGAACCGGATATGAGGGAGTCAGTTGCAGCTTTTGCCATGCAAGAAGTCAAAGATCATCTCTAATATCGAATATGTCTCTGACCTGCGAAAAGAGTGGAGCTTAGGAACCCCTGACCTCTTGCATGCCATGCCTGGCGGTTTCATCTGGTGGCATCGTGTTGGGTCCGACTACTGCAGGCCAAGCGGATATTGGTGTCTGAGTACGTCGCACTCCGTCTGGTGTTGCCTGGGGTGGTTGTCACTTGGTTTGTCACTGGCCTTCGGATCTCGGGAAGGTCGGCGGTTCATATGCGGTGCCGCTTGAGCCCGCTCTCTCCGGCTTCCTCTGGAGTGGCTGTATCTGAGGCTCCGAGGAGTTTTGTCATTCGGCGACGTCGACTACCAAGTGGAGCTCAAGATCGTCGTTGCCGCGGACGACTACCTCAGCCTGGTACCTGCGGCCAGCTGTGAAAAACGCGGGGTCGAGGAAGAGGCGGATGGTCACAGGATGCTCCTGGTGGGCATCGAGCGTTAGCCGCGGCGGATCCCATTCGTGCCAGGCACGGAAAGTTCCACCCATACCGTCGGTGAAGTCGGACACGAGAAACACCACGTTGGCGGGGCTAGCGCGTTTGTTCTCGATCACGAAGCGGCCTGCCACCTGGTCACCGGCGCGCCCGTAGAGCCGCAATTCTACCGCCGCGGCTGGCTGAGCGGTGTTCTGCTCGCCGCCGTTCCGTGCCGCCCGCCCTGTCGCCGAGGTGGCCAGATCGTCGAATAGCTGGTCCGTGTACACGCGGTTGAGGTCGAGCATCGACTGGTAGTAGTTCACCCCGAGCGTAGTCAGATCCTTGGCCAGCCTGGCCGCCTGCTGACCGACCAGGCGTTCGTACTCTGCCCGGACGGTAGCCGCGTCAATCTCTCCGCGGGCAACCTGCTGGAGCAACTCGCGGTAACGCTGGACGGCACGCGACTGGTCGGCCAGCGCGCGTGCTGCCAACGCCTCGAAAGCCCGGGTGACTTCACTCGGATCGGTGTACGGCTGCGCCATTGACGGGCCTCAGGACGGGGTGCTCAGCAGCACCCGCAGGCGCAACCGACGTGGTAGGCATCGCAGTCCCTGGGCAAGGCGGCCACGGCGATACGGATGGGTCGGTTGTCGCAGCCAACGATGCGCAGGTCGGCATAGGCAACTGCGCAGTCATCGATATCGAGGAGGCGCTCGTCGGACTCCTTCGTGTCACCGGCGGCCGCCTTCGACTCGCTGGCGGCGACCGAAGCTACAGCGATTTCCAGGACGACCTCCCGCTCCTGGCACGGCGCGAGGGTGAACTCTTCGGGTGAGAGCAGGCGGCTCGTAACCGAGGTGTGCGACCCACCCTTGGACGTGAAGTCGCTTAGCTCGAGCCTTATGTGCCGCTCGCGGCGCCGATCGTTGTCGATCACCAAAGGCACGATCCGACGCTCGCCGGCCCTGACGTAGATCACCAGGTCAGCATCGACCACACAACAGCGACAGTGGCAATTGTCCCTGCCACAAGTGCCGCACTCATGCTGTTGCTCACAGCCACGGTCGTGGGGTTGGTCACAGCCACGGTCGTGGCGTTGGTCACAGCCACGGTCGTGGCGTTGGTCACAGCCACGGTCGTGGCGTTGCTCACAGCCGCAGTCCTGATGATGCCCGCCGTGATGATGCCTGCCGTGACGGTGTTTGTGGTCACGGGTATGGCCAGATCCGAGCTTGCCCGGGGCCCAGGACTGGCCGCCGTAGGCGCGTCCGGGCTCTGTTGTAGAGATTGCGGCGGGAAGCCCTGTCATGGACGCCAGCATCGGGTCCTGAAGGGCCTTCGAGAGCGCGAGGAGGGGCTGATAGGTCGCTTCCGACCATTGCCGCAATGCCTCCTCCGGTGACATCGCGACGAACCCGCCGCACTGGTCACAGCGTTGGGTGGCTCGAGGGTACAGCATCGCCATTAGCGGGCTGACATGCCCGGGAGTGCCTGTCGTTATCATGAGTTCCCTCGATTTCGACTCGCCGACCGCTCTGAACTGGGTTGCTGGGGGGCGCGGGCTGGCGTTTTCCGCCTGCGGCCCGGCTGAGCACGAGCGGCCGTTGTTTCCTGATGCGGAGTTACCACGAAAGTAATGTCGTCGTCGTAGAGAGCTGCGCTGGCGCGGTAGCGCAGGCCGGCCCGAACGGCCCCGTGGATACTAAAAACCAGTTCGAGGCGACGAGCTTCACCGGGCGCGACGATGACGGGATCGACCACGCGGGCGATCACGCTAGGTGTCGGTTCTTCGTCCTCCCCCTGCATCCGGTCGCCGTGCTCATCGCACTTTTGCGGCTCATCAAACGCAAGCGGGAAAAGACCGAGTCGTTGAGCGAGCGACGGCCGCGGCCGGTCGCGGACGAGGGTTACGGGGCCGAGTTGGCTGACCGGCAGCGGCACATTGCCACTATTGGTCACCACAATGTGCTCTACCTGCTGCGTCCCGGGATCGCCGTCGATGATCAGCTCTGACGGGTCTACCGAGAGGGAAACGAGCTTGGTAATCTCCAGGATCGCTCGGTGCTCGACGCCAACGAAGATGATGGCCGCACGATGAGAACCCGGCGGCGTGAGAGGGTCGAGAGAGGCGCTAAGCGTCACCCGCTCGGGGTGCCCTGGCCGGACCACCAAGGGAATCCAATTCTCGAGCTCCACCGCTTGGCGTACTCTGCCCGGGACAACTGGAATGTCCGCAACAATCGCTGCGGTCTCGACCTTGACTGGCTCGCTGCCTTCATTGACCAGCCAAGTCTCACCGGTTAGCGTTCCATTATTGCCAGCCAGCACGACCGCTGGCGCCCCGGTCGGCTGTACTATCCGGATAGCGGGTCCTGCTGCCGTCGTCACCGCAACCTCCTTCGGCTCAGGTGAGCCGTATTCGCATACCACCCTCATCCTGGTGGTGCGGGCGAGCGTGATGCTCCGGCGCACGCCCGAGAACCTCTCCGCCAATGACCTGCCGACCGGGCCGATCATCGATGATGGTCTGGCTCTCGCCCGACAAGATAAGGCCGTACATCTCCACGCCCATCAGCGTGATGGCAATTTTGTGCCGGTAAGGCTCGCATACGTGGGTAGGTGGAAGTGGAGCCTGCCCGGTCCGCACGCACATGTCCAAGGCGACGGGTTTGAGGTCGACCGTGGAGTTCGAGTCCGTCCGGATTGGGTCGGTGTAGGCCACCTCCTGCCGATTATCTACCCTGACCGGCTTAATATCGACCGTCTCGCTGGAAGTCTGGCTGAGCGGCTTGATCTCCAAGGTGCTGTTACTGTCGTTTTCCACCTTGAAAGGCTGGACGAGCTCGAACTTGGAACTGCTGTCCTGGTTGACGTTTACGGTGCCGTTGATGGTCTCGTTCTGGTTGACGGTACCGTTGATGGTCTCGTTCTGGGTGACGGTACCGTTGATGGTCTCGTTCTGGGTGACGGTGCCATTGATGTTTTCGTTCAGTGTCAGGGTTTCATTAGACATGCCGGGGCATCCTTTCGACGTCTGACCCAGGCTGGTTTCTTACGGGGTATAGGATCCCATGACGGTGGCACCGGCCCATACCTCGTGGCAAGGGAGAATGCTGGCCTCCGCGACCGGTCAACGCCTCGACTTCCACTACGCGACCCCCATCCGCGGCCTGGCCCGCCGGATCACTCGGCGACACACCAGCGATTGGAGCAAACACTCCTAAGATGCCCACACCAGGCAGCGTCTCATCTTACCAGGCAATCTCACGAAGGATCAGCCCCGGACGCCCGGAAACTCTGGCGATCGAGAGGAACGATTCGGTCGGCCTCCTGGCTCGGAGACCTTGCGAGGCCGTCGACAGCCTGGGCCAGCCCCATGACAGTCGGGTGCTCGAACAAGAGGCGGAGCGGAATGTCCTTGCCAAGCTGGTTCCTGAGCCGCGAGATGGTCCTGGTGGCGAGCAGGGAGTGACCGCCGATGGCGAAGAAATCGTCGTATCTGCTGACCAGCTGGGTTCCGGTCAGATCGGTGAATACCTGGGCGATTATTCTCTCCTCGCGCGTGGCCGGCGCCTCGTACGAGGAGTCAGGCTGTGGCGTGGTGTCGGTGCGCTGGGCCAGGGTGGTCCTGTCGATCTTGCCGTTCGGCAATCGTGGCAGCGACTCGACCGGGATGAGGTGGGCAGGCACCAGCTGTTCGGGCAGGCGGGCCCGCAGGAACGCCCGCACCCCGTCGACCCCCGATGCCAGCTCCGCGAGCACCACGAACCCGGCCAGCTCTACTCCCGATTCCCCCCGCCGGGCCACCACCGCCGCCTCCCGGACATCCGGGTGCCCGGTCAGCGCTTCCTCTACCTCTCCCGGCTCCGCCCGCACCCCGCGCACCTTGACCTGCCGGTCCGCCCGTCCGACAAACTCCAACGCCCCGTCGGGACGCCACCGGGCCAGGTCCCCGGTGCGATACAACCGCTCCCCCTCCACCGCTGAGAACCGGTCGGCCACGAACCGCTCCTCCGACAGCTCAGGCCGCCCCACATAACCCAGCGCCACCCCGGCGCCACCGACGAACAACTCGCCAACCACGCCGATGGGCACCGGCTCGCCACCCCGGCCCAGCACCAGCACCCTGACATTGTCCAGCGGCCGGCCGATCGGCACCCGGTCAGCGGCCTCGCCCTCCACCGGCCACCAGGTGGCATCGGCGGCCACCTCCGTGGAGCCGTACAGATTCAGCACCCGGCACCCCGGCAACACCGAGCGAACCCGCCGCACTACCTCCCCAGACAACACCTCCCCCGAGGAAATCACCTGACGCAAGCGTGACTCCCGCAACCGGTCACCGGCCACCTCGAACAGCACCGACAGCAGCGACGGCACCGCCACCAGGCGAGTTACCCCCTCTGCCACCAGCACCCCGGCCAGCTTCACGGGATCCAGCACTGTCGCCTCATCAACCACCACCGACGGCACACCGCCCGCCAGCGGGCCGAACACCTCCCATACCGAATCCACAAATCCCAGCCGGGTCTTCACGCAACACACCTCATCAGGGCCGAACGGCTCCGTCCGCCACCCCCACCACAACCGGTTCACCAGCCCGCGATGGGAACCCATCACCCCCTTGGGCATCCCCGTCGATCCCGAGGTGTACAACACCCACGCCATCCCCGACAGGCCAACCCCCGACTCCACCGGCGTGACCGGCGCACCCGACGGCCACCCCTCATCGAGCAGCACCGTCACCGGGACGGCGGGACAGTGCCCGCTGAGAGCCTGCGTCGTCAGCACGGCCACCACCGAACTGTCAGCCGCCATGAACGCCAGCCGGGCCGACGGAATATCGGCCTCCAACGGCAGGTAGGCCGCCCCCGCCTTCAAAATCCCCAGCAACGCCTCCACCAGCACCGCCCGGCGGGGCAGGCATACGCCAACCACACTCCCCGGACCAGCACCCAGCGAACGCAGATGATGAGCAAGCTGATTAGACCGCGCTTCCAACTCCGCATAGTCATGCCGACCATCCACATCAATCAGCGCGACAGCCTCAGGCGCCTGCGCCGCCCGCTCAGCAAACAACTCATGAACACACTTATCCGGAACGGGTTTCGTCGTGGCATTCCAGTCAGCGAGCAGGCGGTGTTCTTCGGCGGTGATCACTTCATAGGAGCTCAGGGGCCGGCCGGGATCCGTAGCCACCTGATCAAGAACGCGAAGGTAGCGATCGGTGAGCCGCTGAATTGTCTGACGTTCAAAAAGGTCAGTATCGTACTCCATCCGGCCTACGAGCCCATCGGCTCCCGGCGCCAGGTCGACGCGAATATCGAATAGTGATGTCCGGGTGGGAAGCGTGACATCCGACTGTATCGCAACTGCGCCTGGGTTGTTTGCTGACTCGAACAACTGAAAGATGACTTGAACTAGTGGATTGCGGGAAAGATCGCGCTGCGGTTTGAGCTCCTCCACCAGTTTTTCGAAAGGAAGGTCCTGATGAGCATAAGCGCCCAGCGCCGACGTGCGAACGCGGCCGAGCAACTCGACGAATGATGGGTTTCCGGCGGCATCGACGCGGAGCACCAGTGTATTGACAAAAAAGCCGAGGAGGCCTTCAGTCTCCTCTCGGATCCGGTTAGCAATTGGGGCGCCCAGCGCTATATCGTCCTGGCCTGACCAACGGCTGAGCACGAGGATGAAAGATGCGAGCATCACCATGAATAGTGTGGCGGCATGCTCCCTGCCCAACCGTGAGAGCCGTTCGACCAGCGGCGATGGGATGGTGAACGGCAGATCGGATCCCTGGTGAGCCTGCATGAGGGGCCGCGGCCGATCGGTTGGGAGTTCGAGCGCCTGGAGGCCGGCGAGCTGCTGGCGCCAGTAAGCCAGTTGGCCGGAAAGTATGTCGCCACTCAGCCAGTTGCGTTGCCAAACGGCGAAGTCAGCATACTGGATCTCAAGCTGGGGCAGCGAGGGGTCACGGCCCCTGGCGATAGCTTCGTAGGCGGTTTCCAGTTCCCGTGCCAGCACTCCCAATGACCATCCGTCCGAAATGATGTGGTGCATCACCACGACCAGGAGATAGTCTGAGGGACCGAGCCAGGCGAGCATTACCCGCAGCAACGGGCCGCGGCCCAGGTCGAACGGCCGAAGCTGGAAATCGATGGCAAGACGGGTAGCCTCGGGACCGCGTCGCTCGGGCGGCAGCCGGCGCAGATCAGACGCCGAGATGGGCACAGCCATAGTCGGCAGCACCACCTGGACTGGCTCATCGCGGGTGGTGAATACGGTGCGCAGCACTTCGTGACGGCTCACTAGGTATTGCAGGGCCTGCTTGAAGACTGGCACGTTGAGCGTGAAACGAAGGCGCGCCGCGAAAGAGATGTTGTAAAGAGGGCTGCCCGGCATGAGCTGGTCGAAAAACCAGAGACGTGTCTGGGGAAACGACAGCGGCGCAGGTTGGTCGCTCTGACGAGGCGTGATGACGGACGGCCGGGTCGACCTGTCCAATGCACGCCTGATGCGTCCTTCAAGCTGCGCCCGCTCATGCGAACTCAATCCGTCAGCCATCCTCGGCCTCCTGAAGCAACTCAGCTGGCAGCTGACTGCCGGAATGGCCCGCCCCGCGAAGTTCCTGAACGAGAATCTCCTCGATCGCGCTGGCCAGGTCGGCTACGATCGTGCGGCTGAACACCTCGGCGATCGGCAGGTCGATGTCCAACCGGGAGTTCAGCACCGAAACCAGTCGGGTGGCGAGCAGGGAGTGACCGCCGAGAGCGAAGAAATCGTCGAACGCGCCGACCTTGCTTATCCCGAGCACCTCACCGAAAGCCTCGGCAACGACCCGCTGGAGCGCTGTCCCGGGTGGGGTGAGCTCGCCGGAGTCAGGCTGTGGCGTGGTGTCGGTGCGCTGGGCCAGGGTGGTCCTGTCGATCTTGCCGTTCGGCAATCGTGGCAGCGACTCGACCGGGATGAGGTGGGCAGGCACCAGCTGTTCGGGCAGGCGGGCCCGCAGGAACGCCCGCACCCCGTCGACCCCCGATGCCAGCTCCGCGAGCACCACGAACCCGGCCAGCTCTACTCCCGATTCCCCCCGCCGGGCCACCACCGCCGCCTCCCGGACATCCGGGTGCCCGGTCAGCGCTTCCTCTACCTCTCCCGGCTCCGCCCGCACCCCGCGCACCTTGACCTGCCGGTCCGCCCGTCCGACAAACTCCAACGCCCCGTCGGGACGCCACCGGGCCAGGTCCCCGGTGCGATACAACCGCTCCCCCTCCACCGCTGAGAACCGGTCGGCCACGAACCGCTCCTCCGACAGCTCAGGCCGCCCCACATAACCCAGCGCCACCCCGGCGCCACCGACGAACAACTCGCCAACCACGCCGATGGGCACCGGCTCGCCACCCCGGCCCAGCACCAGCACCCTGACATTGTCCAGCGGCCGGCCGATCGGCACCCGGTCAGCGGCCTCGCCCTCCACCGGCCACCAGGTGGCATCGGCGGCCACCTCCGTGGAGCCGTACAGATTCAGCACCCGGCACCCCGGCAACACCGAGCGAACCCGCCGCACTACCTCCCCAGACAACACCTCCCCCGAGGAAATCACCTGACGCAAGCGTGACTCCCGCAACCGGTCACCGGCCACCTCGAACAGCACCGACAGCAGCGACGGCACCGCCACCAGGCGAGTTACCCCCTCTGCCACCAGCACCCCGGCCAGCTTCACGGGATCCAGCACTGTCGCCTCATCAACCACCACCGACGGCACACCGCCCGCCAGCGGGCCGAACACCTCCCATACCGAATCCACAAATCCCAGCCGGGTCTTCACGCAACACACCTCATCAGGGCCGAACGGCTCCGTCCGCCACCCCCACCACAACCGGTTCACCAGCCCGCGATGGGAACCCATCACCCCCTTGGGCATCCCCGTCGATCCCGAGGTGTACAACACCCACGCCATCCCCGACAGGCCAACCCCCGACTCCACCGGCGTGACCGGCGCACCCGACGGCCACCCCTCATCGAGCAGCACCGTCACCGGGACGGCGGGACAGTGCCCGCTGAGAGCCTGCGTCGTCAGCACGGCCACCACCGAACTGTCAGCCGCCATGAACGCCAGCCGGGCCGACGGAATATCGGCCTCCAACGGCAGGTAGGCCGCCCCCGCCTTCAAAATCCCCAGCAACGCCTCCACCAGCACCGCCCGGCGGGGCAGGCATACGCCAACCACACTCCCCGGACCAGCACCCAGCGAACGCAGATGATGAGCAAGCTGATTAGACCGCGCTTCCAACTCCGCATAGTCATGCCGACCATCCACATCAATCAGCGCGACAGCCTCAGGCGCCTGCGCCGCCCGCTCAGCAAACAACTCATGAACACACTTATCCGGAACGGGTGTCTCGTCGCCGCTGCCAAGCTCCAGTACGGTGCGCCGCTCCTCCGCTGCCATCCAGCAGAGCTGATGGATCGGGCGCTCGGGATGGTTAGCGATGTCATCTAGCAGGAGAACCAGGTGGTCGCTCAGCCGCCCGGCTGCGTCGTGCCCCACCTTTGAAGTGTTGAAGAGGATCTTGATCGACAACTCTGGGGCAACGCCCACGATGACTGTAAGCGGATAGTGCGTCCGTTCAAAAGCGCGCGCTGCCAACCGCCGCTTCGGCTCATATTCGTTGAATCCGTAATGATTCTCGAAGATGAAGATCGATTCGAACATGGGCTGGCCGCGTGGTATGCCGCTCCAGCCGTGAATCTCGGTGAGCGGGCAGTACTCAAATTCGCGTCGCTGAAGCTGATCGCGATGGAGATCGGCGAGCCATGAACCCACCGGCTTATCAGGTCGAATGTGCATTCTCACTGGGACTGTGTTGATGAGCAACCCGACCATGCCCTCGATCCCCGGGACGCTTGCCTCCCGGCCTGAGACCACCGTGCCCACGACGAGGTCCTCCGTTCCCAGCTCGGCGCCAAGCAGAATGGCCCAAGCTCCGAGAACGACCGTGTTGAGGGTCACCCGCTGCTCTTGCGCGACCCGTCGGACCCGTGCGGCGATGTTAGTCGGCACGATCCGCTCACGCTCACCATGATCGGACCCCTCCCGGCAACCGAGCCGCATCCCGCCGAGCTGGGCGATCGGGGGCGCGCTTCGGCTTCCGGTCAGCGTCTGGCGCCAATATCTCTCCGAACCGCTTAGGTCCTGACTGCGCAGCCAGGCGATGTATTCCTCGTAAGGCGTCCGCGCCTCAAGATGGCAGGGCACTCCCTCAATGCGACTGCGGTAAAGCATGGCCACTTCGTTCATAACCAGGCCGAGGCTCCACCCGTCCAGAAGAATGTGGTGCAGGCTTGCTGCCAACCGGTGGGTTGCCGCCGCTAGCCGGAAAACGGCCAGACGTACTAGCGGGGCCCGGTCGAGTTGAAAACCCTCTTGCCGGTCATGCAGCAGGTAGGAGCTGACGGCCCCCTCACGGCGATCTGGCGGCAGCTGTCGCAGGTCGTTATGCACCACCGGCAGGGTGACCGTACGGTGCACCACCTGCACGGGCCGCTCCACGTCTCGCCAGTGGAATGATGTCCTGAGGGCGGGGTGGCGGGCCATGACCTGCCTCCAGGCCCATGCCATTGCAGGCATAGAAAACGGTCCCGTAAGGTCGAAGACGATCTGCTCGACGTAGAGCCCGGCGCGGGGGGCCACGAGGCTCTCAACCAGCAAGCCCTGCTGCAACGGGGACAGCTCATAGATGCTCTCGACTTTCGAGCGTGTCTCACTCATGGCGTTGGATCCTGGTCATCGGGCAGGCTGGCCAGTACCGTCTCAATGTCCCGAGCCGAGATTCGGCCGTGTCCGAGGCCATGCCTGGCCCATGGGTGAGGTTCTGTCGCTAGGAGCGAACGCAGTTCCGCCATGAATTTGTCGGCAATCCCGCGGATCGTGCTCGGGCGGTGGATGGCGGAGCCGTAGTAAACATCAAACTGAAGGCGCCCTCCGGTAATGGCTCCGTTGACCTCTAGCAGATATGGACGCCTTCCGGCTGGGCTGCGGACTGGCCCGGTGCGCTCACTGAGCGCATCGGTTGACCCCTTTTCAATCTGGCCAAAGTAATTGAAAGCCACCTCGGGCCACGGCGCGGCAGCCAGCCGGACGCGCAGGTCCGGATCGGCACTAAGGTAGCGCACCAGGCCGTACCCGATTCCGTGATCCGGGATGGCCCGGAGCTGCTCTGCCACAGCAGCCAGGTTGGCGGCCGGGCCCGCCTTACCTGGGAGCCGCAGGATCAGCGGGAACACCGACGTGAACCAGCCCACCGTACGTGACAGGTCTACGTCGTCAAACAGCGGCTCGCGACCATGACCCTCGACCACGATCTGGATCTCATCACGTCCGGTCCAGTCCTGCAGTGCGCGTGCGAGGGCACAGAGCAGTACCTCGTTTATCTCGACGTGCTGCTCTGCCAAGAGACGATGAACCAGGTCGTCGGTCTCGCCACCGGTGAGCTCGACTCGCACGCTGCGGCAGGCGCCCACCGAGTTGTCCCGGCCGGGTAGATCCCGGGGGAGTTGCAGGTGGCCGGCTTCGAGCTGTGCGAGCCACAGCCCGGCCTGATCAGCAGCCTCTGGGCGGGCAGCGTACGTGGCCAAGCGCTGCGACCAGGTACGGAACGATGTGGTCTTGGGCGGAAGCGATATTGGAAGACCCTCAGCCAGCTGCTGGTAGGCGCTCCAGAGATCCTCGACGAGGATCCGCCAGGAGACGGCGTCCACGGCAAGGTGGTGGATGATGATCAGAAGGAACCATGGCCGGGCAGCGCCAAGATTGAAAAGGCCGACGCGCACTAGCGGGCCGCTAAGGGACAGGCTCTTCTGCAAGCGCTCGCCGGCGCGCTCGAGCGCAGCGCCGATCACCCCCGGATCGACCTGGGAGAGATCCGCCGAGGCCACCGCGAGATCCTTATCTGGCGGATCGCAGTACTGGCGCCACTGACCGTCGGTACTGGTGAACCGGAGATGCAGAGCATCATGGTGCGCGATAACCGCCCGCAGAGCGCGGATGAGCATCCTCATGTCAACCGTCTTGGGCACGGGAAGTGCAGCCGTCTGGTTGAAATGATGCGGGTCGGCAAGGTTCTGCTCGAAAAACCACTGCTGGATCGGGGTGAGCAAAACCTCGCCGACAACCGGGCCAAGCTCTGCTTGCAGCCTGGGCGTGGATGAGACCACCCGGGCCAGTTCCCTGACGGTTTGGTTCTGGAACAACTGCTTGGTGGTGAAGTACATCCCCGCGTCTGCGGCCCGTGACGTGAGCTTGATGCTGAGTATCGAGTCACCGCCCAGCTCGAAGAAGTTTTCCTCCGAACCGACGCTGGCCAGGCCGAGCGTCTGCGCCCAGAGCCGGGCCAGCCGTTCCTCAATCTCCGTGGCGGGTCCTGTCCCGCCGGCCGAGGCCATGGCGGCATCCGGCCGCGGGAGTGCCTCGAGATCGACTTTGCCGTGTACTGTCAGCGGGAACGAGGCGACAGAAACGATGGCTGAGGGGATCATCTGCTCGGGCAGCCGACATTGGAGCCACTGTTTGATCTCCGCCTCGTGGCCGTTGCTGCAACTGAGGGGATCGTTCGTGAGCGGCCGGTCTACGCCCAGTGGTGGCACAAGCGGCGGTATCTGGTGGCCGACTGGGACGGCTATGAGGTCGTAGCGGCCGCTCTGCCCGCTGGCGTGCCATCCCAGCTCAATGTGGCTGCCGGTCGGAAGGCGCCAGAGATCTTCGGGGTCCACTCCGTAAGGCCCGGTTTCGAGCCGGTCACGTAGGGCACCCACGCTAAGGTCACTGGCCGCCGCAGCCACCTGCTGCTGGGCGCGCAGACACGGTTCCAGGCGGGCGGAGGGAATGGCGCTCACCCCCACAGGTCCCTCGGCACCGTCAAGGCGGTGCGCCAGGCTGGCCATATCGAGCTGATCGCCGTCCCAGTCCAGCCATGGGCCGGTGAGCGGCGGGATTGCGGCCGCTTCAGTGGTGAGCGTGACGTCGTAGCGGAAGCGCGTCAGTTCGTTGACGCAGCGGCCACGACGGGGCTCGGCCCTGACCTGACTTATCACCGGGTGCTCACTGGCGAATCGGGTAAACCACGCAGGGTCGACGAGTAGCTCCTGCTCAGCAACGACTCGCTGGTGGATGCGCCGGCGGAGCTCACCAATGGATACGTCGGCCTCAGCTCGATGCAACTCGACGGAGGTATGGAACGTCTCCATCAACGCGTAGTTGCGGACATCCCCCACGAATATGGTGCCACCCGGCGATAGGCAGCCGAGGACACCATTGAGGACCCTCTCGAGATAGTCAGCCCCGGGAAAGTACTGGATCACCGAGTTAAGGACCACCACGTCAAATCCGGCTGGGCTGATGCCGGCCAGCTCGCAAGCCTCTTGTTCCCTTAGCTCGACTTGATCCCACCCGAGTTCGGCCACCCGCCTGGCCACCCGTGCCAGCGCCGTAGCCGAGAAGTCGGTGGCACAGTAGCGCTCGCACCCATTCGCCAGCCGGAATAGCAGCAGACCGGTCCCGGTCCCCAGCTCTAGGACGCGGCGAGGCTGACGGGCAAGGATCCGGGCTACGGTCTGGTCGATCTGCTCGCCCATGGCCTGGGGCCCCAGTGGGCGACTGTCGTAGCTGCTGTTCCAGCCCCGGATGTCGAATTCCGGGTCCTCAGCACCATTCCCCGCATAGGTGTCCTGATAGAGCGACCGCCAGGCCGCCACTTGCTGGTTGGTGTCGGTGGGTTGGTGGCGGGTGGTGACGTAGGCGGTGAGCTGAGGTGTGCCGGTTGCGGGGTGGGGGTGGGT
>Ga0210386_10003404_pt1 | contig 13351 bp, 10 predicted proteins | sample IncBWH32OmetaG_FD_160091 | JGI IMG/M metagenome (GOLD analysis project Ga0210386, IMG submission 160091) | Forest soil microbial communities from Barre Woods Harvard Forest LTER site, Petersham, Massachusetts, United States - Inc-BW-H-32-O ... | reverse complement strand
ATACCGTGGCCCAGATAGACGTGCTCGCCCTTGTGCAGGAAAGCGGGATCGGTGAGGACCGTCAGTCCGCCAAACCGAATCAACGTGGTGGCGTTACCGATGAAATAGACGCCGCCTTCGTCAAAATCGGCTGGTCCGCTACTGGCGAGCTCTAAGGAAGTCATCGGGTCGTCTCCTTTGTTCGCCCGGCGCCGGCGGTGGATCTCCTCAGCGACGCGATGAAGTAGAGGTTGTCACCGACAATGCCGCACCGCAAGGGTTCGCCGCGCCTCGCTTAACTCAACGCCGACCGATGACGTCCGACATCGAAACTGAACCTTAACGTTGGGGGTGAACGCCGCGAGTCGCGCTAACGATGGAGCTAAACACGGTGTCCCCCAGGGTATCTTGAGTTCGTGGCGGCTGCCGCAGAGTACGCCTCCGCGGTCGAAAGGCTCTCTCGGATAACGCCCTTAGCGTTACTTGCCTTGGTGGTGGGGCTGCAAAGCGCCGATGGCGGCCGGTTTCAGATCGGCCAGGCGATGGCAACCGTGCTCATCTCGGTCCTCGGGGTTGGGGCGCTGATTGGCGTGCTCAGCAGTGGACGCATCGCCGACAGGCTGACAATCCAGGGTCACATCAGTGCACGGATTGTGGTGGGCGGGGCGGCATTTCTTGCAGCCGCGGTGTTCATCCTTCAGACGCTGCTCGCAGACAGCCTGCTGCCAGCGCTGGTGTTCGCGTTTCTTGCCGGGATCGCATTAGGCGGCGTGAACCCGCCCCTCAACGCGGCGAGGCTGGACATCGTCGATTCCCGGCTGTGGGGGACGGCAGAAGCGGTGCGGAGCACGCTGTCGTCGATATCCACCGGGTTGGCGCCGGTGATATTCGGCGCTGTGTCCACTGCACTAGGGCAAGGCGAAGCCGCCCCGAGCGCGGCAAGCGCGTTGAGCCACACCTTCCTCATCATGCTGGTTACCCTGGTCGTCGCCGCAGGGCTGCTCTTGTGCCTGGCGCGCCGCACCTATCCGCGCGACGTCGCGACTGCGATGGCCGCTGAGTTGCTCACCGCTGGCGGGCCCGCGCCGGAGCGAAGAGTCGAGACGACCGCGACGAAGTCATAGCGGCCGACGTGGCGCTCTGACCTGCGGCGCTACGAGCTGGCTCACGGCTCATGCACTGTTTCGCCACCGTGACGTTCGTCGCATGTGTAATGGATTTGGCGCTCTCGGCGTTGTTACCCTCATGGAGTCGAGATGAAGTTCAAACTTCTTCGCCTCAGCGCTGCGATCCTCGGCGCTGCTGCGGCGATTGCGTCTTCTGCTGCGGTTGCCAGCGCTGATCCGCCAGACCCGCACAAGCCGGACATGACGAAGAGCTACTGCCCGGGTGGGCAATGGGGTTTTGGCAGTCTGGGAGTGTGCGACGGCGAGAAGTACCCGGACGGGTCCTACTGGCACCAGTGGATGAAAACATACATCGGCGGACCGAAATGGTATTACGACTGCGTCGGCGACAGCGGCAACAATACTTTCCCGGCACCGCCACCGCCTGGTGGCTGCGACGGGGCAATTCCGCCCGCGCCGCCTGCCCCGCCCGCAACTTGACCGCAGCTGGCGGGTGGCCGCCAGCCGACCGCGACGCCAGTACCTGCTTTGCGGCGCGGCGACATTAGTGCTTGAACGCGCCAAAACCGTTACGCAGAAACGGACTCCGATGCAGCAACCCTGGGCATGACCTCGGTCCCGAACAGCTCGATCGAACGCATGACCTTCTCGTGAGGTATCCCGCCAATTGCGTGACTGGTGATGATCTGATCGACATCGAGAGCTGCGAAAGAGTTGATCGTGTTCACACACTCGTCAGGAGTGCCGACACTGATCACACCCAAGTCAATCAACGCGTCGATGACGTTGCCGTACTTGCCTACGAGCCGCTCAATGTCGGCGGCGTCTTCTGGCAGCATCTTCGCGTAGATCTCGTAGCCGGGCTTGCCTGACACGGTTGAGAAGAGCTGGAATACGCTCGCGCTGTACCACTCGACCGCGGGACCGCCTACCGCGCGCGCCTCGTCGCGTGATTCGGCGCAGTGAGTCAGCACATAGGCCGCAATCTGATCGTTGATCTCTTCCGGCGGCTTCGGGCATTGCTTGATCGCGTCGCGGTATACCTCGATCAACGGCGCGAGTTTCTCGGCATGGCCGATAATGAACGCGAGAACACCCAAACCGTTGCGGCCGGCGATCTCAAAGCTTTCAGGACTGCTCGCGGCCATCCACATTGGAGGGCCAGGGCGTTGGACCGGTTTCGGCCAGACCTCGCGCGACGGCAGCTTCATGAAGGTGCCGTCGATACCCGGGTACGGCTCATCTCGCCACATCTTCGGGATTTCCCGCATGGCCTCCAACCACATCCCGCGGGCGTCAGCAGGATCGATCCCATAGGCGTCCAATTCGCTTGCCGTAGCGGCGCGACCAGTTCCGAACTCGACACGGCCCTTCGACAGAATGTCCAGCGCAGCGATCCGTTCAGCCACATGGAACGGCGGGTTGAAGTTGGGCGGCAACAGAACGACCCCATGACCGATACGGATCCGCTCGGTGTGCTGAGCGAGCGCCGAAAGCCAGATCTCTGGAGAAGAGCCATGCGAGTACTCCGTGAGGAAATGGTGCTCGACATGCCAGGCATAGTCGAAGCCAACACGTTCCGCGAGCTTGGCCTGCTCGATGGCGTCCCAGTAATGGTTGTACTCAGCCTTGTCCGCCCATGGCCGAGGCCCGAGTTGCATCTCCCACAATATCCCGTACTTCATTGAATGCCGGCTCTCCTTTTTGCTTGGTGATACAGCCAGTTAAAGAGAAGAGCACCACGGCTCGGGCACGGGAACATGCGTAATAGCTACGCTACGTAGCCGCAGCCGCATCGACGCCGCGGTTGATCAGCCCATGCGCTGAGCCGAGTTGCAGAGCGTAGTCGATACGCTTCGGCACGCCAGCGCGCCGGCGTTAACTGTTACGGGTGAGCGCTGAACGCAACAAATGCACGCTGCCCGTCAGTCAGGGCATCGCGAAATGCATGTGACCGATCACCTGAGAACAGCAGCCCGCTGCTGGCCCACACGATGCGGTTTTGGTGGGCACGGCGGCGAAATAACGTTTTCGGCGGCATTCGCCGCAGTCAACAAGATCGCCCGAGCGCTGGCTGACGATGGCAGCACGGTGGAAACTCCGTTCGCTCTCATCAGCCCGAACGACTCGCGAACAATAGTGGCGATGCTCGGCGCCCTGCGCGCTGGAGGCGCTTGGTGCAACGTCAATCTGGGCGCTCCGATTGAGGTCACGGCCGAGGTGCTGCGGCGCGGCGGCTGCCGGATCTTGTTCTTTCACTCCTCCGTCGCCGACAAAGTCGCTTTCCTAACCGATAATGTTCCGACTTTGACCCGCATATTGTGCGTTGATTCAGCCGACACCGATTACCCATCGGTCACGCACTGGACGCAGGCCTATTCGGCGGCGCCCTTGGAATTAGTCATCCCCGGAAAGGCGCTGGGTTGCCAGGGAGTCACCGGGGGCACCACAGGTGAACCGAAAATCACCCAGGCTTCCCACGACTTCTTGCTCATGTCGACCCTTGCCTGGGCGACCTGCTGGCACTTCGATGAGCCGCCTGTGAATTTGGCCGTGGCACCAATCACCCACGCAGGCGGGATGATCGCATTGGCACAGCTGCAGTTCGGTGGTACGACGATCTGCGTTTCCGCACCCGAGGTTGCAGAAGTCATCCGGCGCCTGGAGGAAGATCGGGTCACCACGATCTTCCTGCCGCCGACGTTGCTTTACCGCCTGCTGTCTCACCCGGCGCTGCGGGAGTCGGATCTATCTTCCCTGCGCTACGTGATTGTCGGGGGTGCTCCGATCGCCCCGGACCGAGTCCGCGATGCGGTGCACACCTTGGGACCGGTAATCGGGCAGGCCTACGGACAGACAGAAGCGGGATTCCCGCTGACCTGGATGTCGCCCACAGAAGTTGCCCGCGCGGTGAAGTCGGGTGATACGCAACACCTATTGTCCTGCGGGAGACCAACATTCGTCAGCGCGCAGCTCGAGGCGATGGCAGCAGACGGCACCATCCTTCCGCCGGGTGAAACAGGTGAGATTGTGCTGCGTGGACCCACGGCGATGATGCGCTACCTCGACGATCCGGTAGCGACCGCCGACGTGCAACGTCATGGCTGGCACCACACCGGCGACATTGGCCACCGCGACGATGACGGCTACGTCTTCATCACCGACCGAGTCCGCGATGTCATCATCTCGGGCGGGTTCAACGTTTTTCCGTTCGAGGTCGAACAAGCCATCCTCGAACTCACCGAGGTAGCCGACTGCGCCGTCATCGGCATCCCCAGCGAACAATGGGGAGAATCCGTGCACGCCTGCGTCGAGCTCAACGCCGGCGCCGAGATCAACCAGGCTGCGTTGATCGAGCACTGCAAGCGTCGGGTGGGTTCGGTCAAGGCACCCAAAACAGTCGAATTCGTTACCATCTTGCCCCGAAGCCCGGCGGGCAAAGTTCTCAAACGAGAACTCCGTGGCCCCTATTGGGCCAACAAACCGCGATCCATTGTCTGAGCTCGGGATGGGAGAATCCGAGTCAGACAAGTTCGCACGACCCACCGGTGATGACGTCGGTGTCGTTGACTCGTGTGCGAAACGCTAAGTCGTCCTGGTCCATCCGCCATATGTCTACGGTCAATGGATCACCGGGAAACACCGGCGAGGCAAATGAGCCGGCTACTGAGTGCACGCGCGCACCGTCACCACCGGCGACGGCCTCGACGATGACGCGAGTTGACACACCAAAGGTACACAGGCCGTGCAGGATCGGCCGATCAAAGCCCGCCGCCCGCGCGAATGCCGGATCGGAGTGAAGCGGATTCCGGTCGCCCGACAGCCGATAGAGCAACGCTTGGTCTTGACCGGTGGGCGCGGTGACCGATAGATCGGGTTGGCGCTGCGGGAGTTCCGCTCGAAGCGACGGCCCTTTGTCTCCGCCCCATCCGCCAGCCCCACGAATGTAGAGCTGCATTGTCGAGGTCCACAGCATCTCGTCGGTTAGAGCGTCACGGCCGACAGTCTCCGTCACGACAATGGCTGCTTTGCCTTTGTCATAGATGCCGGTCACCGTAGCCACGTTGTTCGCAGATCCCTTGGGCGGCACCGGTCGGTGCACCGACACGCGCTGTGCTGCGTGCACGAGCTTGGTCCAGTCGATGTCACCGACCATGTGGAGGATAGGTGTGCGCGCCAGCACGACAGGCATCGAGGGCAGGGTCTGCAGCTCAATGCCTTTGGAGTTCTCGGTGGTGAACTGTAGGTCATTGACACCGCAACCTACACCCAGGGCGTAGAGGATGGAATCTTTGCTTGTCCATGCTACTTCGACTGCGTCAGTGGTAATTCCGACGGCTTCATGGTTCAGTGGCACCGGTCTCTCCGATGATGTCGTTGAGTTATATCTCACTGCTTCGGCAGCCGCGCATACCCGCGCGGGCCTTCATAGACGTCTGGCCCGAGGTTTTTGAAGAGTTCGTCCCGCCGCCTGGCCAATTCATCGAGGGTCCATTTCCCTTCCTTGAACAAGATGTCGCTGACCTGCGGTAGCTTCACGTGCGCGACGGCGCCGCCGCAAACGATGAAGGTCTGTGCGGTGATATCGGCAGCTTCATCCGTCGCCAGGAAGGTCACGAACGGTGCAATATTGTCGGGATCCATCGCGTCGAATCCGTGTTCTTCGGTGGCGAATTCGGCGGCCCGGTTCGATTTCTCGAACGTCGTTGTAGTCAGCCGCGTGCGAGCCCGTGGAGCGATGGCGTTCACCGTGACACCGTATTTCGCCGTTTCTCGGGCGGCGGCGATGGTGAAGGAGACGATCCCCATCTTTGCCGCGTCATAGTTTGATTGCCCCGCGTTGCCGAATAAGCCGGATTCGCTTGTGGTGTTGATGATGGCGCGATGGCTGGTATTTCCGGCTTTGCTCTCGGCCCGCCAGTGCTGCGACACGGCGCGGGTGGGCAGGAAGTGACCCATCAGGTGCATGTTGATCACCTCCGCCCAGTCTTTCGGTTCGATGCTGAAAAGCATTCCGTCGCGGAGGATTCCCGCGTTGTTGACCAGGATGTCTATCCGCCCAAACGTTGCGATCGCCTGGCTGACCATGCGGTCGGCGCCATCGGGTTCCGTGACACTGTCAAAGTTGGCTGTGGCCGCCCCACCGAGCTGGCCGATCTCTTCGGCGACGGCCGCGGCTGGCCGCTGGTCGGCGCCTTCTCCGTCCCAGGCCCCGCCCAGGTCGTTGACAACGACCTGGGCTCCCTCCGCGGCTAACGCGAGGGCTTCCCCGCGGCCGATACCGCGGCCCGCGCCGGTGACGATGGCCACCTTTCCGTCAAGACGCCCCATGGCGACCTTCCTTTCTAATTAGCGTGGGTGTCGATCCATCGGTCCACGATTTCGCGCTTCGCGACCTTCCCAGTGCTGTTCAGCGGCAGTGGTTCAGCGCTGATCCACCATCGCGACGGAACTTCGAAGTGTGCGAGAGTGGCCGCGGCAAAGTCGCGTATGTCTCTGACATCGATGGCGACGTCGGGCCGGACAACCACGGCGGCGCCCACTTCTTCGCCTAACGACGGGTGGGCCAGGGCTACGACCGCAACGTCGCGCACGCCTGGATACTGCAGAAGCCTGTCCTCGACATGACCGGGGGCGATGTTCTCGCCGCCGCGGATGATGATGTCGCGCAGGCGGCCAACGATGTAGAGGTAGCCGTCGGCGTCCACGCGTCCTAAATCGCCGGTGTGCAGCCATCCTTCGGCGTCGATGGGGTTGGCCGCCTGAGCGTCGTCCAGAAAGCCCGACATCAATGTCGGCGCTTTAGCCAGAACCTCGCCCACTCCCTCGCCGTCGGGGTTTGCGATCCGTATTTCGCTGGTGGGTAACGGCTTTCCGACACATCCCGGCTTATCCAGCAGCTCGGTGCCCCCGGCGGCGGTAAGCGCACCACCAGACTCGGTTTGACCGTAAATGCTGCTGATGCTGCGGCGGGCCGACGGTAGTCCGCGGGTGATCTTTTCGGCGAGTTCGGGGACGACCAGCGAGCCGCCCATGGCTACCGACACCACACTGGAGGTGTCGTACTGGTCGAGCTGCGGGCTTTCCAGGACTCGAGCGATCATCGTGGGAACAGCGCCGAAGAAGGTCGCTCTCTCACGCTGGATCATGCTCAGCACCTTTTCGGCGCTGAAGTGCCCATCCAGGAACAAAAGTCGCCCACCGGACAGTTGCGCGGAAACCAGGGTTTGAAATCCGCCCACGTGGAACAGCGGTAAACACATGAGGCTGACAGTGCCCCTGTGATCGTCGGGAAGCTGATCTGGCAACCGTCGGGTCCGCACCAACACGTTCTGGATGTTTGCGACCACGGCCCCCTGGCTCAGGGCCACTCCTTTGGGTGCGCCTTCTGTGCCGGAGGTGAAAAAGATTGCGGCTGGGTCCGACTCGTGCAAAAGGTGACTGGGCTCTGTCGTACCGCTCGGTTGGCCATCGACGAGAGCGCGTAGCGTCGAGATCTTCAGGAGTGGCCAGGGTTCCACTGCAGGTCGATTACAGTGGTCGTCATCAGCGACAACGAGCGCAGGCTGAACTCTGTCGAGCGTGTCGGACAGGTCGGCGTCGCTCCACCACATGTTGGCAAACACGGCGGTAGCGCCAATCTTCGCGATAGCCCAAAACGCCGCAACCCATTCCGGTGAGTTGCTTGCCAAGATGACGATCCGTTGCCCGGGGCCAAGTCCGCGTCGTCTCAGTTCCCGGGCGACTTCGTCGATGTCGGTCAGGTGATCGGTGAAGGTGATCCGGCGCGCGCCGGCAACGAACACCGCACGATCGCCCCAGCGAGCGAAGTCGGTCACCAGGTCGCCGACGCAGCGGGGACGATGGGTATAGCGCCGGCCGTCGGGGGTTTCGGTGACCTCGCTACCCCAGCGCGCTGCGCCCCGAACGGTCGGTGTCATCGCGAGCGACGAACGGGCAAGCGAACCAACGCGGTTCCCTTGGCAGAAAGCTCGCCGTCTTGCTGGCGGGCGGTCTGGTCGACGGTGACCAGGCCAGCGTCGGGGTCCACGGCAGTCACGGTCCCGCTGATCTGGATGACGTCGCCGGTGGGATTGTGCCTGCGGACCTGCGAGCTGTGTTCAACCAGGAACCCGTCATCGCCTATCCAGTCCGTGATGTGATGGGTAAGCCACGACACGCGTTCTGGTCCATAGTCATAGGCTCGTGGGGTTCCGACGAGCCGGGCAAGATCATCATCCCAGTGCACTCGCTCAGGCACATCGCGAATGCCGAACCGGTCGGGTATGCCCAGATTCGGGTGTCGCTGCAATTGATTGTGTGCCAGACGGTTCGCCCGGATGTAGAGTCCACCCCACCCTTGGGCGAAGGCGATGAAACCGGTCACTGTCATGGGCCCCTTCGTCATGACCGGAAGGCTGTCGCCCACGCTGACCTCATCGACGTAGAGCGGGGTGGCACCGCGGGGTTTCTCGTCTCGGTATCCCTGCGCGACAGCTTCGAGGTCGTCGTAGCTGTACCGAGGCTCATCCTCGCGAGCGGCTTGGTATTTGCCCCGCTCGCGCGCGGTGTCACGTTCGGTGCGAAAGCACCACGAATCTGCTTCTGCAACGAGTTCTCCGGCCACATAGAAGTCGACGTGGTAGATCTGCTGGATGGCGCGCCCAGCGAACTCGGTCTGGTGCTCCACCAGATCTTTGAGGTAGGACTCGGTCTGGACCTCGTCGCCGCGGCGTAGCGCCCGGTGCCATTTCGTCGAGGCACCCGACCACATCGCGTGCACTCCCGGCAATCCGCCAACATAACCCGAGTAAATGCGGCTGAGCGCGAACAAAAATGAGGGCGGGGCCAAAAGCGCTTTGTGCGAGGACTTCTCGGCGTAGGCCGGCTCGCACCACAACGGGTTGTCATCACCGATGCCGTGCGCGTAGTGGCGAATGTTGTCGCGCGTCACCTCATAACACCAAGGTTCCACGGTATCGGTGATCTTCACACCGATCATCGATCGAAGGGCGTCTAACGCGTGTTCGGTGATCAACGAGAACCGCTGACCCTCGACTGCGACGTCTATGTCGTGACTCACCGGGACTAGTCCTCCTCGTATAGACCAAATAACTATGAAGCAAAGCCAATCCTGTTGGTTTAGTACTAGCTATAATAGGTGGTATCACACGACGGAATCCAGACGCAAGAAATGAGGGCTGCTCCACAAACGACGGCGAGCCGTTCGGGGCGGCAAACGACGGCGAGCCGTTCGGGGCGGCAAACGGCGGATCGGTGCACCGCTCGTCATATCATCGTGAGGCACATCCACGGCTTGGTCGGACGGAGCTCCAAGAGGTGACACCGTGGGGATAGGAGATTTCAGTGGCGGCTAACGCTACGCGAAAGCGCCGCCGCATGACCCCCGAGGACCGTCGTGCGCAGATCATCGCGGCAGCGAGATCTGTCTTCCTCGAATATGGTTTCGCCGGCACGCGGGTGCGCGATATCGCCGAACGGGCGGGGATCACCGAAAATCTCGTGTACGTCCGTTTTGCGAACAAAAACGAGATTTATCAGGCTGCGGTGACCGACCCCCTCGATGATCTGGTCGACCGATTGGCTGCGGCAGTCACTGAGACGACACAGGCCGGCCAGTCGCGCTTGGCCTTATTCGAACGTTTCCACGCGGTGCTTTACGCAAGCATGAGGGAAATGGCGCCGCTGCTGGCGGCCGCGTTGTTCTCGGTGCCAGAGGCCGGTCGCGACTACTTCTCCGACGTCGTGCTGCCGAAGTTCACTCAGGCGATCAGCGCAGTCATCACGGACGTCACCGGTTTCGATGTCGATTCGCTGGAACTCGATGTGCTCGTCGAGGGTGTATTCGGCTTGCATTTTGGGTTGGCGTTGGACTCGATCTTCGCCAAGCAGCCCGTACCGGCTGATGTGGTTGCCCGAACGCTCGCCGTAATGTTCGGTGAGGGCATTCCGACCAAGCAGAAGCAGCGTCTGCAGCCGCAGAAACGTCGCTCGAGGGTGCGCTCCGTGGCCTCGGCGACGGATGCGGCCGTACCCGGCGCTGGTCCCGCCGCCAGGCTCTCAGCGGCGGAGCGTAAGGCGCAGATCTCCACCGCAGCCCAAGAGGTCTTCGTTGAGAGCGGCCTTGCGATGGCACGCACGAAAGAGATCGCCGACAGAGCAGGGATAACCGAGGCGTTCATGTTCCGGCTGTTTGACAGCAAGGAGGAGCTCTACCAAACCGCCATCGAGGACCCCGCAGCAGAATTGGTGACGTCATGGGCTAACGAGATCGGCCAGTGCGTTGCTCGCGGCGACGTTGCGGTCGACACCTTGTTGGCGATCAATGAAAAAGGGATCGCTATCTTGAGCGACCTCGCTCCGCTGTTCGTGATCGCGGTGTTTTCCCAAATGGAACGCGGCAAGCGGTTCTACCGCCAGATCGTCGAACCCGCATTGAGCCAACCGCTGGTCTCGGCGCCAGTGCGGTCCTGGGCCTCCGAAAGGGTGAACATTGAGGTGATGTGGCGGGCGATCTTCGGTGTGCAACTGGGCATCGTGATCCGCCACCAGATGACTGGTGCTCCGATCGACACACTCGAAGTCGCCCGCCAATTGACGCACATGATCGTCACCGGTATCAGGCGGCCAGCAGGCGGAGACGCTCCCCGACGGCCTCGCGCTGTCGGTTCATAGACTCGGTCAGTGCCGTACACGCTGCGCAATCGGCGCGTGAGAGCCGACTCGATCGTTGGGGTCAGCCATTCACGTATGTTGTCGGCAGAATTGACCGATTATGTCCATCGCGGAACGGCTCTGCGCCAGCACCGGTGTCATGATGTGCCAGCAGTGATACATCTCCTCGAACACCTCCAAGGTCACGTCGACGCCGGCTTCTGCGGCCTTGGCGGCAAACCGAGTGGAGTCATCGGTCAGCGAGTCCCACGTCCCGGTCATGACGAGCAGTGGCGGCAGGCCGGACAGGTCGGCGTGCAGTGGTGATGCCAGCGGCGAATCAGCTGGTGCACCTTGCAGATACCCGGCGGCCATGCCCTGCAACATCTCCGAGGACATGACGGGGTCCACCGAAGCTTTGGTGGTGATGGACTCCGATGAGAGCGTCATATCGAACCACGCCGAGATACACACCCCCGCCGCGGGAAGGGCTTCACCGCGGTCGCGGAGATTGATCAGCAACGACGCGACAAGGCCGCCGCCGGCCGAATCACCCGCGAACACTATCGTGGACGGATCTTGGCGCGCACTTAGCCATTGGTAAGCCGCCAACGCGTCGTCGACCGCCGCGGGGAATGGATTCTCCGGCGCAAGGCGGTAATCAACCAGCAACACCTTGGCCTCAGCGGAGCGAGCCAGATCCGCTGCGGTGTTCGCGTAGCCCTTCGCGGACGCGATCATGTACCCGCCTCCGTGGAAATAGAGAACGGTTCGCGTGCACTGCTTGCCGTCGATCCGTGCCCATAGTCCTGACACGCCCGCTACATCATCCAGCGGCTCGAGCACGAGGTCGGCCGGTGGTGGAAAGTGGTTGCGCGCCCACGCGTCGTAGGCGCGCCGCAACTCGTCGGGCGTCGGAGGTAGAGCTGGATCCGTCGGCGCCATTGCCGCAGCCATCTCTTGCCACAACGCGAGCGCATGCAGTTTTTGGTCAGTCACCCTCGGTCAGCTCCCCTGTTCGACGACTCGCTGGCCTACTAGGTTGCCAATCCCGCCTCGGGGCGGCATGCGTAATTTCTACGGTTTCGTCGGCTGTTGGATGATTGTGATGGTGCTCACTATAATAACGGTCGGTTGGCGCGAGTCAGCAGGCGAAGAAGGGTGCAGTTGACCGGTTACTTCGAGTGGGACAGTGATCAGCAGTGGCCATTTGTGGGCCGCGGCCATATTCTCGAGCAGCTGGGCCAGCTGCTGTTCGACCAGCGCAGACCCGTTCTTCTGGCGGGCCCGGCAGGAGTCGGCAAGACACGCCTTGCGACTGAATTGCTGGACTGCGCTCGTCGCCAAGGGTTCCCCACGGCCCATGTCACTGCCACCCGCGCCGCCGCCCAGATTCCTTTCGGCGCCCTGGCCGGCCCACTATTCGACGACGACGAACCCTTGCCGATGCCGCCATCGGCAAGAGCAGAGTGGATGCGGCGCGCAGTTCGACGTTTGAAGGCCGCCGGCGGCGAACTTCCGAAAGTGGTTCTTATCGATGACATTCAACTGCTCGACGCCGTCTCGGCTACCCTGATTCACCACGCTGTCGCGGCTAACGCGTGTTTGCTGCTGGCGACCATGCGCGCCGGCGACGCGGTTCCCGACCCGGTCCTCTCGCTCTACAAAGACGGCCATGTCAGCCGGGTCGAAGTGAGCGTGCTCGACAGGGGTGAAGTCGAGGCGGTCCTGCATGCGGTACTCGGTGGTGTGATCGAGAGTTCAGCCGTGCAGCAGTTCGCGATGCGTAGCGGTGGCAATATTCTGTACTTGCGTGAGCTTGTGCGCGGCGCGTTGCGCTCAGCGACCCTGGTGCTCGATGAGAATGTCTGGCGTCTCAAGGGGCGCGCTCCCTTATCGGCTCGCTTGATTGAGTTGATCGATGCGCGCTTCGCTGAACTGACGGCAGATGAGCGCAGCGTACTTGACGTCCTCGCCTACGGCGAACCACTCGAGATGAAGCACCTGAAAGCCTTTGTGCCCAGGGGCGCTGAGCTGGCAGAGAGCCTGGAGACGCGCGGGCTCGTGGTCAGTCGCCATGAGGGTCGAGGATTGATGATCAGAATCGCGCACCCCGTCTATACCGATGCGCTGCTCCACCAGCTGAGCGCCGTGAGTCGCAGTCGCCTAGCCAGTGCACTCGCCGACATTGCCGAGAATATGGGCGACGTCGGAGCTGAGAGTCTCATCCGTACCGCCACATGGTGTTTGGAGGGCGGTTTGCAGCGGCCAGACTTGATGCTGCGCGCCGCATTTCAGGCGCGGTGGACCTACGACTTCGGAGTGGCCACCCGGCTGGCTCGAGCTGCTGCAGACGACGGCGCGGGATTTCCGGCACAGCTGCTTTGCGGTCAACTCGCCTACCTTCAGGGTCGGGCCGGTGACGCCGACAAAGCCTTGGCAGGGCTCGCGCAGACCGCAACGACCGATGACCACCACACGCGAATTGCGCTGGCAAGACTCGAAGCTGCGATGTTCAGCGGGCGTATCGAGCACGGCATTCAGATCGCCGAGTCCGCCGAGGCCATGAC
>Ga0210386_10003402_pt1 | contig 13353 bp, 11 predicted proteins | sample IncBWH32OmetaG_FD_160091 | JGI IMG/M metagenome (GOLD analysis project Ga0210386, IMG submission 160091) | Forest soil microbial communities from Barre Woods Harvard Forest LTER site, Petersham, Massachusetts, United States - Inc-BW-H-32-O ... | reverse complement strand
GTGGCCCGACATGACCCGGCATCTCCTCCTCGCGACCGACCCGGCCAGCACCATTATCGGTTCAAGTCATGAGGTCACGCGAGACTATGGTGAGCCGCTACCCAGATCGGCCACCGGTATCCGGCCCACCGGCTCGTGGTCCCGCCCGCCGGCGGGCGCCTGAGCGGGCTCAGGCCCAGGTTCGGGCCGGTCCGGAGCGAACGATTGTGAGGTCCCAGTAGCCAGCCCCGAGATTCAGCCCGCCAATAACCAGGAAGAAGGCTGCCCATCCGTAGACGCCGTACGCGAGGCATATGACGCCCGCGCCGCACGCGATACTGCCAGCGGCAACACGCGTGACCCCGAAGCCGCGGAGATGGCGGTACTCAATTGGGTTGATCAGGCGTTGCAGGCCGGGCCGCGGGGGAGTCAGCCACCACCTGCGCAGGCGTCTCGCGGCGGTGTTGTCGTTGCTTGCGTTCATCGGGATGCCTCCTGCGGGCGTGGTGCCGGTCACCCGATCACCTATCAACATGATATCATATTGATAGCGGGCATGTCAATGATGGCGGTCCTCGTCCGCGACCAAGTAGCCTCGGTCACGCCGCTGACCTGGCCGGTGACCGCGCAGACCGACCAGCTGCCGGCCGCCGTTACGAAGGAGACCTGACATGGGAGTGCTGCTGCTCGTCCGGCACGGCCAGGGCTCGATGGGCACGGCCGACTACGACCAGCTCTCCGAGCTCGGCCACCGGCAGGCCCGCGCGGCGGGGGCCCGGCTGGCCCGCGCCGACGTCAGCATCAGCCAGGTCTGGTGCGGCGGCCTGGTGCGCCAGCAGGAGACCGCACACGCGGTCCTGGCCGAGCTTGGCCGCCCGCTGAGCGAGCTTCGCGCCGATGTCCGGCTGGACGAGTATGACCCCCTCGGCGTCCTGGGCCGGGACATCGCGGACGACCCGTCCGCCGCCGCCACCCCAGCGTCCCGCCGCGCCCTGCAGACGACGCTGGACGAGGCGCTCGGCCGGTGGATCCAGGGCGGAGCCGGGTATCCGGAGCCGCACGGCGCCTTTACCGGCCGGGTCGAAGCGGCGGTCGCCAGCCTCGCCGCCAGGCCAGGCACGACGCTGGCCGTCACCTCGGCCGGGGTGATCGCGGTAGCCTGCGCCCAGCTCACCGGCCTGTCCGCCGACCGGTGGCCGGCCCTGGCCCGGGTGGTCGTGAACGCGAGCATCACCAAGCTCATCACCGGCCAGACCGGAACCCACCTGCTGACCTTCAACGATCATGCGCACCTAGAGGGTGACCGGTCGCTGATCACCTACCGCTGAGCCCGAGTCGCCCTGACTCCCGTCTTACCGTTCGGGCGGCGGAGCCAGGTCCTTGCGCCCGGTCAGCACGAACCACCAGGTCAGGCCGAACACATCGGCCGGGGCCGCCGCGGTCCCGGGGATCAGGTGCAGCACCACCAGGGACAGGGCCGCGGCGACGGCACCGCGGATGAGCAGGCGCAGCGGGCGGCCGCGGCGGATCCGCGCCGGGACCTGGGCCGCTGTGATCAGCGGCTGCCACGGCGGGACCGGCGTCGGCCAGACGTCGGCGGGCACCGGGGGCAGCGGCGAGGTGTCCGGCTCCGCCTGCTCGATGAGGTCGGCGTAAGCCTCGCTGCGGGCCCACGAGGTGCGCAGCTGGGCGTAGGCGGCCGACGCGGCCGTGTACCGGGCCAGGTCGCCGCCGTCGGGCCGGTCGGGGTGGGTAGCGGCGGCGATCGACCGCCACGCGGCGCGGACCTGCTCGTCGCTCAGGTCGGGCCGGGCCGGCAGCCCGAGCGCCGCAAACGGGTCAGGGTTCATCGCGTGCCTCCGGGTCCGAAGGCGTCATCCAGGCTGGCTGGTCCCTGCGGCCAGGTCGGCGGCATGGGGTCGGGTTCGCGGCGCGCTTCTGGCACCTGGACCACCGGTCCGCCCGCGGGCGCCGGGAGCAGCGTGAGGGGTGACGCCTTGGGCCGGGCGACCTGCACGAACGTCGCGGCGCCGCCCTGGATGTAGCAGGCCTGGCCCACCTCCAGGTGACGGATGAGATCGGGGTCGGCGACTGGAGCCCGCTGGATGCGGGTCGTGCCCTCATCGGCCCAGATGTTCCCGACCAGCTTGTGCGCGGTGTCCAGCACCCGCCGGTGCCCGGCCAGCAGGGTCAGCGGTTCGGGGTACGGGGTCCGCAGGACGAACACGCCGCCGTCAGCGGTGGCCGCGATCCGGTACCGCTCATCGTCGTCGCGGCCCAGGCCCTGCCAGGTCTGAGCGGAGACCTGGACTCCGATGCCCAGCGACCGGCCGCGCTCGTACAGGTTGGAGACGGGCACTCGCCGGGCCACGGCCGAGTAGTCGTCCGCGGCCAGCAGCATCACCCGCGGCTCGGCATCCGGAGCGGTGGCGGCGCGGGCGGCCAGCTCGGTCAACGCCATGGCCTGGGCCTCGGCCACCGAAGGTTCACTCGTGCCCTCCAGGATGCAGTACCAGGCGTCCGCCTCGGCCAGGGAACCGGGACCGTCCAGCGCGGGACCGAGCCGGCCAAGCAGGGTGGCGTACCGGAGCTGAATGTCGGGCAGGTGCCTGCCCGCGGCCCGGGCCCGGGCCAGCTCCGCCGGGTGGCGGCCGTCGCCCCAGGCGCGCTGCAGCCACTTCGCCTCGAGCCGGTCCAGGAACGCGGCGGTGTTCACCGGCGCTCCGCAGGGCGCCAGGACGGCCAGGTCGAGCACAGCTTGCAGGATGTCGGCGTAGTAGGCCGCCGCGCCGGTCCCGGTGTCGATCATCTGGTACAGCAGCACCGCTAGATCGTGGGCGGGCAGGTCCCACAGGCACAGCCGGGCCTCGTCGGGCCAGATCGCGACCCGGCGCGCGCCGGCCCCGTAGAGCAGGCGGCGGGTCCGGTCGGCCTTGGACCGCGCGTCCCGGCCGCCCTTGCAGTCCAGCACGATCAGCAACGGCCGGTTACCCCGCCCGGCCCGGGCCGCCTGGAGGGCGGCGGTGAACCAGCCCGCCCACTGCCGGATCATCAGGTTGGTCTTGCCCGACCCGGTCGCGCCGACCACCACCACGTGCCGGCCGCTGACCGCCGCCGGCAGCGAGAACACGGGCCGCCAGTCGTGCCCGATGTGCCGGATCGTCCCGCCGACCGGGATCCGCCCGCCCCGGGCCAGCAACGGCACGGCGCCGGGCGCCTTATTCAGGCCCTTGGCCGTCCGGACCTGACGTTTCCACTGCCGGGTGTCGAAGATGATCGGCGCGGAAGCCGTCCATCCGCCCACCCCGGCGGTGACGGCGTAGGTCCGCCAGGCCCACGCCAGCCCGGCCAGCGCCAGCCCGGCCGGGATCGCGACCGGGACGAGCAGCGCGAGCGTATGAGCCAGGCCGGCCCCGCCCAGGTGGTGGAAGCCGTGGCCCCACGCCCGGCCCGGGATCAGCGCGGCGGACCGCCAGCCCGGCACCCGGACCTCCACGATGATCAGCCAGACCGCGGTGACCGGCAGGGCCCAGGCGGCGGTCCGGAACAAGCGGATCGCGGGCCAGCCGCGCAGCCACGCGGCCGCGTACTCGATCACCGCGATCAGCGTCACCGGCCACGCCACGAGCACCACGGCCGCCAGCAGGAGCCACCTGGTGACCGTCGCCGTCTTGCGCAGCAGCCACAGGCACACCCTCAGCTTCAGCCATGACCACGCGCTCATCGCGGCGGCTCCAGCATGAACGCGGCCGGCGGCAGGTCCCGGACCGTCACCCGGGCCTGTTCCCAGGGCGCCAGGCCCGCCGCGATCCGGGTCACCACCGCCCGGGCCGCCGGGGCGGTCAGGTAGATAACCTGCGTGTACTGCATCGCGGTGAGCAGTTCGGTGATGATCCGCGCGGTCCGCCCCGCCGCCTTGGGCGTCAGCTCGACCTCGATCGCCCAGACCTGCCCCGCGTAAGGGGCTCCCGCCACGCTCGGCCAGTGGATCTCCGCATCCGGCACGTGCCCGCCGCGCCCCGCCGCGGGCTCGTCGGCTCGCAGCCGCCGCTCGCAGTGCCACCACGGCTGCCCCGCCGCCCAGGCCGGGCTGGCCTGCATCCACAACCGGGCCGCCAGCACCGCGCGGATATGCGCCAGCCGCCCCAGCGCCGGCCGGCCAGCCGGGAACCCCAGTCCCGTCGCGCTCATCCCGTCCCTGGTCAGCCAGCACCAAGCCGGCCCGGGACCCAGCCGGCCGACCGCGGCGTAGCCGGCCCGGCGCCAGCGCCGCACGATCGCGGGCAGCCGCCCCGGCGGCACCCCCAGCGCGGCCGCCAGCAGGTCATAAGGGGCGCCGTAATGCTCCCCGCACAACAGCAGCCCATCGATGTCCCGCTGGGTCAGCTGCACCACGCCCGCGTCCGCGCGCCGCGCCGTCCTGCCCGCAGGGCTAGTAGTCCCGGTTTGTACTGCCATGACGCTCCCCGCCTTCCCGCAGTAACATCAGCCTCGGATGCCCCGTGTGTTCAGATCCGCACGAGATGTGACGATTGTTCCGCTCGGCCAGGCGCGAGTAAGGTCCATACGATGTCCGTAAGCGCATCGTCATGATTACTTTCTGTAGCTGAAGTGGGGGAGCCACCGCGGCCTGGCCTGCCGGGCAGCCTCCGCATGAATCACGCAGGGTCTCCACCTGGCCGCCACACCGGCGGCGTGAGTTGGGTTTGATTCGGCCGAGAAGGGCTGTGATGTCAGGGGGCGCGTCGACATGCTGTACGTGTCCGTCCTCGGCGAGCAGGCCATCACCGACGGCGAGGCCGGCGTTCACGTCCATTCGTCGCACGCGGTTGCCCTCGTCGCGTTTCTGGCTGCCCACGCCGGGGCGCCCCAGCCCCGGCAGCGCATCGCCGGAATGTTCTGGCCGGACTCGACGGACGCGCAGGCGCTGACCAATCTGCGCCGCGAACTGCACCACCTGCGTCAGGTACTAGGAGACGAACGCTCGCTCGTGGTGTCCTTCAGGGATCTGTGCTGGCGCGACTCGCAGACGTGCCGCGTCGACCTGCGCATCTTCGAGGGTGAGCGACAGGCTGCCCTGACGGCGGTGGCGGCCGCTGATGACGCCGGGGTCCTGGCGCATGCGGCGACGGCGGTCGCCCAGTACCGGGGCGATTTCCTGCCCGGGGCGTACGACGACTGGGTGCTCGAGGCCAGGTCAGAACTTGAGCGCCAGTGCACGGACCTGTGTGATCTGCTGTGTGCGGCGCGGGCGCGTACGGGTGACCTGGCCGGGGCGGTGGATACGGTCCGCCGGCGGATCCAGCTGCAGCCGCTGGAGGAGGCCGGGTATCGCACCTTGATGCTGCTGCAGGCCGATCTGGGCGACCGCGCCGGTGCCGTCAGCACCTACCACCATTGCGCTTCGGTCCTGGAGCGTGAGCTTGGGGTCATCCCGGACCCGGCGACGCGGCAGGCCTTCCAGCGGCTGATGGCCGACGCAGACCCGGCGGGCCCAGGCCGGCCAGGTCTCCAGCCCGACGCCCCCCGCTCCGGGTTGCCCGCGGCCCGGCTCGTTGGCCGGCTGCGCGAGCTCGGCCAGCTCCAGGACCTGTGGCGGGCCGCGGCGGCGGGCCGCCCCGGCCTGGCCCTGGTCAGCGGCGGCGCTGGGGTCGGCAAGACCCGGCTCGTGGCCGAGCTCGCCGAGATGGCACGGCTGCACGGGGCGGTGGTGGCGAGCAGCCAGTGCTTCGGAACACCGGGGCGACTGGCCCTGGCGCCGGTGGCGGACTGGCTGCGGAACCCGGCCGTGCAGGCCGCGACGGCGGGCCTGGATCCGGCCTGGCGCACCGAAGTGAGCAGGCTGGTGCCGACCGCGGGGGGCGGAGCACACCCGGCAGGCTCGAGGTCAATGGCGGATGCCTGGCAGCGCCACCGGTTCTTCGAGGGCCTCGCGCGGGGGCTGATGGTCATCGGGCGGCCGCTGCTGCTCGTCCTGGACAACATGCAATGGTGCGATCGGGAGACGCTGGCCTTCCTTACGTTCTTCCTCGGCCTCGCCTCCGGTACCCCGGTCCTGGTGGCCGGGACCGTGCGGAACGACACCCTCGACCCAGATCCCGAACTCGCTGACTGGACGGTCCGCATGCGGGCCACCGGACTGATGACGGAGCTGTCCCTGGGCCCGCTGGACGCCGCCGACACGGCACGAGTCGCCGAGGCGATCTCCGGCCGGCCTCTGCTGGCGGACGACGCGGACCTGCTCCAGGCGACGACGGGAGGCTTCCCGCTCTACGTCATCGAGGCCGTACGCGGCGGTATCGATCCCGGCGGCACGTCGCTGCCGGCCGACGATCTGGAGGCCGTGCTGCGCAACCGCCTTGACCAGGCGACCGCGGCCGCCCGGGAGGTGGCCGGCCTGGCCGCGGCGGTAGGGACGAACTTCACCCTTGACCTGCTTACCGAGGCGAGTGACCTGGACGTCGGCGCCGTGGTGGGGGCGGTCGACGAGCTGTGGCGCCGCCGGATTGTGCGCGAGTTCCGTGACGGCTACGACTTTTCCCACGACCTGCTCCGCGATACGGCATACGCGCAAGTCAGCCCGCCGAAGCGCTGGCTGCTGCACCGGCGCGTGGCGCAGGCTCTGGAGCTGCTGCACGCCGATGACTCGGCCACGGTCTCGGCCCAGCTGGCCGAGCAGTATGTTCGCGGCGGGCGGCCGGAGCGGGCCGTGGTCTATTACCGGCGGGCCGCCGACGTGGCAGCGGGCGTCTTCGCCCATGCCGAGGCGATCCGGCTGCACCAGGAGGCGCTGTCGATCGTGCGCAGCCTGCCGGAGGGCAAAGACCGGGACCGGCAGGAACTCGAGGTCCTCGAGGCCATGGCCGCACCGCTCAACGCCAGGTACGGCTACTCCTCACCCGAGCTGCAGCAGGCCCTCGAACGGTCGATCGACCTCGCGGAATCACTGGGCCGGACCGACTCGACGCTCACCGGGCTGGTCGCGCTCTGGGCGACGCAGTTCGTTCAAGGGCGCATCGCCGACGGCTACCGGACGGCCAGCCGTGCGCTGACCCTGGTCGACCCCGACTCCGAGCTGAGCGGTCTGGCTCATTTCGCGGTCGGCGGGTCGGCCGTGAGCCTGGGGATGCCTGCACAGGGGTTGCGTCACCTCGAGCTCGCCGTCAAGCTGGCGAGCGGTGCCGTGTGGCTGAGCGTCGGCACCAGGGCCGATGTGCATGGCACGGCCTGGGCGGCACACGTCCACTGGCTGCTCGGCCACGACGCCGAAGCCCTATCGGCCGGTCAGGAGGCCATCAAACTGGCCAGGGCGATCGGCGACCCGTACTGCCTGGCCGTGGCCCTGGCCTATGGCTCCATCACCCACCAGATGCGCCACGATATGTCCGAGCTGAGGGATACGGTCGGCGAGTTGCGCGAGCTGTGCGGCCGGTACGGCTTTGCCTACTACCGCGAGTGGGGACTCATCCTGGACGGCTGGTCCCGTCCGGATGAGTCGGGCGTCGTCCTTGCCCGGCAAGGCATCGCCAACCTCAAGACCGCGGGCTCGTTCGCCCGCAGGCCGTACTGGCTGTCGCTGCTCGCCGATCTGCTCGCGCGCAACGATCGGACCGACGCCGCACAAGCGGCCTTGGACGCCGCCCTTGTCGCCGGCCGGGAACGGGACGACCTGTGGTGGCTGCCCGAGGTCATGCGGCTGCGCGCTGCCTACGACGGGGAGGAGGGGGCCATCTCGCGCCTGCGCTCCGCGGCGGAGATGGCGTCCGCCCACGGCAGCGTCGGGCTGCTCCGGCGCTGCGAGCACGATCTCGCCAGCGCGCAAGCCCGAACGCTCCGCGAACGGTGCAGGTCCTAGCGTCGTGATAGCCCTGAACGGCAGGGTGCGAATCGGAAGGACCCACATGACCATCACATCCGCCAGCGTCTCCACTGAGGCGTACGAGCAACTCGCCGCCGCCCTGCGCGGTGACCTGATCCAGCCGGCCGACTCCGGCTACGACGCCGCGCGCGCCGTCTACAACGCCATGATCGACAAGCATCCCGCTGCCATCGCGCGCTGCCGCGACGCCGCCGACGTCGTCACCTGCGTGCGTTTCGGCCGTGACCACGGCGCCCAGATCGCCGTCCGCGGCGGCGGTCACAGCGCAGCTGGCCTCGGGGTATGGGACGACGCCCTGGTCATCGACCTGTCGCTGCTGCGCAGCACCACGGTCAGCCCCGAGAACCACACCGTCCGCGCCGACGCCGGATGTACCTGGGGAGACGTCGACCACGCGACCGTGGCGTTCGGCATGGCCACCCCCTCCGGCTTCCTCGCGTCCACCGGCGTGGCCGGCCTGACGCTCGGCGGGGGCATCGGCTACCTGGCCCGGCGTTTCGGCCTCACCGTCGACAACCTCCTGTCCGCCGACGTCGTCCTCGCCGACGGCACGTTCGTCACGGCCAGCGAGAGCTCGCACCCCGACCTGTTCTGGGCGCTGCGCGGCGGCGGCGGGAACTTCGGCGTCGTCACCTCGTTCACCTTGCGCTGCCACGACATCGGCGAGCACGGCACGATCATCGGCGGCCCGGTGCTCTACGACTTCGCCGACACCGCGGAGGTGATGCGCTGGTACCGGGAGCTGCTGCCCTCGCTGCCCGAAGAGCTGAGCGGCTGGATCGGCCTGATCACGATACCCCCGGCTCCGCCGTTCCCCGAGGCACTGTGGGGCCGCAAGTCGTGCGTCATCGTCTGGTGCTACACCGGATCGCACGACCGGGCCGACGAGGTGCTCGAGCCCGTCATAACGTACGGCTCGCCGCTGCTGGTGGGTGTGCAGGCCATGCCGTTCAGCGTGCTGCAAAGCGCGTTCGACGGCCTCTACCCGGCCGGGCTGCAGTGGTACTGGCGGGCCGACTTCTTCAACGAAATCTCCGACGCCGCGATCGATGTGCACGTCAAGTACGGCGCGCAGCTGCCGACCGGTCACTCCACCATGCACATGTACCCCATCGACGGCGCCACGAGCCGGGTGCCCGAGGCCGCGACGGCCTTCGCCTACCGGGACGGCGGCTGGGCCGGCGTCATCGTCGGCGTCGACCCGGACCCGGCCAACGCCGCCCTCATCTCGCAATGGGCCCGGGACTACTGGCAGGAGCTGCACCCGACCTCGGCCGGCGGCGGCTACGTCAACTTCCTGATGAACGAGGGACAGGATCGGGTCAAGGCGTCCTACCGCGGCAACTACGACCGGCTCGCCCGGGTCAAGGACCGCTACGACCCGGATAACACGTTCCACGTCAACCAGAACATCCAGCCCGCCAGCCACTCCCGTCCTTAGGAGACAGATGTCACGACCCGTGCTGTTCGTGATCGATGACGACGCCGGGGTGGTCCGCGCGCTGCGAGACGATCTCGGCCGGCGGTTCGGCAAAGACTTCCGCGTCATCGGCGCGTCGTCGGCCGCCGCGGGACTGGCCATGCTCGGCCAACTCGCCGGCGAGCGGGAACCCGTGGCGCTGCTCATCGTCGACCACGACCTGAACGAGATATCCGGAGTCGGCTTCCTCGCGCGTGCACACAAACTGCACCCGCTGGCCAAACGAGTCCTGATGGTGGAGCGCGACTACTCCGCGCGCAGCCCGGTCGTTCGGGCCATGACGCTCGGCGAGGCCGACTATCACATCACCAAGCCATGGATGCTTGAACAGGACCTCTACCGCGAGATGAGCGCGTTCCTCGCCGAGTGGGCCAAGGATCAGCAAGCCGGCTTCGAGCTGTTCCACGTCATCGGGCTGGCCGGGAACCGCGGCACGCATGAGCTTCGAGAGCTGCTCACCCGGTTCAACGTGCCGTTCCGCTTCGACGCCGCCGACGGCGAGCAGGGCCGCCGCCTGCTCACGGCCAAGGGCCTCGACGCCTCACGCCTTCCGGTCATGGTCCGGCATGACGGTTACACGATGGTTGAACCGGCGCCGGCTCAGATCATCGCAGCCGTGGGCGGGAGCGTTTCCAGCGACGTCGACGAGTGCGATCTCGTCATCGTCGGCGCGGGACCGGCCGGCCTGACCGCCGCCGTCTATGCCGCATCCGAGGGCCTGCAGACGGTCGTACTGGAAGAAACCGTTTCCGGCGGCCAGGCGGGGAGCAGCCCGATGATCCGGAACTACCCGGGCTTCCCGCACGGCATCAGCGGGCATGAGCTCACCCGCCGGGCCTGCGAGCAGGCCTGGATGTTCGGCGCGCACATGGTGTTCTCCCAGTCCGCCGCGGGCTTGACGCGCGAGGGCGACGGATGCGTCGTGCACCTCGCCGATGACCGCCAGATCGCGGCCGACGCGGTCATCGTCGCACCCGGCATCGCCTGGCGCCGTCTCGGCGTGCCCCGCTTGGAGGCGCTGATCGGCTCGGGCGTTTTCTACGGCGCAGCCGGAAGCGAGGCGCGAGCGATGGAGGGCCGCGACGTCTACGTCGTGGGAGCAGGCAATTCAGCCGGCCAGTCCGCGCTGTTCCTGGCGTGGTACGCCCGGCGGGTAACGATGCTGGTACGGGGCGACAGCCTGGCGCGGTCGATGTCGGACTACCTGACCCGGGAGATCGAGGTCACCCCCAACATCACCGTGCGCCTGCACACCGAAGTCACCGACGGCCACGGATCCGACCACCTCGAATCGCTCACCCTGCACGACCGCCTGCACGACCGGACCGAGCAGGTCCCGGCGGCCGCGCTGTTCGTCCTGATCGGCGGCGAGCCGCGCACCCGATGGCTACCCGAAGCGATTCAGCTCAACGGCGGCTACATCCTGACCGGACGCGACGTCGTCCGGGACGGAGCGCATCCGTCGCGGTGGCCCCTGGATCGCCCGCCGCTGCCGCTCGAGACGTCCATGCCCGGCGTTTTCGCCGCCGGGGACGCCCGCTACCGCTCGATCAAGCGGGTGGCCTCGGCCGTCGGTGACGGCGCGACCGCCGTGCGCCTCGCGCACGAGTACCTCGCGGCCCGACACGCAGCCGAACTCTCGCTGCTATCCCGGGGATGACGGGTCATGCGAAGATATCCGGTGAGGAGTGATGGAAGCGACCATCGGATTTGACCTGCGCTCGATCGTTTCGGACCCCAGCTGGACCGTCGATCGAAGGGCTAGCTATCTGCTGCGTCGTGACGTCCCGTCGGTGCGTTCGGTCGACACGCAGGTATGGGAGCGGCCACCCGAACTCCCGCGGCCGCCGGTACCGGAGGGGCTGTGGCCTGACCTCTCCGATCTGTTCGCGGCGGCGGGCGCACTGGACCGCACGGGCGTCGTGGCGGTGCGGATCACGGCATTCCCGGAGGAGGAGGAGGACGAACCGACGCCAGAGATCACGCCCGCCGTCGAAAGACACGACCTCCTCGGCTACGACATCGCCGACTACTGGCAGCTGAGCGGCCTGACCAACTGCGGCTATTCGCCCGAAGAGGCGGCGTCGCTGGCGCCGGTCTGGGCGCCTCTCCTCAACCAATGGCACCTGTTCGACAACCCCGACGATGCCGAGGCGTACGCGGAGGTCACGGACAAACGAGTGCCCGAGCATGCGCCGTTTTACGCCTACGGCATCTATCAGCTGCGCTGATCAGCGGTCCACCTCGTGATCATCGCGTACGCAACCGGGCTCGTGACGCCCGCGCTTCGCACTTGGCCTTTCGCGTGACTCAACGTGCTGCTGGAATAGTGGCGTGGACGTTCTGAGCAGCCGGATCCTGCTGCGCCCCAGCGACTTGGACCGCAGCCGCCGCTTCTACCGCGACGTCCTGGGCCTGGCCGTCTACCGGGAATTCGGCCCCCCGGACGATCCCGGGGTGGTGTTCTTCCTCGGCCCGGGATTCCTCGAAGTCTCCGGGCACGCGGCCGGCCCTCCCGGGCGCTCGGTGATGATCTGGATCCAGGTGCGGGATGTCCGCGCCGAGCACGCCCGGCTGGCCGCGGCCGGAGTCCCGGTCATCCGGGAGCCAGCAACCGAGCCCTGGGGCTTGATCGAGATGTGGATCGAGGACCCCGATGGCACCCGGATCGTCCTGGTCGAGGTTCCTCCCGATCACCCTCTGCGCCGTGACCCGCGACCGGCCTCACCCGCCCGCTGACCACCGGATCACGAGCGCTCAGTTGCCGAGGCTGCGGCCGCCGTCAACGACGATGCGCTGGCCGGTAATGAACCCGGCGCCTTCGGAGGCGAGAAAGCTCACGGCGTGGGCGATGTCGCCCGGAGTACCCATCCGCCCGGCAGGCACCGAGGCCAGATAGGCCTCCTTGACGTGGCCAGGGACATCGGCGTGGCGCTCCACGGGGATGAAACCGGGCGCGACCGTGTTCACGGTAATCCCGAACGGGGCCAGTTCGCGGGCCCAGCTGCGGGTCAGGCCGACCTGCGCGCTCTTGGCGGTGGCGTAGGCGGATCTGTACGGAGGCGGCCGGTCGGCGACCTCGGAGTCGATCTGGACGATGCGGCCGTACCGCCGCGCCTGCATGTCGGGCAGGACGGCCCGGCCGAGCAGCACCGGGCTCTTGACGAAGAAGTCCAGCTGGGCCAGGTGGTCCGCCCAGGCGACATCGGTCACCGCGGCTTCGGGTTGCGGGCCGGTGGCGTTGAGGACCAGCACATCGACCGGGCCGAGGCGGTCAGCGACCGCTGCGGCCAGCCGGGCAACCTGATCCTCGTCGGTGACATCGGCGCAGAAGCCCTCGGCAGCGCCCCCATCGTCACGGATGGCGCGGCCGATGGCCGCGACCTGTTCGTCGCCGGGCCGGCCATTGACCGCGACGGCGAAACCGTCACGCGCCAGCCGCCGCGCGATCACCGCCCCCAGCCCCCGCGAGCTACCGGTCACCAAGGCGACACGCCCATGCGTCACTGCCATACGGTGATGATCCCACTCGCCCAGCTCGCTGGGCCGCCACGGCTCAGCAGCGTCCTTGGTAGGCGCCGCTGGTGAAGGTGGTCCATGGGGTCCAATTGGCACCGTCGTCGGAGATGATGACGGCCGCCTTGGCGTTGCCCAGCGGGTCGTAGGTGGACAGCGAGCCGTGGTCCGGGTTGATCTGCCAGTAGCCGCGCTCGCCGGCCGCGCCGGTAGCGAACTGCTGGCCACTGGATTCGGCCATGGCGATCGAGGCGGCCATGACGGCCTGGGCGTCCGAGCCGCCTGCCTGTTCCCACAATTCCTCGAGCCCGCCGCAGCTCAGCGTCCCGCTCAGCGACGCCGAGGTGGTCAGCACGGTAGACCCGGCGGGAGCAGATGTCCCGCTGCTGCTCGCCGGGAGCTGGTAGGGAACGTTGAGCACCTCGCCCGGGTCGATCACGTTCGGGTTCCGTACTACGGACCTGTTGGCCTGGTACAGCCCTCGCCAGTCCGCCGGGTT
>Ga0210386_10003401_pt1 | contig 13355 bp, 8 predicted proteins | sample IncBWH32OmetaG_FD_160091 | JGI IMG/M metagenome (GOLD analysis project Ga0210386, IMG submission 160091) | Forest soil microbial communities from Barre Woods Harvard Forest LTER site, Petersham, Massachusetts, United States - Inc-BW-H-32-O ... | reverse complement strand
CACCGTGCGGCTCGTGAAAGCGCCCCAAGAGTTGCGCCCATTTCATTTCTTGATGGTCTGGCACCCGAGGCTCACTACCGACGTGCGGCACACGTGGCTTCGCGAGGCGGTGCGCCAAGTATCTCCTCAGGAAGCATCTGGGCAACGTCTTTAACCAATGCGGATGATGACCGCCAACCTGGGCGGATGCTCGCCGTGGCCTACCAGATGAGTCGTTCTTGTGCCCTGAGTGCGGACGATCCTTCATGCGTGGTAAACCGACCGCTTCACGTGGGTTTAAAACCCGGCTATCGGACCAAAGCACTCAAAACTCAATGTCGGCTTGCCGACCTCAAGTAGTGAATGATAAAAGAAGCTATCGCCAACATCCCGAACGAGAGCGTCTGAAACTTTTCAGGTGGTGTCGCTTTACAGCCGAAATTCCGAGTCGATCATTCAACGCATCTTGAAGCTTCTGTTTGATCCGATGTATCGCTCCGTCGTTTGCACAGATGACTGCCGACCCCATTGCCGATCAAACGCCGTCCCAGGAAGCCACATGGTGAGCGTCGACGCGGCCGGCGCGAACGCGTCGGATGGAACTTCAGCACCTTTGGGCAACTATCAGGATCGGGCGGGATCTTGATGCGCGATTCTCGCGGAAATTCTGATACCCGGTTCAAGTCTGTGCACCGAACCTGATGAGCCCGATCCATCCATTCCGTTGCACGCTCGGCGTGGTATTGCGGTTCCAGAAGGCTTCCTGAAGCTAAGGCCTGCGGTACGGCGTCTTCCCAGCGCCCCTGCGCCTTCAAAATCAGTTCTATCACTTCGCGCGCGGCACCCCGGCCAGCCGGTCGCTGAGTTATATACTGGCAGACCGCTTTTAACTCGGCTGCTCCATCTGCTACGGAAATTGCCAGACCAGCGCGTTGCGCCAGCGGTATATCCGGCAAATCGTCTCCCATGTAGGCCACTTCTTCGTTGCTGACGCCAGCCTTCTCGACGCATTCCTCGAACGCCTGCATCTTTTTCGCCTGCCCCAGATAGACAAACGTAACCAATGAGCTCTTCAGCACGTTTCGCCACCGCAGGTGAACGGCGACCGGTAATGAACCCTGTTTGGATGCCCATCGTTGTGCAAGCGAAAGACCCTGCCCATCCTTTGCGTTGAAGACCTTAATCTCCGAGACGCCCACGGCGCCTGGCCCCTCGGTGACTGTGCTGGAGATAAGGCACACGCCGCCATCCGTGAGGGTGCCGTCCACGTCCATTAGGAAGAGCTTGATTTTTCGGGCGCGGGCAAGAACTTCGGGCGATGCGAGATCGGCGAGCGAGATGTCAGGCATGAGCTAATATTAGCTCGCTCAGAAGGGCTGATTTGGCATTCCGCTGGTCCATGATTCGGGTCAGCTGCCGTAGGAAAGCAATGAGGGAAATCAAGGAATCGATTGAATATGCCGGCACAGACGGACCTCTTCGATGGATCAAGTTTGAACACTACGTCCGCTATCACGCAATCTACTCCAGCCACTGGGGAGTTTATTGGACCTACTGTGGGCGCTCGATACGGCCCCAAGGAGTCCGCGATGAAAAGACCGAGCCGCCGGCACGGTGCGGATGTTGTCGGTCACGGGTTAAGAGGCCGTACCTCATACCGGCGAAGATCGCCGGGTTGAAGGTTGAGGTGTAGGTCTGCAGGTTTCATGCACCGTTTACCGGTCGCGGGAAAGGGTGGTGCTAGAACGTGGAAATGCATGAGAGCACGAAGTTGTAGACGGCGTGCATGGCTGCCGCCGCTGCTGTGGATCCGGATTGTACGCGCATCCACCCAAACGCTATGCCGGTCAGAATGGTTGCGGCGAATCTAATCCCAATTCTGTCAGTGTGAGCGAGAGCGAAACAAACAGCGGTGAGCAGGACCGTTGTTACACTGGCGGCCGATTTGGAAACACCGCGGCGGAGGAGAAGTTCGAAGATCACCCAGAAGAGCAGACCTCGAAAGAGCATCTCCTCCAAGATTGGGCCGGATGAGCTCGCGAGTAGCAATACATTTGGCCGTGGAACGCCACCAAGCGAGAGATGAAATAGTCGGGCAATCCCCCATACGGCAACGCTTGCAACACCGCCTGCAACGACGCCATAGAGCCAAAACCCTTTTACGCGCGGGGCTACCCAGCCAAGACGGCGCAGCCAAGGCGTCGTGCCAAGGACGCGATACGCACAGATCAGAAGGACGAAGGTCAGTATAAGGGCCAGTCCAAGGGTCGTCGGCTTCACGGAGATTGCCGAAGCCTGCCACACCAATAGCAAGAATACAGGCAGGAAAAGTTCCGGGTTGGCGGTAACGGTGTCGTTGACGAGCCGTGGGAAGCGAGCAAGGGCGCCGTCCGGTTCAGAATCAACGCGCTGCTTCGCGACGTGTCCGCTCATACGAGGCTCTCTCCGCAGACAGTACGGAAACCGCACGACCGGCATTTTCCGGGACGATTGTGGTCGATGTGAGTTCCTCGCCGCCCTTGGCCGCCCGCATCTCATTGAGAAGCTCAAGTAAACTTGCGCGTAACGACGGAGTGAAATCGACCTGAATGCTGCGGTCCTCGTAGTTGACGAGTCCGTGCGGGACATGGATGCCGAAAACGTCTTCCACGAGCAAGCAGTAGGCCGCGAGCTGGAAGAGGTGGCCTTCGTAAGGGCGTCCCGATGCGGGAGCCCGGCAGGACTTCACCTCAATTGGAGCAATTCCCTCTGTGAGCCGAACCAGGTAGTCGGGCTTGCCGATGAGACCATAACGTAGGGATGTAAGGGGTTCCGATTGCGGAAAGGAGCTGCCCACGTCGGCGTAAAGAATGTCGCGGACGGGCAGACCAGTGCGCGTCAACAGGCGCCGTCCAACGAGCCACGCCAGAACCGCGCCGATGAGGATGATGAGGGCGATTAGGAAAAACATCGCGACTGCCCCCTCAGCGAGCGTTCGTCCAGAACCAATAAGCGGCGACAACCAGCAGCACGAGCAGAAAAGCGTAAGTTGCAGTGCTCATGGTCGTTCGCGCCCGCTTCACCGTCAGGGCGTGCTGCTCGTGATAGTGGATGCCGGCGTCCCTCTTTTCAACCTGCACAAGGTTCGGCCTAACGTCTTGATCGTTCAAATACCACGATCTTTTACAGAAGCACCAGTCTGCAATTTCGGAAGCGCGAATTAGATCACGATCAGACATGGCTATCTCACTGGAAAGATTGACCTGATCAGATGCGGCCTGGTAGCGGAAGAAGGACAGCCGCAGCAATGACCACAACCACGATTTATTTTATCGCCGCTCTGTCGTCGGCGAGACGACCATCCGCAAAACGATGACGCCACTACACCGATAGGGAGAGAAGTTCCCGGCGACAGCACCCAGTGATGACAGCGTGGTCACAACGCAAGGAAAACTTGGGGGCAGGAGCATAGGAAAGAAGAGAAATCGGGCCCAGATTTTCTGTCGGCTTTTCTCTAGCACGACAGCACGGCGCGCACATCAACGGGATGCCAACTTCTCACCATGTGGCTTCCTTTGACGGCGTTTACCAGGAGGAGTCCTCCACCTTCTGGACGGGGGCCAATCCGGGCCGGTATCCCAGCATTCTCCGGGTGGCGCGTGACTCGCCGGGAGCACCCGCGTTCAACTTTTCCCAGAACCTGGCGATAGGACCCGAGCGCCGCACAACCACAGACACAAATGACGACGTCCTGTATCATTCGTTATTTTCGTTGTCAAATCCCGAGAGGTTTTTGCCACTTGTCCCAAATGGCCGTTAAGCGGCGGCGTCTCCTCAACAGTTCGCCGCGGCGTGGCACTGTTCATCCGCCAACTGCCGAATGGGGCGCGCGCCCAGGGATCGGCGCGTCTGAATTCCAAGCTTTCGCATCTTATAGATCAGCGTGGTTCGGGGTAATCCAAGCCGATTGGCCGCTCCATCCTGTCCCCCGATCAGCCAGTTGGCTTGCTCTAATGTTTCCAGGATATGTTCCCGGTCGGCGTCGGCAAGCGTGCGTGCAGTGGCGTCGGAGCGCTCCGGCGCCGTCTGCCTCAAGCCCAACGGCAGGCGTAGCACCGACCCAGGCGAAAAGAGCACCGCGCGCTCGATGAAGTTCTGTAGTTCGCGAATATTCCCTGGCCAGTCGTGCCCTTGCAGTACCGTCATCACTTCATCGGGAATCAAATCAATGGGTTTGTTGAGGCTGGCAGCAAATTTTGCCACGAAAAACTCGGTCAGCGGGCGGATGTCCTGAACGCGTTCCCGCAATGGAGGCAGGCAGACTGGAATTACGTTCAACCGGTAGAACAGGTCTGCACGAAATAGCTTCTTGCTCACCAGTTGCCCGAGATCCTGGTTTGTCGCCGCCACCACCCGCACATTGACCCGGACGGTCTGGGTACTGCCCAAACGCTCGAACTCCCGTTCTTGCAAAGCGCGCAAAAGCTTGGGCTGAAGTTCCAACGGCATGTCGCCAATCTCATCCAGAAAGAGCGTGCCCCCATCCGCCATCTGAAATCGCCCCTTAGTTTGTGTGCAAGCACCCGTGAACGCGCCTCTTTCGTGACCGAACAGCTCGCTCTCCAATAACGCGCTCGGGATCGCTGCGCAGTTCAGGGCCACAAAGCGCTGGTTACGGCGCGGGCTGGCTTCATGGATAGCCCTCGCAATCACTTCTTTTCCGGTGCCTGTTTCGCCCTGGATAAGGACAGCCGAGTCCACGGGTGCAATCCTCTCCACGTCCGTGAGCACCGCCCGGAATTTCGGACTGCATCCGATCAAATCTAAAGTAGTCATCTTGTTACTCCTTTATGAATGTGAGATCTCTTCTCCGTGATCAAGCCAACATGCGCTAGCTTCCTTTGTTCTGTATCGTGATCCACTCGCGGACGTATGGATCGCAATTAGCTAGCTCAATGCCGGCGGCTTCGCATCGAGCGAGAAAAGCGATGCCATCCTCACCGGTTAAAGTCATATCTTTCAAGTCGAGGATGATACGGCGGTCTTTTCCTTCTCCGCCGATGAGCGCTTCCAACTCCGCAATGTGCTCTTTGTCGATCTGGCCGCTTATGGTGAAGACGACCTCCCCGTTCTCTTTCCTGTGAATTCTAAGCATCGGGTCCTTGCGCTACGAGAAGGCATGTCTAGCGCCATCCGTAAGCTACTGAAAAAACACATATTGTCGTACTGCTCAATTGGCGGATTCCGTCAATTGGCGGATGCGGTGCAAAGCTCTTGCAAGGTGGGTGGGAATAACTGGCGGAGCTCTAGCTACCGATCGAGAGATCTGTCCCCTTGAAGCGATGCTTGTTGATCTTCAATGACTTGATCTTCGTTTCTAGAGTGGTCCGCGGCATGCCGAGTTTAGCAGCGGCGCCTGAGGGCCCGTACACGCGTCCTCCGCATTCGAGCAAGGCAGCCTCAATCGCAGCCTTCTCCTGAGCGGGGGACCGGCTGAAGAGGTTCGGTTGGACAGACGTGTCGGGGGACGAAGGCCTCTGGGAAAGCCAACTTTCATCTACTGAAAATGTTGGTGTTTCGCTCACAATAACGGATCGCTCGATCACGTTTTGTAATTCCCGAATATTCCCGGGCCAGGCGTACGCTTGAAGGAGATCGAGACTCTTTTTGTCGGCCGTCGTAAAATGTCTCCCTGCTTTCCGTGCATAGCGATTCAGGAAATAGGTGACAAGCAAGGGGATGTCTTCTCTTCGCTCCCTCAGAGTGGGCATCTCGATGGGAAAGACGTTGAGCCTATAGTACAGGTCGCTCCTAAAGGTACCCGCAGCGATGGCAGCCTCCAGGTCGCGATTGGTAGCGGCGATCACCCGCACATCTGTCTTCATGGAACCGGTTCCTCCGACGCGCTCAAATTCGCGTTCCTGAAGGACCCGCAAAAGAGCGATCTGAGTTTCGGCCGGAAGCTCTCCAACTTCGTCGAGGAAGATCGTGCCTTTCTCTGCCAGTTCAAAACGCCCTAAACGGCGCTGGGTTGCGCCTGTGAAGGCCCCCTTCTCATGGCCAAACAACTCCGATGCGATGAGATCACGGGGGATTACGGCACAGTTCACGCTCACAAATGTACGTGAAGATCGTGGTGACCGCCGGTGAATGGCGCGTGCCACCAGCTCTTTGCCTGTGCCGGTTTCGCCGGTGATTAGAACGCTGGAGTCGGTTGGCGCCACCTTGGAGATGCGGGAAAGCACCTTTTTGAGCGGCGCTGAACCTCCGACAATCTCCTCGAACATGGATGCCTGGTCAATCTCCTCGCGCAACGAAACGTTCTCTTCCTGGAGCCTTTGCTCGGCTAGCTTGCGATCGTCGATATCGGTCGCGGCGGCATACCATCGCGTGATGCGCCCTTCATGGTCTGACATCGGACTCAAGCGGTAGTGGAACCAGCGATACTGCCCATCCTTTCTCTTGAGCCGCGCTTCGTACTCAAACGGCGATCCGCTTTGGAGCTCTCCGGGAAGGTCCTTGGTCAGGATTTCGGCGTCCTGCCGATGTAACAGAAGGTGCAAATCAAGGTCCTGCCATTCCTCCAAAGTGATGCCAAAATAATCCAGTGACGCCCGATTCGTGTAAAGGCGCGCCCCATCTGGTCCCAATTCGGTGATGTGCAACGGCGATAGGTCGAGAAGTTGCCGGGCTTCCTTCTCGCTTTGGCGGATTTTCTCTTCGGCACGCTTCTGGTCGTCGATGTCGGTAGTCGTACCCACGAATTTGAGGACTTTTCCTTCAGCGTCGCGCAAGACCACGGCTTGCTGGAGATGCCGGCGATAGGTCCCATCCTGAGCGCGCAGAGACCGGGTTTCGAGCGCAAAGTCCTGTCCCGAGCGCACTCCGTCCCAAAAGGCCCTCGATGCTGTTTCGCGATCCTCAGGGTGGATCGCAGTCATCCACGCCTCGGGGTGAGACCGGATGAAATCGAGGCTCTGACCGGAGAACGCAAGCCAAACTTGATTTACGAAGTCCGGGGTTCCATCAGGCTTGAGCGTCCAGGCGGATACGGGAAGTTGCTGAAGCAGTTCAGCCTGGAGTTGCAGATCGGAATAGAGGGTGGCGTTCTCGAGCGAAATAGCAGCTTGCGAGGCCAGCAACTGCAGCACGGTAACCCGGTCCGGCGTGAAAGCGCCCGCAGTGAGATTGTTCTCCAGATACAGTACACCGACAAGTTTCGCCTGCTTCACGATGGGCAAGCACAGGACGGACCTTGAGCGCTTTTTCAGCACGTATTCGTCGCTCGAATATACGTTATCGGCCGAGGCATCATCGAGGAGCACACTCTGCTGCGTCCGGATCACGTAATGCAGCGCCGATTGCGGAAGGTCAGACGGCGTGACGGCTTCCTGCCGAACGACAACCTCGATCTGGCCCGGGCCAGCAGTAGCCTCTGCTTCGATCCGCGGCTCGCTACCCCGAAGCAGGATCAGCAGGCCCCGCTCAGCACCCGCATTTTCCAGAGCGATTCGCACGAGGCTCTTGATCAGCGCGGGAAGGGCCATCTCGCTCGAAATCGCCCGCGACGCTTTCGCGACGGTCTCGACGTCCAATTGTCTGACTGGCGGGTCAATCGTGCCCGAAGGGGTGGGAGTTCGTCCCTCGCGTAGGCGCGGGTACCGTTCTTCGAGTTGCTTTACTTTTCCGTGGGCACCCCAACGGTCGTAGCAATTCCGCGCATTCCGGAGATAGGCGTCGGCGAATGCCTCGAAGCCGCGCGCCGCATAGAACTGTGCGGCGACCTCATAGGCGAGAGCCTCATTTTGGACAAAGCCGTTCGCACGGGCCGAGCGGATGGCCTGTTCGTACAGCTCAATGGCATCGAGAGCTCGTCCTTCGATGCGCGCAATCTCCGCCCCCACCAGTGCGGCGCGGTTTTCAAAATTCTCCGGGCAATGTTCCGCCCATATTGCCAGGTGTATGTAGTGAGCTCCGAGGGCATCGAAATGCTCCCCGCTTTCGCCCGCTGTCGCAGAATCGCAGCACGCCGCGCGGGCAAGTGCACTGTAAAATTCGTATTCCGCCACCTCAAAACTCGGTGATGTCAAAAGCAGCGGCTGGGCCTTCAACGCTGCCTCGAGGGCCGAAGCAAAGTCGCCGGCCAAGAATCGCGCTTGCAGTTTTCGGATCCAGTACCAGCAATGGACCAAGACCGGGTAACTCCCCAGATGACTCTCGAACGCTATCTCGTCGAACTCCGCGTGGTCAAAGGAGCCGAATTTTGTGGTCAAGCCTCTGAGCGTTCGGATAATCCCGAGCTGCGTATTGATCATTAAAATGACGAGGCCGAACTTCGCCTTCTGTGCAAAAGCAGAGCTAGTTTCTGCTACATTTTGCACTTCAACAAGCGGGTCTCCCGCCGCGATAAGCTGCGTGATCAAGGAGAGACGGCTGTACGCTGCCCATGTGAGTTCGCCGACTTGGTTCGCAATCTCGAAAGCGTGACGCATCACCTTTGAGCAGGCCGAGAGATGTCTCATCCATGGCAAGACGCTATTTCCGATGCTGACGTAAGTTGCAGCCTGGAAGCCCTTCAAGCCGCGCTTTTCAAACAGATCATAGGCGAGCTGACCGAATCGAAATGCATTCTTGTAGTCGCCGAATGTATGCCTCGCGACGGTGCTAAGCCAAACATAGTTGAGACAAGAACCGTCGTTGTTACCGCGCTCGATGCTGAGACTGGCTGCTCTGCAGATGACCAGAGCATAAAGATTCACATCCGTAAACAGCGCGGGGGCCAACGCCCTGATCAGAACATCCATAGTCGCGATCGATGTGGGATCGCTCATCAGGGGAAAGTCAATAACTTCCTCGATCTCGCGGCTTCCGAGTAGTGACCAGATCCGTTGGTACTCTCTTTTTACTTGTTCTTCCGTTGGATGGAGCGGCCAATCGATAGCGAGATGTTGCAGGTAATCGAGGCTGACGGCGACTGCACGGTCCATCTGACCAAGCGTCATGTAAACATCGATACCCACGCAGGTGACCATCGCCAGTTCAACGGGACTTGAGGCACGCGTTCGAAGCATTTCCATGCGCTCGGCCGCGATGGTCAGCTCGCCAATCAGGAATTCGCATTCGACCCGGTGCAATTCCAACTGGAAGATTAGGTCGCGGTGGCGCACCCAACGCTCATCTGTCAAGATTGCCTGGCCGGCGACGAAATACTGAAGGGCCGAGGCGTAGGCTGTAGAGCCCTTGGCCCGCTTGCCGGCGATCAGGTTGAGCTCAGCCACCTGGAAGCGCTCATCTTCTGAAGTGATGAGGCCGATTCCATCGTTAAACGCCCCGCGGTTATACTGATTGACGACCTCGAATATGGTCTCCTCGCGCTTTTCAGGGGGAACGTGCGCGCGAAGCAATCTCCCTATTTGTAGATGAGCCTTAGCGCGCGCTTCTTCCGCGATGAGTGAATAGGCCGCTTCCTGTACACGGTCATGCACAAAACGATAGGAGTCCTCGGAGCGGACAACCAGTTCCAGCTGGAGAGCTTCCCACAGTGCTGCTTCGGTCGCTTGTTCGGACGTCTCAAGAACAGCAGCAAGTATGGAGATTTCGGCGCTGTTTCCGACGCAGGCAAGTTGTTGGAGTGCCTTTTGAGTTGTAACGGGAAGCCGATTCAGCTTGTCGACCATGAGATCCACAACGTTGTCGGTATAACCCTCAACGCGAATGGCATCCAGGCCCCAGCGCCATCGAGCATCTTTGTGGTCGAAAGTAATCAGCCCCTCTTCAACCAAAGCATGGATGAACTGAATGGCAAAGAACGGATTGCCGGCGGTCTTCCCGTGTATGAGTTGCGCCAGCAACGTCGCGCGTTGCGGATCACAGTGAAGGGTGTCTTCAATCAAGTGTGTCAGGGCCCCGGTGCCCAGCGGCGTCAGACGGATCTCTTCGACTGTTCTTCCGGCTTCACGGATTGCCGACAGCTTACGCATCAGCGGGTGAGCCGGATCGACCTCATTGTCTCGATAAGCGCCGACGACGAGAACGTGCGCCAGATCTTCCTGGACCAGCAAATCCTCCAAAAAATCGAGCGTCGCCGCGTCCAGCCACTGCAGATCGTCGAGAAACAGGGCTAGCGGATGTTGAGCACGCGCGAAAACGGTGACGAAGCGCCGAAAGGCAAGGTGCGAGCGAGCTTTCGCCTCTTGAGGCGGTAAAGGGGCAACAGGTGGCTGCTCTCCGATGATCAATTTCAATTCCGGAACGAGATCCACAAGCAGAGATCCATTCGGACTTAACGCCCGACTAAGGTCGTCCCGCCATTTGCTCAGCGCGGCCTCAGGCTTACTCAGAAGAGGGCGGATAAGGCTCTGAAAGGCCTGAGCTACCGTGGCATACGGTATGTCGCGCTTGTACTGGTCGAACTTGCCGGATGCAAATAAGCCACGGGGCGGAAGCAGGGATTTGTGGAGCTCATTGACAACTACAGATTTGCCGACGCCAGAGTAGCCGGAGACCAGAACTAACACGGGTCTTCCGCCGGCGACGACCCGATCGAACGCCGCAAGCAGAGTATCAACCTCACGCTCCCTGCCGTACAGTTTCTCTGGTATCAGCAACCGGTCCGACAAATCGTGCGCACCCAGTGGGAATGAATCGATGCGACCATGCGTCTGCCACTCGACGAGGCACCGCCGAAGATCGGCTACCAGACCCGTGGCGGTCTGGTACCGGTCTTCCGCGTTTTTGGCTAGGAGCCTCATGATGATGGCGGACAGCGGCTCCGGGACCGCGCGACGATCCGCGGGCGCTACCGGTTGACGTGCGATGTGGCAGTGGACCCATTCCAAAGGGTCGGCGGCGGCAAACGGGAGCACGCCCGTTAGCATCTGGTACAAAGTGACACCCAAAGAGTAGAGATCGCTGCGAGTATCGATCGATCGATTCATGCGCCCCGTCTGTTCCGGGGACATGTAGGGTAGGGAGCCGGGAAGGATTTCCGGAGGCGCCGGTGCTTGGCGCTCGCGCGGCAGTTGGGACGCGATGCCAAAGCCGGTGAGCCAGACCTGACCGGCGCTGTCGACGAGCGCGTTCTCGAGCTTGACGTCTTTGTGGATCAAACCGCGCTGATGAACATGGCCGAGCGCTGTTGCCAAGTTAATGGCTAGGTTTAGAAAACGCCCCAGATCGAGAGGCTGCTCAAAAGCGCGGTCGAGAGGCTCACCACCCGGGTCGGCGAGAACAAGGATGGTCCGTCCCTCGTGACGCGTGAGGGCGATCGGCTTGGCCGCCCACGCTGGCTCAAGCTCGGCTGCGAGTGAGTATTCGTGCTCGAGGCGTCGCAGACTCTGGGGCGACGGTTGTTCCGCCGTGGGAGCAACGACCAGAATAGGTGTTGGGTTGTTGCGCTGCCGACCCCGGTAAAGCGTGAATTCCACTCCATCGCGCACGGTCTCCAACAAGTAATCAGAAGTAGTTGCCATCGGAGAGCTCCACCCAATTCCCTTCAGAACGTAAACCGACCGGCCAGTTGAATCTGGCGCGCGGTGCCGGCGGTGGTTAGGATTTGGCCTGCGTTATCGGCGAAATTACCCGCCGCATCTTTGAAGACGGCGTCCCCGTTGCCTCCCAGAGAAAGGGGACTTTGGGTATTACTCGGAACACCAAAATTCGGATGGTTGAACAGGTTATAAGCTTCCACTCCGACCGTAAACTTCCGTCGTTCCGTGATCGGAAAATCCTTGTGCAGCGCCGTGTCAAATTGCGCGAATCCAGACCCCCGCAGAATATTTCGTCCGGCATTACCAAACTGACCGGCCGGCGGTACCGCAAAAGCACTTGGATTGAACCAGCATGACACCGTGCCCACTTTGGCCCCGTTTGGACAGACACCCGCGTAAGGGTTGCCAACCAGGTCTGGACGTTCGGCAGTATTGAGCGATTGTATATCGGCGTTGTCGAAGGCGAGCACCGGCGTAAATGGGAGGCCGCTATGAAAGTTGGCAACAGCCGAGGCCTGCCAGCCACCCAGAAGATGCCCCCGTCCCGGCAGCCCGTAGACGGCATTTGCCACGAAATTATGCCGAATGTCAAAATCTGAGGGGCCCCGGCTTCCCTTGCGATCGAAAATATTCTGAGACGTAGGAGGATCATTCACCGATTCCGTCGACGAATCCACCGAAGCATCATCAATGGAATGGGCTAGCGTGTAGGAGAGCTGCCACGAAAGGTTGTGTGCATAGCGCTTCGAAACGGACAGCTGGAAGGAATTATAGAAGGATTGCCCGTCAGTCAAATCCGCTGACAGAGGTGATGCCAGGTTCGGATTGTAGCGATGGCCTAACGCCGGCTCGAAGGGATTCTCCTCGGCTTCGCGGGTGAGGTGATTGCCGCGCGTGCCAAAGTATCCCGCGCTGAGGATGATGCCCGGCGCGAGTTCCCGTTGCACGTTGAGGTTATATTCGAGCGCGTAGGGGAACTTCGGGCGATAGGTTACCACCGAAGCATCGAGCGGCTCTGTCAGGGCGGCATTTTGGGGGTTTAGAAACTGCGGGAGAACAAATTCCTCCACACTGAAAAAAGGCGGTAGCAACCGCTCGATATCGTACACGATTGCCGGGAGCTGGTCGCGATAAATGCCGAATCCGCTCCGCACCACGGTTTTGCCGTCGCCGAAGACGTTCCAGGCAAAGCCTGCCTGCGGCGACAGAAGATCCAGCGGTGTCCCGGCAAATAGCTTACCGACAACTGGGGCGGAATCCGTCGCCGGGTTTCGAAAAGCTGACTCGCGCCCGAATGCCTCGGTTGGATTGGAATAGAAATCGTAGCGCAATCCGACATTTACCGTTAAGCGGCTGTTCACGCGCACGAAGTCCTGGGCAAAACCAGACGCGACAGTTTGACGGTATCCGCGGTCAGAATCGGCGTTGGAGGGATTGACCCCCACGTACGACAGAGGCAAACCTTGAAGGAAGAATTCGAGTGCAGGGTTGTTGCTGGATGCCTCGAACCCGAAGGGAGACAGGTCCTCGAAGCTATACAATCCGTTAACACCGAAATCCAGCGCGCCGTTGATTTGGAGCCTTCGAAACTCCACGCCGAATTTCAAGGTGTGACGACCAATGGTGCGCGACAGTTGGTCCTGAACCTGATAAACGGTCGAAAAATCGCCTAAAGGAAATGCCGGGCTGTTTCCGATGAGGCCCATACCCGTAATATCGATCATTCCGAACGGTTGGCCAGGAAGCAAAGAAGTAGACAGGCCCGGATGCGTATTATCGATTGAAGAAGATGCAGTTGTCCGGTTGATGCCGAAGCGCAACTCATTGATCCAATCATTTCGGAATATCGTGCGGTCCTGAAGAGTGCCATACTGATTCCGCGCCGAGTGAAACACCGGGAATCCCGGT
>Ga0210386_10003399_pt1 | contig 13357 bp, 10 predicted proteins | sample IncBWH32OmetaG_FD_160091 | JGI IMG/M metagenome (GOLD analysis project Ga0210386, IMG submission 160091) | Forest soil microbial communities from Barre Woods Harvard Forest LTER site, Petersham, Massachusetts, United States - Inc-BW-H-32-O ... | reverse complement strand
CGACCACAAATGCCGCGTAGTAGTTCGGTCCGTAATCCTTGCGCAGCCCCGGCGCGCCGTTGTCCGCCCCGCCTGCGTTCAGCCCCGCCTTGTGGAACGCCGCCACTGCCTTCCGGTCCGGCGCGTCGAAGCAGAAATGCAGCCCGGACTGCGTGTCTGGCGGCACCGGCCGCCCCGTCGGACTGATCCACAGCACGACGTCTTTGTCGCCGTACCCCAACGAGCTTGCCCCTTCGCTCAGGCACTTGTACCCCAGTGGAGCCAGCGCCGCGTCGTAGAAGCGCTTGGTCTTCGTCAGGTCTCGCACCCCGATCGACACATGATTGAGCATCGCGTCCTCCTCTCTAACCAGCATGGTGGTTGCAGTGGATAAACGCGCGCCCATTTTCTGTCAACCCCTTTGCTGGTTAGAATGATCATCTCCGCGTCATCGCCGATCCCACTTGCCGCCGCCCCGCAGGACGACACGTGTCTGGCCTACGCCAACACGCGCATGTACCGCGGCGCCGCCGAGCCGATGGACGACCTGCGCACCCCGGCTGATCTGCCGGCCAAACTCCCCGGCCTACCCGACGGGGCGAGGGCCACCCTGACCGCCTGGGCCACCGCGCACCCCGAGGCCGCCACCGCGCTGTTCACCGCGGCAGTCGCCTTGCGCGAGCTGATCTTCCGCCTGTTTGCCGCGATGGCCTGCGGTGCGCCGGCGGCCGAGGCCGACCTCGCCGCGCTCAACGCCGCTCTCGCCGCCGCGCCGCCGCGCGTTCGCCTCGCGCGTTTGGGAGCTGCCTATATCTGGCAGGCGGACGCAACGCCGGCCGCACCCGCGCTCCTGGCGCCGGTGCTGTGGTCCGCTGCCGATCTGCTGGTGGAAGCGCCGCGCCGCCGTATCCGCATCTGTGCCAACCCGGAATGCGGCTGGCTGTTCATCGATGCCAGCAAGAACGGCACCCGCCGCTGGTGCGACATGTCCGCCTGCGGCAACCGCGCCAAGGCGCAACGGCATTACGCGAAGACGAGGGCGACGGTTCCTTAGCTAGGCTGTCATAGCCGGGACAAACCCCGGCCATGACAACCAAGGTTGGTACCGCGCGGTCCCTACGCGGCGTGCATCAAGTCCAGCACTTCCTCGAAGATCTCCATATTCTTACCGAACGAGATCGCCGCCGCCTGGCACCCGCACACCAGATGCATCCACCGCCACGGTTCGCGCGTGGAATGGAACTCCTCCACAATCGCCTGGTGATGCTTGAAGGCATGCATTTCGGTGAAGCTGTCGTGGCACACAATGTCGCCCAGACGCTTCATCAGCACCTCAGGGTCATACCGCAAATTCACGTACTGCTGCGCCAGATTGACCGTGTCCTTCACCTCCGGTACCGCCAGCATCCGCCCCAGGTTCGTCACCGTCGACCAATCCGTCGGCGGCTGGTGATAGATGCTGTGCGTGATCGCCTCCAGCAGCTCCTCCTGGCTGCGATGCGGCAGTGCCGCAACGGCCGCCATATCTGGCTGCACGGTCTTTTCCATCCGGTACTGCGTTGATTTCACCTCCGGCCCCGTCTGCCACAGCAGCAAGATCAGCAGCCGGTTCTTCAGGCTGAGCCCATCCAGCTTCAGCAAATACCGCCGCAGATTGGCGCTGGTATGCAGATGCACATCCATCGGATTGCCGGTCTGCGAGCGCATAAACAGCCCGGCCGCGCCGATCGACAGGGCCTCGCCCGCGCCCTCCATCGACATCCCGTCGGCCAGCGCCTGGGCGATCAGCTTCGGGATCTCATTGTAGCTGTCGACCCGCGTGATCGCCTCGCCGAGCGCGCCGATCGCCGTCGTCTCTTCGTCACTCGTGCGCTGCCGCAGCACGCGCCCCATCAGATTGTGCTGCTCGATCAGCGCATCGATATCCGGCACCGATTTCTGCGTCGGTAAGCGCGCCACATACCGCACTGCCGGCCGCATCAGCACCTTCAGGTGCTCGTGCCCATAGAGCTCCAGCCCCCGCCACAGGAACGCCGGGAACAGGAAGTAGTGATCATCCAGCCCGACCTTCGGGATCGCCACGGACATCAGCAGGTCGAATGCTTCCATGGCCGGAATGTGATCCCACAGCCACAGGAACAGATGGTCCGCCTTGTTGCTCTCGCCGCGACTGCACGCCTTCAGGAAGGCTTCCTTGGTCGCCTCGATGCCTTCCTCGCTGATGACATCGCCGCCGCCATCCGCCGCCAGGTCGGCGGTACGGCTGACGCGTGTCTGGCCGGCATCCAGCGGCGCGAAGTCCAGCAGGCTGAATGGCCCGGTCACCGGGTCGTGCACATGCTTGTTCGCCAGCGCCACGTGCTGCAGCACCGGCAGGAAGCGGTCCTCACCCTGCAGCCGGTCCGACAGCTTGGTGATGGCGTAAAGCCCGGACAACGGGTGCACCGGCCCGCCGTGATGGCCGGGCGGCAGGTCCGAGGACCGGGTGACCGCCAGCGCCGAGGCGGTCAGCATGGTGGCGATCGGCACGCCGTCCCGCAGCTTTTCCAGCGTGCGGTCGACGATCTCCTCGCGCGGGGTTTCCTCGATGAACTGGACCAGCGGTTCCCACGTGTCGGAGAACTGGATACGGCTCGGCATGGTGAACGTCCCTTCCTCGGTACGGCGAATCTGCTCGGCTGATGTCTCCATCACGGATCGTTTGTCGGCGCGGAGCGGCGACGCAATCGGTTGCCTGAGAGGCCTCGCCGAAGCGCAGGCGGGCGAGGGGCAACGCGAAGTCGCCGCCACATGCGCCGTAATCGTCCGTCCTGCGCGGCGTCGTGTCAACGGCGGTGGGTCAAATGTGGGTCAAAAGGGCAGCACGACACGCAAACTTTCATCGTCGTGGCAGGCTAGTTCCGGCCATCCGCGCTGCACCGATGATGCCTCACCGTTACGGTTGATACCAAATGCGCACACGAATGCGCCGACGCTGACGGTGGCAGAGAAGAACTCCGACGCGATGGTGCGATGACGGACCCCGAACCATCTTGAGCATCTAGCCACCCGCGGCATAACCCCGGAGGCAGACATGGGTTTGCCTGCGGGTCGGGCGGAGCTGACCCTTCCGGCTGTCTCGAAGGCGCTGGCCTTCCCAAGACTCACGGCGGTCGGTAGCGTCATCGCATCCACAATCTCATGGACCCAATCCGGCCAGGGTAGAAATGTCCAAATCCGACACGACGATTGGCCACACGGCGGATCCGCTGGGGCGCGATGCCCCTCCCGCCGTCCAACGACCGAACTTGAGTGCGCGCACCGGCATCTGGGGCTCGATCGTCTTTATCGGCTTATTGGTCGCTGGGGTCGTCATTGTCGTGCAGGGACTGGTGAGTGACCTGGCGGCGAGCGCCGCCGAGCCACGCGCGATCGGCACGCTGCTGCTGCTGGGCATCGCGCTGCTGATTGCGCTGGGGTTCGAGTTCGTCAACGGCTTCCACGACACCGCGAACGCCGTCGCAACGGTCATCTACACCAACAGCATGCCCGCGCAGCTCGCGGTCGTATGGTCGGGCTTGTTCAACTTCCTCGGCGTGCTGACCTCGTCCGGCGCGGTGGCCTGGAGCGTCGTGACCCTGTTGCCGGTTGAACTGATCCTGGGGGCGGGTAGCGGTGCCGGCTTCGCAATGATCTTTGCTCTGCTGATTGCCTCGATGGTCTGGAATCTCGGAACCTGGTGGCTCGGCCTGCCGGCCAGCTCGTCGCATACGCTGATTGGCTCGATCATGGGGGTCGGCATCGCCAATCAATTGATGGCCGGACCAGGAAGCGGCGTCGCCGGTGTGGATTGGTCGCAGGCCGGCGGTGTTTTCCGAGCGCTGCTGTTCAGCCCGTTGGTCGGCTTTGCCGGCGCGGCGCTGCTGCTGCTGGCAATGAAGGCGCTGGTGCGGACTCCCGCTCTGTACACCGCGCCGGAGGGCAACAAACCGCCACCGCTGGGAATCCGCGCCATTCTCGTGTTGACCTGCACCGGGGTGTCGTTCGCGCACGGCTCGAATGACGGACAGAAGGGCATGGGGCTGATCATGCTGATCCTGATCGGCACGTTCGCCACCGCCTATGCGCTCAATCGCACGGTTCCCGATTCGGAGATGCCGGCCTTCGCCGCCGCGTCTGAACAGATCGAGGTCATGTTCATCCAACGTGCGGAAGGCAGGCCGCTGCCGCAGGTGGAGGCGGCCCGTGCGCAGGTGACGGATGCGCTCAAGCTGCGCGAACCCGCCACACCGGAAACCTATGCGGCGCTGGCCACACTCACGCACGACATCGCCAATCAGGTGGCGCAATATGGCGCCGTGCATCATGTCCCGACCGGAATGGTGCAGAACATCCGCAACAGCATGTTCCTGGTGGCCGAATCAGTTCGCATCGCGCAGCGGTCTGGTACGCTCATGACGCCAAATGAGGCCGCCAGCGTTGGCGCCTATCGCACGGCACTTGACCGCAGCACGAAATTCATCCCGATCTGGGTCAAGATCGTCACCGCCCTGGCGCTTGGCCTCGGCACCATGGTGGGCTGGAAGCGCATTGTCATTACGGTGGGCGAGAAGATCGGCAAGACGCACATGAATTATGCCCAGGGTGCCGCCGCGGAACTGGTTGCGGCACTGACCATCGCCGGGGCGGACTTGTATGGGCTGCCGGTGTCCACCACGCATGTGCTGTCGAGCGGTGTGGCTGGGTCGATGGCAGCCAGCGGCGCCGGGCTGCAATGGGGCACGGTGCGCAGCATGGCGCTGGCCTGGGTATTGACCCTGCCGGCTGCGATCATGCTGTCGGGCGTCCTGTATTATGTGTTTAGCGCGCAGGTGTAGCGGTGGGCTGTCGCACCGTTAGGTGGGCGCAACGTTTCAATGGATCGGCGCGGTGGCATCGATCTCGATATGGAGCGGCGCTCGGGCGCTCTGGTATCTCTGATGTTCGCCGCCGACGCACCTGCGTCGCAGCGCGTTTCGCCACGCCGAAGTAAGGACACCGCATGACCCAGGACGTCACCGCCATCATGGCCAGTCCCATCTATCGTGATGCGGTGGCGGTGCTTGATCGCGACCATGACCGCATCGTCGACGATATCATCCGCCTGACCGAAATCTCCTCACCACCGTTCGGCGAGGACGCGCGGGGCGATGCGTATCTCGAGCTGCTGCGCGCGTGTGGGCTCACCGATGTTGAGAAAGATGCGGTCGGCAACGTGATGGGACTGCGGCGTGGCATCGGCAATGGCCCGCTGATCGTCGTGGCGGCCCATCTGGACACGGTGTTCCCGGCCGGCACGAACGTGACGGTGCGGCGTGAAGGCACGAAGCTGTTCGCCCCCGGTATCGGCGATGACACCCGCAGCCTCGCCGTCCTGCTGGGCTTCATACGCGCGATGGACGAGGCCGGTATCCGCACCACCAGCGATATCCTGTTCGTGGGAGATGTTGGGGAGGAGGGCCTGGGTGACCTGCGTGGGGTGCGGCATCTGTTTCACGAAGGCCAATACAAAGATCGCATCAAGGCCTTCTTCACCGTTGACAGTCCCGAGATGACCAACATCGCCACTGGGGGTATCGGCTCGCGCCGCTGGCGGGTGGCGTTTCGCGGTCCTGGTGGGCACAGTTACGGGGCTTTCGGATTGGTCAGTCCGATGAACGCCATGGCTCACGCCGTGTGCGAACTCGCCCGCGTGCAGGTTCCTGGGAAACCCAAGACGACCTACAGCGTGAGTGTGGTCGGTGGCGGAACATCCATCAACGCGATCCCGAACGAGGTGTGGATCGAGGTGGACCTGCGATCCGCGGCGCCGGAAGAACTGGCGCGTCTCGAGGCCAGGTTCCTCGCTATTATCGAGCAGGCGGCGGAAGGCGAAAACCATGCACGCTCGATCACCGAGGGGCGCATAACAGTGGAGTCGACGCTGGTTGGTGATCGGCCGGCCGGCAGCACGTCGCTCGACAGCGCCATCGTGCGTCACGCCACGGCCGCGATCGAGGCGCATGGCTTCACGACGTCGCATGTCGCCTCCTCCACCGATGCCAACATCCCGATGGCACTGGGCATTCCGGCCATCAAGATCGGCTCCGGCGGGAGCGGCGGACGCGCCCATTCGCTGCGGGAATGGATCGATGTAGACAAGGATCCAAGCCTGCGCGGCATGTCTGCGACGCTGACGGCGATCCTTGCGGTTGCCGGAGTCGCATTGTGATCGCTGACTTGTGCACCAGACACGGAAGCGAGATCCATGAACTGCTTACCTGGTGCACAGGTCCCAAACGAAAATGCACGTGTGGCCGTAAATTCCAGCCGGATAAAGCTGTGTCGGGGCAGCCTTGGATGCGCTCTTAGTCAGGCCTGCGGGTCCACTTTTTTCGTGTTGAACGAATGCCCGTTGTGGCCGACTGAGCGGCGGATTGTCGCTCCGCTCACGCCTCAGCCGTCATTCCGCTTCCGGCTATTATTGGGCGCTCGGATTGAGCCCTGCGGCGCGTGCCGGGCCAGTCCGCGTCAGACTGGATAACGTCAATGCGCCCGATTCGCATTGATCCCTGCTGATTTGCGTTCTCGCTTTCTGCCGGCTCCGCAAAGACAAAATCGACGTGGAGCCATTATCACGAGTCCACCCCCCTTATACCAACCAAACCGTATCGTTGTCCTCCCACACATTCTCCTGCCCCAGCCGCGCCGACGTCTGGATCAGTTCGCCGACCAGGAAATCGATCACCACCCGGGTGCGCGGCGCCAGATGCCGCCGCGACGGGTACACCACGAAGGCGGGCAGCCGCCCGGACGTATAGCCCGGCAGCAGCCGGTACAACCGCGCCGCCCGGATATCGTCCACCACCAGCGCCTCCGGCATCAGCGCCACGCCGTACCCCTCCAGCACTGCGCGGCGCACCACCACGGCGTTGTTGGCGCGGAAGGTCGCGGTCACCCGCGCCTCCTCAGGCCCGTTCGGCCCGGTGAAGCGCCACACCGCGCTGTCCGGCCCCTGTTCGTGCATGACACAGGTGTGCCGCGTCAGGTCCGCGGGTCGGGTCGGCGCGCCATACCGCTCCAGATAGATCGGTGCCGCCACCAGCGTCCGCCCGAACGCCCCGGCCGCGCGCGCCACCAGGGACGAGTCAGCCGGCTGGCCGATACTCACGGCAACATCGAGCCGCTCCTCGATCATGTCCCCCAGTTGGTCGCGCACCACCAGCTCAACCTCCAGCCCGGCATGCTTCTCCAGCAGCGCCACCAGCCGCCGCGTCAGCAGCATCGCCCCGGTCGTCGTCGTGCCCACCCGCACCAGCCCGGTGGGCGAGGTCGCATGCTTGCCCAGTGTGCCTTCGATCCCGTCTGCCACCTCGATCAGGTGCTGCGCCTGGTTCAACAGGTCCTGCCCGTCGTCGGTCAGGCTCAGCTTCCGTGTCGTGCGGTGAAACAGCCGCACCCCGAAATGCGCCTCTAACTGGCCGATCAGGCGGGTGACAGCCGAATGGCTGGCGTTCGTCTCCCGCGCCACCGCCGAGAACGAGCCAGTCTCGGCGATCCGGGCGAACGTCCGCACGGCATGCAGCAAATCCATGATTTCTTCCTTTTACGCACAAATGCTGTGTGACGGAACCCGATTATCCGCGACCCTCGGACGGATCACATTCCGGCCCGTCAGAGAGGCTCCGACCCGGCCCCCGCTGGCGAGAGGCACCCCAGTCCACCGGGGTCGGTGAAGGAGAATGACGATGACCCCAACTCTTTTGATCGCCCCTCTGGTGATCTTCCTGGCCGCCATGATCATTGCGGTCGGCGCCGGCGCGCTGTTGGCGCCGTCTGGCGAGCCGGCCGGCCTGCGGCCCAGCCGCTCCATGTTGCGCGCCGCGTCCCTCGGCCTGCCCTGCGCGCGCTAGGCCGTCCCGTTCGCCATTTCTGGCCTCTGTTTCCGGAGTGGATACCATGAGCGCAACCTCATCCGCGTCTGACGCCATCACGCTCCCGCCGCAACAGATCGGTGCCCGCCGCGGCCGTTTCTCTGCCAAGCGCCTGCTGCTCGCGGCCGCCGCGCTGGGCGTCGTCGGCGCCGCCGCCATCTATGGGAGCGAGTGGTGGACCACTGGCCGGTTCGAGGTCTCGACCGACGACGCTTATGTGGCAGCGGACTCGGTGATCGTCAGCCCCAAGATCTCCGGCTACCTCTCCCAGGTGCTGGTGCAGGACAACCAGACGGTGAAGGCCGGCCAGGTGTTGGCCCGCATCGATGATCGCGACTACGCCACCGCGCTCGACCAGGCGCGCGCCAACGTCGCCGCCGCCCAGGCCGATATCGAGAACCTGCAGCAGTCCATCGACCAGCAGATCCTGACCGTCGGCCAAGCCCGTGCCCAGGTCGCCTCCGACGCCGCGGCCGTGGTATTCTCGGAACAGCAGCGCACCCGCTACGCCGATCTGGCGCGCACCGGCGCCGGCACCGTGCAGCAGGCGCAGCAATACGTCGCTGACATCCAGGAAAAGCAGGCCAAGCAGCAGCAGGACCAGGCCGGGATCGGCGTCGCCCTGAAGCAGGTCGACGTGCTGCGTGCCCAGCTCGTGCGCGCCCAGGCCACGCTGGCCCAGCGTCAGGCCGCCGCGCATCAGGCAGAACTCAACCTGAGCTACGCCACGATCATCGCGCCGATCGACGGCACCGTCGGCGTGCGCACCCTGCGCGTAGGCCAGTATGTCCAGGCCGGCACGCAGTTGATGGCCCTGGTGCCGCTGCAGGCGGTCTACGTGACCGCCAACTACAAAGAGACCGAGCTCACCGACGTGCGCCCCGGCCAGCCGGTGACGATCAGCGTCGACATGTTCCCCGACACCGTCGTGCACGGCCACGTCGACAGTATCGCGCCCGCCGCCGGCCAGGAGTTCGCCCTGCTGCCGCCGGACAACGCCACTGGCAACTTCACCAAGATCGTGCAGCGCCTGCCGGTGAAGATCGTCATCGATCGCCACGACCCGCTGGCCGGGGCGCTGCGGCCGGGCATGTCGGTGGAACCCAGCATCAACACGAAATAGCAGCGCAGGGGGTCGGACCATGTCGGATCGCATCGCCACTGAATCGCCGCAGGTCACGCTGAAGACCTGGATCGCGGTCGGCGGCGCCATGATCGGCGCCTTCATGGCGGTGCTGAACATCCAGATCACCAATGCCTCGCTGCTCAACATCGAGGGCGGCATCGGCACCGGCGGCATCAACGGCGCCTGGATCACCACCGCGTATTTGATCGGCGAGATCATCGTCATTCCGCTATCGGACTTTCTCAGCCGGGTGTTCTCGCTGCGCCGCTACCTGATCGTGAACACGGCGCTGTTCCTGCTGTTCTCCGTGCTGTGCGGCCAGGCGACCTCACTACCCGAGATGATCGTGCTGCGCGGTCTGCAAGGTTTCGCCGGCGGCGTGCTGATCCCACTCGCCTTCACCATCGTGGTGACCATGCTGCCGGCGAGCAAGCGTGCCGTCGGGATGGCCGCCTTCGCCGTGACTGCGACCTTCGCGCCGGCGATTGGCCCGACGGTCGGCGGCTACTTCACCGACACCTATGGCTGGCCCTCGATCTTCTACATCAACCTGGTGCCGGGTGTGTTCATGCTGGGCATGCTGATCTACGCGCTGCCCGTCTCGAAGATGCAGCTCGGCCTGCTGGCCCGCGGCGACTGGCTCGGCATCGCACTGATGGCGCTGGGTCTCGGCGCGCTGCAGACGGTGTTGGACGAAGGCAATGTCGACGACTGGTTCGGCTCGCCCTTTATCGTGAAGTTGAGCCTGATCTCGGCCCTGGCGCTCGGCGGCTTCCTGATCGTCGAGTTCACCCGCCCCGAGCCGCTGCTGAACCTGCGCCTGCTGGGACGGCGCAATTTCGGCTTCGGCACATTGGGCAACTTCCTGCTCGGCTTCGCGCTGTATGGCTCGGCCTATCTGCTGCCGCAGTACCTCGCCAACGCGCAGGGTTATGACTCGCAGCAGATCGGCGAGGTGATGGCCTGGACCGGTCTGCCCCAGCTCCTGGTCATTCCGTTGGTGCCGATGCTGATGCGCCGCATCGACGCACGGCTGATGGTCGGCACCGGCTTGGTGGTGTTCGCCGTGAGCTGCTTCATGAACCTGGACATGGACACGAACTACTCCGGTCCGCAGCTCTTCATTCCCGATGTGGTCCGCGCGCTGGGTCAGGCGGTCGTGCTGGCGCCGCTGTCGTCCATCGCACTCGCCGGCATCGCGCCGCAGGAAGCCGGCAGTGCCTCGGGCATCTTCAACATGATGCGCAACCTGGGCGGCGCCATCGGCACCGCGATGCTGGAGACCTTCTACACCAAGCGCGAGCAGTATCACTCCTTCATCATCAACCAGCATGTCTCGCTGCTTCAGCCGGCGACGCGGGAGCGGCTGGGTGAGATGCAGCAGTACTTCATGACGCACGGCCTCGCCGATCCGGCGGCTGCGATGCACAGCGCAGTGATCGCGGTCGGCCGTTCGATCCAGATCCAGTCGGTGATCATGGGCTACAGCGACAGTTTCGGGTTGCTGGGTGCGGTGCTGCTGCTCGCCGCTGCGGCCATCGCGCTGCTGCGCAAAGGCACCGCGCAGGGCGGCGCCGCGCACTGACGTGAACCACACACCTCTCCCCGCCGTGCGGGAGAGGTCGGCGAGCGCAGCGATGCCGGGTGAGGGTGCTCGCCGCCGCTACGACAACCCCGTCAGCTCCGCATAAAGCATCCGCAGCCGTGTCGTGATCGGCCCCGGCAGCGGCCCGTTCAGCAGCCGCCCATCAATCGCTCGCACCGGCGTCACGCCACCGAACGTGCCGCTCACGAATGCCTCCTCCGCCGCGTACACATCCAGCAGCGTGAAGTTCCCAAGCCGTAGTGGGATCCCCGTCTGCTCACACAGCATGACCACCTTCGCCCGGGTGATGCCGTTGAAGCAGTTGTGCCCACTCGAGGTCAGCACCACGCCATCGCGCACGCAGAAGAAATTGGTCGCATTGCAGCTCGCGACAAAACCGGCATCATCCAGCATCAGCGCCTCATCCGCGCCCGCCTTGTAGGCCTGGATCAGCGCCAGGATCAGGTTCAGGCGGCTATGCGAATTCAATCGCATATCGAACTGATCTGGCCGGGTGCAGCGGATGGTGGAGGTGAGCAGCGACAGCCCCGCCGATCCCAACGTCGCTGGCGGCAGCTTGTGCTCCGCGACGATCACCACGGTGGCTGGCCCGATCGCCTGACGCGGATCCTGGCTTGGCGTACGCTTCATCCCGCGCGTCACCATCAGGCGGATATGCACACCATCATGCATATCATTGCCACGGCAAGTGGCTTCCAGTGCGGCGCGCAGCTCAGCCTTGGTCATCCCGACGTCGAGGTCGATCGCATGCGCGCCGGCGAATAGCCGGTCGAGATGTTCCTCGGCGAACAGCAGACGCCCTTTGATCAGCCGCAGCCCTTCCCACACGCCGTCGCCCGCAATGAAACCGCCGTCAAACACCGACACCATCGCCTCGGCGCGCGACACTAGGCGTCCATTGATCCAGACGCGGACTGACGCGTTCCGCGGATCTTCGATGATGTCCTGGCTGCCCGCCATGCGAGGTGTCCTTCTGTCAGAGTCGTCAGGCGATGGTCGTGATGGTGTGCAGCGTGCCGTCGATATTGGCAAACAGCGCCGCCGCGTCGATGCCGAGACCAGGCTGCGCGCCGAGCTGCATACACCCGTCGATAGGGTGCTGCATGCTGTCCGGCAGCACTGCGTGAAGATGCGCGTGAAACATGTGATACTCGACGGTCGTCACCGTGTCGCAGCCCGTACCCAGATGCAGGCTGGCCGCTTGCAGCACGGCGGTGCCGTGGCATTGCGGCGTGATGCCGATGCCGCACTCTCGCGCCAATGCCGCCAGTCGCAGCGCTCCGGTGATGCCGCCGCAGAGACAGATACAAATCTGCAACAAACTAACCGCGTGCTGCCGCATCAGGTCGTGCAACACGGCGTGTCGGAATTCCGCTTCTCCGGCGATCACTGCCAACGGTCCGTGCGCCTGGAGTGACGCAAGTCCGGCGATGTCGGTGCTCGGCAACGGCGCCTGGATCGCTGTCACGCCGAAGGCGGCGAGGGGAGGGAGCCACAACACCGCGTCGCCGGGCGGCAGACATCCCAGCGCGTCGACGATGATCGGCACGTCCGGCCCCACAGCTGCACGTACCGCGGCCACACGCGCGAGGTCATCCTTCCGCCCATGCGCCCCGATCTTCAGCTTTACCGCACGGAACCCCTGCGCGACGTAGCCGCGAAATGCGTCGGCCAGCTCCGGCAATGTCTGACCGTCGGCGTAGAGCCCGCCACTCGCGTAGACCGGCACGGGCCGGCTCGCCGCTCCGATCAATGCGCACAGCTTCACGCCCTGCGCGCGCGCGCGCGCGTCCCAGAGCGCCACATCGATCGCACTGGCCACCGCGGCATCTGCCCACCCAGCCTCCGACCACAGCCTGGCATGGATCGTGGCGATCGCGCCCGCATCCTCGCCCAACAACGCCGGCGCGACCTTCGCGAGGTGTACGTGGAACGGCGCCGTGTCGTTGTCCAACGACCAGCCCTCACCGATGCCGCAAATTCCGTCATCGGTGACGATGCACACCAGCGGCACGCGCCGTTCCCGCCAGCGCCAGGCCGGGTTCCACGACCGCCCGTCCAGCACGCGGTGGAAGTCGAAGCTGGTGATGCCGGCGATCCGCAGCGTGCGTCTCCTGACGTCTTCGGCTAAGAGGCCCGGGTTCGTATCGCCACATGGCAAACACCACAACCACTCTTGGGGGACTGAGAATGATCGAAGCAACCTGGCAGCGGCGCGCTGCCCTCGGCCTAGGCGTTGCCGGCGCTGCCGCGGCGCTCGCCAGCACGCGCGCCGCCGCCGAGGCCACCAGCACCTGGGAGCGGATCCGCGGCGACAGGGAGCTGCGCATCGGTGTGACGTCGGGTGAACCATGGTTCTACAAGGACCCCGCGTCGGGCGCGTGGAGCGGCATCGGCTTCGCCGCCGGCCAGGCCATCGCCGCCGCGATGGATGTGAAGCTGACCCCGGTGGAGACCAGTTGGGGCACCGCCGTCGCAGGTCTGCAGGCCGATCAGTTCGATGTCATGTTCGTGCTCGATGCGACCCCGCAACGCGCACTGTCGGTCGATTTTCCCGTGCAGCCGTTCTTCTACTACGCGCAGGGCCTGCTGGTGCGCGATGGGCTGGAGGCGAAGCACTGGGCCGATCTCGACAAGCCCGACATCCGCATCGCTGTGACGCTCGGTACCGCGCCCGATCGCGACGTGACCGCGCGCCTGCCGCACGCGCATATC